>JAABUO010000307.1_pt1 | contig 110499 bp, 96 predicted proteins | sample 5559291 | NCBI WGS metagenome assembly JAABUO01 (sample SAMN10711878, study PRJNA513372) | rock metagenome | isolation source: Antarctica rocks | place: Antarctica: Victoria Land, Finger Mt sud
GGAGCGACCACCGCAGGCGCGGGAGCGACCACCGCAGGCGCGGGAGCGACCACCGCAGGCGCGGGAGCGACCACCGCAGGCGCGGGAGCGACCACCGCAGGCGCGGGAGCGACCACCGCAGGCGCGGGAGCGACCACCGCAGGCGCGGTATTGCCGGCGGCTGAAACCGCCGGGCCGAGCGCGGCTTGGGCCTGCGATTCGAGGGCGCGCGCGCCATACTGCCGGTTGACACCGTACCAGTCAAAGGTAAGCGCGGGAGGGGCCGTTTCGACGAGCTGGATGTGGGTGCTGTCGCTCTGCCGTCCCGGACTAACTACGGCGTAAAAGGCCACTCCTAGGGCGCGGGCCAGGGCCAGGCGGGAGTCGTCGGAAAGCGTCCCGATCAGCCATTCGGGGTGCGACGTTTCCGCCGCCACGCGCTTGACCGAGGCCGAGTCCGGATCGTAGGTCAGCGCCTGAAGCACGCCGTCCAGGCGGAGGCGAGTGCGGAGGTCCACCAGGGCGGGAACGTCGGCGGGCGAGGCCGGAAAAAGCAGCACGGTCGGCAGGGGCGCTTTGGCCTGGGCGGGGACGAGGCCGCCGCCAAGCAGACACAGGGCGACCAAGCCGAGACGGTACGGGGCGGCTACTGGCTTTGCTGGCAAATCTGAAGTCCTGTCTGGCAAGCGGCCAGGCCGCGCTGGGCCGTTTCCACGTCCTGCCCCGAACCGATCTGCGCCTCATACGCGCGGATGGCGCGCTGGTAGGCGAGACGCGCCTGCTTGAATTCGCCGCCCTGCTGCAAGGACAGCGCGCTTTCCTGGTAGGAAGCCGCTTTCGCGGCCCCGTCGCTCTGGCCGTCGCCCGAAGGGGCCGACGATTCGCCCCCATCGGCCTCCTTGACCTGATGCACCGTGATACGGATGTGTGAGGGCGCCTCGGCCTGGGGAGCCTCGCCCCCGGCGAAGCCCGCCACTGAGCCGACCACGACCGTATGCTGCGGGATGGACGCGACCGACGCCAGCGGCGGCCCAACGCCAGGCGGCAGCGTGACCGGCGCGGGCACGAGGCCGCCGTCGGCGCCGGCCGGGGGAAGGGCCGTCAGGCGCAGGGCGGGCAGATCGCGGCCCGCCAAGCGGCGACGGCGCGCGGCGGCATGGGACGGAACAGGGGGCAGCGCCCAGGCCGGCGAAGCGGCGGGCGGCGCGGCCATCGGCACCCGGCCCGCAAAGGGGTCATGTGACGTCAGCAGGGGGGCGGGGTAATACGATCCCCCCGAGGATGGGGCGGGCGTCAGGACCAGCGGCGGGGCCGGCGCAGCCGCCTGGCGGTTCATGGCTGCCCCGCTGGAGAAAGCCGAGCGGTCCACGCCGACGGCGGGCGGGGGCGAAGGAATGGGGGGCGTGACCGCTTCCGCGCTCGCCCAGGGATGGGTCACCAGCAGGCCCAGGAGCAGGACACCCGCCGTGACCGCGCCGGCGGCGTACAGCGGCTGGCTCTGGAGCGCGGGGCGACGGGCGCTGAGATCGGCCAGCCCCGCCCACTTCTGCCGGAGCGTCGGCCCCAGCTTGACCAGAACGGGCGGCACCAATTGGTGCGAGATCGGCGGCGCGATGGCTTTGACATGGACGCCGCGCCGGATCTGGTCCAGCTTGGCGGCGTCGGCGGCGCTGTCCGGGTTCAGGGCGAGGACCGCCTCGAAATGCTTGATGGCCTGGGCGTCATTGCCCTTCTTCTCGTACAGCGATCCCAGCAGGGAATGGGCCGTGGTGGAGTTGGGGTTGATCGCCAGGGCGGCCTCGCTGGCCGTGATGGCGGCGGCGACATTGCCCGCCTCGTTATGCCAGAAGGCCATGTCGAGCAGGCGGGTCAGTTGGTCCAGCACCTCCTCGCTCTGGCCCAGCGGCAGGTCCTGGACCGACAGCATCATCGTCCGGTAGCCGTCGTTGATCTTGGCGCCGCATTCTTTGCAGTATTTGCTGTCCACGGTGTTCGCCGTGTTACAATCGTGGCAGTACACTTGCCGCTCCTTAAAGCCCGTCTCGCGAAAGTCCAACTTCGTTCCCTAAGAATATCACACAAGCGGCGGTTTGTCAAGGGCAGTGGGGCATGGTGACAGGGTAATCGCATATCACCCCCGGCACTGGAAGTGCCGGTCTACTCTGGAATGAAAGTCGCTCCGCGACTGAGGAAAGGCTGACGATGGCTGTTCCTCAGTGCCGGAGACACTTCCACTGCGAGTAGACCGGCACTTCCAGTGCCGGGGCCTCCATAGGCAATCGCCCTGGGGCATGGTAAAGGCGAGAAAAAGCGTCACCCGACCTTGGAAGGCCGGGGGCGGCGAGGCAACACCCGCGCTTCAACGGCCCGCCTCGGCGGCTAAAGCAGCGTCCCCTGGCCCGGAAACTGCGGCGGCGGGGTCAGGCCCAGGTGCTCCCAGGCGCGGCGGGTGGCGACGCGCCCGCGCGGCGTTCGCTGCAAGAAGCCCATCTGCATCAGGTACGGCTCGTAGACATCCTCCAGCGTGTCCCGCTCCTCGGACATAGCGGCGGCCAGCGTCTCGACGCCGACCGGGCCGCCGCCGAACTTCTCGATCAGGATACGCAGCAGGCGGCGGTCGAATTCGTCCAGGCCCAGCGCGTCTACCTCCAGCATCGCCAGGGCGGCGGCGGCGACCTCGCGGCTGATATGCCCGTCCGCCCGCACCTGGGCGAAGTCCCGGACGCGCTTGAGCAGGCGGTTGGCGACGCGCGGCGTCCCGCGCGAGCGCCGGGCCAATTCTCCCGCTCCGTCCAGGCTGATGGGCACCCCCAAGATAGCCGCCGAGCGCGTGATGATCTCCACCAGGTCTTCGGGCGTGTAGAACTCGAACGTGTGCTGGATGCCGAAGCGGTCCCGCAGCGGCGACGACAGCAGGCCCGCCCGCGTGGTCGCGCCGACCAGGGTGAACGGCTGCACGTCCAGCTTGACGGTTCGCGCCGACGGCCCCTGCCCGATCACGATGTCCACCTGGTAGTCTTCCATCGCCGAGTAGAGGATCTCCTCGACGGGCCGGGAGAGCCGGTGTATCTCGTCCAAAAACAGGACGCTGCCCGCTTCCAAGTTGGTCAGGATCGCCACCAGGTCGCCGGGCCGCTCGATGGCCGGCCCCGACGTGGCCCGCAACGCCGCCCCCATCTCGTTGGCAATGATCAGCGACAAGCTGGTCTTGCCCAGCCCCGGCGGCCCGTGCAGCAGGACGTGGTCCAGCGCCTCGCCGCGCCGCTGGGCGGCGGTCAAGAAGATGCTCAGGTTCTCCTTGATCTTGGGCTGCCCGATAAACTCGCGCAGCCGCTTGGGCCGCAGCGAATACTCGTCGCGGTCGTCGTCGCCCGCCTGCGGGGAGATCATCCGTTCGCTCATAGCCTCAGTATACCAGTTCGTTTCGACAAATTTGCTCTGGTCATTCTTCCGCCTCCATGTCTCGTGCCTCCGCCCGCGTGATGGGCCGTGCCGCTCCATGACGCAACGCCAGGATAGTCACAACCGGCCCATCGGGGCCATCTTCCGACACTGAGAATAGTACGCGGTAGGCAACGCGACTGCTGGGCCGCCGGTGAATAGAGTTGTGGTGCAAATAAGCCTTTTGGCTCTGTAAGGCTCCCTGAGCGCATTATAGCTTCCTGAATGAAAATCTTGTCAATTTATCGTCACCAGGGGCCTCACAGCCGCTCCAAGCGGCAAGAAAAGCCATTCCTGAGTCAAGAGACTGAATAATTGCACCACAACTCTAATGATTTGCCTGACTTGCCGTTGGAACCGCTTGGCTTCTGGAACAAGTTGCCGATGCGGCATAAAAGCGAGACCAGCGATTGTTTTCAGAAGAGTCTCCTGCCAGTCGTCGGCCACTTCCGGCCCTGCGGTGTCCCAGAAGTGAGCATGAGCTGTATCCATGTCGGCAAGGGCGCGCGGCGTAACGCGCAGCGCGTAAGAAAGCGGTTCCTGGCTCTCAGATGCCCCCAAATCATCTTGGGGTGTCATGCTATCCCTCGCGCCCCTGTGCGACGCGCAGCCTTCTCCGCTTCCCATCGTGCCCGTACTTCCTCAAACGGGATGGTACGGCCTGCATCCATGTCGGCCAAGCCTTCGGCAATGGCTTGACAAGTCTCCTCGTAATCGCGTGCCGCGTCTTCCAGCGCTTGCTGAAGGAGTGCATCGGCTAGGGTGTCCTTGTCCTGTCCAAAGCGCCCCGATTGTTCCTGAAGCATCGCCTCAGTTTGAGGACTGATGGTTATCGTCATCTGCTATGTTTCTCCTGCCCCTCTCGTCTCTACTTTACCCGTGGTGCCGGTTTGTTTTGACAACTTATGTCTCATTCTTGCGCCGCGCCTTTTCGGCCTCCACCCGCGCTATCTTCTCCTCGATTGGGGAAGCGGGGTCTGCCTCAATGACTTCATGCCAGATTGCGGCGGTTTCGGCCTCGTCCTCTGTGAGTGGGTGCATCCACTGAAACTCCTGATCCAGTAGCGGAAAGGCTAAGTCGCGCTGTACGATTTCTTGCTTCTGTTCGTGCGTCATAAAGCCCCAACCTGCGTCCCTGCCGTTGTAAGACCATCGCGTTAGTTCGCCGGACGCAAGGGTTTTCAGGGTGTCTTTCCATAAGATTGGTAGGTATGTTGAGAGACGAGCTGACCAGTCACGCAAATATTGCCGGGCCTCCTGTTCTTCTTCCAAAGGCACATATGAAGCATAGTCAAGCAAGCGCCGGTAAAGGAAGCCGGTGAACGAGGGCGCATAGAACTCGCCTTCCCCGCAGTCGCGTGGGCACAGAACAACTGTCTCAGGATGTGCCGAGGGCCACCAGCACCAATGAGAGCCATCACCCTCAGAAGCGAAGGGCACAAATCCTGGCTTATGGTACTCTTCCGGCTGGTAGTTGAGTATCTCGGTCAAGGGCACCCATTCCGCGTCGTAGAGCCAGAAGTAGTTGTCACTCTTAACATCAAACCAACCCGCCGCACACATGGAGCGGTAGGCTTCCGGCAAAACAAGGCCGTATTTCTGTTCTACCTGTTCATATTGATCCATAGGACAACCTTTCTCAGTCGGACAGCATTTTGATCCTACAGCTTGATGTTGCTCCAAAGATCGGCAGACACAAATCGGGCAAGATGAACGACATTGCTTGTCGCCACAACCAAGTCACCGGCGGGGACGCCGAGCGTCAGGGCTTGGGCGGCGAGGATAACGTCAATGTCCAGCTTCTTCGGGTCGCCGGTCGGCAGGCCGCTCTGCCGGGACTTGGCCCAGAGATCGGCGGCGAGAAGCATGGCGGGGCTGGTGATCGGCAGAAATCGGAAGACGGCTTTGAGGGCGTTCAGATTGGCAACGCCGACCTTTTTGCCCGCCCGCAACAACTCGCGGCGGATTTCGTAGTCAATGACCTCCGGGATGTAGATTTCATGCCTGGCGGCGCGGCAGGCGGCAACCCACTGGCTAATTGCGACATCAGGTTTCGGGTGTGACAAAGCGCCGAGCGGGTAGGAATCGAGCAGGATGTGGAGCGTCATGGAAAGAGGGGCCTTTCCCCGCTTTCAATGCGGTTCCTGTTGAGGTTTTGCATGAACTCGTTTCGTTCTGCCTGGGACTGACGGATTTCTTCGGGATCGGTCGGCGCGGCGGCAATCCATGATTCCAACAGGGCAATGCCTGGGTCAGTTTCGGCAGTGAGTTTTGTTTCCGCTTGGGGCGCGGCCTCCGGCTCGTAGACTCTGACTTCCAGCACGGCGTCGGGGGCGATTTCGCTGCGGCGGCTCATTAGTTCATCCCATGTCACCCGATAGGTTTTGATCGGCTGGCTTTGTAACATCGCTGCTTCCTTTCGGCTGTTTTGGTGGATTATAGCACAGGCTGATGCCGTTGCCGCTCATAGAGGTCGTGCCAGTGCTTCGCGATGGCCGTTGCGCCCGCGTGGTTCGGCTCGATCTGCATGACGATCCAGGGGTCGGCGGAGGCGGGGCCGTGGCCGTGGAAGAGTTTTTCCAGGTCGGAGAGCAGGAAGCCGTGGCGGCGGGCGAGGGCGCGGATGCCGTCGTTGAGGGCGTTGAAGGCGGTGCGCGCTTGGGTCGCCATGCCGAAGGAGGCAATAAGAGAATCGTCGCCGTCGGTCGGGTCGTAGATGGTGTTGAGGATGACCGGGCAGGCAAAGGCGGCGAGGCGTTCGGCGATCCGTTCCAGGTTCGCCAGCGGCTCGGCGGCGACGCGGCCCCAATCCGCGAGGGAGTTCAGGGCTTGGAAGGAGCCTTGCAGGAAGTCGTTGCCGCCCGCCGTCAGCGTCACGACATCCGGCGTGATCGCGATATCGGGCCAGGCGTCGAGGACGCCCGCCGTGGTCCGGCCGTCGCGGGTCAGGTCCTGGAACTGGGTCGCGCCGACCAGACGGGCGAACTGGCTGGCCGCGCCGCCGCTGCCGACTTCGGTGTATTCGTCAATGCTGATGGAGTCGCCGAGGGCGAGGTAGTTCATTTTATCTTTCCCCGTATCTAAATGCTTCCCCGGCACTGGAAGTGCCGGTCTACTCATCAGTGGAAGTCGCTCCGCGACTCAGGAGCGGAGTACATTTGCTTGTCTTCAGTCGCGGAGCGACTTTCATTCGAGAGTAGGCCGGCACTTCCAGTGCCGGTTCTCATCGTGCCAGGACCCCCACCGCCGGTAGGGGCGCACCTGGGTGTGCGGCCTGCCTATCCCCGCGCGCCCTGTTCATCCCTGCGCTCCGCTACCCTTTCCCGCCCGAACCTGTCAGGATGTTCAGGGCGGCGCGCAGGGCGGCGCCCATGCTGGTCTTGTCCTCGATCTGCTTGAGCGCCCCGTCGGCGGCGCGGCGGGCGTCGTTGCGGTTGTAGCCGAGGTTGATCAGGCCCTCGACGACGTCGTCGTAGATGTCCTCGGCGGCGGGCTTCTGGGACTTGGCCTGGATTTGGTCTACTTTCCGCTCGAAGGCCAGGGCGGTCAGCTTGTCGCGCAGCTCCAGGACGAGCCGCTGGGCGGTCTTTAGCCCTAAGCCGGGGATGCGGACGAGGCTGCGGGTGTCCTCGGCCCCGACGGCGCGGGCCAGCGATTCGCCGTCCATCGCCGACAGGATGGACAGGGCGACTTTGGGGCCGATGCCGGTCACGCTCAGGAGCAGTTCAAACACTTTTTGGTCGTCACGGTGGAGGAAGCCGAACAGGGAAATCTCCTCGGCCCGCATGTGGAAGTGGATGTGCAGAAACGTCGTCTCGCCCAGCGCGGGCAGCGACCCGTGGATGCTGGCGGGGACAGCGACGCGGTAGCCGACGCCGCCAACATCCAGGATGACGGCGGTGGCTTCGGCGTGGACAAGCTGGCCGCGCAGGCTGGCAATCATGCGGCGCCTCCCGTGGGCTGGGTGATCTCGTGCCGCAGGGCGGCCACAAGCGCGTCCATCGCGGCGGCGTCTACGGGCCGCGCCTCGTCCGGGTCGTAATGGTCGCCGAAGCGCGAGTCGGCCCAGGTCTGTCCGGCAAACTCGCGCGGGGCGGCGTAGCGCGGGAAGATGTGGAAGTGGGCGTGCGGCGTCAGGTTCATCAGGAACATAAAGTTGAAGTGGTCAGGCGCGAACAGCGTCGAGAGGGCCGCTTTGGTTTCGCGCAGGAACGTCCACAGGGAGGTCAGCTCGTCCTCGGTCAGCGCGGCGACGTCCGTCTCGTGTCGCTTCAGGGCGAAAAAGACGCGGCCCAGCGTGGCCTGGTTCTCGTTAAGAACCAGCGTCCAGTGGTCGTTGCCGAGCACGACGCCGCGCGTCGGGCGGCAGAGGGGACAGTTAGGCACGAAGTCAGGCATGAGGGGATTATACCTGACGGCGGCCCGTTGTTGGCGAAACGTAGGCCCGGCACTGAAAGTGCCGGTCTACTCGGCGAAAGTCGCTCCGCGACTGAGGAAGCCACTACGGAGGAGTCGTCAGTGCGGGCCATGTCTTCAACCCCGGAGGGGTTTTCTCCGAATAGACCGGCACTTCCAGTGCCGGTGTCCTATTCCAGCGGCGGCGGCCAATTTTCTTTGTCCACATGCCGGAATGCGTACATGGTTTCGCGCAAGTCGGCGACGGAATTCGGGGCGGCCATTGCTTCCGCAGCCAGTTTACGCATCCGCGCGTGGCGGGCCTCTTGCATCCGCAGCCGGACTGCCTCCTCAATGAATGCCGTTTGCGAAGGGGCAAGCCCGAGCGTGACCGCTTCCTCGGCGGCGGCGTAAACATCATCGGGAAGTTCCAAAGTGATTGCGGTTGCCATCGGACTCCTCCTCTGCGGGGCACGCTACAGCCAGTACGACGTGATGGACAGGATTTCCTCGGAATAGAGGCACTGGCGCAGGGTGGCGGCGTCGGGGTTGGGCAGGTAGACGCTGCCCTGATCGTCGGCGCGCAGGACTTCGACGAGGGGAAGCATGGGCGACTCGCCCAGTTCCAGTTGGAGGCGGCGGGCCGCGCGGGCGTCCTTGCGCGGGTCGGCGAGGTCATGTTCGACGTACAGGGCGTTCATCTCGCGCTGGAGGCGGCGGACGTCGGGCTGGGCGGGGTTGCCATAGATGGTGATGCGGCTTGCCATGAGTGGTTTCGTTTTCCTGGTTGAGTTTTTGGAGTGGTTACTCGTCGCCCATCTCGCGGGCGATGTATGAGTCTTGGCAGGGCGACAGGGGCGCGTGGCTGCTGGACAGCGCGGCGGCTTCGACGGCTTCGGGCAGGGTCGGGTAGGCGTGCATGGTCAGCGCGATCTCGGACACGGGCAGGCGGGCGCGCATGGCGAGGCAGACCTCGTTGATGAGAGCGCCCGCATGGGCGCCGACGATCTGCGCGCCCAGAATGGTTCCGTCGGACTGGAGCGAGACGATCTGGACAAAGCCTTGCGTTTCGCCCGTGATGATCGCCTTGTCGAGATGGGCGAACGGAAAGCGGGCGATGTCCAGGGCGTCGCTGGCGTGGGAGAGGCGGGCCAGGGCGGGGGAAAGGCCGACATTTGCCACTTCCGGGTCGGTGTAGGTGACGCGCGGGATGACGCGGTAGTCGGCGGGGCAGCACGGCTCCTCGCCACGCAGGGCAGACAATGCGTTGGAGGCGGCCACGGCGCCCTCGTAGGATGCGACGTGGGTGAACTTGTATTCCGACGTCACATCGCCTGCCGCCCAGACGTGCGGGACGTTGGTTTGAAGATGGGCATTCGTTTTGAGTCGCCCGCCCTCGCCGCAGTGGACGCCGACGGCGTCCAGATTCAGCCCGCCGACATTGCTTTTGCGGCCTGCCGCGACCAGGATGGCGTCACACGCGATCTCCTCGCCGCCACGCAGGGCCAGGACTTTTTCCGCCCCACGCCGCGTGATTTGGTCCACATGAACCTCGGTAACGATTCGGACGCCCTCAGCAATCAGCCGGTCGTGCAGCACTTGGGCAGCGTCGGCGTCGTCGCGGGCCAGGATTCGCGCCCCATTGTGCAGGATCGTCACGTCCGCCTCGAAGCGGCGGCAGACCTGCCCTAATTCGCAGCCGATGGCGCCGCCGCCGAGGATGACGATCCGGGGCGGCAGGGCGGTCCAGTCGAACACGGTCCGGTTGGTGTCATACCCAACGTCTTCCAGGCCCGCAATGGGCGGGATCGCGGGCAGGGAGCCGGTACACAGGATAAACTGCTTCGCGCGGTAGCGCGTGCGGGTCTTGCCTGTCTCGACGGTGTGGGCGTCTATAAACCGGGCGCGCTCGCAGACTGTCGTGATGCCCTGCCGGGCGAAGCTCTCGACGGCGCTGCCGCCGCCGACCTCCTCGATGGTCCGCCGCGCGTGGCTCATGACCACGCCGAAGTCCGGCTTCTCGCCCGCATACGACGGCAGCCCGAACTCGGACGCCCGACGCATCCGGTCCCACACGGTCGCCGAATGGATCAGGGCTTTGGACGGCACGCAGCCCGTGTACAGGCACTCCCCGCCGATCAGCGCCTCTTCGAAAATGGCGACCGTCGCCCCCATTTTGGCCGCCGTTCGCGCCACCTTCGGCCCCGCCGACCCCGCGCCGAGCACGGCGATGTCAAACTCCTGCATGGTTGTTAGTATACCCTGTCCTGGGCTAACGGGAACGCGCATCAATGCGGAAGAACCATTGCAGGAACGCCAGCATCAGGCTGAGGCCGAGAACCAGCCAGAACAGCGGGTTCCAGGGACGGAGCAGGATGGCCTTTCCCATCTCCCGAAAACCCTCCGCGTAGCGCCCGTCTCTGATGAGCGTCATCCCCAGCAGGCTGTGCGTGACGGCCTCGTGGGGGGCGAGACGGATCGCTTCCCGCAGTTCTCCGACCGCCTCGGTGATCTCCCCCACATCTCCCAGGCAGTCGCCCAGCCAGCAGTGCGCCTTCGCCGAATCGGGCTGCAGTTGAACCGCCTTCCGGTAATGAATGATGGCCCACTCCTTCGCGCTGCGCGCCTCATGGGACAGACCCAGATTAAGCTGCGCGCCGAACGAGTTGGGGTTGATGGCGAGTGCCACCTGATACTCGGCAATGGCCTCCTCCAAGCGCCCGCTCGTTCGCAGCAGGTTTGCCAGGTTGAAGTGGGCGTCCCCGTTCTGGGGATGCGCCCCGATCGCCGCCCGATATTCCGCTTCCGCGAGTTCCTGCCTGCCGGTTTCCGCCAAGTTCAGGCCCAGGTTGTTGCGGGCAACGGCACTTGTCGGGTCGAGTCGTACCGCCTCGCGGTAGCTGCCCATCGCGGCCCGGCGTCGCCCCTGCTTTTTAAGGGCCAGGCCCAGGTTGCAGTGGGCTTCGGCGTACTCCGGCTTGAGGCGGATGGCTTGGCGGCAGCACTCCTCAGCCTCGCCCCACCGCTCTTGCTTTAGAAAGCAGTAGCCCAGGTAAAAGTGCGACTTGGCTGACTCGGGGTTAGCAGATAAATACAGCTCGTACTCCGTGATCGCCTCATCCCAGCGCCCGAGCCGGCGGAAGACGGTGCCCAGGTTGAAATGCGGCTTGTCGTAGTCAGGCTGGAGCCGCAGACACTCCTGATACTTCGTGATTGCCGCGTCGTAATCCTTCAGGCCAGCCCATGTCAGCCCCAGATTGAGGTGAGCGTCTACATACTCGGGATGCTTCCGTAAGGCCCTGTGATAGTACCGCGCGGCTTCCTCCAGGTCGCCTTGTTCCCGCAAGAGGTCCGCGTAGTTGTAATTGGCGTTGAGCTGGAAGGACGAGATTTGCAAGGCATCGCGGAACTTCGCGGCGGCTTCCTCAGTGCGTCCTAGCCTGCTGAACGCCACACCAAGGCTGTTATGCAGTTCCGAGTTGTACGGGTTAAGCCGCAGCGCCGCCTGGTATTCGCAGCGGGTATCTTCATGGCGCCCCGAATCCGAGTAGGCGACGGCCAAAGCCTGATGCGCCTGCCAGCACTGGGGTTCCAGACGAAGCGACTCCTGATACTCGAAAATGCTGGCGTCCAGTTCGCCGGCGCGGTAACGGGTGAGTCCTGCTTGAAGGTGTCGGCTGCTCAACTTCATCTTATTGTCTCAGACACAGGGCGGCCCGAAAAGTTGCGGGAGATCGGCGGGGGATTGGCGAGGGATTGGCTAGAGCCTCGCCTCCGCCCGCGCCCAGAACGATAGGGCGGTTTCGGCGAACTCGCGCGGGCGGCTGAACTGCAAGGCGTGGCCCGTGCCGGACAAGCCAATGCTGGGAGGCGAGCGGGCCTTTGTCTTCGGAGCCGGAGAGCCGCTGCCGCCTGCCGGAACTGGCCCTGCTGGCGGGCAACCTGCTGTCCTACGTCGCGGCCACGAGCGCCCCCATGGCGTCCAGGTTCTGGGACAAGGCGGTCCGATTCTGGGACAAGGCGGTCCGACCTGCGGGCGATTGCGGTGGGCACTGGCGCGGGTGCATTCTGAGCATTATCGGGTGCATTCTGAGCATTATCGGGTGCATTCTGAGCATTATAAGGAGCTGCCCGTGCTGGGGGAACAACTCCACAGAAAGAACAGAGGCACGAGGCGCCTGAAGATGGGCGTGGAGGCCCACCGACGACACAGAGCACCGACGACACAGAGCAGCGACGACACAGAGCACCGACGACACAGAGCAGCGACGACACAGAGCAGCGACGACACAGAGCACCGACGACACAGAGCAGCGACGACACAGAGCAGCGACGACACAGAGCAGCGACGACACAGAGCAGCGACGACACAGAGCAGCGCGGACGCCCCCAGAATCAGAACAACTACTTATCCTCGGGGGCTTGCACTTCCGAAGCCTCACCATTCAGGGCGGGGAGGCTTCTTTTAGGCGTGTGGGTTCGGGACGAACTCGGTGCGGCACGGAACCCGCTCATGCGGTTTTGTCCTCAGTCGCGGAGCGACTTGCACTTATGGTAGGCCGGCACTTCCAGTGCCGGTATTTCTCATGCGTTTTTTATCTCTCAAGTCGCGAACGTCCGAAACAGGCTAAGATGGAAGAAGGTTCCGATGAGGCTCCAGACGGAGCCGGTGACGTAGTCGCCCAGAATCAGGCCCAGGAAGAACGGCAGGCTCTGGCGGTACAGCTTGATGCCGCCGTAGCGCAGGACGCACGACTTGACGAGCCAGGCGACGAACAGGTCGCACCAGAAGAAGTCGTTGGCGAAGCTCATGTTCAGCGCGTAGGCGGCAGGGTGCAGGGGGAAGCCGACGAACCGGGTGCGCAGGGCGGTGAGCAGGAAGACCATCGCCGCCCCGGCCAGCATGGCGCCGGGCGCGGCCCCATTCGCCGCCTTCGGGTCGTGCAGCGCGTTCTGCAAGTTGGACCACGGCTCCGACCCTTTGGAAATGCGCCAGGAGTTGACGTTGCCGCCCGCCGCGCCGTTGACGTAGTAAAGCTGCAAGTCCCACAGCAGGGCGGCCACGATGCCCACGGCGGCGGCCAGCATGAGAGCGGAGACGAGAGGGCTGAGGCGTCCGCCCGCACGCCGCAGCCCGACGAACGCTTCCAGTTGGTGCGGCATCGCCGCCGCCCGGTAGTCGCCGTTGAACCAGGACAACATGCTGGTATGGGCAAGGTCTATCTTGGAAAGCGCGCTGGTCCCCGTCAGAACGGAAATCATGCTCTGCGGGTTGATCCAGACCAGCTCGCTAGACAGCACGGCGGTCTCGGCCCGGACGCGGGACAGCGTCACCATGATCAGGAGGTAAACGGCTAGAAACGCGACCGGCAGCCACCACGAGCCGCCGGACGACCAGACGAAGGCGCACAGGGCAAGAAATCCCGCAAGGAAGCCGAAGACGGCCAGCCGGGCGCTCATCGGCTCATCACGGTCTATGCCTTGCCGGTCACCCCGAAAGGCACGGACAAAATAGCGCCGGAAGTAGCTGCGCCCGGTCCACAGCGCGGCCAGGCTCAGGGCCAGCCATGCCCCCCACCCCTGGTAGCTGAAGTACGGGAACTGCCCGTTGGCGTCCACGGACCAACCCGTCGCCGCGTCGCGCCAGTTTCGGGACGCGGCCCAGATGTCCAGGGCCTTCTTGGCGAGGTAGAAGAACCACAGCGAGAACGAGACGTCGGTGTTGATCAAAAACCCGAAGCCGACGCCGGATGGGTGCAGTTGATAGAACAGAGTCCCCGCGCCGGTCAGAGGATACTGGAGGCCGCCGTCGGGGATCAGGTCGTGGACGCTGTTCATCTTCATCGTGGGCAGGGTCGGGATGATGCTTTGCAGGGAGTTGAGCGAGTGCAGGACGAGCGGGATAGCGAAGCCGCCCCAGAGCAGTGGCTGGCGGTACAGCGGAGCGCCCTCGCGCGTCATTTCCAGCGGCAGGGCGACGACGGGGAACGGCAGGTGTTCCTCGTCTTCCCAGCGGCGGCGCAGGATGGCGGCGAGGCATAAGGTCGTCCAAAGCAGGACCAGAAAAAAGACGCTCCAGACGGCCAGCGGATACGCCCAGGCCGACAAAACGCGGGCGTCCAGGGCGGTCGAGTGGCCCAGGAAGAAGCCGCGCAGGATTTCCGGGTCGCGCGGGCCGATGTACGGCGGCAGCAGGTGCCAGAAGGACGACCAGCCGTTCGCCGTCGTCTGATAGTAGAAGGGATTGGCGAGGAAGGGCAGCAGGAAGCCCAAGTGCCCGACGCCTGCTACGACGCTGGACATCGAGAGCATCGAGTACAGCGCCATCATCTCCGGCTGGGACATAGCGGCCCGCCCACCGGCCAGACGGGAGACCAGGAGGTTCAGCAGGGTCACGACGAACAGCAAAAACGTCACGCCCAGAAACAGAGTGGAGATGGTCAGCTCGGTGACGTAGGTCTTCATCTCCGAGTTGGCGATCCAGCCGCAGTTCAGCACGATGAGCGGCAGGGCGACGGCGATGACGTAGGGCCAGCGGACGGGCTTGCTGCGGCCTGTGTCCGTCGCGGGCCGGACTTCTGCCGCTGCGTCTCCCTGCATCGCGGCCCGCTCCGCTTTCCCACTTGCTACTTGGTCGCTGTTAATGCTATGGATACACAAACGCAGCGCCATGATGTCCTAATCTCCTGCCTGCCGAAATCGTTCAGGCACAGTATACCCAAGAGTTCGCCGGGTTCGCGAAGCCCGGTAGAAAGCCGGTGTCACACTTCCTCGCGTGTGCCGATAATGGCAGGAGAACCCATGCGGACGAATTACCTGCTGCCTTTGGAGGACGACGCCCCGCCGCCGGAGACGCTGTCTTTGGCGGACATCCTCTCGTCCCTTTCCTACGCCCTCGACTTGACCAGCGGGCAGACGCCGGGCCACACGGAACGCGCCTGCCTTCTTGGGATGCGCATCGGGGCGGCTTTGCGGCTGGAGGACGATGCCATGAACAGCCTCTATCATGCGCTCCTGCTGAAAGACTCCGGGTGCTCCAGCAACGCCGCCCGCATGTTCGAGATCTACGGCGGCGACGACATCCAGGCCAAGTACGCCGCCAAAATCGTGGACTGGAGCAGCATCGTCGAGGCCGTCCAGTACGCCGCCGCGCACGCGCTGCCGGAGGGCAGCCTGCTCGCCCGCGCCCGGCAGATGCTCAAGATCGCCGGGATGGGGAACATCGCCGATGATCTGATGCAGTCCCGCTGCGCGCGCGGGGCGGAGATCGCTCTCTCGCTGGGACTGGGGGACGAGGCGGCGGAGTGCATCCGGTTTCTGGACGAGCATTGGGACGGCAGAGGTGCGCCCCACCACCTCAAAGGGGATCAAATTCCCATCCTGGCCCGGATCGCCTGCCTCGCCCAGACGCTCGAAGTGTTCAGCACGACGTTCGGCCTGGGCCCCGCCTACGAGATGCTGCGCGCCCGGTCGGGGCGCTGGTTCGACCCCGAACTGGTCCGCGTGGCCCATTCGTTTCGCCAGGACGATGCCTTTTGGCAGTCCGTCCGCGCCACGCCCCACGCGACGCTGCTCGGCCTGGACATCGAGGCGGCCATCCAGCCGGCGACGGAAGAACGGCTCGATTCGGTCTGTGACGCCTTCGCGCAGATCGTGGACGCCAAATCCCACTTCACCGGCGAGCATTCGTCCCGCGTCTGCGAGGTCACGCTGGAGATCGCCGGCGGCCTGGGCATCACGGGGCCGCGCCGGACGACTCTGCGGCGGGCCGCCCTGCTGCACGACATCGGCAAGCTGGCCGTCCCAAACACGATTCTGGACAAAAACGGCAAGCTCACCGAGGAGGAATGGGCCTGCATCCGCCGCCACCCCTACTACACGCAGCAGATCCTGAGCCGGGTCACCGGCTTCGAGCGGCTGACCGAGATCGCCGGCGCTCACCACGAGCGGCTGGACGGCCGAGGCTACTTCCGGGGGCTGGATGCGGACGACCTGGACCTGGACATGCGCGTCCTCGCCGTCGCCGATGTCTTCGACGCCCTTTCCGCCGAGCGCCCTTACCGCGAGGCGCTGCCCCTGGACAAAGTCTTCGCCATCCTGGATCGGGAAGCGCTGGACCCAGCCTGCATCGCCGTCCTCAAAGACACCTATCGCGCGTCAGATCGGCAGCGGCTCGCGCGGGCGGCCTGATCTTCTCGGCATCTTTTCGGTTGATTTCCTCGATTTCGGGTATAGTGCAGTCGCCATGACCCAAACTGAATTCATTCCCAACACCGAAGCGCCGGCGGCTCCCCCGGCGGACCAGAAATCCGTTTATGTGATCTTTAACCCCGTTTCGGGCAAAAGCGACCCGGAGGAGCGCAAAAAGATCATCTCCGACGCCCTCGCCGCGCACGGCTACACCTGCCAGTTCATCGCCACCACGCGGGAACAGGGGGCGAAAGCGTGCGCCGAGGAAGCGCTGGCGCAGGGCGCGGACCTGCTGGCCGTCTCCGGCGGCGACGGCACGGTCATGGAGGCCATGTCCGCCCTGGTCGGCAAGGATACCCCCATCGCCGTTTTCCCCGCCGGAACCGGCAACCTGCTGTCCATCAACCTCGGCATCCCCACGGTCGTCCCGGACGCCGTGGACGTCGCCCTGGGCGGCCACAGATACGCCCTCGACCTCGCCCGCACCGGCGACGGGCGCTACTTCGCCATCATGGGCGGGCTGGGCATGGACGCCCAGATGATCGCCGACGCCGACCGCGAGGCGAAGGACAAGCTGGGCAAGCTGGCCTATTTCTGGGCCGCCCTCAAGAATCTGCCGCGCCGCCGCGCCCGCGTGGAGATCACGCTGGACGACAAGCGGCCCTTCCAGCGCCGCGTTAAGTCTGTCCTGATCGCCAACATGGGCAAGATCACCGGCGGCATAGACGCCATGCCGACGGCTTCGCCCAACGATGGCCTGCTGGATGTCGGCATCCTGAAAGCCGCCACCCTGGGCCACTGGGCGAGTCTGGTGGGGAACGCCCTGCTGGGCCGCGCGCACCAGGACCGTTCGCTGGAAGTCTACCAGGCCCGGAAAATCACCGTCCGCCCCCGCCGCCCCCAGCCCATCGAGTTCGACGGCGAAGACGCGGGCCGGACCCGCGAACTGACCGTCGAGATCGTCCCCCAAGCCGTCCAGGTGCTCATCCCGGAAGACGCCCCCGGCGCCCAGGAGGCCCAGGACCTGCCCCCCGCCGTCGTCGCCGAGCGCACCGCCAAGCGCCGACTGATCGCCCCATTGGCCCTGCTCCTGCTGGCCGTGGGCGCCGTCCTGCTGTGGCGGCGGCGCAAACCGTAGGAGCGCCGCTTGCCGCGCCCTTTCTCTTATCATAAGAGCCGTAAGGCGCCTGCCTTTAGGATTTAGTCTTTAGGGATGGGGATATAAGGCTCCATGCCATTCTGAGGGCATGATATTGCTTGCTTTCGGGTATAATCCAGCCATACAAATACAGATTCGCACAGTAGAAAGCAAATGCGAAAACGGCTGCTCCTCAACGTGGTAACACACTGGTTTTTGCCTTCGACGCTTTCGTAGTCGCGTTAAGAACCTGAAGAGGGACACGCAGTTGGTCTGGAGTTCTAATGCCTGTGCCAATTGTTAAAGATTATCTGTCATCAGAGTCGCTGTCCACAAGGGCCGAGAAAGTATCAATCCCTTGCTGAAGAGTTAAATATCTGTGGGGCAACACAGATTCGGTGTAAGACCGTAGAAGCCCCTGCCTTTAGGCATGGGGAGTTGTCACCGCACCATCCGAGATAGCGTGAAGCCCGGCCTCCTGACGAACAGGGGGTCGGGCTTTTCCTTTGCGCCGCGTGATGAGTTATAAGGGCCTCTCAGAAGCACGCAGGCACATCTGCTTACAAGTTTGAGACGCCCAAAATTTCTCTATAAAGAGACTGGGCTGCTGGTATCAATATGTCGCAGTGACAACTCCCCAAGGCTAAAGCCTGGGGCTTCCTGCTTCCGCGAGCGGACTTACTTCCCTGCTCAAGAGTTTTTATTGAGCAGGGGGCAGAGGTTCACTCTCCACAGGCGTTTCGGAAGGCGAACCTTCCTCGTTCCTCGGTGCCCCCGAGTACGATGTCTGTTCCAGCCCCAGCCGAAGGATGTTCCTGGCCGCATTGTGGTCCCTGTCCAGGACGGTGCTAGTCGTGCCTCCGTAGCGCACTGAACACCCGCACTGGCAGGCGTGGGTGCGCTCCGACAGAGACTTCTGAACCCGACGCCCGCAAGAAGAACAGTCCTGGGACGTATACTGCGGCGGGACCTTGACCACGGGCCTGCCGAACACCGAGCCATAGTACGAGAGCCAGTGGGAAAATATCCCCCACGAAGCGTCCGCAATGGACTTCGCCAGGCAGTGATTTTTGATCATGTTCCGCACCTGAAGGTCTTCTAGGGCCACCAGGTCGCTGGACCTGACTACGCATCTTGCCAGTTTCACGGCAAAATCTTTACGCTGCCTTTGTACCTTCAGGTGCCTGCGCCCAAGAATGGTCTTGGACTTTCGGCGGTTGCTTGAGCCTTTGACCTTGCGGGAGTGCCTGCGCTGCGCCCGCCTGATCTTCTGTTCTGCCTTGCGGAGAAACTTGGGACAGTCCACGGCGCGGCCGTCGCTGTCGGTGTATGCCCCGGAGGGCATTACTTCGTATAGAACTTGGCGAGGCCCATGTCCAGGCCAAGCGTTCGGCCCGTCGGCTCCAGGGACTCTTTCAGGGACTCTTTTCGGTCAACGGCGAGGCAGAACTGGGCATAGTCCCCGTCCGCCCTTCGGAGGATTCGGACCCGTTTGATGAGCGCGAGGTCGTAGGCACACAAGTCCTGGTGAAGACTTTTTGTCCCCATCATCTTCATGGTGCCGATGCCGATGCCGTCCTTGAACGTGATCTGCCTGCGATCCTGGGAGAGTTTCCAGCCTGTCGCCTTGTACTCGACCGAGCGGTTGTCTTTCTGGAACTTAGGCTTTACCAGCCTCTTGCCTGCGCCGTCGGGCCTGGTGTAGCGTGCGATGGCATAGGCCGCACGTTCCGCAGCGGCCTGGCGAGCCTGAGAGTTGAGGGCACTGGCGAACGGGAACTCTTTGGCAAGGACGGCGCAGTACCTGTTGAGGTCGAAGGCTTTGTTTCGGCGGTCGTCAAACCAGAGGCGCAGGGCCTTGTTTCGGATGAACTGGGACGTGCGGAGGGCTTCGCCGATGAGGAGGCGTTGCTTGGCATCCGTGATGAGTTTATATTCCAGTGTCCGCATTATTTAGAGTGTAATTCGGCTCTAAACTAGTATACCCAAACTTGCAGGGAAACGTAAGGCCCGAAAATGTCGCCATCGCCCTGGCGGAGCAGGGACTTCAGAATGGCGACGCGCTTATATCCCCATGGCTAAAGACTAAATCCTAAAGCAAGCGGTCTTACGCGCATTAGGATTAAGTAATACCGTCAACTCCGGCGGCCTGGGCGGGTCGGACTGGAAGCCGGGTCAGGCGATGCCGGCCGCCAGTGCGTCGGAGTAGTCTTCCTGCCCGTCCCGGAACTGCGCCGCGTACAGCCGGGCGTAGGGGCCGTTCGCGCGGAGCAGGGTGGTGTGCGTGCCGCGCTCGGCGATGCGCCCGTCTTCCATCACCAGAATCAGGTCGGCAGCGAGGATCGTGGACAGGCGGTGGGCGATGGCGAAGGTGGTCCGGCCCGCCATGAGCGGCGTCAGGGCGGCCTGGATCAGCCGCTCGGAGTGGGTGTCCAGCGCGGAGGTGGCTTCGTCGAGGATGAGGATGCGGGGATTTTTCAGGATGGCCCGCGCGATGGCGATGCGCTGCTTTTCGCCGCCGGAGAGCTTGTAGCCGCGCTCGCCGACGACGGTGTCGTAGCCGTCGGGCAGGCCGGCGATGTGGTCGTGGATGGCGGCGGCCTGGGCGGCGGCGACCAGCTCGGCGTCCGAGGCATCCGGGTTGCCGTAGCGCAGGTTGGCCTTGATGGTGTCGTGGACCAGATACGTTTCCTGGGTCACGACGGCGACCGCCTGGCCGAGCGAATCCAGTTTGATCTTTTTGATGTCGTGCCCGTCAATCGTGACGCGGCCGCTGTCGGCGTCGTACAGGCGGGGGATGAGGTAGGTCAGCGTCGTCTTGCCCGCGCCCGAATGGCCGACCAGGGCGACGAGCTGGCCGGGCGCAGCCTCGAACGTGATGTCGTCGAGCGTGGGCGCCAGCTGGTCTTCATTATAACGGAACATCACATGCTCGAAAGCGACCGCGCCGCGCATCTCAGAAGGCAGGAGCGTGAGGGCGTCGGGCGCGTCCGTGATGTCCTGTTTCAAGTCTAAATACTCGAAGATGCGGTCGAAGAGGGCCAGGGCGCTGGTGACTTCCACCTGGACGTTCAAAAGCCCCGTCAGCGGGAAAAAGAGCCGCGCCTGCAAGGTCGTGAAGGCGACGATGGTGCCCAGGCTTAGGCGCGTGTCCCCGTGGGCGACGATCAGGTCGGCGGCCAGCCAGTAGACCAGAACGGGCGTCAGCGAAAACGTCAGGCCGATCAGGCTGAAGAACATCCGAAAGAGCATCGCCTGCCCCACCTGCGCGTCCGTCAGCGCCTCGTTCTCCTCGGCGAACTTGGCCCGCGTCAGCCCCTGCCGCCCGCTCGTCTTGGTCAGCAGCACCCCGGACACGGACAGCGTCTCCTGCATGGTCGCGCTCAGGCTCGCCAGGTTGGTCTGGACGACCCCGCGCACGCCGCGCCCGTAGTCGCCGACGCGCTGGCCGAGCAGGGCGAAGAGGGGCAGGATGCCGACCGAGAGCAGGGTCAGCCGCCAGTCCATGACGAACATCACGACCAGCGTGGACAGGACGGTGGTGACGTTGGACAGGACATTGGCCGCCGTGTCGCTCAGGACGGACTGGACGCCGCCGACATCGTTGGCGAGCCGCGACTGGATCTCGCCCGTCCGGGTGTCCGCGAAGAATTTCAGGGCCATGCCCTGGAGGTGGTCGTACAGCCGGTTCCGCAGGTCACGCATGATGCGCTGGCCGACGAGGACGCTCCAATAACCGTACAGCAGCGACAGGCCCGTCGCCAGCACCGTCGCGCCCAAAGTCAGGGCCGTGTCGCGTGTGACGAGCGCCATATTACGGTCTATTAGGCCCTGGTTGATGATCGCCCGCAGCAGAAAGGGCGGCCACAGACCCAGCGCGGCGGCGAGGAGGACGGCGACCGCGATTCCGGCGACCGTCGCCCGGTACGGCACGAACGTAGCCACGATGCGTCGGACCGTTTCGGGCTTCAGCGGCTTCTTTTCCCCATTCTTTGGGCCGGAAGGCCCCCCGCGCATCATGACGCTCATTGGTTTCCTCCGCCCTTAGTGTACCTCCCCGCGCGGGCAATCGTGAGAAAGAGGTCCCGGCACTGGAAGTGCCGATCTACTCAGTGTGAAAGCCGCTACGCGACTGAGGACTGCTTTACGGAACCGTTCTTCAGTGCCGGGGTTTTCAGGCAATCGCCCCATAGGCGATTGCCCTGTTCCTGAACGTCGCCTCGTTGACAACGGCGGCGGGAGGCACTATAATGACGGCAAGGCTACAATACAAACACAGGAAGGTGCTGTCATGGCGCTCTGGAAACCCGATCCCTCGTTCTACCCGTCCCCCCGGCTGGCGGGACAGGCCCCCGCCGAGACGCTGGCGTATGTTGTCACGCTGAACCCGAACCACGCCGAAGACGGGCGGCACGACGCCCTTGTCGTCGTGGACACCGATCCCGCCTCGCCGACTTATGCCCAGGTGGTCGGTCGCGCCGAGTCGCCCAACACCGGCGACGAGTTCCACCACTTCAACTGGAACGCCTGCTCCGCCGCGCTGTGTCCCTACGCGCCGCACCCGCACATCGAGCGGCGCTACCTGCTGGTGCCGGGCCTGCGCTCGTCGCGCATCTACATTTACGACACCAAGCCGAACCCGCGCAATCCGAAGATCGTCAAGATCATCGAGGCCGAGGAGATCGCCAACAAGACCGGCTATTCCCGCCCGCACACGTTCCACTGCGGGCCGGACGCCATCTACGTCAGCGCGCTGGGCGACGTCCATGGGGACGGGCCGGGCGGCATCTTCCTGCTGGATTGTGAATCGTTCGACGTGCAAGGGCGCTGGGAAATCGAGCGCGGGCCGCAGTACCTCGCCTATGACTTCTGGTGGCACCTGGGCTACGACACGCTGATCACGAGCGAGTGGGGCACGCCGAACATGGTGGAACACGGGGTCAACCCCGACCTGCTGCTGGGCGGGAAGTACGGCCACCACGTCCACCTGTGGGACCTGCGCCGCCGGAAGCACTTAGAGGCCCTGGATTTGGGCACGGAGCAGCAGATGGTACTGGAACTGCGCCCCGCTCATGACCCGACCAAGCCCTACGGCTTCGTCGGCGTGGTCGTCTCCTTGAAAGACTTGTCGGCGTCGGTCTGGACGTGGCACCGGGAAAAGAACTCGTGGGGCATCCGCAAGACCATCGAGATCCCCGCCGAGCCGGCGGATGTGGACAAGCTGCCGCCCGCGCTCAAGCCGTTCGGGGCCGTCCCGCCCCTGGTGACGGACATCGCCCTGAGCCTGGACGACCAGCGGCTGTATGTCTCTGCCTGGGGCACGGGCGAGCTGTTGGAATTTGACGTGTCCGACCCGTTCGCGCCCAAAAAGATCGGCTCCGTGCGTCTGGGCGGCATTGTGGAGCGGGCGGCGCACCCGCAGGCCGGTCCGCTGAACGGCGGCCCGCAGATGGTGGAACTCAGCCGCGACGGCAAGCGGGTGTACCTGACCAACTCGCTGTATTCCAGTTGGGACACGCAGTTTTACCCGGAAGGCTTGGACGGCTGGCTGACAAAGCTGGATGTCACGCCGGGTGGCGGCATCACGCCCGACCCGAACTTCTTCCTGACGTTCCAGGGCGAGCGCCCGCATCAGGTCCGGCTCGAAGGCGGCGATGCGTCGTCGGACTCGTACTGCTATCCGTAAAAGCCCCCCAGCCCCCAATAATGGGGGAGCAGGAGAGGGGGGCGCGATTGATCGCGCCCCTACGGGCGTATCCCCTCTGACTCCCCCATTATTGAGGGCCGGGGGCCTTCTTTAAGCGATATTATGCACAACCACGCCGCAGCCTGGCCCTGGATCACACTCGCCCTGCTGGGGGCCTATCACGGCCTGAACCCCGGCATGGGCTGGCTGTTCGCCGTCTCGCTGGGCTTCCAGGAGCGCCGCCGCCTGGCCGTCCTGCGCGCCCTGCCGCCCATTGCCCTGGGCCACGCCGCCTCCATCGCCGCCGTGGCGGGGCTGGTCGGGCTGGCCCAGATCGCCCTGCCGCTGCACGTCCTGAAGTGGGCCTTCGCCGTACTTCTTGTGGGCTTCGGGGTGTCTAAACTGGTCCGCACCCGGCATCCACGCTGGGTGGGGATGCGGGTCGGCTTCCGCGACCTGACTACCTGGTCGTTCCTGATGGCGACCGCGCACGGCGCAGGGCTGATGCTTGTCCCTGTTTTGCTGACGCTGCCCCACGCACACCCGGCCGCCGCGCGCCGGCACGTCCCGTCACCGCCGCGATGACTGCGTCCATGCCCGCGAACTGCCCGATGCTGACGACCATGCCTGCCCCGCCTGCCACCCCGGTCGCTCCCGCCCTCAGCCTCTGGCCGCCGGTGGCCGCTGTGGGGCTGCACACGCTCAGTCACCTGCTGGTGGCCGGCGCCATCGCCTTTGTCGTGTACGAGAAGGTCGGGCTGGCCGTGCTGCGCCGGGCCTGGTTCAACCTGGACTATTTGTGGGCCGGGGCACTCGTCATCGCCGGGGTCATGGCTGCCCTGCTGTAGCGCCCGCATTCTCGCGCACCCACGCCTCGATGGCCGCCGCGGGCCGCGTGCCGGATGTCCGGGCGACCTCGCGGCCCCCGGCAAAGACGGCCATCGTCGGGATGGAGCGGATGCCGAAACGCGCGCCCAGGTCGGGCAGGGCCTCGGTGTTGATCTTCACGACGAGCCAGCACCCGGCGTTCGCCCGCGCCACTTTCTCCAGTTCCGGCGCGACCATGCGGCACGGCCCGCACCAGGGCGCCCAGAAGTCCACGACGACCGGCAGGGGCGAGGCCGCGAGGAGCGCGCTCCACTGCGCTGCGTTCTGGATGTCCAGCGGCACGTTCGGCGCAGCCAGATCGGCCTGACACTGGCCGCAGGTTCCGGTCTCGCCGAGCCGTGCATAGGGAATGCGGTTCTTTTGGCCGCAGTGGGCGCAGGCAAGGACCACGCCTTTCTCATCCAGCGTTGGTTTCGTCATTGTCATGTTTCCCCTTCCAGTAGCGTGCGGCGGCCTCGGTGTGGGTCGGAAACGCTAAATCCAGCGGCCCGCGCGCGACGGTCATTTCCGAGGTCTCATCGGACGGCAAGAACGGCGGCAGGGCTTGGGACGACTGCGGCGGGGCCAGCCCGAAGACCAGCAGCGTCCCGTCGGGCGCGCTCCGCGTGTCAAAGAGCCGGATGCCGCCGGCGTCTATCATGATCCCCGTCTCCTCGCGCAGCTCGCGCGCCCCGGCCTCCTGCCACGTCTCGCCGATCTCGATGAAGCCGCCCGGCAGCGCCAGTTTCCCCGCCTGCGGCTCCTGCGTCCGGCGGACGAGCAATAAGCCGTCGTCCACGGGCAGCAGGACCACGGAAACGGGCAGTGGGTTCCGGTAGGTGACGCTGCCGCAAGCGGGGCAGCGGCGCGGCCAGGGCAGATCGGCGGGGAAGGCAACGCCGCAGTAGGAGCAGTGCGAGTTCTTGACAGATTCTTGCATATTTCTTTGAACAACCGTCGAGCCGCCCCTGTTCCGGCGGTTTGCCGGGGAACGCGAACGGGCAAAATAGGCCATGCAAGGCAATGACGACCGTGTTGTTCTCACGCGGCGCGGCTTCCTCGGCGCGCTGTCCGCATTGGGCCTGAGCGGGCTGCTGGCGGGGTGCGGCGGCGGCAGTTCCTCCGCCACATCCACGGGCGGGGGCGGCTCGTATCAGCCCGACTTGAGCCGGTTCGCGCCGAACTATGCCGCCAACCTCACGCTGTACCACTGGCCCGCCTTGCCGGTGCGCGTCTACTTCGCCAATGACCTGACCGTGACGCCGCAGGGCGGCAGCCCGACGCGGGTCAATGACCTGATCCTCACAGGGTTTGGTCGCTGGCCCGCCGCCACGGGCGGGGTCGTGGGATACACGCAGGTCACCGACCCCGGTCAGGCGCAGATCACCGTCTCGACGGTCGCGATTCCTGATCCAACGGGCCTGTCCGAAACCGGCAAAACGTCCGTGACGCCGGGGGCAGGAAACGTCTTGATCTCCGCGACCACGCAAATCTATGTGTGGCCGGACATCACGGTCCCGGAACTGACACAGGGCCTTCTGGCAACCGCCTCCCATGAGTTCGGCCACGCACTGGGCATCGGCGGCCACAGCCCGGACCCGAATGACGTGATGTACGTCTCGCACGACCCCAACGCCGACGTGCCGCTGTCGGCGCGCGACGTGAACACCATCAAGACGATCTATTACTTCCTGTTCCCCTGAGTCACCGGCACTGGAAGTGCCGGTCTACCGCTAGTGAAAGTCGCTCCGCGACTGAGGAACAGACACTGCCCTACCACAAAGCGTTACTGTCCATGCCTTCCCTTACCCCATTGCCCCTGCACACCTACCGCCGCATCGTCCTCCTCACCGGCGCGGGCGTTTCGGTCGGCTCCGGCCTGCCGACCTATCGCGGGCCGGGCGGGCTGTGGGAGCGGGAAGACATCGCCTGGATCGTCGAGGCGCGCTCCCTGCCCGGCAGCCTGCCCGCCCTGTGGCGGCTTTACAGCCAGCGGCGCGGGCACGCGCTCCAAGCCGTCCCGAACTCCGCCCACACAGCCATCGCCGCCTTGCAAAACGCCCGCCCCGACGCCGTGACGCTGTTCACGCAGAACGTGGACGGCCTGCACCAGCGCGCGGGCAGCCCGGACGTGACCGAATTGCACGGCTCGGCCTTCCGCACCCGCTGCACCAACCCCGCCTGCGCCCTGCCGCCGTTCGCCGACGACCGCCGGTACGACGCCGTTCCCCTCTGCCCGCGCTGCAATTCCCCCTTGCGCCCCGATGTCGTCTTGTTCGGCGAGACGCTGCCCGAAGCGGCCTTAAGCCGGGCGCAGACCGCCCTGGACGAGTGCGACCTGTTCCTGGCCGCCGGCACGTCCGGCACCGTCTGGCCCACCGCCGCCTTCGTCCGCCTCGCCGCCCAGGCGGGAGCGCGAACGGCTCTCGTCAACCTGGACGCCGCCACGGGTTCCGAGGAGTTCGACGAGGTGCATCTAGGCAAGGCCGAGGAAATCCTGCCGGGCCTGCTTGCGTTGTGAAACCCCTCATGGTCGTTGCCATTAACCGCCAGGACATCGCGCAGTAGCAGCAAAACAGGAAAGTGTTCCCGCTCCCGTGGGGCGCAGGTGGCGGGGCAAGGAGCAGTGGGCGCGGGCAACGGAGCGCGAATGCAACTATTCTGTTTCTCCTGTGTCATAATGAACGCACGGCACCAAAGTGAGGCGAGCATCGCTTAAACAGTGAGCCAAGCACCCTCGCTGATTTCTAATGGACTAAATCATAGGTAACCTTCATGCTCACTCGATTAGAAGTTGATGGATTTAAGAACTTGCGTGGCTTCTCCGTGGATTTCGGGCCTTTTAACTGTATCGCTGGTCCAAATGGCGTTGGCAAGTCGAACTTGTTTGATGCCATTCGGCTTTTGTCTCTGTTGACAGATCACACCCTTATGAGAGCAGCCCAGATGGTACGAGGTGGTGACGACAACAGTGATCTACGCGACCTGTTTTGGAGAGAGGCCAACACACGGTCCGGCGCGTCTAGCACCTTTCGGATTGCTGCTGAAATGATTGTTGACAAGGATGTGGAAGACGAATTCGGTCGTCCTGCCGCAGCATCTTCCACATTTCTGCGTTATGAGATAGAGATCGGCTACGAAGAATCAACTGGAGCATCCGGCTTCAGTCAGTTGGTACTCCGTAAGGAGTCTTTAGGCTACATCACTGAAGGCGAAGCCGCGAAGCGTCTAAAGTTTCCGCATGACGTGCAGAAGTTTCGCAAGAATGCTGTCGCTAACACACGCCGAACGCGAGAAGGGTACATCTCTAGCAAATCAGCTCCAGACGGACAAACCGAGATACTCGTTCATCAAGATGGCGGTTCCCGAGGACCGGGTCAAGTCGCATCCGCAAGCAGGGCGCCCTCGACGATCGTTGGAACATCTAACACGTCCACGACACCTACTATCTTGGCCGCCCGAAGAGAAATGCAGAAGTGGAGGTTTTTAGCATTAGAGCCATCCGCAATGCGTAAGCCGGATCGATTTCAAACCGAACCGATCGTCAACGCTAATGGTGGTCACTTGCCAGCGGCGTTGCGCCGCCTTGTGAGAGAGGCTGAACGGCAGGACAAAGACCCCGAGGATGTTTACGCGAGCGTTGCAAATCGCCTCGCCGCATTAGTGCCTATTTCCAGTATACAGGTGGATGCGGATGAAGTAAGACAACTACTAACACTTCAGGTGAGAGAGCGTACAGGTATTGCCTTACCTGCTGCGTCGCTTTCAGACGGCACATTGCGCTTTTTGGCATTATCTGTTCTGGCCGAAGATCCAGAGACCGGCGGAGTGTTCTGCATTGAAGAACCAGAAAATGGCATTCACCCTGCGAAAATGCCGGAAATGGTCAATCTGCTGCGGGACCTAGCGGTGGATGTGTCTGAAGCGCCCGACAAAGACAACCCTTTCCGTCAAGTCATTGTCGCTACACATTCGCCGGCTTTCGTTCAACTGATCGCGCCAGACGACCTACTTTGTGCGGTAGAAACAAAGGTTAGGAGTTCTACTGGTGACGCTACCCGAACACTTCAGTGTCTTCCGCTTGATGGAACATGGCGGAGTAAGTCGGGGCAGCAATCTGTTGGTCTAGGGACGATTCTAGCTTACCTCTCGATGCCACCAGGGGCACAACTCGTGCTGCCAAGCCTGGTGCCTGGAACGGGGTAGTTTATGCATGTTCAATTCGTCCTGATCTCCGAGGGTTCTTCGGATAACGGCCTTATCTCACACCTGGAAGCTGTTTGCATACACGCCGGTGCCGATGCAGCTAGAGGCGTCGCACTTGACCGCCAGCGCTTACCGCCCTCAGTCGGCAACAAGGTAGCCGACAAACTTAGGGCGGCAATGATTTTGGAGCCACAGGCGAATCTGTTTCTGATCCACCGTGATGCGGATTCGCCTGATCCGCAACTCAGATATGAAGAAGTTGGACAAGCGGTTAAAGAATGCCAACTTCAGAAACCCTGGGTCGCTGTAATCCCTATCCAGGAAACCGAAGCTTGGCTACTTTTAGATGCATCGGCCATTCGAAGGATCGCGAGTAAGCCGAACAGTACTAAACCTCTGGGACTACCCACAGCGGATACAGTAGAGAATGTAGTAAGCCCCAAAGAATGCCTTAAACAAGCTATTTTCAATGCAAACCCCGTTGCAGGCAGACGGCACGAAAAACTTAAGAGAGACTTCCCGACGCATCGGCAGATTTTGCTTCAGAATTTAAGCATTGACGGGGAGATACGCAACGTCCCGTCATGGCAGCGCATGAAAGCTGATTTGACAGCAGCAGTTGCCGCAATGAAGGGAGACGACGCCAATCCAGCGGGCGAAGCGCTAACCGTCTTTTAAGCACCGCACGTCCCTTACACAGCGATGTACAGGGCGCTACCCCGCCGGAGCGACCAGCAACTTACGCGGGGCGGGGAGCAGGGCGCGGGGGCGGGGCAGCGGGGAGGGCAGGATTCGCAGGCGGCTGTTGACGCCGTTGGTGGGGGCGGAGGAGGCGCCGCCGGCGAGCATCGCCACGACTGCGCCGCCGATCAGGGCCAGGGAGAGCGGGGTCGGGAGGGTGAGGGTTAGGACGCTCCGCAGGGCGGGGACGGTGATGGCGGCGACGAGGAAGGCCACCGAGGCACCGACCGCGCCGAAGACGGGGGGGGTCAGACCGCCCTCCACCCAGCCGGCTTTGAGCGTCTGGGCAAGCTGGGTTGCCACGATGGAAGCGAAGGCGACCGTGCGCGCCTGCGGCAAGCCGGAAACAGCCAGGGTGAGGGCGAAGGCGGCCAGGGCGGGGACGGTGGTCGCCGCGCCGCGCCGCAGGACGTCGGTGCGCAGGGGCGCGTCCAGGGCGGACGTGCCTTCGCGGGCGAGCGAGGCCAGGTGCCGGTTTTCGGGCCGTTGCAAGGCGACGGACAGGGCGGGCAGGGCGTCGGTGATGAGGTTGACGGCCAGAATCTGGCGCGTGGTCAGCGGCGAGGCCAGGCCAAGCAGACTAGCCCCGACGACCAGGCCCAGTTCGCCCAGGTTGCCGCCCAGCAGCAGGCCCAGGGCGCGGCGCATGTTGCGCCAGAAGCCGCGCCCTTCGACCAGGGCTTCCACCAGGGTCGCGAAGTCGTCGTCGGCCAGCACGACGGCGGCGGCCTGCCGCGCCACTTCCGTTCCGCCCTTTCCCATCGCCACGCCGACGTCCGCTAGGCGCAGGGCCGGGGCGTCGTTGACGCCGTCGCCGGTCATGGCGACCGTGTGGCCGTGCTGCTGGAAGCTCTCGATGATCCGCAGCTTGTCCAAAGGGGTCGCCCGCGCGATGACGGCGGCGCGGTCCAGCTTCTCGTGCAGCTCGCTGTTCTGCAAGTGCGCGATGTCCCCGGAAGTCAGCACTTCCCGCCCGTCGTCCAGCAAGCCCGCTTCGCGGGCGATGGCGCGGGCCGTGGCGGGGTGGTCGCCGGTCAGCATCAGGACATGAATGCCGGCCTCGTGACAGCGGCGCACGGCGGCGCGGACGGTGGGCCGGAGCGGGTCACGGATGCCGACAAAGCCCAGGGCGACCAGCCCCTGCGGGTCGCCCACAGCCCCATCCCCATTCCCCTGAGCCACCATCAGAATCCGCAGGCCGCGCCCGGCCAGCTCCTGCGCCTGGGCCAGCAGCATGGCGCGGCCCGCCTCGTCCAGCGGCACGTCTTTTCCATTACGCCGAGTGTGGGTACAGCGGGGCGTGACGGCTTCGGGAGCGCCCTTGACGGCAAGCCCTTCCGCCGTCAGTGTCGCATGAAAAGCGCGGGCGGGGTCAAAAGGCGCTTCCGCCCGGCGTTCCCCGCCTAGCTCCTCGCCCAACCCGGCAGCGAGCGCGCCGCGCACGACGGCGACATCGGTCGGGTGCGATTCAAAGTCGGCGGCATCCGGCGAAGGGCTGGCCAGCGCTGCGGCCCACAGGACGGGGCGCAGGGCGTCGAGCAGATCGCCCGGCTGGACGGCCTCGGCATCAGGGGACGCGACCAGCCCCAGGGCCAGCTTGCCCTCGGTCAGCGTCCCTGTCTTGTCCGTACAGGCCACGTCCACGCGGCCCAGCGCTTCCACGGCGGACAGGCGGCGGACCAGGGCATGGCGCCCGGCCAGGCGGCGGGCGACGGCGGCCTCGCCCATGCCCGCCAGCAGGGGCAGCCCTTCGGGGACGGACGCGAGGGCGATGGTCGCGCCGACCGCAAGCTGGGGCAGCAGAGCCTGGCCGCGCAGGAAGCCCGCCCCGACGACCAGCCCGCCGCCGACGCCCGCCAGCGGCAGGAACTGCTTCATCAGGCGGCCCAGCCGAATGCCGAGGGGGCTTTGCCCCGTATCATCCAGCGCCAGGGCTGCCGCCGTCGCCCCCAAACGGGTGTCCCTGCCGACCGCGACGACGACGGCGCGGCCCTTGCCGGTCGTCACATCGCTGCCTTCCAGAACGATGCGGCTGGCGTCCGTCCCGCCTTCGGGAGCCTTGAAGACGGGCAGCGACTCGCCCGTCAGGGCCGCCTCGTCCACTTCCAGCGCGCTTGACTCCAGCATCCGGGCGTCGGCGGCGACCCGGGCGCCCGACGCCAGCAGCAGGATGTCGCCGGGCACGACCTCATTGGCGGGAAGCTCTTTCCGCGCGCCGTCGCGCATCACCGTCGCGGTCGCGCGGCCTAGCTGCGCCAGCGCCTGCGCGGCCTGCCCCGCCTGACGCTCCTGCCACGCGCCGACGGCGACGTTGACCAGAATGGTCCCGGCGATCAGGGCGAAGTCGAGCGGCGAACCCAGGAACAGGGACAACCCCGCGCCCGCCGCCAGGATGCCGATCAGCGGCGAGCGCACCTGGCCCCAGACCGCATCGAGAACGACCGAGCGGCGCAAGGCTCTGGGGACCGCCCGGCGGCGCTCCACGCCTGCGCTGTACTGAGACCCTGCGGCGCCGCTCCCAAAGCGGCCAGCGTGCCCTCCACGCCCCGCCGTCCCCAGCGCTCCGGCTTGGGGTCCACGAGCCGCGCCGTGACCGACTGCGGACGGTCGCCGCCGCGCATCCGCGCCCAGCCGTCCGCCAGGGCCGCGAGTGCGGCGAGGTAGACGACGCGGGAGGCCGTTTCGACGGCCGCGCCGCCTCGAATGCCCCAGACCGCGCCCGCGACGTTGGAAACAAGGGACAGGCCGAGGGAGTCCAGCATAGCGGCCTCGCGGCGGACGCCCGCGTCCAGGATCATCGTGACCGCGCCCAGGTCCGGGGCGAGCAGGTCCGCGCGGGCCGGGAAGCGGCCGCTCCGGCCCGAAGACAGGCCGATCCCCAAGTCGCAGGCGGCAAAGGACTCGGCCGCGTCGGCGCTGTCCGAAACGAAGGCGACGCGCGCGCCGGACGCCTGCCGCTGCCGGATCGCCGTCATGTCGCCCGCCACCGTCAGCGTCAGCCCCGCGCGCCGCGCCACGGCCTGGGCGGTGGGCGAGTCCTCGTCCGCCCGCAGGATGATCTCGACCTTGTGGCGGCGGCAGAGCGCGGCCAGATCGGCGACGCCGGGGACGAAGCGGGGCCGCAGGGCGAGGATCGCCAGCGGGTTCGCCTCCCCCTCGCGCCCCAGAGCCAGCAGGAAGTCGCCGCGCGCGGCCAGCCGGCCTAGGGTCGAGCCCGGCTCGATTTTGTCCACCGGCCCCAGCATCCACCGCGCGCCGCCAACCGTCGCCGAGGCCGCGCGGCCGTCGAACCGGCCTTCCGACGCTTCCGCCCGTCCCGCCGGCGGGAAGGCCCCCCCCCAGGGCGAGCCGGCGGCGGCGTCCACGCCCGCCGCCAAAGCCTGGAGTTGGGCCGCCTCGTGCGCCTCGGTCAGCGGCAGCAGCGCGGCCAGCAGCAGGCCACCGGCCAGCGTGCCGAGCGGGAGCAGCGACTGCGCGCGGGAAAGGGAGTAGACGCGCAGGTGCGTGTTCTGCGCCGCGAGGCGGCGGATCAAGTCGAGTTGCGCGCGTTCCTCGACGACGAGCGCCTGCCAGAGACAGAGGGTGACGGCCGCTGCGCCGACCCCGACCAGCAGCGGCAGCCAGCGCGGCGCGTCGGCCCGCCCGATCCGGTCGTCGCGCCAAGCCAGGGCCACCATCCCGCAGCCTAACACGAGGAAGCCCGACGCGGTATGGACGGCCATGCGTGTGAACTGGCCCCAGGTGTAGTAGGGGACGATGCCGGTGAAGTAGCCCGACAGAGCGATGACGCCCAGGCCGATCACGACGGAGCCGAAGACGGCGGTGAGCAGGGAACAGCAGGGGAAACGGCGCGACCCGCCGAGCACGAGGGCCGAGCCGGCGAGCGAGAAGCACAGCGCGGTGCAAAATGCCATCCGGCCCGGCGCGGTGACGCCGGAGCGGACATAAGCCTTCATCAGCAATTCGTCAATGCCGAGGCTGACGCCGAGCAGGTACTCGCTCAGGGTCAGGAGGCCGATCACGACTGCCAAAGCGCCGCCGGTCCGGGCCGTCAGCCGTGCGGCACGCGAATCCCCTCGCGTCACAGCCATCAGTCCCAGGCCGCAAAGCAGGAACCCCAGCGCGGTGTTGTAGGCCATCGCCACGAACGCCGGGACGATCCGCAGCAGGGACAGGGTGTGCGTATGCCAGCCGAAGAGGACGACCAAGCCGAGCGCGGCGGAGAAGCCGCCGGCAGCGCGGACGGTCGTGAGCAAACCGGCTCTGTCAGCCCTTCCCCCTCCCGACGGCTCCGTAACGATGGGCATGGCGTCATTCATCTGCCCTCTTTGTACCATGAACCGGGCGGCATTTCACCGGCGGCTTCAGGATTCGCCGGTGATCTTCAGCACGTCTTCGCCGTACTTTTCCAGCTTGCCGGGGCCGACGCCGCTGACTTCGAGCAGGTCGTCCGAGGTCTGCGGCCGGGCGCGCGCGATCTCCATCAGGGTCTTGTCGCTGAAGACGCAGTAGGGCGGCAGGGCGGCGCGCGCCGCCTGCGCCGTCCGCCACTGCTTCAGCGCGGCCAGCAGGTCGTCACTCCCGGCGTCGTCGCCTACATCGCCGCCCCTGGAGCCGGCGCCCCGCCACCGGCTGGGGTCGCGCGGCAATGCCGCCGCGATGGGCAGGCGCTCCTGCCAGGCTGTTCGGCCTTTGGGCGTGACCGTGCAGACGAAATAAGCGTCCTCATCGCCCTGGTGCATCAAGCCCTCGGCAAAGAGCGACTCCAGGAACTTGTCCACGGCGGCCACGGCGCTGCCCCCGAACAGGCCGCTCAGGGGCTGGCCCGGCGCCCCGAAGTTCTTATCTCCCAGCGTCCCCGCCCCGCGCAGCAGCTTGTTCAGCCGCGCCTTGCCGACGGCGGGCCGCAGGGCGTCCAAGCCGTGCAGGACCGAATGGATGTCGGCAGGATCTACCTGGGCCGGCATCGGGATGGGCGGCAGGCGTCCGGGCAGCGTGCCCGCGTCCGGCTTGGGCGCATCGCAGTTGTCGCAGCAGAACGGGGTCGGCGGCGGCTCCTGGCGGTCACCGAAGTAATCCAGGACGGTCCGGCGGCGGCAGGCGACCGTCTTGCAGTAGTCCACGATCTCGTCTAGGCGGCGCAGGCGCTCGGCCCGCTGCTTGGCGAGGTCGGCGGCAATCTGCCGGCGGGCGTCCGGCGGAAAGTCGCGCCGGGCCAGGGTCAGGGTCACGCCGTCCATCGTCTGCGCGACGCGCCCCACCAGCCCGCCCCGCTCCAGCTCGCCCAGCGCAAGCCGTCCCTTGATATCGCTCCAGTCCAGCGCCATGCCCCACGTCTTGGGCAGGCGCGCGACGCCCTCCCCGTCCGCGTGGCCGCGCACCTGGCCGAACGCCTGCTCGACGGCCCCGACGGTCAGCGCCTCGTTGTCAATGAACCACTCGCGCGTCCGCCGGTCGGCGAAGTGGTACAGGATGACGCACCGGCTCCGTCGCCCGTCGCGGCCCGCCCGGCCCGCCTCCTGGTAGTAGCTTTCCAGGCTGTCGGGGCAGGCGCAGTGGACGACGAAGCGCACGTCAGGCTTGTCAATGCCCATGCCGAAGGCGTTGGTGGCGACCAGAACCTGCCGCTCCCCTTCCAGCCACTCGCGCTGCATCTGGTTCCGCAGATCGGCGTCCAGCCCAGCGTGGTACATGCCTGCGCGCTGCCCCAGCGGGGCCAGGGCGGCGTCGGCGGCCTCGAAGATCTGCTCGCATTGCTTGCGCGTGGCGACATAGATCAGCCCGCTCCCGCCCAGGGCGGACAGCTTGGGCAGGGCGCGGGTCAGCTTCTCCTCGCGTTCGTTTTCGCTTTTACAGCGATGCACGGAAAAGTGGAGGTTGGGCCGGTTGAAGCCGCCGACCAAAACGAGCGGGTCGCGCATCCCTAAATTGGCGACGACCGACTGCTGCACGCGCCGGGTGGCCGTCGCCGTGGCGGCGAGCAGGGGCGGATTGCCCAGCGTCTCGACCACTTCCCGCAGGCTGAGGTAGTCGGGCCGGAAGTCGTGCCCCCACTCACTGATGCAGTGGGCCTCGTCCACGACGAACCGGGCGATTTTGACGCTTTTGAGCGCGTCCATGAACGACTGGGACCGAAACCGCTCCGGGGCGACATAAAGCAGCCGCAGCCGCCCCGCGCGCATCTCGCGCAGCAGGTCGTTCTGCTCGTCCAGGGATTGAAGCGACGTCAGGCAGCCGCAGCCGATCCCGGCGAAGGCGGGGCGGCGGTTCAGCGCGTCCACCTGGTCGCGCATCAGGGCGATGAGCGGGGAGACGACGAGGGTGACGCCCTCGGAGAGCGCGGCCGGGAGCTGAAAGCACAGCGACTTGCCCGCACCGGTCGGCATGACGACCAGCACGTCCCGGCCTTCCAGGGCGGCCCGCACGGCGTCTTCCTGCTGCGGGCGGAACTCGCTGTAGCCGAAAAAAGTCTGGAGTGAGTCTGAAAGTTCCGGCGCGGCAGTGTTGGTCAGAGTAGCAGTCATCGGGTTCCCTCCGTGGCGGGCGGCAACGGGAAAAATCGAACGGATGTCTTATTATACCCGAAGCGCGGGGGACGCGACAACAGCGGCACCTATGTCATCACGGTCGTTCCGTTGCCTATATAATCGCCCGCACGGAAAAGCCCCGGCGCCACGCCGGGGCTTTCTGTTTGTGCGTCACTGGAATGTTGAAAGGCCGCAGGCTTCTCCTACAGTCTCTCCGTGCTTCAAGCGCGCGGAGGTCTGTCCAAAAAGTGAACGCGGTCTTGCCAGTCCAAACTATGATAGCGTTCCCAGAAGGAGATCAGAGCGCGGGTCAGCATCCCAAAATCAGCGCTTGGGATAGTCACATCGTCCACGAAGATGATCCCGGCGTGGTGTCCGCCTTCGGCATAGAGTTCTATCAGGAGGTCGGGGATGGTTTTCTGGTCGTAGGTGATGAGTGTGATAACTCCGCACGGGCTGAAGCCCGACGGCTTCTTGGGCTTACCAAGTGCCGTGAGGCTGTCCTCTCGTGCGTCTTCTACGGTCTTGCACCGATGCCATGTTATCCCAGGGCAATTAACTCTTCGTCTGGAATCTTGTCCCAGCGGTTCTGCGACTCTTATGACAATCACGGCAGACGGCTACACTCTTAGCTCTTCCGCTACCCTTCTTCAGACCCGCCAACTACGAAACAAGTTTCCGCTCTGCGGAAAGCGTCGGAGGCTAAAATCAGTGTATCACTACGTTGAAGGACGGTCACTTGCCTATGTTCCGTTTGCTACTGCCCTGGCTGTATTTCTGACTCCATTATACCCGAAAGGCTGTTCGTTTGAAACAACACCAAACTCGCTTCGCCTCATTCTTCGGCTTCGTTCGGGCTAAAGCCTCTTTACCGCGAGGCTTCTAAAAGCCCGCCTAACTAAAGTTCCGAAGCGGAACGCCTCGCTAAAGCCAGGGTGCTTGCGGCGGGCTAAATACGGTCAGGCCTTCGGCACGAGCCGCCAGCAGCAACGCCTTATCCTGACGGCCTTCAAAGACTCCGTCCTGCCAGGTGTGGACGCTTTCGATGACGATGGCGGGGCGGTGGCGATGCACCTGAGCGGCAACCACCTGAGACATGTTCTCGTCAAGGAGGAACTGAAGACTCATGGTGGTCACGACTGCGGCATGGCAAGAGGGACGCCGGCCAAGTCTTCCTCGGTGACGCTGGTGCGCTCGATCTGCGGCAGCAACCGCTTGAGCCGGTCAAACCCCTGGCGGTTCTCGGCGAGAGCCGAATCAATCTCTGCCGGATACGCGGCGTGGTAGTTGAGCGCGGCCTGTACCTGATCACGGCGGAGGTTCAGATGTTCGGCGGTCTTCGCCACATCTTCGCCATGACCTTGAGCGACCATGACTACCTGCCAGACTTCCAGGCGACCTTTGATGCAGGCGACACGCTCGCCATTGACGCTGCGAAACTCGATCTGTGGGAAACGGTTGAGCCGCAGCCATTCATCCACAATGCGCGCGGCCACATCGCTGACGGAGCGCCGCTCCTTCCGAGCGATGCGGCGTACTTCTTCGGCATCTTCATCAGGGAGACGCAGTGTTAAAGCCTGAGACATCGTACAACCTCATCTATGTTTTTCTGTGATTCAGTATGATACACCTGCATCAGACTTGTCAAGAGACTGAAGCAGGGTGGGCCGCATCACGCTACTCGCTGTCCGTGAGGTAGAAGGGGGCTGGGGTGCTGTCGCTCTTCCAGGCGTGGCCGGTGCGGGCGAGCAGGGCGTCGGCGGAGGCGGGTCCCCAGGTCCCGGCGGCGTAGTTGGGGAGGGGTTCGGCGGGGGGCTGGGTCTGCCAGGCTTCTAGGACAGGGGCGAGGATTTCCCAGGAGAGGGCCACGGTGTCGTCGCGGTTGAACAGGGTCGGGTCGCCGTTCATCACGTCGAGCAGCAGGGTCTCGTAGGCGGTGGCGGGGAACTCGCCGAAGGCGGAGTTATAGGAAAAATTCATCTGCATTTGGCGGACGTGCATTTCCGGGCCGGGGGATTTCGCGCCCATTTGCAGCGAGATGCCCTCGTCGGGCTGGATGCGGATAATCAGTGAGTTCGGCTCGATCTGGTCCTGGTCGGTCTGGGCGAAGAACAGGTGCGGGACGCGCTTGAAGCCGATGACGATCTGGGTCAGCTTTTTGGGCATCCGCTTGCCCGACCGCAGAAAGAACGGGACGCCCGCCCAGCGCCAGTTGTCCACCTCGATCTTCAGCGCGGCATAAGTATCCGTGCGCGAATCGGCGGCGACGTCCGGCTCTTCCCGATAGCCGGGGACGGGCTGCCCGCCGATCTGGCCCGGCCCGTACTGGCCGCGCACGGCGACGGCGTCCAGATCGTCCGGCGGCAGGGGGACGATGGAGCGCAGGACGTCGGCCTTGCGGTCGCGCACGGTCTGGCCGTCATAGCGCACCGGCGGCTCCATCGCGACCAGGGCCAGAAGCTGGAACAGGTGGTTCTGGAACATATCCCGCAGCGCCCCGGCGCTGTCGTAGTACCGCCCCCGGTGCTCGACCCCCAGGGTTTCCGCCGCCGTGATCTGCACCTGGTCCACATAATGCTGGTTCCAGATCGGCTCGATGATAGAGTTGGCAAAGCGGAACGCGAGGATGTTCTGGACGGTCTCCTTGCCGAGATAGTGGTCAATGCGGTAGACCTGCCGCTCGTCGAAGACCTGATGCACCTCGTCGCTTAGGTGCGCGGCGCTGGCAAAGTCCGACCCGAAGGGCTTTTCGATGACGATCCGCGTCCAGCCGTCCGCGCCCTCGCGCCGCCGCGTGACCAAGCCGTGCTCTTGAAGCCGGCGGACGATCGGCCCGTAGAAGACGGGCGACGTGGCGAGGTAAAAGATGCGGTTGCCCGCCGTGCCGTGCTCCCGGTCCAGCTCGGCCAGCCGCTCCCGGAGCCGTTCGTACCCGTCGGGACTCTCAAAGTCGCCGGTGACATAGTGCAGGCCGGGCGCGAAGGCGTCCCACAGCCGGGACCGGAACAGCAGCACTTCGGGCGACTCCTTGACCCAGGGCCGCGCGCTTTCGCGGAACGTCTCGTCTGTGTGCGGCGTCACCGCAAAGCCCACCGTCGCGAAGCCCTCCGGCAGCAGGTCCTGGCAGGACAGGTTATAGAGCGCGGGGATCAGCTTGCGCCCGGTCAGGTCCCCGCTCGCGCCGAAGATTACAAAGGCGCACGGCTGCCGGGCGCTCTGGACGCGGAGTTTAGTGTCGTCGGTCGTCATGGCAGTGCCTCCACTCCCTAAATGCGTGGTCGTTGCGCTCCATGCCAAACGTGAAGGACGCGCACGAGTCCCCTGCTTCCCCTTCCGTCGGCTCGACGATGTGAAAAAGTATGCGATAAGTGCTTGCACTTCGACGGCGCCTCGACGGACCGAAGTAAAGCGCGCGGCGGACCGGCACATCGTAAAGATCGTTTTCTGGGGCAACCTCGTGGCTGGCGGGGAACAGCGACAGGCGGTTGATCTCGGCCAGGAGGCCGTCCTGCCAGCGGTCGGCATATTCCGGCGAGACCACATCCGACAGGCGCTCATGTTCCGCCTCTACCTCAATCTCGGCGGGTTCGGTCAGCCGCACGTCATAAATCGGCGGGTCAGACATGGGAAACGGTCTCGCGAGCGACAGGATCGCTCTGCCGCGCCGCGCGCCGCCTCTGCACGTCGGCGGCATACTCGGCGACAGAGCGCTCGCGCCCCTGTGCCGCCGCCTCTAGACCGCGCCGGATGCCCAGACGGATTTCGGCAATCTCCTCGTCTGTGAGATCATCGGGATCGTATCCGGCTTCATCAGAAAGCGCGTCACCAAGCAACACATTCGCGAGGGTGCTGACATCCTGCCCCTCGCGCTCGGCCCGCTCCCGCAGGCGTGTTTCGATCTGCGAATTAAGAGTAACGGTCACTGGCTTACCTCCCATTGCAATTTCATTGTCCTTCGCTCCTTGTCTTGATTCTCCATTCGCGGCGTCACCGCGGATGTCCTTCCTATCCGGCCCGGATCGCAAAAGCCGTTCCCAGCCTCTGATGAAGAGGAAGACGCGAGGTAAGGGCTGTTAGATCGTCTCACTTACGAGTTTAGCGGCTGGCGTGGGTCTTCCCACAGATCGCAATCTCCGTCCTTCCAAACACCGACCTGTCTTTCCCGCTCCTGCTTTGGCTTCCACATCACGGGGCCGTTATACGGGTAACCAGAACCGATATACTTATACCAGCCGCGTCCGAGGTGAACAAGAACAAGATACTTGAAAGAGAATGGGGCCAGGTTTAGGCGATTGTAGCAGTAGTCCGAGGGGATAACGCTGTCTTTGCGATAGTCGCCGATTTCCTCAATTTTCCGCTTTAGTACCTCTCCTGGGATATCCGCTTCGCCATATTGAGCCTGTAATTGCGCTGCGGCTTCATTGACCACTTGCGGCATCTTCGGCCACTTATCCACCGCAACGTCATGGTATATCAGAGCCACGCGCTGACCTCTTTACTCCTCCGCAAACGCGGCCAGGGCTTCGTCGCGGGTGTCGAGGATGTCTATGATGCGATGCATCCGGGCGATCTCGAAGGAGGCGCGGACAGGCTTGGTCACGCCGCACAACTTCAGGTCGCCGTCCTTGGCGCTCAGGCGGCGCAGGCAGGAGAGGATGGCGCCGATGCCGGCGCTGTCCACGAAGCGCAGCTCGCTCATGTCCAGCACGACTTTAGTATGGCCGTCGAGCAGCGGCCCCATGTCGCGCTTAAGCTCGTCAGTGACGCTGGCGTCCAGGTGGTCGCTATGGATCGAAACCAGCGCGACGTCGCCGATGTTTTCCGTGGTCAGTTGCATGGTGTTTTCCTTGAAGAAGCCCCCCAGCCCCCAATAATGGGGGAGTAGGAAAGGCGTGATCTTCCCCTCTTAGTCTGGCTCCCCCATTATTGGGGGCTGGGGGCAATCTAGCGGTTTTTGACTAACTCAATGCGGCTCGTGCCGTCCGCGTCCCGCGCGTAGCGGACGTCGTCCACGCACTCGGCGATCATGTAGACGCCGAAGCCGCCGTCGCGCGTGCCGTCAAAGGACGGCGGCGGGACCGAGGACGGGTCGAAGTCTATGCCCCGGTGGTGGAGGCCGATTCGAACCTGGGCGGCGTCGGCCTGGGCGACGACCTGGAACGGGGCGTCGGGGCGTCCGGCGTAGGCGTGGCGGATGACGTTGGCGGCGGCCTCGTTGACGGCCAGAATCAGCGATGTCAGCCGCTCCTCGGCCAGCGGCGGGGTCAGGTTTTGGCAGAAGCCCTCGACGAAGTCCCGGATGGGAGTGAGCTGCTCCAGATGGCTGACGGCAGGAAAGACCGCGCGCGCGTCGGGCGCCGCTGGGTCGCCGATGCGGACGGCGACGCAGGTGAGGTCGTCGGCCATGCGCTCCGAGCCGGAAAAGGCGACCACAGCGTCCCGAATGGCCCCGACCAGGGCTTCCGGCCCCAGGTCCGGGTGCGCCTCCACCAGCGCCTGCAGGCGCTCGGCCCCAAACTGCGCCCCGTCGGCATCCTGGGCCTCGGTCACGCCGTCCGAATAGAACAGGAACAGGTCGCCGGTCTCGAACGGCTGCGAGACTTGCGTGTAGACCTCGCGCTCCGAAAAGCCCAGGGGCATGTTCTGGCCGGCGTCCAAAGCCTCGCAGCGACCCATGCGGGGGCGGAAGTGGAGGGTCTTGGTGTGCCCGCAGTCCACCCAGTCCACACGGCGGGCAGCCAGATCAAAGCGGGCGTAGCACAAGGTCGCGAAGCGCTCCAATTGGATGAACTGGCCGGTCACTTCAGCGTGGACTGCCGCGACAATCTCCTCAGGCGTCGGGATCGTCCGGTCCGACGCGGCGGACTGGAGCTGGCTCAGGGCGCGCAGGAGGGAACTTTTGATGGCCGCGCCCATCAGGGCGGCGGGGACGCCCTTGCCCATGACGTCACCGACGATCACGTCCAGGCAGTCCTCGCCGTGGACGAAAAAGTCGTAAAAGTCGCCGTCAATGTGCTGGGAGGGGATCGTCAAAGCGGAAACGCAGTCGCCGGCGGGGCCGGGCGGGGGCTGGCCGAGCAGCAGGGTCTGCTGGATTCTCGCGCCGGTCTCGAACTCGCGCGCCCGCGACTGCGCCACCTGCTCCTCCGCCCGCCGGACTTCGGCCAGCGACTGGAGGAGGGCGGATTGCAAGTCTAAAATGCGCCGGCCCGCCCGCAGCCGCACCTGCAACTCGTGCCGGTGGAACGGCTTGGTCAGGTAGTCGTCCGCCCCGGCCTCCATGCCCTCGACCACATCGGCCTTGCTGTCGCGTCCCGTCAGCAGGATGAGGTAGCGGTAGGGGGCGTCGGCGAGGGCGCGGATGCGGCGGCAGAGTTCCAGCCCGTCCAGGCCGGGCATCAGCCAGTCCAGGATGGCGAGCTTGGGCGCGTCCTCGCCCTGCAATATCTGCCAGGCTTCCTCGCCGTCGCGGGCCTCCACGACCTCGTAGTCCCAGCGCTCCAGAGTCGCCTGGAGCATCCGGCGCGGGACGGCGTCATCATCGGCAATTAAAATTTTCATGCCAAGCCCTCATTCCAGCCGGTCAGGGCTGCCCATAAATCTTCGCCAGCATCTGGTCAAACGTGAGCGGGTTCATCTTGAAGAGTTCTTTGATGTCCATACTCGTGGTGATGTTGTCTCGTTCCAGGTTCTTGAGCTGGTCGCGCGTGACGGGCGGCTTGGTGAGGATCTTCTCCATGACGGCCGCCGCCGCATACAGGAGCGGGATCGGGGCATGGAAGAGCCGCTTTTTCGGCTTGCCCAGGGACTTGGCGAAGCCCTTTAACAGTTCGTTGAACGAGAGCTGGGTCGCGCCGCCAATCTCGTAAATCTGGTTGATCGTCTCGCCCATGATGAGCGACTTGGCGACGCATTGAACCAGGTCGTCCACCCAGACCGGCTGGAACAGGTTGAAGCCGGGGCCGGGGACGGGGATGAACGGGCCACGGTGGAGGACGAGGTCTTTCATCTGCGCGACGAACTCGCCGTCCGCGCCGAGGATGAGCGAGGGCCGGAAGACGGTATACGGGAACTCGCTGCCGATCACGATGCGCTCGGCTTGATACTTGGTGCGCGAATACTCCGCCGGCGCGTTCAGGGCAGACCCGAGGGCGCTCATGTAGACGAGGCGGCCGTCGAAGCCCGCCCGCTTGGCCTCATCCACGACGTTGCGCGTGCCTTCCACATGAATGCGCTGAAACGTCTGCCCCCGGCGCTTCACTTCGGCGATGATGCCGACGAGGTGGATGATGGCATCTACATCCTTGAACATTTCCGGCGTCAGCGTCACGACATCGGCGACATCCACGCCCCGGATGTACTCGACGCCCTCGACCCGGTTCTTGCGGACCGGCACCTGGCGCACCAGTCCGCGCACCGGATGCCCCACCTTGACCAATTCCGCGCATAGGTGCCGCCCGACAAACCCGGAGGCCCCCGTAACCAGTACCGTCATTGGCGCATTCCCTGCCTTCTAAAGCGAAAAGTATTGTCTCAGACACTATGATACCCTACCGGAGCGCGAAAGGAAGACGCGCGAGGCCAGGATGCAATTATGGTATAATCAGGCCATGAAGCCGCTGATCGAGACAAACCCTTACCTGCGCGACCCGGAGCAGCGCCGCCGGATGCTGGAAGAGAACGCTTACGCTTCCAGTGTCTTCGAGGGGGCGCGGGGGCTGCCCCGTCCTCAGCTCTCAACTCGTCCCCGACGTGCTAAGGCTTCGACAAAGAAGCGTGTCAACGGCTCGTAACGCATCAAATAGCCTTCGCTCACCGCCCACAGATATTTGGCACGTTCCGCCTGATTTCCGCGTCCCTCAAAGGGATATTTCGGCGCGGCAAGCCCTGCCTGCAAGGCCATCAGATCGGCCAGCAGCCGGGCTAATCGGCCATTCCCCTCACGGAATGGGTGGATGAGGAGCAGTTCGGCATGAACTTTGGCCAGACGTCCCGCGACCTCCGGCGGAGGCGCCGGAGGGCAAGGCGTGTGCTGCCGCAAGAGGCCGTTTTCAAACGCTTGCATGTTTTGCGTCACGAGAAGCGCAGGCGGCCAAGTGAATCCACCTTTGGAGACATCCACCGTCCGGTATCGGCCTGCCCACTCGTAAATGTTTCCGAGCCAGTCTTGATGAATCCGGCAGAGTAATCGTGCCGTAAAGCGCGTCTGAGGCGTCACCCATTCCAGCGCTGATTCCTGCACCTGAAGGAACGCCTCGTACTCCGCGCGATCCATGTCCCGCTTGCGCTTAATCCCTAACTTGTTCCGCAGCACGCGCCCGCGCGAGCCGGGTTCGGCCTCGGCCTCCACGCCCGCAGGCGGCTGGTACTTTCCTGCTCTTTCCTGCCCTGCTCTTTCCTGCCCTGCTTTTTCCTGCCCTGCTTTTTTCTGCACTCCGGTCATCCGCCTCCCTGCCCCTTCCACCCCCAGTGTTCAACAAGGCTTGCCACGTTTCCTGTCTGCGCTTTTTTTCACGATTTTCGGCGGTTTTATATAAAAGGGTTGAAGTCTTGGGTATGTATATGGCACAATAGTCATACAAATTATCGCAATGCGACCGGCGTTCGCGACCGAAGACGTCATACCCCAAAGCAATTTCGGACGGAGGAGACTCATTCATGCTAGACGCTGTCGGGAAAATCCCGTTACGCAAATCCGATTCACCCAAGCCCAACCGGAAGAACAAAAAGCGCGATTCGCTGGCCGAGCGGCGGATGCAGCTCGCGGACGAGGCCGTGCGTGACAGCCGTAAAGAGCGGCAGGCGATGCTGCGGTTCCTGTCTTATCTCAAGCCGTACCTGCCGCTGTTCATCTCCGCCACGATCTTCGGCATCCTCAACTACGCGATCGGCGCGCTGGTGCCGAGCATTACGGGCTACGTCATTGACCGCATCATCATGCACGGCGCGGTCCACCACGTTGGGCGGAATAACCCGCTTTACCCCGTCTTGGACCACCTGCTGCACCGCTTCGCGCCGCACGCCGGGCCGGCGGGTCAGGCGAACTTCCTGCTGGGGCTGGTCATGGTCGTCCTGCTGCTGGCGGGGTTTATCATCTTTCTGCGCGGGTTCCTGGTCGGCATCGGCGGGCAGCGGGTCATCTTCAAGGTGCGCAACGACCTGTACGAGCATATTCAAGGGCTGTCGCTGTCGTTCTTTCAGACCAATCGGTCGGGCAGCATCGTCTCGCGGCTGACCTCGGACATCGCGCTGGCCCAGAACTTCATCGGCAACGCCTGCACGCTGCTGTGGATGGACTCGCTCTCGGTGGTCGGCATCGCCATCTGGCTGTTCGTGATCTCGCCGCGCATGGCGCTGGTCTCGCTGGCCGTGCTGCCCTTTTGGGTCTTCAGCGTCCGGTTCTTCGGCCAGCGCATCCGCAAGGCGTCCCACGCCGTCCAGGAGGGCCTGTCCGAGCTTTCGGGGCAGGTGCAGGAGAAGGTAGCCGGGGCGACCGTGGTGCAGGCGTTCGCCCGCGAGAAGCGCGAAACGCGCCTGTTCCACCGGATGCACCGCTCGCTGTTCGACCGCCAGGTGACAACGGTGCGCTACCAGGCGCTCAACATGGCGGCCTCGAACGTGCTGACCAGCGTCGCCCCCATCACGGTTGTCCTGTTCGGCGCGCACGAGGTCATTGCGGGGCGGATGACGACCGGCATGATGATCACGTTCTGGACGACGCTGGGGATGTTCTACTTCCCGCTCCAGCGGCTGACCGACATGGCCGCCGTCATCGCCAACGCCGGGGCGGCGATTGACCGCATCTTCGACATCTTCGACATCACGCCCGACATCGAAGACGCGCCCGATGCCGCCGCTCTGCCCGCCCGCATCGAGGGCCGCGTCGAACTGCGGAACGTCTCGTTCGGCTATGACCCCGACGTGCCGATCCTGAAGGGCCTGAACCTGGACATCCAGCCGGGCGAGGTCATCGCCTTCGTCGGGCCTTCGGGCGCGGGCAAGTCCACGCTGGTCAACCTGGTCCCGCGCTTTTACGACGTGACCGGCGGCCAGATCCTGGTGGACGGGCTGGACACCGCCCAGGTCAAGGTCAAGTCCCTGCGCAACAACATCGGCATGGTTTTACAAGACAACATCCTGTTCACGGGCACCATCAAGGAGAACATCCTGTACGGCCGCCCCGGCGCGACCGACGAGGAGATCGTCGAAGCCGCCGTCGCCGCCAACGCCCACGGGTTCATCGGGGACTTGCCGGACGGCTACGAGACGGAGATCGGCGAGCGCGGCACGAAGCTGTCCGGCGGCCAGAAGCAGCGCCTCGCCATCACCCGCGCCTTCCTGCGCGACCCGCGCATTTTAATCCTCGACGAAGCGACCAGCGCTTTGGACAGCGAAAGCGAACAGCTCATCCAGAGCGCCCTGAACCGCCTGATGGTGGGCCGGACCACGCTGATCATCGCGCACCGACTCTCGACGGTTATGCACGCGGACAAGATCGTCGCCATGCAGGACGGGCGCATCGTCGAGGTCGGAACCCACGCCGGTCTGCTGGCGAACCGGAGCCTGTACTACCACCTGTACAAAGCCCAGTTCGAGCACGCGCTGTCCATGCCCATGCCCGATGAATGGACGCAGGAAGCGGCAGAAGGGGATTTGGAGAAGGCCCAGCCGGACCAGGCACGAGAGCGGCTGGCGCTGGCGACGGGCTGAACGGGAGAGATGAGGACGAGGAGAAAAGCGCGGGCGATCGCCCGCGCTTTTCTTTTGCCTCTACAGGCGACCCAGTTTCCCAAAGAAGGAAGATTGTCCGGGCGGCGAGCATGTCTTGATAGACGTTGAACTCGGTCGCCGTGGGCCAGTAGTGCGGGTTGCCGCCCAGCCATACGACGATGATGCGCTCGGCGATGTCGGGCGCCATCAGCAGGGCGGACGCGACATTCGTGATCGCGCCGATGGCGACGACGTACAGCGGCGTATCTCTCTCGGCCCGCGCTCGCGCGATCAAGTCATCCGCGGCGGCGCTTGGCACGGGGCGGTCCGGCGCCGCCAGCCAGGAGGCCGATCCGTGGAAGACGAAGCCCTCGTGGGAGCGGTCCAGTTTCTCTAAGACGCGCCGGATCTCGTCGTAGCTCTTGAGCATTCCGTCTTCGGGGCTGGTGGAGCGGTCATTGCCGAAGCGGGCATCGTAAAACGGGGCGGCGTAGACCGCCTCGACCTCAAGCTGTCCCGGCGACAGCAAGGCATAAACGAGGGAAAACTGGTCGTCGATCTCGTTGTAGGTGTCCGTGTCCAGCGCCAGCCGGACGCGGCCCGTGGGCGGGTGGAGGAGCGCCAGCCGTTGTCCCAAAGTCATGTTGTCCCGGAGTCATCGCGTGCTCCCTCTGCGTCTAAACGTCCAGGATGACGCGGGCGGCTTCGCCCAGCCGGGCGGCGGTTTCGGGGCGCAGGCACTGGCGCTGGTCGAGCTGCTGCGGCAGGGCGCGGCGGGTGAAGAAGGAATGGAGCGCGCGGCGCGGCTTGTCGCCGTTGTTGCGCGTCCCGCCGTGCCAGACGTGAGAATTGAAGACGGCGACGGTCCCGGCGGGGGCGAGCAGCGTCACTTCGTCGGGGTGCGGCGCGGACGGGTCGGCCATCACGTCGCCCGGCCCCTTGCCGACGCGGTGCGTACCGGGGACCAGCCGGGTCGGCCCGTTGTCGGGCGTGAAGTCGTCGAGCAGCCAGAGGGAGTTGCACACGTCGTAGACGCCGGGGGCGGAAGGCAGGCCGCCGTCGAGGTGCAGGGCCTGTAACCCCTCGCCGGGCAGGGCGGCGCGGCTGTTGAGCGAGGACAGTTTCAGGTCGCCGCCCAGGACGTGCGCGACGGCGGCCAGCACGCGCGGGTGGGTGAAGCAGACGGCAAACATCGGGTCCTTGTTGACCAGATCGGAGAGCCGGTCCGTCCCCGCCTCCTGGTGGACTTCTTTGCCCGCAGCCTCCCCCTCCTGGAGAAAAAGCTCCCGCGTCCGCCGCCGCAGGGCGTCAATTTGCTCCGCGCTCAGGATGCCGGGCAGCGGCAGAAAGCCGTCCCGGTCCAATTGTTCCTTCTCGGACGGCGTCAGCGTGTCCTCGCGGACGCCCAGCGCGTACAGGGCCTCTTGTGTGGTCATTTCATCACCTGCGTGTCACAAAGAGAAAATTTCCTGCCCCTGAAGGGACAAGCTACACGGAGGGGCGGCCCATCCGAATAGATCCGGCCTTTAGGCCGGGTCAGACCCACGCCCGGCGCGGGCGGCGCCTTTGTATCTACCGGACGGAGAACTGATACACCGTCGTCTGGTGGTACGTCTCGCCCGGCTTCAGCTCCGTCGTTGGGAACTGGGGGTGGTTGGGCGAGTCCGGGAAGTGCTGGGCTTCGAGCGCGAAGGCGCCGCGATGGGCGTAGGTCTTGCCGCCCTTGCCTTTGAGCGTGCCGGTCAGGAAGTTGCCGGTGTAAAGCTGGACGCCGGGCTGGTCGGTGTACTCGGTGAGCACCCGACCCGAGCGGGGCGCGTAGGCGCGGACAGCCAGCCGCAGGCCGCTGCCGTTCACGACGAAGTTGTGGTCGTAGCCGCTGCCGGTCGCAAGCTGCGCGTTCTTCTGGTCAATGCGTTCGCCGATGGCGTGGGGCCGGCGGAAATCGAACGGCGTCCCCGCGACCGGGCGCTGGATGCCGATTGGGATCTGGGTCTTGTCCACAGGCGTGAACTGGTCGGCATTGATCATCAGCCGGGTGTCCAAGATCGTGCCGTTGCCCGCGCCGTTCAGGTTGAAGTAGGAGTGGTTGGTCGGGTTGAAGACGGTGTCCTTGTCGGTCTTGGCCGTGTAGACGATCCGCAGGGCGTCATCGTCGGTCCAGGTGTAGACGACGGTGGTGTTCAGGTTGCCGGGGTAGCCTTCCTCGCCGTCCTTGCTCAGATAGCTCAAGGCCAGCCCCACGCTGCCGGGATGCTTGACGGGAACGGCGGTCCAGACCTTCTTGTCGAAGCCGACCTTGCCGCCGTGCAGGCTGTTCGGGCCGTTGTTGACGAACAGCTTGTAGGTCTTGCCGTCCAATGTGAACCGGCCTTTGGCGATCCGGTTGCCGTAGCGGCCGATGAGCGCGCCGAAGTACGGGCTGTCCTTCTCATAGCGGGGGATGGAGTCGAAGCCGAGCACGACATCGCCCAGCCGCCCGCGCCGATCCGGGACGTAAATGGACTGCACGATGCCGCCGTAATTGGTGATCCGCACCTGGGCGCCGTGCGCGTTGGTGAGGGTGTAGAGCGAAACGGCCTCGCCGTTTTTGGTCTTGCCGAACGGCTTCTGGGTGATGCTGTCCGCCGAAGCCGACGCCGCCAGCAGCGCTAGGGCAGCGACCCCTCCAAGAAAAGCGACGCGGGCGCTGCCGCGCTTCGAGAGTTGCGCAAGTGACTTCATGGTCAGTCGTTATCCTCCTGGGAACAAGTCTTGCGCCATGATACCACAATCGCGCGTTTCTGGCAAACGTCACAGGGGCATAACCAGGGCGATTGCATTAGGAAGGGCAGGCACGGGGGACAGAGGGCAGGCACGGGGGACAGAGGGCAGGCACGGGATCAAAAGAGGGCAGGCACGGGGGCCTGCCCCTACGCGCCCCGTGATTGATGGTGATTGATGGTGATTGATGGTGATTGATACATTGATGGTGATTGGTAGGGGCAACCCTCCGTGGTTGCCCTCTGTCTGTCATCGGCTGCCCTCCTTCCTCTCCGTGGTTGCCCTCTGTCTGTCATCTATATGCAATCGCCAAGGAAGCCAGTTGAAAGAATGCCCAGTTCCCCATCTGCCATCTCATCTCACGGCTAAAATCGTTGGCTCTGTCCCGAATACTTGTCAAGTTTTCGAGACACAGTGCCTTGCGCGAGGAAAGTGCCAGTTGCACAAGTTTCTTACTGATAACATGGTTGACGTGCTTACAGAAACGAGACGCCTTACGACGCATCTTTTTCAAGGTGCGCCTGGCTCGTTTCGTTCCCGTCCTTTGCAAGCCCGAACGGTGGGCGCGGCTTCGGCTGCGGCAAGATTTGACTTCTTCGCCCGAACACTGGTTGCCTTCGCTGTCCGTGGCAATCTGAACAATACCGAGGTCAACACCAAGTAATCCGTCCATCACCATCAATGGAGGATCAGGAATGCTCACCGTCGCCATCAAGTAGAAATTGCCGTCTACGAAAGCAAGGTCGGCTTCGCCTTGTCGGAAGGCTAGAAGCCCGCGCTGATATTCTCCACAAGCGAAGGGCAGTTTCAGCCGCCCGTCAACCGACCAGATGCTGACGTAGCCTTTGTCCACATACCACGTCAAGATGCGGTCGTCGAAGGCTATGGCTCCTGTCGGCTGGAATGTGCGCTCAGTATGCCTGTCAAGTTTGTAGGCGTCTGCAACCTTGCCAATGGCACGGACAACTACCTGCGCGGTCAAGCCTGAAGAAGCGCGTTGAGCCGCGTACTGTGCTTTGTGCAGAGGATACTGGCCGAAGGTCTGGTTCTCCCAGGCCCACGCGCTGAGGCTGTCACAGACAGTGTTAGCCGCTTGCATGGTGCGTCTCAGAGCGTCCGCCTGTTCGCTTGTGACGACCAGTTTGACTTGTGCCGTAAGTTTCAACTTATTGACATTATACCTGCAATCACGCAAGGTTGTCAATGCCAACCCAATCTAATTGGACAATTCCTCCCCCGCGTGAACGCAGGGGTCTCCTTCCCCGTTTACACGAAAGGCTTTATTATGAACGACGACAATGCCGCGCCAGGCGTCTGGCCGCCGCCGCCGACGGACGGCACGATGTTTCTGGAGACACTGCCCCTCGACGTGCTGGAAAACTTCCCGTCCCAGAGCGTGCTCCTGCTCCTCGTCCTGAACGTCGTCACGCTGGGCCTCTACGGCATGGTCTGGCTGTTCCGGCAGGCGGGACGGCTCCACCGCCTCCTGCCTGGGCCGCAGGCGCTGCCCGCGCTCGCCGGCGCGGGTTTGGCCTTTGTCGCGGGTTCGGTCATTCTGGATGTGGCCGCCCCGTTTACTCACAGCGCCGCCCTCGACCGGCTTTCGACCGCGCTGGACTGGCCGGCCGTCCTCGTGCTGCTGTTCTTCACGTTTTATGTCCGCAACAGGCTCAACCGACTGCTGGACACGCGGACGAAAGACCCATACTGGTTTTCCGCCGGGTGGACGTTCCTGTTCGGGGTTTACCAGAAGAGCCGTAAGGCCCCTGTCTTTAGACATGGGGATATAAGGCTCCATGCCTTTCCGAAGGCATGATATTTCTGCCTTTCGGGTATAATAGCGCTAATCGTCTCTGCTCCCTGAAAAAATCGGAAGCACCTAACGTGAAGTTTGCGTGTACCTGTTTGTGCTTTTTTGTTTTGCTTCGGCTAAGACTAAGACTGCGAAGAACAGGAGCGCAAATGATGAACCCCAAAGTCAGACGCACAGTTCTCAGAGACAGGACTTGCAAACTAGCCTCGCTGCTACGGGCAAGAAAAACCGCATTAGGGCAATAATGCGTTCGTAAAGTCGATAGAAGCCCCTGCCTTTAGGCATGGGGAATTGTCACTACCTGCAATACAAGATCAACAAGGACCTCCAGCGCTGGCGTCGGGAGCGGGCGGAACTGTTCGCCTGAAATTAGAAAACGCCGCAACGTCTTTTGCGGCTTTTTGGAATCAAAAGCATTCATTCTTGATCTGTGCATTCAGGCTACTTTGTCTTTCTGGTTGCTAGATTAGACCTTTTGCATAAGTCCTCAACCTCGCTCCCCTGGAATAAATTCCAGGGCTGTAAAAGTGCGATTGTCACCCCAATAAAGCCTCACCCCAATAAAGCCTCCGCCTGCGCGGACACCGGATGTAGGGGCGCGATTCATCGCGCCCTTCTTTCGCGTCCCCTACCGGCACAGGCTTCGGTAACACCAAAAGCGTGTGAGTATTTTATCAGGCTATACACGAAGCGCACCCCCTCTACTCGGCCATTACAGCGGCAGCGTCTGCGTCTGTCCCGTGTCCGCCGCGCGCAGGCCCGCTTCCAAAATCTCCTGCGCGTCCCGGCTGACCTGGGGGGAGCAGAAGCCCTCGACGGGCGACTTGGTTTCGAGGCAGTGCAGCAGGTATTCGGGGCCGTTTCGGTGAGGCGTGAGAGGGTCGGCGGGCATGATCGTTTCCGGCGGTTGGCCGGGCCGCTGCCGGACCACCTTGCCGCCCGACACCGACAACGAGCCGCCCACCCCATAGGCGATAGGGTTCGCGCCCTCGGCATAAGGCACGGTCTGCGTCCAGCAGGCTTCGGCGACGCCGAAGGCGTGGGCGTACTTCATCAGGATGATGGCGTTGTCGTCGGGGAGGGGATAATCCTTGACGAACGTGCCGCGCATCCCCGTCACCTGCGTAGGGAGGCCCAAAAAGCGGGCATTCATGTTGGCCGAATAGCCGCAGTAGTCCATCAAGGCGCCCGCGCCGTTCTTTTCGCCGTCGTACAGCCACTCGTAGAAGAATGGCGAGCAGCCGATCTCCATCGGCCCGTTGTGCGCCGACCGATATTTGATGTAGAAGAGGCTGCCGATGTCGCCCGCGAGGAGCCGCCGCTCCCACTCCTGAATGGCCGGCGACCAAGCCGTCGGCCAGTTGATCAGCAGCAACGTCCCCGCGTCCTCCGCCGCCCGCCGCATCCGGTTCGCCTGCGCCAGTGTCGCCGCCATCGGCTTCTCGCTGATGACGTGGATGCCCTTCGCGGCGCAGGCTTCCACGATGTCCGCCCCCGCGCTGTTCTCCGAGGCGGCCTGCACGATGTCCAGGTCTTCGGTTTCCACCATCTCCTGCCACGAGTCGTAGACCCGCGCGACGCCGAACTCGCGCTGCGCCCGCTCCCGCAGCGGCGCGTTCGGGTCGCCCGCCGCGACCAGTTCCACATTCGGCAGCGACTTCCAGTGTCCCAGCTCGCCCCACACATGGTCATGCACCATCGCCGCCACGCCCACTTTGTACGTTTTCGCCATGCTGTCCTCCCGCACACTTGTTTGCCCGTAAAGATACGCGGGCCGCCGCCAAATCTCCTTCGCCTCTTGCGCTTCGGCGCAAATTCCTTTATAATGTATGGAGAACTGAGGCAGGCCGAAAGTTAGCCTGCGCGAAAGGAATACAAATGACATTTCTCCATGAGCATAGAAGCTTGACGCGGCGGCTGTGGCTGGCCGGCGCGGGCATGGCATTGGCGGCCCTACTGGCCGGGTGCGGCGGCGGGGGCGGCGGCAACAACAGCGGCGACACGACTGGCACCAGCACCGGCAGCGGATCAGGCTCCGGCAGTGGCTCCGGGACCAGCACGGGCACAACAGGAACCAGCACGGGAACGACCGGGACAAGTACCGGCAGCAGCGGCTCACCCCCACCGGCCCCGACAGGTCTTCCCTTTGTACGCAAATGAGTTCCCTCAACCTGCGCCTTCTGCTCATTCTGGTGGGGATCGCGTTCGTCGGGCTGACGGCGTGGTCCCTGCGCTATTTTTCCCGCTACCAGCCGCTCACGGCCCTGGGGCAGAGCTACGTCCAGCCCAGCCTCGGCCAGATCGGCTTGCAGGCTAACGATGTCCTTGTGGTCGCGCATGAGCACGGACGGCAGCGCTGGCGCGTGGCGGCGAAAACGCTCACGTTCAGCCGTGACCGGCGCATGGTCGTCGTGGACGGCATCCGGCGCGGCCTTCTGTATGACGGCGCCGGCAAGCCGGAAGTCTTCCTGAGCGCCGGCCACGCCGTTTACCAAGTGCCCTTCGGCGTAGTCGGCGCGTCGGCGATGGGAACCCTGCGGCTGGACACGGGCATCCGGGCCGTCCTGCTGAGTGCCCGGCAGCAGCCTGTCTTGACGAGCCAGGCCCTGGTGTGGGATTCGCTGCGGAGCGAACTTTCCAGCCCCGGCCCCGTCACCGCGTCCGTGACCCGGCTCTCGGTGACGGCGGGGAACGGCTCTTATGACAAGCCGCCGGGCGCGGCGACCGCTGCATCAGAGGCTTTCGCCGCGCGCGGGACGCTGCGGCTCGGCGGCGCCGTCCACGCCCTCATCCGCAGCCCGCGCGGGCCGGTCACGCTGGGCTGCCCCGGCCTGACCTGGGACGCATCGCAGGACGCGGTCCGCAGTCTGGGGCCGGTTTCGGCCCTGATCCCCGGCGACCGGGGCACGGCCACGGCCGCCGCCGCCGACGTGAACACGCGCACGGGCAATCTGACCATGCATGGCTTCCAGGGAACACTGCGGCTGCCCAGGGGGGTACAATAACCATCATGCCTGCCCAGCGACCACTTCTGTTAGGCGTTCTGGTTCTCTTCGCCGCGCCCGCCCTGCTCCTCACACGGACGGGCTGGAGGGAGGGAGCGCTGCGTGCCGCCCCGGCGCCCGCCGCCAAGGTCCCGTCGGACGTCCGCACCCAGGTCGGCATCTTCAAGTATCTTGCCGATGGGCGCTCGATCGCGATGAGCCAGGGCGTCCAATTCGTCCAGGACGACGCCGTCCTGAAGACCGACAACGCCACCGCCCTGGTGGACAAAGACCAGAACCTCCTAAGCGCCAGCGCGCCCGGCCCCGTCCACATCTACGACCCGCAGGACGACCTGACCGGGCGGCACGGCACCATTGACTTCACCAGCCACCTCGCCAAACTGTCCGAAGACGTCGTCCTGCGCGTCACGCCGGGCAAGCGCGAGGCCGAGGCCCCCGCAGGCTCGCCGCGCCGGCAGTTCAAGGACCCGGCCACCCTGACCTGCTCCCTGATGACCTACGACTACCGCCGCCGGATCGGCAAGATCCCCGGCCCGTTCACCGTCCGCCAGATCATCCAGCGCCCCGGCGGGCCGGTCACCCGCACCCTAACTGCGGACGCCGGGCTGTACAGCGGGCGGGCGCAGACCATCCTGCTCGTCGGCAGCGTCAAGGGGCAGGACAGCGACGGCAGCGGCGTCGTCAATGCCGACACGCGCCCCAGCGGCAAGCCCATCACCATCGGCATCAAAGAGGGCGCGGAATATGTCAGCGTCCCGTTCAAAACGACGGGCACGTTCCGGGTGAAGCCGCAGGCGGACGACGGCAAGGACGAGGGGGACGGCCTGGACGAGATCCCGCCCGTCCCGCCGCCCGCCGCGCCGTCCACGGGCGCCGCCCCCGGCAGTGCGCCGAGGGGCCTCACGAACGTCCCGCCGCCTGCGCCGCCCCCAACGACGGGCACGGCCCAGCCGTGAGCGAAATCCTGCACGGGATCGCCGCCCGTCCCGGCGTCGCCATCGCCGTCGCCGCGCGCCTGCACGACGACTTCGGGACACCCACCCTCGCCCCCGACCGCCTGCGCCGCCTGGGTGAGCGGCTGCGCTCCTACGGCGTCGAGAATCCTGAGCCGGAACAGATCATCGTCGTGGCCGACCGCATCCCCCCTGCCTTCTGGCTGGCGCCTCTGCCCGGCGTGCAGGTCGTCGGGCTGGCCGCCTCCAGCTCGTCTCCGCTGTCGCCGCCGCCCGACCTGCCCGTCGTGCTGGGGCTGGACGAGGCCGGGCTGGGGCTGATCGAGGAAGACGATATCCTCATCGTGGACGGCGACCGGGGCCGCGTCTATGTCGCGCCCGACGCCGCCACTGTGGCCCGCTACCAGTCCCCGTTCCTTTCCACCCGCCGATTTTTCCTGGAAGGCTCCCACCTGCCCGCCCGGACTGCGTCGGACAACCGCCTGGTGACCGTGCTGTGCTCCGCCCGGACGCTGGCCGAGGCCGAGGACGCGATGGCGTCCGGCGCAGACGGCCTGGTCGTCCCCACCGACAACGACTTTCTGGGGGCGGAGGCGCTGGCGCAGACCGCGGGGGAGCAGGCGCAAATGCTGGGCGATCTCGCCCGGATCATCGGCGGCCAGCCGCTGTACCTGGACATCCCCCCGGAGCGGCTGGCCTTGACCGCGCTGGCGCGCGGTGCGGCCCGTCTGCCCCTGCAGCTGGTCCTTCGGGAATGGACCGAGCAGCCCGACCTTCAGGAGCGCATCGAGGAGATCGAGAGCGCTTTGGAGGAAGACGACGCCCTATTCGGCCGGCTGCATCTCCAAGCGGGCGTCTGCGCGGCGGGCGCGGAGGACGACCTGCCCGAAGCGCTGGACGGATTTGCCGGCGTGTTCGTGACCGAGAGCATCCTGGACGCCTCCTGGGAGCGCCTGCTGCTGGCGTCCGGCCAGGCGCGGCGGGCGGGCAAGCCCATCACCGTCGCCCTGAACGGCGACTGGTGGCCGCAGGTGCTGGGCGACGCCGTGGGCATGGGCTTCGGTCGGCTCATCGTCCCCGCCGCCGCCGTCGCCGACGTCAAGGACGCCGTCCGCGAGTTATGACTATTTCCCTATGACCATGCTGCCCCTCGCCGTCACCACCGCCGTCAAGCCTACGCCGGCCGTTGAGGCGCAGGCGCAGAGCCTCGCCGCCGAACTTCAAGCGCCCTTTGCCCCCCGCCTCGGTCGCCCCCTGCCCCAGATATTCGCCGACACCGAAGCCGAGCGCCTGCTGATCGCGGGCGCGGACCATCTGCGCCTGCGGGATAGGGCGACCGGGACGGAATACTTTTTCCACCCCAACATGTTCCTCATACGCGGGGCAAACGCGCTGCGCGGCGAGCCGGACCATTTTCTCCAGGCGACCAGCCTGGGTCCCGGCGACAAGCTGCTGGACTGCACCCTGGGCTTCGCCTCCGAGGCCGCCCTGGCGTCTCTGGCCGTCGGCGAGACGGGCCGCGTCGTCGGCCTGGAAAGCGTCCCCGAACTGGCCGCCGTCACACGAGCGGGCATTGAAGCCTTCCCCATGCCCCACGCCGTTCTCCGAGCCGCCCTGCGCCGCGTCCAGGTCGTCACCGCCGACCATCGGGCGTTTCTGCGTGGCTGCGCTGGGGGTGCGTTCGACGTGGTGTATTTCGACCCCTTCTTCCCCGAGCGATTGGCCGGCTCCGAGGCATCCGTCAGCCCCCTCTTCGTTTTCGGCAACCCCGCCCCGCTCGACCCGGCGGCCGTGGCGGAGGCATGCCGCGTCGCCCGCCGCCGCGTCATCATCAAGTATCCGCGCCACGAGCCGCTGCCGGATGACGTGTCGGCGCGGGTCACGGAGACCATCGGCAGCCGCAAGAGCCGGTTGGCGTATGGCGTGATCAGCGTATGAGCCAGCCGCGCAAGAAGTCCCGGCGCTGGAAGCGCCGGATGCCTATTGGCGCTTTCCTCGGCATTTTCGGGTACAATCATGGGTAATGTTATCGCCACAGGACAAGGTTTAGGACTCATGAGCGATTTAGAAGAGTTTTACGGACCCAACGCCGGGTACGTGCTTGACCTTTATGACCGCTATCGGCAGGACCCGGACGCCGTAGACCCCGCCACCCGCACCGCCTTTCAAAACTGGATCCCGCTTGCCGCGCCGGTCCACCGCAACGGGAACGCCGCCCCCCCTGCCCCCAATAATGGGGGAGCCGGAAGTGTAAGGGCACCGCTTGCCGCGCCCCCTTCCCCCGGCGCACCCTCTGCTCCTAATCCGGCGCCCCCATTATTGGGGGCAGGGGGGGCGGCCCTGGACGTGATGAAGGTCGTCGGCGCGGCCCGCGTCACGCGCTTGGTGCGGGAAATGGGGCATCTCACCGCCCACATTGACCCGCTCGGCAGCAAGCCGCCGGGCGATCCTGATCTGGAACTGGCGACGCACGGACTGACGACCGAAGACATGGCCGCTCTGCCCGCCACCGTCGTCGGCGGGCCGCTGGCCGAAGACGCCGCCGACGCCCTGGAAGCCCTGGGCCGTCTGCGCCAGGCGTACTCCGGCGCCATCGGCTATGAAGACGGCCATCTTCAGGACTCCAGGGAACGCGCATGGATGCGCGAGGCGGCGGAAAGCCGACGGTTCTTTGGGGGCTTGGACAGAGGAGAGAAGCGCAAGGTCTTGCAGCGGCTGTCCGAGGTAGAATCGCTGGAGCGGTTCCTGCACACGACATTTGTCGGCGCGAAGCGATTCTCCATCGAGGGAGTGGACATCCTCGTGCCGATGCTGGACCGGATCGTTCACGAGGCCGCCCAGAGCCACACGCATGAGGTCGTCATGGGCATGGCGCATCGGGGCCGCCTGAACGTGCTGGCGCATGTCCTCGGCAAGCCCTATACCGACATCCTCCAGGAATTCAAATCCTCCAAGCAGGATGAAAGCGCGTCCGTCGCGGGCGGCTCCCAGCAGGGTTACTCCGGCGACGTCATCTACCACGGGGGCGCGCGCCGGGACTTCAGCGACAACGGCGTCGAGGAGATGCCGATCACGCTCACCCCCAACCCCAGCCATCTGGAGTTCGTGGACCCCGTCGTCGAAGGCCGCGCCCGCGCCGCCCAGGAACAGCGCAAGAAGCCGGGGCCGCCGGAAGAGAACCCGCAGGCGTCCCTCGCCATTCTGATCCACGGCGATGCCGCCTTCCCCGGCCAGGGCATCGTCCCTGAAACGCTGAACCTGTCCAGCCTGCCTGGCTACTCGGTCGGCGGCACGGTCCATATCATCACGAACAACCAGATCGGCTTCACCACGACGCCGCGCGACTCGCGCTCGACGCTGTACGCCAGCGACCTCGCCAAAGGCTTCGAGATCCCCATCGTCCACGTCAACGCCGACGACGCCGAGGCGTGCATCGCCGCCGCGCGCATGGCCTTCGCCTACCGGCAGGAGTTCGGCAAGGACTTCCTCATTGACCTCGTCGGCTACCGCCGCTGGGGCCACAACGAAGGCGAGGAGCCGGCCTACACGCAGCCGCGCATGTACGAGGGGATCAAGGCGCATCCGACGGTCCGCGAGATTTACGCCACGGAACTGGAGCGGCAGGGCATCGTGACGCGCGATGAGGCGCAGGCGATGGTCGCCGCCGTCATGCAGAGCCTGTCGGACGCGCGGACAACCCCGTCCGGCAAGGGTCTAGGCAAGGGTCAGGCGGCATCCGAAGGGCTGGCGGAACTGGCGAAAAACGTCAAAACGAACGTAGACGCCCTCCGGCTGACGGCGCTCAATGAGGAGCTCCTGGCGCGGCCACAAGGCTTCACGCCCAACGCCAAGTTAGAGCGACTGACCTTCGGGCCGCGCCGTGCCGCGTTGCTGCCCGGCGGCGCGATCCGCTGGGCGCACGCCGAGGCGCTGGCCTTCGCCTCCATCCTCGCCGACGGCACCCCCATCCGCCTCTCCGGGCAGGATTCGCAGGCGGGGACGTTCAGCCAGCGTCATTCCGTTCTGCACGACCCGACGACGGGCGAAACGTACTGCCCGCTTCAGGCAATTCCAGACGCCAAAGCCTCGTTCGCGGTCGTCAACAGCCCGCTGTCCGAAAACGCCGTCCTGGGCTTCGAGTACGGGTATTCGATGCACGCGACTGGCTGCCTTGTCCTCTGGGAAGCGCAGTTCGGCGACTTCGCCAACGGCGCGCAGGTCATCATTGACCAGTTCATCGCATCGGGCAATGCCAAGTGGCAGCAGACGCCTTCGCTCGTCCTGCTCCTGCCGCACGGCTATGAGGGCCAGGGGCCGGAGCATTCCAGCGCCCGTCTGGAGCGGTTCTTGCAGCTTGCCGCCAACGACAACATGCGGATCGCCTACTGCTCGACGGCCGCCCAGTATTTCCACATCCTGCGCCGGCAGGCGGGCCTGCTCTGGGACGCCCCCCGCCCGCTCGTCCTGATGACGCCCAAGGGCCTGCTCAAAGTGGACACGCCCCCCGTTGCCTCTTCGCTTCAGGAACTGACGGAAGGCGCGTTCCAGCCCGTGCTGGATGACCCGCGCCCGCGCGAGCGCGCCGGGGATGTGACCCGGCTGATCCTGTGCAGCGGCAAGGTTTACGTGAACTTAGTCAGCCGTGAGGACTATGCCCAAGCGGGCAATGTCGCCGCCGCCCGGATCGAGGAGCTGTACCCGTTCCCGGTCGGCGAAGTGGAACGAGTCTTGCAGGGCTACCCGAACCTGCGCGAAGTCGTCTGGCTCCAGGAAGAGCCGCGCAACATGGGCGCCTGGGTCTTCGTTTCGTCCCGTATCCGCGCCCTGCTGCCCGAAGGCCTGGAGCTGACCTATGTCGGTCGTCCCAAAGAGGCCAGCCCGTCGGAGGGAACCAAGCGCCGCCACGAGGTCGAGCAGAACCGCTTCCTGTCCGCCGTCCTCAGCGAGTTCCCGAAGCCCAGCCTGAACGGCGTCAAGAACGGGGCAAAATCGAAAAGGAGCGTAGTCGTCCATGCCCGCTGAAATCCGCGTCCCGCAGATGGGAGAATCCGTCACCGAAGCCACCATCCTGCGCTGGCTGAAAAAGGTCGGCGAGACGGTCGCCGCCGGCGAGGCCGTCGCCGAACTCGAAACCGACAAGGTGAACGTCGAGGTGCCCGCCGATACGGGCGGTATCATCCAGTCATTCGCCCACGCGGAGGGTGACACCGTTGCCGTCGGCGATGTCCTTGCCGTCGTTGGCGATGCCGCCGGAGCGGTGGCCGCCCCCGCCCCTACCACCGTTGACGGGGGGGGAGCCGGAACAGAGCCAAGCATCCCGGCCACTTCTGCCTCTTCTCCTACCCCCCCCCCGTCAACGGTGGTAGGGGCCGGGGGGACGACCCCGCGCAGCGGCGACGGAGCACCTATTCCGGCGGCCTCGCCGCTGGCCCGGACGCTGGCTGAGGACAACAAGATAGACCTGGGCCTGGTCAAAGGCACCGGCCCGGTCGGGCGCATTACCAAGGACGATGTCGCCAACTTCATCGAGCGCAGCGCCGACGCGCCCGCGACGGCCAACGCCCTGGCCGCCCAGACGCCCGCTCCTCCTGCCTCTACTCCTCCCGCCTCTACGTCCGGCAGTCGCCCCGAAGAGCGCAGCCGCATGACCCGCCGACGCCAGACCATCGCCACGCGGCTGGTCGAGGCCCAGCACACGGCAGCCATGCTGACCACGTTCAACGAAGTGGACATGAGCGCCGTCATGGCGATCCGCGCCAAGCGCAAGGACTCGTTCAAGGAGAAGAACGGCATCAGCCTGGGCTTCATGTCCTTCTTCACCAAAGCCAGCATCGGGGCTTTAAAGGCATTTCCCCTCTTGAACGCCGAGATACAGGGCTTGGAGATCGTCAAGAAGGGCTACTACGACATCGGCATCGCCGTCGGCGCGGAGGAAGGTCTGGTCGTTCCCGTCGTCCGCGACGCCGACAAGCTGACCTTCGCCGGCATCGAAAAGGAGATCGCCGGGCTGGCGGCTCGCGCCAAAGCCAACACGCTGACCATCGAGGAGATGCGCGGCGGGACGTTCACCATCACCAACGGCGGCGTCTTCGGCTCGCTCCTGTCCACGCCCATCCTGAACGCCCCCCAGGTCGGCATTTTAGGCTTGCACAAGATCGAGCCGCGCCCCATCGCCCTGAGCGGCGAGGTCGTCATCCGCCCAATGATGTACCTCGCCCTCTCCTACGACCACCGCATCGTGGACGGCAGCGAGGCCGTCCGCTTCCTGGTCCGCCTCAAAGAGCTGATTGAAGACCCCGAAGCCCTGCTGCTGGAAGGGTAATCTCAAATACAACAAAAGAAAGCCGCCCCGGCCGTGGGCCGGGGCGGCTCTTTCTGTTTGTGTTCAGGCACTACGGGGCTGCGTGGGCAATAACTTCATCAGTCGCTACCGGGCAGTGACACTCCACACGGGGTAAACCCCGACGGCTTCTTGGGCTACGCTTAGGCCAACGCCTTACGTTGACGCCCAAAGGCGCTGTCCCCGCCCATTCCGCAGGACGAAGAACTCAGTCTTGAAGAAGAACTCAGTCTTAAACCTGCGAAACCTTATGTTCTTGCGTTGCAAACTGCACTCAGCGCGTATCTTGTTTTCTCTCGCTCAAACAAAAGTTCCTTATCCGTTCTTAACCGAAGCAAAAACCGAAGCAAAAACAGACGAAAACCTGTTACGAGTCCCTTTGACGGATTTCAACTGCCGAACGGCAACCACTGCCGAACGGCAACCAATGAACAAAGACATTATACCCGAAAGAAGACATTATACCCGAAAGGCTGTTTGGTTAGACATCATGCAAACTCGCTTCGCCTCATTCTTCGGCTTCGCTCGGCCTAACCAAACCCCAGTATTGGGTTGAAACGGTTAGGTCTTCGCCATCGTCTCTCATTAGCAGCATTGGCAGCAGAAATATCTGTGCATAACTCAGAGGCTGTCTGTTTAAGTCGCTGATAACCGAACTAGCGTTAGGATAAAGACATATCTCCTGCTGGTATTGCCAGAAAATGATAGACAATCCAGCGTTTTCAACCCAAGACTCGGGTTAACCAAAGGTTTCCAAAGGCTCTGTATCGCAAGGCTTGGGGAAGCCCGCCTAACCAAAGGTTTTCAACGCCCTGCTAAAGCAAGGGTGCTTGCGGCGGGCTAAATACGGTCAGTTCTTTCAAGTACGCCTTGCTCATCTGCTCATATTCCTGCGCGGAGTGAGCAGACCGCAGGCCGAGCAGAATCTGCTGAAGGCGATCCGTACATTCCTTCGTCCTCTGATATTCTTCCACTGAAGAGATCATAACAGTACCTCCACAATGCTTTCTTGACCGTCACGGCTTCGCCCATCGGCTGCGAGAAATTTATGCGGCTTGCGGCTCAGTTCGGCAAGTCCGAGTCGGTATCCTTCTCTTTCGTTTTGATTGGCTTCCCCTTCTTGTCCTTTTCCACTGGCGGCGGCAGGAACTCAATAGCGGGGAACTGGGTCCCGTTGGGGTGGAATGGGACGCGGCTGAGACAGAAGGCATCAATCGCGAGGGCATAGCGACCATCACGCGCACGGGGGCCGGTGACGCTGACCGTCAGCGTGTGCTGGCCGCGGCTGAGGGTGGCGTCGCCCAGCCGGCTCCAGACGAACTTGCCGGCGTACAGCCCGCCCTCGGTCGGCACGTCCTCGGCAGGGTTCGCAGCACCGGAGTCAAGGGTGTAGGTGAACGGCGAGGAGTCAGGCGTCGGGCTGCCGGCCATCCAGAGGGCATAGGAGCCGGAGGCGTTGACGCTGAACTTGTATACGGCCCGGTAGCCGCTCTCGGCGTTGCCCGTGGACGACGGCGGCTGGCGGTCGGTGTCGAGGGACAGATAGGAGCCGCCGGACGCCTCCGAGTCGGAAACGAGCGAGTCGAACGTGTAAGACGACGCGCTTTCGCCTTCGAGCCAGACGAACGGCTGCAACATCTGAGTTATGTTGCCGACCAGGCGCGCGAAGCCGTTGTAGCGCAGGTCGGCGTCCTGCGGCTTGGTCGAAATGGTGTTCCGAACTTGGAACAGTTGCTCCGCGTACAGGTCGGTTGCCAGCCCCTGATCTTTCGCCAGCTTGAGCAGGCGCGTCGCCTCTTTGTCGGCGGCGTCCGCCGCGTCTTGGGGGAGCGGGACCGTCGCCACATGGCTGATGACGATGGGGTCCGCGCCCACCGGCACGGTCCAATCGTTCTTCCTTTTCTCCACTTTCAAGGGCACGCCGGCGGCGTCGGTGATGATGGCGGGCGAGTCTTTGGGAAAGGGAAACTTGGCCTGCGCCAGCGCCCCGTGCGGCGACCAGACGACGAAGCGCGGCAGCCGACCATCGGGGTCGGTCAGCTTATACGCCCGCAGGAGCGGGCCCAATGTGAGCGAATCGCCGGGTCGAAATAACTCGCCCGCGCGGTAAGACGGCAGCCACCAGACGCCGCCGGGCAGGCGGCGCAAGCCGATTTGCAGATTGGGAACCCCTGCCGGGTACGGCAGGACGCGCGGCGCACTCGTCAACTCCTGCGCCTGAAACGACAGCGACGCGCCGTACTCGCCCACCCGGCGCGCCTCCCCGATCGTGGCGACGGGCGCGAAGAAGCCGCGCGCCCCGGCCTCTTTCAGCGCGTCCCAATCGCCGTTCAGGGTCGCGGGCGAGGCCGCAGCGGACTGGGCCGCGATGAGCCAGGTCGTCTTGGGCGTTTCTTCCGCCTGCGCGAAGGCATATGCGCCCGCGCCCGTGTTCGTCACGCTCAGGCCGTCAAACCCGCCTCGCATCTCTGGATTGGTGAACAGGGCGCTGCGCCCGCCCCAGCCATAAACGACCGGCACATCGGCGACGCTTTTCTTCAGGACGCCGGCCAGCGCGTTCATGTAGCCACGCACGGATTGGAGCCGGAACTGGCGCAGATCGTCCCAGACATGGCCGCCGAGCGGGTGGTTCAGGACTTGGTACGACGCCTTCTTGACGGGATCATATATGGCGGGGACGCCCTTGCCGCCGGACCAGAGCGGCAGGCAGCGGGCGGCGGTGGCGAAATCCGGCAGATCGTCGTCCTTGACGCCCCAGCCCCGGTTCAGGTCGTCCATGTTGTGACCATACTTCTTGCTCAGCCACGCCTCGAAGTCCAGCCGGTAGCCGTCCGTGGTCGGGACGACGTTTTCGACCTCGCCGCCGAACCCGATCCCGTCGCTGATCGGGTCCAGGAAAAACCGGAACCCCGGCCCCAGGTGGACGCGGCTGAAGAACCCCAGCAGGCGGTCACGGTACTCATCGTAGCCCTGCCACAAGTCCGGCAAACGGCTTTCGGGCGTGCCGGGCAGGTACAGCCGCTGCGGGTAGAGGAGCAGGACATCATCCGTCACCGGATTTTTGAGCGTCACCTGCGCCGTCTCGCCGTCCACCATTTGGGCCGGGCCGCTTTCCTCGATGTCGCCGTCCTTTGGCGCCACCAGCAGATAGAAAGCGTCGGCCAGGCCCGGAATGTGGCGGAACCGGGTCGGCCCCGCCGTGGACGGGGACGGGTTGCGGTAGACCGCAGGCTTGACGACATAGCCGATCAGCGGGTCTTGGGGAAAGTCCGCGATCCGCAGCCCGTAATGAAAGCCGTTCGCGTCTAAATAATCCAGCACCCGCTGCGCCGCCGCCGGGGGCATATGGGTCAGCCCCTTCGCCCCCGCCGACAGCACCAGGTCATGGACGCCCCCCTTGCCCAGCATGTCCAGCGCGGCCTTATCCTTGCCCCACTCCTCCTCCGTCCCCTTGCCCGTCCACGACGACGGCGTGAACACCGCCCCCGCCGGCAGATACGGCTGCCCCTCCCAGGTCAGCCCATGCCCCTGCCCGATGCTCCACGCATGGCTCCCCCCCCGCGCGTCCTGATACGTCCCGCCCGACTCCGGCTTGAGCAGGATCGGCGGCGGCGCGGGCGGCAGGACGACGGCTTTGGCGGCCCGCGCCGGGTGCGGCAGAATCGCGACAGCAAGGAATAAGGGCAGGAGGTGTTTCATAAGAGGCTTACAGCTTATAGGACAGGGGCAGTCGGATAGGAACGGATGGCAGCATCCGAGGTGACAAGAATAAGGCCGTTTTGGATCGCCTGTCCGATGAGTAAACGGTCGAAAGGATCACGATGGATCGGCGGCAGCAAGGCGACCTGCGCGACGCTTGCTTCATCCACGGGCAGGACGAGGATACGATGTTGCGCCCTCAGCCTCGGGATGTACGTCTCCGGGGCTTCCGGCAGAGGCAGTCTGCCAGTCTGGAACTTGATGATCGCCTCCCACATTGAGACGACGCTGAGGAAAACTCGGTTCCGTGGATCGCCGATCATCTGACGCCAGGCGTCGGCAAGCTGGGTGTCACCCGCGATGTACCAGAGGAAGATATGGGTGTCCAGGAGCAGTCTCATCGCCCCTCGAAATCTCTGAGTATGTCCTCGGGCAAAGGGTCGTTGAAATCGTCCGGCACGACGAACTCTCCCTTCGCAAGCCCATATGGTCGCGGCGTCAGATCCAAGTCTTCGGGAGTGTGTGTGGCAGGGATGATCTCGGCGACGGGCTGCCCAGACCTCATCACAAGCATTTTTTCGCCCGCCTGAACGCGGTCGAAATACCGTCCTGCATCCTTCTGTATCTCATCAATGCTGATCGTTGTCATATTCCCTCATCCCTTCAGACTGTGGAAGCAATTACATCAGGCCCGAACGTCTCGATATGGAACGCTATTGTCGACTTGACATCAGCCAAGGCTTCTTCGTAGGTATCACCTTCGCCGACAACAACACCCTTAACACCAAGCGGGTAAGCGACATAGCCATCCGCGTACCGCTCCACAATGATTTTGATTTGCTCCATTTGATTTGCTCCATGTTGTTACTCACCACAAATGCTTTAAAGAAAGAGTGGGGTTAGCTTCAATCAGCTTGCCCAGGAATCCGGGAACCCATACCGCTGCCGCGCCTCGGCCACGGCCTGCGCCAGCGGCTTGACACGCCCTTCCGCCTCCGCTTTCAGCCCTCGATGAATGCCGAAACAGATTTTTGCCACTTCATCATCGGTCAAATCATCAGGATCATCCAAAAAAGTGCCGTTGGAAAGGCCATCGGCAATCAGAACTTCCGCAAGGCTGTCTGGGTCCTTTCCGATGCGCTCGGCCTGCTCCCGCAGGCGGCTTTCCGTTTCAGGCGTTAGGCTAATGCTCATAAGTGCTTCCTTTATCTGTTTCCTCGCCCCTGTCTACGTTCCTAAAATTCTTGATCTTATCTTTGGGCAAGCCCGCACCGTGTAAAATGAACACGACGTAGACGATCCCTGCGCCCAAGAAGGGAATCCATAAGGTGCTTACCACACTATTACCGAGGGTAAATACTTCATAGCTTGTCATACCACCTAGCAAGAAGGCGACCAGTGCAATCCAGTGGACGTACCGGGGCAACCGAAAACCATTCCACATCCACATCCCTATGTTGAACAGGAATACGGACAGAAGAATAAGGTCACCAATGGACTGTAGTATCTTCATTCTTCTGCCTCTGACAATAGCACAGGCGAATGTGGAGCGGCTTCTACCGCACTCGATACGCCCCTCCTACATCCGCTCCGGGGCGGAGAGGCCGAGGAGGAACAGAATAATGGCACACTACCTACCTCATCAGCCTATGGCATATAGGCATCATACACCGCATGAGGCCCGATCCAGAACCACAAGGCTCCTTCTGGTCGGTCGTAGGCTAACACGCGGTAGTGCAAGCCGACACGCGCCGACCAATACTTCCCGATTTTCTTAAAGCGCAGGAAAGAGTGGTCCGGGTCGGCTTGAAGCAGAGCGAAGTTCTTGTCGGCAAGTTCGCGCACTTCTGCGGGCAAGGCATTGTAAAGCTGCCAGAACTGAGGGGTGGTGAAGTGCCTCATAAGGGCCGACACCGGCCCGCCTCAAACTCCTGATTGGCCTGTTCCGCCAGCGCATCAAAACGCCCCGAAAGCGCGTCTTTTTCGATCTGCCGATCCCACAGGTCGGCTTGGTACTCCTCAAACCAAGCGGCAAATTGGCTAAATTCGGGAGTGGGGAGTTGTGTGATTGCAGCTTCGATTTCTTGAACACTCATGAGGCTATTGTACCAGATTATGCCATGTAGCTTCCGCAACAGCGGAGCCGGGCACTGATCTGATGTCCAATTTCATCGCAAAGCCGTGAAACCAGGCCGCTCTCGTTCAAGCCTCCTGCCCTATCGGGAACTCCCAGTCTAAGCAGGTCGTCAGGCTCACATCGCGCCAGTGTTCCAGTAAAGGCGCGACACTCTCATAGATAGTTGGAAAGTCTGCATCTACTATATACTGCCTTAATGTCCAGTCAACGAAAAGCCCATCAGCATAAACAATTACATGTTGAGCGTCTTTGTTGTCATTGCGATAGTATTCAGAACAGAACTCTGGCAAACCAACAAGGCTAACATAACGAATATTTAAGGTTGTGCCACCATGTTGCCGAAGAAACTGCACAAAAGCATCGGACACTCTGATGCAAAGTCCCTTTGCTGCCTCTGTGTCAGCACAACTCACTGCCTCTGGGTGTTGCTCCAAGAACGAGGCGCATAATTCAGTTAATCTGTCACGCGACAAATCTGGCCTTCCCTATCCAACAACAGAAAATCCCCTACATCCGGTCCGGGGCGGAGAGGCCGAGGAGGGACAGGACGTTGCGGAGGACGGTCTGGGCGGCGTGGACCAGGACCAGGCGGGCCTTGAGCAGTTCCGGGTCGTCGCAGACCACGCGCAGGGCGGGGGTGCGGTTGCCGGCGTCGTAGAAGGAGTGGAAGACGGCGGCCAGGTCGCGGGCGTACTGGACGAGGCGCTGCGGGGCGTACTCGGACGCGGCCAGGGCGATCTCGGCGGGCAGCTCGCTCAGTTTCTTGATTAGGTCGGTCTCCGTTTCCTCGGTCAGCAGGGACAGGTCGGCCTCGGCAGCCGGGGGCACAGATGCGCCTTTCTCTTCACGGGCCTTGTCAATGGCCTGGACGATCCGGGCATGGGCGTACTGGACGTAGTAGACGGGGTTGTCCTTTTCGGTCTTCCGGGCCAGGTCAATGTCAATGTCGAGCGCGGTGTGCGGGGACCGCATCAGGAAGAAGAACCGGGCGGCGTCCCGGCCGATCTCGTCAATCAGGTCGGCCTTTAGCTCCAAGATGTTGCCCTTGCGCTTGGACGCCATCACGACCTCGCCGTTCTTGACGATGCTGACGAGTTGGTACAGCAGCACGTCCAAGCGGGCCGGGTCGTAGCCCAGGGCGGCAATGCTGGCCTTGGTGCGGGCGACGTAGCCAGCGTGGTCCGCGCCCCAGACATTGATGGCCTTGTCGAAGCCGCGATCAAATTTGTCCTTGTGGTAGGCCACGTCGCCCGCGATATAGGTGGGCGTACCGTCGGCCCGCATCAGGACGCGGTCCTTGTCGTCGCCGAACTCCGTCGCCTTCAGCCAGAGCGCGCCGTCTTTTTCGTAGGTGAAGCCGCGCTCCTTCAGCCTCTCGATGGCGGCGGCGACCCGGCCGTCGGCGTGCAGGGTCGCCTCGCTGAACCAGGTGTCAAACGTGACCCCGAAGGCTTCCAGGTCGGCGCGCTGCTGGGCGATCATGCCTGCTTCGGACAGGTCGCGGAACAGCCGCGTGGTCTGCGGATCGTCAATGTCGGCGTTCACATAGGCGTCGCCGCGACTCGTCAGCACTTCGCGGGCCACATCGGCGACGTACTCGCCCCGGTACATCTCCTCCCACTCCTCGCCGGGATGCCCCAGCAGCTCGCGGTAGCGGAAGAAGACGGACCGCCCGAAGTTGTTCATCTGGACGGAGTTGAGGGCGTCGTTGATGTAATACTCGCGCGAGACTTGGTTGCCGACAGCGGCGAGCAGGGAGCAGAGCGTGTCGCCAATGGCGGCATTGCGGCCCCCGGCAACCGTGATCGGGCCGTTCGGGTTGGTGGAGACGAACTCGACGACGATCTTGCGTCCCCCGCCCGCCTCCGAATGCCCAAACTGCGCGCCCTGCGCCTCGATGCGTTTCAGGATGTCGCCCAGCCAGTCGGGCCGCAGGCGCAGGTTGATGAAGCCCGGCCCGGCGATCTCCGCCCCGGCGATCAGCGCATCGTCGCCGATGGGCAGGTGGCTGACGATGCGCGCCGCCACGTCGCGCGGCGGCATCCCCAGCGTCCGGGCCAGACCCAGCGCGACACTCGTCGCCCAGTCGCCGTGCGCCTTTTGCTTGGGCATTTCCAGCGTGACGTCCGGGATCGTATCCAGCGGCAGTTCGCCGCTGGCCTTTGCGGCTTCCAGCGCCGATGTAATGACTTCCGCCAATTGTTCCTTGATCATGTGTTTCCTAAGAACCCACCCCGCCGCGAGCGGCGACCCTCCCGGAACGGGAGGGTAAGCGGGAAGATATTTGCAGGGTCTTCTTGACAGAGCCTCTTTGACGGGAAAGCCGCTCGACAGTTCGGCGGACCTCGCGACCACCTTCTCAGCCCACCTTCCCGCATCGGGAGGGTCGCCGCTTGCGGCGGGGTGGGTTCGGGCGGGGCGGGTTCATTCCACCCAGCGCGCTAGCCCCGGCCAGAACTTTTCCACGAGCGTTACCAGGGCAAGAACCGCCACATAGCCCAGCAGAATCTGTCCCAAGCCCATCGCCCACACCCGGCGCGCAAACCCGAACCGCAGCGGCATTCCGTTTTCCATCCCCTGCCTTCGGCGGGACAGCACCTGCTCGGCGGCGCGGATGGCGCCGGCGATCTGGCCGTCCGTGGCCGGGCGGGTCGCAAACCCCTGCTGAATCCAGCCGCCGACGCGCCGCCAGTTCAGCAGCGTGATCGGCGCGGCCAGCATTGCGGCCAGCGAGACACTGTCCAGCAAGGGCCAGCTACCGGACTGAGCGGCGCAAAAGACGGCGAGGAACGTCAGCAGGAACAGGGTGAAGCCGGCAAACAGGTTCGTCCCGCAGCGCGGGTGGACGCGGGGCATGGCCCGAACGCAGTCCGGCACGAGCGGGGCCGCACGCTCGATGCAGTGGACGACCTGATGCTCCGCCGCGTGCGTCCCGGACAGCGGCATGAGCCGCAGCAACAGAAAGACGAGCGGCAGCGGCAGCCAGGGCGAGACCGCCGACAGCCAAAGCTGTACGCCCAGCGGCAGCCGCGCTTCCCATCGGCTCAGGCCGGCCCAATGCGCCGCCGACTCGCGGCCCAATTGGTGCGCCAGCGCCTGCGCCGCCAGGGCCAGCCCGCTCATCGTCACGCCGGTCAGGAACAGGCCCCAAAAGCCCACGCCGCCGCTCGATACTCCATCATGCAGGTAGACGCCCAGGGGCGTCGCCATGCCTCCCAATCGCGGCGGCGGCGCTTCGTGCCGCGACAGAACGGCCAGCACTTGCCCGGTTTCCGGGTCCAGGATCGAAAGCGTGGGCGACGGCGACCCGTGCAGCGTTTCCAAAGCATCGCGCAGAGTGGTTTCCGGGAGCGCCGGGGGGAGCGTCGGCGGTGCGTTGTCTTCCATCACTTCACTATACCGTTTCAATCCTCGCTGCTTCCGAAGAGGCAGCGCAATGGTTTATCATACCAAAGCGCCGGTGAAAAGTCAACCGGCAAGCGGCGGCAAACAGAGCGATTGCCTATAGAGGGCAACCACGGGGGGTTGTCCCTACGCGCCCCGTGATCCGTAGGGGCAGGCCCCTGTGCCTGCCCTCCTTCCTCTGCGTGCCTGCCCTCCTCCCTCTGCATGCCTGCCCTCTGTATCGGATTGCCCTGCCCTCCTTGCCCCCGTGCCCGCCTTCCATATGCAATCGCCCTGCGGCGGGAAACTCCCGTAAAATTACCGGGAAAACTGCCCTAAAGAACCGGCGGGAGACGCCGACAATACAGGTGTACGCAGCAAGAAGTCCCGACGGCCCGGCCGAGACAAGCGGATCACACGGAATGTGATCCGTGTTTAGCCCGCCTCCAACGTCCTGGTCAGGGAAGCGGCCTTCCCGGCGCGTACAGCATCAACTGGCAGGAAGCCAACGACCCACTACACCGTCTCCGATCCTTCGGGGGCATCAAGGAAGAAAAATCATGTCCACGCGCATCAACACCAACACGACCGCCTTCGAAGCGGCCCGCAACCTGAGCCTCAACAGCGACGCCGTCTCCAAGAACATCCAGCGCCTGTCATCCGGCCTGCGGATCAACTCGGCCGCCGACGACGCCGCCGGCCTGGTCATCTCGGAGAGCCTGCGCGCTCAGTCCGCCGGTCTCCAGCAGGCGACCCGCAATACCAACGACGCCATCAACGTCGTGAAGACGGCCGAAGGCGCCCTGAACGAAGTCGCCTCGCTCCTGGTTAATGTCCGCCAGCTCGTCGTCCATGCCGCAAACGTCGGCGCCAACGACCCGACCGCCCTGAAAGCCGACCAGGACGCCATCGCGCAGGCCGTTTCCAGCATCAACCGGATCGCCGGCACCACGCAGTTCAACAACAAGAACCTGCTGGATGGCTCGGCCAGCTCGGCCTCGGCAGCCCTCACCGGCGGCACCGCCACGGTCAGCGCCGCTTCCGGCAAGACTCTGGCCATCACGTCCCAAGCCGCCGGCTACGGCGCGACCGCCATCGCCAGCGGCAACGTGACATCCACTGCCGCCACGGCGGAGACCGACACGGCGACGTTCGCCGCCACGCCGGGCGCCGGCACGTTCGGCGGCAGCTTCAACGTTGAAGGCAAAGCGGTCACCCTGAACGGCACGACCAACACGCTGGCCCAGGTCGCCACAGCGATCCAGCAGCAGACGGGCCTGAACTACGCCGTCACCCAGGCTGCCGGCGTCGTCACCTTCACCAACCAGGTCGCGGGGAAATCGGGCGGTACGTCCGACTTCACCAACCTGACCAGCTCGACGACCGCCACCGGCTCGCCCACGACGGCGTTGACGGCGGGCGCCGCCGGCTCCTTGACCGTCAACGGCCAGACCAGCGACACGGTCAGCGCGGACGGCAAAACGTTCAGCTTCACGAGCGGCGCTCTGAAGGGCCTGTCGCTGTCCACCAGCTCCACTCTGGGCGGCACTCTGGGCACCTTCAGCGCGACCGCCGACAAGGCCGTCGCGGGGCAGGACTTGCAGTTCCAGATCGGCGCGAACGCGCTCCAGAGCACCACCATCTCCATCGGCAGCACGAAGGCCAACGCGATCGGCAATTTCGGCGGCTTCAACCTGGGCGACCTTGCGGCCGGCGGCGCGCTGAACGTGGCGGACCCGACGGGCGCTGGGCAGCAGAATGCCCTGAAGGTCGTGGACCAGGCGATCGCCGACATCTCCGGCACCCGCGAGAAGCTGGGCGCGGTCCAGAGCAATGTTCTGGAGTCGAACGTTCGCCGCCTGGGCACGGCCCAGCAGAACACGGACGCTTCGGTGAGCACGATCCGCGACACGGACCTGTCTTCGGAAATCGTTAACTTTACGAAGAACCAGATCCTGGTGCAAGCAGGCACGTCCGCTCTGGCCCAGGCCAACCAGGCCCCGCAGGCGATCCTGAAGCTCCTGCAGTAATTCAGACGCTTACGGACGCTCTCTGCTCCGAGGGGAGCCGCTTCGGCGGCTCCCTTTTTTCTGCCCCGCTCCTTGTTTCGCTAAAGAAAGCAGCATCGCCCGCCGATACTCAAAGTAACGTAGGAGAGATACTGACATGACCACCGCCGTCAATTTTTCCGGCCTCGCGTCCGGCATCGACACTTCCAGCATCATCACCCAATTAACCGCAGTCGCTCAGAAGCCGATCACTTTGCTGCAGGGCAAGGATGACGGCTACAACGGGCAGTTGTCGGCCTGGCAGCAGTTTAACTCCAGCCTATCCTCGCTGCAAAGCGCCGCCAGCACGTTGAACTCGCCGGCCACGTTCAGCGCAGCCACGGCCACGTCTTCCAACACCGCCGTCGCCAGCATCACCACGCTGCCCGGAGCCACACTCGGCAATCACAGCCTGACCGTGACGCAGCTTGCTCTGGCGCAGAAAGTCGTTTCGACCTCGGTTGCCAGCGGCGGCACGGCGCTGGGCCGGACGGGCAGCTTCACGCTCAACGGCAAGACGATCTCGGTCAGCAGCACAGACGCTTTGACAGACATCTCTGTGAAAATCAATGCCGCACAAGCAGGCGTCTCCGCTACCGTCGTCAACGTCGGCCCCAATGATTTTCGGCTGACGTTGACGAGCAATCAGACCGGCACAGCGAACACGATTGCTGCGTCCGACACGACCGGCGGCATACTGAACGGTTTAGGAGTGCTGAACGCCGGTTCCGCCAGCATCCGCCAGAGCATCAGCAGCACGCAGAGCGGCAAGGCTTCGGCCGGCGCCGCCTCGCTGACACTGAGCAGCGCGACGCAGGCTGTCGGCTCCCTGCTCGGCATCGCCGCCGGCAGCGCGCCCATCGGCTCGTTCCAGATCTCCAACGGCGTCGGCGGCTCGGCGACGATCCCGCCCGCCGGTTCGACGCTGAACCTGAACACGGCGTCGCTGACGGATGTCGCGAACGCCATCAACCAAGCCGGCGTTGCAGGCATTACCGCTGAAGTCGTCACTCTCCCTGATGTCAACGGCAATCTGTACCGAATCCATCAACTACAGATTGTCAACACCAGCGCCACTGCCGCCAGCCCGAGCACGGCCACGGCCTCAGGCAATTCACTTCTTGCCTCGGATACTTTTTCAGGCGCCTTGACGGTCAACAGCCAAGCGGTATCCCTGCCCGGTAACGCGACCACATTGGCCCAGCTCAATACCGCCATTCAGAGCACAGCCGGCAACTCCGGCATCACGGCCACCGTCAGCAGCGGCGCTCTGGTGCTGACGGACGCATCGGGCAATGCGATCACGGCGACGACCACGGGCCTGCATCATTGGACCGGCGGCACGACCGATCAAGGCGCGCTCGGCGCCGCCGTGATCGCCAACGGCACGCCGTCAGCGGCAATCCCGCCGACATTCACCGACACGAACGGCCTGCTGGGGACCCTCGGCGTTCTGCAAAATTCGTTCAAGCAAACGGTGACCACGGCCCAGGATGCCAAGTTCAACCTGGACGGCCTGGACGTGACCCGATCCTCCAACACGGTGGGCGACATCATCCCCGGCGCCACCATCAAGCTGCTTTCCGGGACGCCCGCCGCGCCCGGAACCACCACTCTTAATGTCTCGCAGAACAACGACACCATCGTGCAAGCCGTCAATGCCTTTGCCGGCGCCTATAATGCCATTCAGGACTTCGTCACCAGCCAGAACAAGTTCACGCCCCCGACCGACACAAAGGCCGGTGTCGCCGGCACGAATTCGCCGCTGTTTGGAAACACGACCCTGAGCCAGATTCAGGATCAGCTTTCGCGGGCGCTGACGGCAGTTTCCGGCAAGACCACGCTGGAATCCATCGGCGTGACGCTTGATCATAACGGGCACCTGAATGTCGACTCAAGCGCGCTGACGCAGGCACTGCAATCCGATCCTAAAAGCGTCGCGAACCTCTTCAGCACCTCGGGGACCACCGACAGCGGCGACATTCAGTTCGTCGCCGCCGGTCCGAAGACCGCTGCGACTTCCGGCGCCGGTTACGCCGTCAACATCACCCAGCCGGCCACTCAAAGCAGCGGCGCCGCCGGAACCGCCGGAACAGGCCCTAGCACCGCACCGGAAGTGCTGACATTCGGCGGGCCTCTGTTCCCGGCCGGGATCAAGCTGACGCTGCCGACCGGCAGCACCTTGCAGGACACCGTTCGCCTGATCAACAATACGAGCAGCCTGAACAGCCAGATTTACGCCCGCCTTGACGCCGGCAACCATCTCGTGATCGCGTCCAACCGGTACGGCTCCAGCACGAACTTCTCCGTCAGCTCGGACAGCGCCGCGACGGGAACCAACTCCGGCATCGGCCCGACGCTGACCGTGCAGTTCGGCGTGGATGTCCAGGGAACGATCAACGGCGAGCCGGCGACCGGAATTGGACGCACGCTGACCGGCAATGCCGGAAACGCCCACACCGAAGGTTTAGCGCTTCTTGTCACAGCCACGACCGCTTCACCAACCGGTGGCGTGACCGGCCACGCGGCGGTCACGCACGGCGTCGCCGACAGCCTCGGCCAGACATTAACCCAAATTTTGGATCCAATCAACGGCGCGGTCGTCGGCGCGGAAAAAAGCCTGAACTCGCAGATCACCGACACGCAGGACCAGATCCAGAAGATCCAAGACCAGGTCAGCACTTACAAAGACTACCTGACGCAGATGTTCAGCCAGATGGAAACCAGGGTCAGCGAGTTGCAATCCCAGGGTAATGCGTTCGCCGCCCAGGTCGGCAGCCTAAGCAGCGTCTCCAGCACCGGCGCCTCCAAGCACTAAACCGACCACAAGGACAACAATGAGCCTATCCAACCCTTACGCGCAGTACCGGCAGAATTCGGTCGAGACGGCCACGCCCACCCGGATGGTCGTGATGCTCTACGACGGCGCGATCCGTTTTCTCAGCCAGGCCCTGCCCGCCATGCGCGTCCGTAAATATGACCAGCAATCGCTTTACATCGGCAAGGCCCAGGACATCATCGCCCACCTGCGCGATACGCTGGACTTCGAAGCGGGCGGTGTGGTCGCGCAGCACTTAAACAGTCTTTACATCGGTCTGCTCGACGCCCTGACCGATGCCAACATCCACGACAAGCCGGAGCGGGTCGAGGAGATCATTACGGCCCTGCGCGAACTGCGCGAATCGTGGGTCGAAGTGGACCGCCAGTGCCAGGCAGGCAAAGCGGCAGGGGCCAGGGAATTGATTGCTGCCTGACAAAATTCCTGTGGAACAAATTGGACGGGTTGGCGTCAATGAAGAACAAAATATTTGGAGGGAGAAACGAGCGGATGTCTAGCGCGACGGGCAATACAGAAAGAGCGAAGTTCGGATTTTTGCTGGAACTGTCCCAGGAGCAGATCCGAGCGCTGGAGTGTGATGACATGTTTGCGTTCGACCGCATTCTGGCCGCCAAGCGAACGGTCATCGAGAGCATGAATGACGCCCAAGCCGTCCTGAGCGCCGACCCGACGCTGGTGTCGGTCGTGACGCGCATCCAGGACGCGGACAAGATGGCCCAGCGCCTGCTTTACCGCAAGGTGGGCCGGGTCATGCGTGAGATGAATGAACTCAACCAGCAGAAAAAGGCGCGCGGCGCTTACCGGCCCTCCGGGGAGCGCGCCTCCGCCAAGCCCATCGGTTTTCTGCCGGACACGCCCAGCTACCTGGACGTGAAATCATAGGGCTTCGCCCCGCCGCAAGAGGCGGGGCGGCCCCATTTACATTGGCCGCCCCGACGTGCTACAATAGCGGCTGCCATGCCTGTTCCCGCTTTACCTTCCACCCCGCCCGCTTCGCCGCATCGGCTCAACACTACGCCCTTTGACCGCAACTTTTGGGAGGGGGATGCCTCCTGGATGGTGCTGGCCGATGTCGCCAAGATTGTCCTCCTCTACCTCCTGCTGCGCTTCGTCTTGCGCCGCCTCGTGGACCGGGTCCTGTGGCCCGCCTTGAAGCAAGGCGAGAAAAAGATAGACCCCGCCCAGGCGTCGCGCATCAAGACATTGGCAAGCCTTGTCAACAGCTCGATCAGCTACATCCTGACCTTCGTCTTCGGCATCATGCTGCTGCGCGCGCTGCGTCTGGACCCTATCCCCCTGCTGACCACAGCCAGCGTCGCCGGCCTGGCCGTCGGCTTCGGCGCGCAGAAGCTGGTCAAGGACATGATCTCCGGCTTCTTCATCCTGCTGGAAGACCAGTACGCCGTCGGCGACTACGTCACGATTGGGGCCGTGACCGGCACCGTGGAGGAGGTCGGCCTGCGGACCACGCGCATCCGGGACGACGCGGGAAAGCTTTACATCCTGTCCAACGGCGACATCACCCAGGTCTGCAACCAGAGCCGGGGCGCGGTCGCCTCCTTCGTCGAGATCGGCATCGCCCCCGCCGCCGACGTGGGCAAGGCAACCGACATCATCAACAAAGCCGGGGAGGAACTGGCCCACGCGCAGTCCGGTCTCGGCTTCGCCGAGCCGCCGAGCGTGCAGGGCCTGGGCGCGATGGACGCCGCCAAGCTGACACTGCGCGTTTCGTGCCCCGTCACCGCCCCCGCCAAGCTCACCCAGGCGCAGATCGCCCTGCGCGGCCTGGCCCATCAGCGGCTGGTGGAGGCGGAAATCGGGCTGGCGTAAATATAACGAAAGATTATCGCATTATCTTTTCGTAGAGGGTATGCTAACGAAACTAACTTTTCGTTAGGGAGGATTCTATGCAAAGACACACCGGCCAGTATCTACTCAGCTCCACGTCACCGGAACCGTTCCGGGCTTTCGTCCCCGCCCCGCTACCGCCCAATCCCCCGTTACAGATAAGCGACGCGATGCACGATCTGTCAGAACAGGCGAACCGAGCACTAGGGCGATTGGACGGCATTGGGACGATGCTGCCCGACGCGCGCCTTTTCCTCTACTCCTACATCCGCAAAGAGGCGCTTCTTTCTTCGCAGATCGAGGGCACGCAGTCTTCTTTTTCCGACCTTCTGCTTTACGAGAACCAGGAAGCGCCCGGCGTCCCGCTCGATGACGTGCAGGAAGTCTCCAGCTACGTCGCCGCGATGGAGCACGGGCTGAGGCGCATCCGGGAAGGCTTCCCGCTCTCGCTGCGCCTGGTCCGAGAGGTCCACGAGATTCTGCTGTCAAATGGGTGTGGCAGCCACAAGTCGCCGGGGGAGTTCCGGCGGTCACAGAACTGGATCGGCGGCTCCCGGCCCGGCAACGCGCGCTATGTGCCCCCGCCGCCCGACAAGGTCGTAGACTGCCTGGGGGCGCTGGAAAAGTTCCTGCATGACGACCCGGTGAAGACGCCGACGCTGATCAAGGCCGCTCTTGTCCATGTCCAGTTCGAGTCCATCCACCCCTTCCTGGACGGCAACGGGCGCGTGGGCCGCCTGCTCATCACGCTGCTGCTCTGCGCGGAAGGGGCGCTCACTGAGCCGCTGCTGTACCTCAGCCTCTATCTGAAAACCAACCGGGAGACGTATTACGATCTCTTGCAGGGGATGCGCGACACCGGCGATTGGGAGGAGTGGCTGCGCTTCTTTTTAGAAGGCGTCCGAGAAACCGCCGAGGAAGCCGCGCGAACGACACGCGCAATCTTGAAGCTGTTCGCCGACGACCGAGCGCGCGTGGAAACCATCGGGCGCGGGGCGGCCTCTGCCCTGCGTGTCTTCGGGCACTTGCAATTCAAACCGCTGCTGTCCATCATCAAGACCGCCGAAGAACTTCAACTGGCGGCCCCCACAGTTGCCACGGCGCTACAAAACCTGCAAGGGCTAAACATCGCGCGGGAACTGACGGGGCGCCCACGCCACCGCCTGTTCGTCTATGGCCGCTACCTGGACATCCTGAGCGCTGGAATGGAGCCGCTTCGTTAGTGCCGTCTTTAGTTCATCCGCGTCGGCGCGGACCGGGCGCTGAGGTCCTGGGTGGTCGGGGTGCGGGCAAGGGTGGCGAGGAGGGAGCGGCCGTCATCGCGGCCCTGTGGGGCGAGGAAGAACAGGACGCCTTGCGTCAGCCCCAGGGCGGACAGAGTTGGGGGCGCGGGCGCGTCGCCGCAGTCCAGGCGCAGCTTGAAGAAGCGCGGGAGGGACTCGGGCTGCCAGGCGCCGTGAGCGAACGGGGCCTCGCCGGGGCGCTGGTCGAAGACGAACATCTGCCGGCGCGCGCGCAGGCTGCCCCCGGCGTACAGCGCGTACAGCGAAACGGACCGGACGGCCTGAGTCCCCTGCCGAATGTTCTCAACAAGTGCCTGCACCTGCCGCAGCGTGTCCCAGGCTTCGGCCTCGGCAATCAGGCGGTGCGAGACGCCCGCACCCAGCGCGCCCGCGAATTCTTCGGGCATCTCGGCGAGTTGGTAGTAGCCGCCCTGGTCCGACACCACGGCGCGGGCGACATCGTTGGCGTACTCCGTCCCCTCCCCCACTCGCTTTTTGATGTAGGCGATGGTCAGGCCGTGCCGCTCCTGGTGCGTGGCGCGGAGGGAGGCGTACTGGAGGTCGTCGTCGTAGGGCAAAATCATAATTATTTGAAACTCGGCAGGATGACGCCCTTCATGATGACATTTTGGGCCAGCAGAAAGGCGAACAGGGTCGGGACGGCGGCCAGGGTCAGCGCGGCCATCATCACATACATCGGCGCCCCGCTCGACTGCAATTCGTAAAGCCAGACCATCAGCGTCCACATATTGTGATCCTGGCAGATCGTCATGGCATACAGGAAGCCGCCGTAGGCCGTCGTGAAGGCGATAAAGCTGATGTATGCGAAGATTGGGCGGCTCAGGGGCAGCGTGATGGTCCAGAACATCCGCAGCTCGGTCGCCCCGTCAATCGTCCCCGCCTCGTATAATTCGCGCGGCAGGCTGTCGAAAAAGCCCTTCATCAAGAAGATTGAGTAGCCGCTGGCCGCGCCCGGCAGGATCAGGGCCGCATAAGTGTTGAGCAGATTGAACTGCTTGAGCAGAAGGAAGTTCTGGATCAGCGAGATCTCGCCCGGAAACGACATCGTCGCCAGCAGGAACAGCAGCACGGCATTCCCATAGGAAAGATTATACCGCGAAAGCGCGTAAGCGCAGAGCGGGTTGACAAGCAGCGTGGTCAAAATCGCCAGCAGGCAGAAGATGACCGTGACCCAGACGGCCCGCCCGTGCAGCAGGACGTACTGCATGACCAGGCTGTAGTTGCGCGTCACGAAGTCCCGCCGCAGCGCGCCGGCATGGGTCTGGACGTAGGCCCAATCCGATGCCTGCACGGGCAAGGTCTGGGCGGCGCCTGTTTGGGTGGCTTTGGCCTGCGCGCGCCAGCGCGTTTCGGGGGTATCGGCGGACAGGGCGGCGAGGGGGACGACGCGCAGGAAATCAATCCAGTCCAGCAGCGGCGGCCCCTGAGAGGGGATCGTCTCTGGGTTTGGCAGCGCCAGCGCGCCGAAGGACGCTGCCTGAGCGCCGTATTTGCCGTTGTAGTCGGCGAGGCTGCCCTTGTACCGCGCCTGCAAAAACGCCTGGTACGCCGCCCGCGCGGACGGGTCTACGGCGATGTCCCGGAACGGCAGCTTGGTGCGGACGAACGTCTCCCAATCCCTCCGCGCCGCCGCGCTGCCTTCGGGCCGGGCCGGGAGCGTCAGCGCGGCGAAGGATTTTGCCTTCATGTCCCATGCCTGGTTGAGCGCGTCCAGGCTGGGATACGCTTCTTCCTTGAGCCACTTCTGATAGACTGGGTCCGCCCCCACGACAATGAAATAGTTTGCGGGCAGGGTCGCCTCGAACGCCTTCCAGTCCTCCACTTTGACACTCTTATCCGGCGTCCAGTTGTGCTTGGTGGGCTGCTCGAACGGCGGGAAGACCGTCAGAAAGTCTTCGTCTTCCTGGGCATAGGCCCGGTCTAGAGCGCGGATGTCGCCGTGAAAGCGGTCGCGCAGGAACTGGTGGTAGCGGTCCAGGAGCGGGCTGGGGCTGAAGGCGGCCGCCGAGCCGCCGAAACCTGCGGTCTTGCAGCGCGGGGGCAGTGCGGCGGCGAACCTGTCCCACTCCTGCGCCCGCGCCCCCCCTGCCGTGGCCAGCGGCGCGACATCCTGCAAGGCGGCGTAATTGGTTCCATAAGCTGCGTTGATCTGGACGATGTCGCCCCGGTACTTGTCCTCGGCGTATTTGCCGAACAAGGCGGCGTCGGAATGCAGGTAGCGGGGAACCAGATCATAACTGGTCTTCTCGTACTGGGACTCGACGGACGAACCGAGCATGACGAGAAAGGGATAGACCATCGTGACCGCGCCCAGCGCCAGCACCAGATACAGCGCGCCGATCAGCGCGCGCATCTTCCAGGTCTTGCGACCGACAACCGGGATCAGGGCCATAGGGCTATTATAACGCCAAGCCGGGCGGATTGCAAGGGCGGCGCTACGGCCACTCAGACAATTGCATAGAGAAGACGGAAGAAAAGGAGGGCAGGCACGGGAGAGGGAGGGCAGGCACGGGAGAGGGAGGGCAGGCGCGGGAGAGGGAGGGCAGGCACGGGGGCCTGCCCCTACGCGCCCCGATATTCGTAGGGGCAACCCCCTCGTGGCTGCCCTGCTACAGCCACCACGCTTTGTAGAGCGCGAAGCGCGAACTCAGCGTCTCGGCGGCGTCCCGCCTGGGAAACGTCCGCTCGGCCTGGCGGCGTGTTTCGGCCATGAGTTCCCCATGCACCTCATCCGGGATGCCCCACATCTGCGAGTAGGTTCGCCCGGCCAGCGCCTCCAGAGTCTGTGCGATGGGCACGATGCGCTTCCACGTCAGATGCGGCGTCTCCAGCAGCGTCGCCTGCGCGCCCAGGCCGCCCGCCCGCTCCGCACGCCGGAGATACGCCAGCGCGGGCGCCATGCCGCTGCCCAGGCTGGCCGCGAGGACATGCCGGGCACGCGCCCGCTCGTAGTAGAAGTCTACCAGAGTGGACCGACCGCCTTGTTCAACGCCCAGGAACAACGTGCCCGAATGCGGCCTCAGCACCCGGCGCATCTCCCGCAGGACGAGTGTCCAATGCTCGATCAGGTGCAGGATATGCACCAGCAGCGCGCCGGCAAACACGCCGTTCGGGAACGGCAGCCGCTGCAAGTCGGCCCGCACGAGCGCCAGGCTGCCGGGCGGCGCCTTCGCCCGGATGCGCTCCATCATGGCGGGCGCGATGTCCGTCCCGACGATCTGGGTCGGATGCAGGCGGGCCAGCGGCACGGCGAACCGCCCGGTGCCCACCCCGCCGTCCAGGAACAGCCCGCCGCGCTCCAAGTGGCTCTCGCGCGCGAGGATGCGGGCGATCTCTGCGAGTTGTGGATCGGGGATGACGCGCGTTTGGTCGTAATCGTCTGCCACGGTCTGGAAGGAAAGGTAGCGGCCAAGCGCGTCAGCCATGCGGCTCACGCTTCTTGGGGGTGCTGATCGAGGGGGCGACGACGTACAGCGGGACTAGGCCAAGCGGGTCATCCGTGTCGCCTGCCGTGAGCCGCCGGGCGGCCAGCTTCGCCAGCCCTTCGGGCGGAGTCCAGGGCTGCGCCAGCGACGGCCCCGGCCAGTCCGGCAGCAGCGACGGGGAGCCGCAGACGATGACGCCGCCCATCCTCCCCAGCCGCGCGGTCAGTGCCTCTACGGGAACCGCGAACGGCTCTTCCACGTTCCTCCCGCCTCGATAGACAGCGGCATAGACTTCACCCCGGCGCGACGGCAGCACCGGCACAATGGATGTATCATCGTCATAATCCCACCAGACAGCAGCGTAGGCGTCCAGCGTCCCGACGCCCACCAGCGGCTTCCCCGTCACCTGGGCCAGCGTCTTGGCCGTCGTGACGCCAACACGCACACCTGTGAACGAGCCAGGCCCCAGCCCGACCGCAAAGGCCGTTAGGTCCGGCAGCGTCAGCCCGCTGCGCGTCAGCAGGCCGTCCAGTTCCCCCATCAGCCGCCGCGAGAGGCTGCGCTTGCCCTCAAAGACGCTGACGGCCTGAACCGCGCCGTCTTCGTCTGCCAGCGCCAGCACGCACCTCTCGCCGCTTGTGTCGAAGGCGAGGAAGGTCATTGGGAGCGGTCCGCCGGAATGTAGGGAATCATTCCCGCCTGATACGCTTCTTCTTGTATCTCACGCGGAAGTTCGCGGACATCGGCAATCATTCCATTGGTCAAAGGCACCAGCCAGATCAGAAGGTTATCTTCCATTTTGCTGGGCAGGCACCAGCGCGGATCGAGCGGCATGAGGTCCATGCGGTCTATGATCTCTTTGGACTTCGCCGAGGCGCTGGCCTGGCTGACGCCCATCCGCTTGCAAAGTTCGGCAGCGCTGAGATGGGGCGTCTGCGTCTTGTCAAACAGGAAATTGATGCGGCCCAGGGCATAAACGATGCCCGCCGCCCACGTCCGCGCCTGCCCGGAGGCCAGCGGCGAGGGCCGCTTGCGGCTCAACGCCTGTGCCATGCGCTCCGCCAGTTCGGCGTACTCTTCGTTGAGGTGCTGCCGGCAAAACTCGTTTGTGAGGGCAGTCACGGCAGCGCGTTTTTCTTTCACCTCGTCCAGAATGGGATTGCGTGATTTCGCGGTAAGCCCAGCGCCCGCGTCTCCGCTCTTTTTCGGCATCTTCGCGTCCTTTCTCACTTGAATTTGTTGTTTATGTGTCTCACAGCATCACCTTCCCTATGGCCGTGACAATTTCCTCCGGTCGCCTTCCCTGCGCCGTCCTCACGCTCCACCAGCACACATCCCGCCGCTTGTATCGAATGCTACGAAGGTCATGCGCTACAACTCTTTGATCGTAACTTCATCGGTTTCAGCAAGGGCAGCGTCAATGAGACGCCGGAACACAACGTTTACGAATTCCCTCTTGCCACCGTGGTCGTTAAAGTAGATACCGTCAGGCTCTATGCCTGCGGAAGCGTCAGGCATTCGTACCGTATCCTGATTCTCAGGAGATCGGAAGTGATATAACCTGTGCTCCCGATCATACTCCGAAAAGCCATGTATTGAGCGGAGCCGCTTGTCCAACCCATCAGGGTGCTGAGAACAGCCAATCTTGTACTCTAAACCCATTATGCTGCAACCATGAGGTATTTTAATACCTCGTAATAGCGCGCCCCGTGCGTCGTCATCACGATCCGCCGCTTGTCCGGCCCTTCTACCATCAGCGCGATGTCTAAGCGTTCGGGGGGCAGGGCGTCGGCGATCTTATCCGCCCACTCGATGACGACGACGCCGTCGCCGCTGAGATATTCGTCAAAGGCGAGGTCGTACAGGCCGGACGAGTCGGGCAGGCGGTAAACGTCGAAGTGGTACAGGGGAACGCGGCCGCCGGGATGCTCGGCGAGGAGGGTGAAGGTGGGGGAGTTGACCGGCTCCTCCGGGGGCAGCCCCAGCCCTCGTGCCAAGCCCTGCGTCCACGTCGTCTTGCCCGCGCCCAGGTCGCCGATGAGGCAAAGCGTGTCGCCGGGACGCAGCAGCGCACCCAGCGCGGCGGCCAGGGCGCGGGTCTCGTCCGCGCTGCTTGTCTCGAAGGTGCGGGTCATAGGCAGCAGATCAGGGCGCGAAGTGGTCCCAGCCGCGCCGCTCGGTCGGAAGGTCCGCTCCATCCGGGCCGAGGATGTGGAAGCCGGCGCGGAGGACCTCGCCGACCGGCGTTAAAAGGGTTCCTGTGGCGGCGACGGCGGCGCGGACGGCGTCTACGTTGTTCGGCGCGACAGCTAGCAGCAGCTCGCAGCACTCGCCGCCATCAAGAGCCAGATCGAGGGGCGACTGATGGAGTTCCTCGGCAGCCGCTTTGAGCGCTTCGGACAGCGGCAGGTTCCCCGCGCGGATTCGGGCCCCCACCCCGGAAGCGGCGCAAAGTTTGGGGAGATCGCCCGCCAGACCATCGCTGATGTCCATGGCGGCATGGACATGGCCGGTCTGGCGGGCGGCGCGGGCGGCGACGATGCGGGGCTGCGGACGGCGATGGGCCTGAACCACGCCTTGATTGGTCTTCTCGGCCTTCGCCGCGCCGCAGAGGGAGAGCAAGGCCAGGCCGGCGGCGGAGTCCCCAAGTGTTCCCGTCACCAGCAAAATGTCGCCGACCTTCGCCGCCGAACGGGTCAGCGCCTGCCCGCGCGGCACGGTGCCCAGTTGAGTCACAGTGATGACTAGACCGCCCTCAGCCGAATTCGTGTCGCCGCCTGCCAGACGCGCGCCGTAGCGGTTGAGGCAGTCGCAAAAGCCGTCATAGAGGCGTTCCAGCCACTCGACGGTTTCGTCGCGCGGCAGGGCCAGCGAGACGAAGGCGAACGTCGCGTCCGCCCCCATCGCGGCGATGTCCGACAGGTTCACGGCCGCCGCTTTCCAGCCGATGGAGTACGGGTCGCTCCAATCGCGGCGGAAGTGAACGCCCTCAACCAGCCCATCCGTCGTGACGACGACCTGCCGATCCGAGGGAACGTCCAGCACGGCGGCGTCATCGCCCAGGGACAGGGCAAGTCCCTCCGCGCTTCCCCCGGCGTAAGTCGCGCGGATACGGTCAATGAACCCAAACTCGCCGCCGATGTCGGACAGTTGCATGGCAGTGACCTAACCGCCCCAGTTCCACATGACCGGGTTGTTGTCCAGCCGGTCGGTGACGGTGCGGCCGATCTCGTCAATCATGTCCAGGTCGTCCTCGTCAATCTCGACATCGCCCGCGACGGCGTTCTGGGTCGCCTGCTCGGCGTTGCGCGCGCCGACGATGGCCGAGGTCATCGGCTGGGCGATGAGCCAGGCCAGCGACAACTGTCCGACGGTGACGCCGTACTTGTCGGCCAGCGGGCGCAGCTTGTCCAGCGCGTTCTGGGCGCGCTCATAGGTTTCGCCCTGGAACAGCTTGTTGGACGCCCGGTTGTCGCCCTCCTCGAACGTATGCCCCCGTTTGAATTTACCCGTCAGAAGCCCCTGCGCCAGCGGCGAGTAGGCGATGATGGAAATTTTGTTATCCACGCAGTACGGCGCGGCGTCCGCCTCGACCTGCCGCCAGAGCAGCGAGTAGGGCGGCTGAAGGCTGTCCACACGCCCCGCCTGCGCGGCCTCCTCGATCTGCGCGCGGCTGAAGTTCGAGACGCCGATGGCGCGAATCTTCCCCTGCTGCTTCAGCTCGTTCAGCGCGCCCATTGTTTCCTCGATGGGGACCACGTCCGAGCCGAACGTCCCCGCCGGCCAGTGGATCTGGTACAGGTCTATCCGGTCCGTGCCCAGGTTCTTCAGCGACCGCTCGCACGCCTCGAAAACCTTGTCCCGCTTGAGGTTGTGGGCGAAGACTTTGGTGGCGATGACGATCTGGTCGCGCTTGTCGCCCAGCGCCTGGGCCAGAATGCGCTCGCTGTAGCCCTCGCCGTAAGCCTCAGCGGTGTCGAAGGTCGTGATGCCGCTGTCGAAGGCGGCCCGGTGGGCGGCGATGGTGTCGTCGTCATTGATGCTGGTCCAGCCGGACTTGCCGGCCTGCCACCCGCCGAAGATGATCGCGCTGATCTCGATCTTGGTCCGGCCCAGTTGTCGGTGCTGCATGATGAGGGAGTCCCTTTCGGACAAAGTGTTGTTCTATGAATTATTCCCACTTCGCAGGGCAAATGAAAAGCGAGACAAAGAAAAGCCCCGGCCTTGATTTGGAGGCTGGGGCACTCAGCGGGAGATTGCAGTTGAATGCTTCAGCTAGCCGAACGGAGCGGCGGATATGCTAGTCCGGCGGGCAAACTTTAATAACCCGCCGCAAACTGAACCCGGCGGCCCTGTTTGATCTCCGACAAGGCATTTTGTGCATCACTGATAACCCAGCTATCTTGGTCATGAAGGAACTGAGCAACGACAGGTGCTTGCTTTTGATCCCCCACTCCTTCAATAACTAGGAACAGCATGAGAAAACCAATTTCAGAGTATTGCTGGCGATTAGAAGCCATCTCGTTCAACTTGCTGGCAGCCATTTGGCTGGCAGGTAACCCTTCATCCACTGCAAGCTGTAGCAACAAGTTTGCTTGCAAGTCCCGGTTGTGCTTGACGGCAAGTTGGTCAATCATGTACGCAAGGCGGTTTTTGCTCGGTTGCTTTGCGATATTGACCTTCAGAACAGCACCCTCATCTTGAGTAAAGTCTATGTCATGTAGGTAAGCCTGATAAATGGCACTGTCACCATGATAAACCATATCCCCTAGTTCTTGCATAGCATCCACTTCCACGGGAAGGCCTTGATGGCTCTCATGGAATTGATGGTAGGCAGAAGCTCCAGTCACTATCTGCGAGGGAGTGAGATTAAGTTCGGCCAAAAATCGGCTGACTTTGGTTTGTGCCTGTGCATTTGCTACATTGGCTTTCTGCCCTTCCGCTTCTGCTAACAAGCGCGCGCGCGACATGAGCATAGGTTAAAGTATACTCAGGCAGTGATTGATCACCTGCGGATCGTTGCATGATCTGGTCAACCGTCGGTATGGCTTCTGTGGCCCCTAGTTGTGCCAAAGCATGTAGCGCTGTGACTACATATGTTGGATGAGGGCTTTTGAGCGCCTGAATCATCGAAGGAACCTGTGAGCGGTCCCCATGAATCCCTGCCTCTCGCATATCTGCAAGAAGATTAGACTCACTAGGAGGCAGGGGTGGAACAGGGGTTGCACTCGCTTTGCCCTTTTCACCGGGTTGAACAAAAATAAGGGTCAGCAACAAGGCAACTGCGACTATGGATAATGCCGCAACCTGTGTTAGGGGTTTTCGCCAAGCGAATGGGGTGCTCATGACTTTCCTTTCAGGCCAATGATCAGCGGGCTTAAAGTCCACTGCCGGGCAATTTTGCAAGGCTACTTATAGAAGTATTAGGCGGATCAGCAGACTGAGAGCCGGTGGAATTGAGCACAAAATACCAAGGCCAGTAAGCCTTCTGATTCCAGGCACCATACTGTAGACCATCATTGGCCCAGTCTTGTTTCCACAAGTTCTTGTTAGGACCTGATGGGCTGGTGGCGAGTAACGCGCTCAGTGCTTGTATGTCAGCCGCACACTCACGATCACCCTTGTTGTAGTCTGGGCTACTCTGCGGCTCATTCTGGTAAGCACCAGTGGTGTCTGTATTGTGCGGGTTGAAGCCGTTTCGGCTCTCCCAATTGTCATCCAAGTCATCACCAGTGCCATTACCAAGATCATTGTCAGGATGCGCGAGAGTCGAGGAAGACACTTCAACACCGGAGAGAACATCATTCTGGTGTCCGCTCTCATGTCCACAGCAGTAGATGAACGTATGTATTCCGCCGATGTGCAGGACACCCGAATAGTGAACATGATTTTGGGTATCCAGATCGAACACCCGCATACTCCAACTACCATGCCCATTGTCGCCGATGTAGATTTGATTAGATGCGGGATCGTAAGACGACACGTTGCCAGACTTGTAGCTTCCTGTAGATTGGTACACCTGATTGTAATAGAAATACCAATTGGGGATGCCGGAGTAAATAGGTCCTGGCCCATCACTTCCATAGTACGCCCCCGGATAGTTGTTAGCCGTGGCGTTGAAGAACAACTGGTAATTGGCAATGTGCGACGAAGTGCCATCCACCGTCATCGTCATCACATGGTTGCCGAAGTAGCTGTTGTTAGGCGGCAGGCCCTTGTAGATGAAGGCTGCCGAGGGGTAGCTGGTCTGGTCGTCCGGGTAGCTCCCCGGCGTGTAGACGTACATCTCGCTGCCGGAGTTGAGCCACTGGAACGGCTGCGCGCCCGTCTGCATCGCTGGGGAGACGGACAGCGCCACATGGGGCCGCGCCCAGGTCGTGTCGACCGTGGACGCGCCCACAGCATTCGTGGAGGCGGGAACGGCCAGGTAGCCGTCGGGCTGGCGCGCGTCGTACACATACTGGTTGGTCCCGTCGCCCAAGCTGGGGAAGCCGGAGGGGTCGGGCGCGGAGAGCACGATGGGAAACGGGTCGAAGTAGGTCGAGTTGTAGCCGCCCGTCCAGTTCCAGTAGAAATAGCCCGCGTAGTAGGGAGACTGCTCCAAGTCGGCGGTCGGGTTCTCGGCGTGCAGCGTGCCTGCGACCGTGCAACTCCCCGCAGAGAAGTCCCGCTGCTCCAACTTGTAGCCCGTCGAGACTGCGGAACTGGTCGCACCGAGTGTGAGCACCGCCGGGTCGCCCATTCCGTCGTCGGCCACGGAACCCGCCGTGTCGGAGAGGCCGGGTAAGCCGGGGCCACCCCAGGCGGAGGCCCATCAGGCGTAGCCGTACTCCAGCACGAACAGCGGGTTGGGGGCGGGGTCGGTCTGGAGGGTCTTGCCGGCAGCGGGTATCCACTTCAATGTGGTGGTAACGGTCCCCTGGACGTTGCCGTTGATGCACTGCCCCCCACCGACGCCGTAGCCGCCGGGGACAGGGCCGGTGGGCCAGGCACCGCTGATGTGCGTGGTCTGTCCGGCGCCGGGATAGTCGCGGAGGTCGTAGCCCCAGGTGCCGGTCTGGGTGGAACTCACATCCCAGCGGTGGCCTGGGTCGCCGCCAGGGTAGCCGCCGGGATAGTCGGCGGAGACGCGCGTGGAGAGGGTGACGCCGGCGGCGAGGACGGCGGCGAAGGGCAGACACAGCAGGGCGGCGCGGCGGACGGCAGCAAACAAGGGCGACATGACCATCTCCCTGCGGCACGACTTCGATTCGGCTGACTGGTATGGCTATTCTTATAATAACACAGCCGAAGATGCTTGTCAAGAGGTCATGCAAAAACAAAAAGGCCCGATGCACTATGCACCGGGCCTTTCGGTAGGCTGACTGCTCGCAGCCTATTCGAGCAGGGACAGCGGGTTTTGGAGGAGCCGCTTCAATTCTTGCAGGAATTTCGCGCCGGTCGCGCCGTCCATGACGCGGTGGTCGCCGCTGAAGGTCAGGTTCATGCGCGGGCGGACGGCGAGGCTGTCATCGTCCAGCACGACGGCCTTCTTGGCGATGCTGGAAACGGCTAGGATCGCGCCCTGGGCCGGGTCAATGATGGCGAGGAAGCTCTCGACGTCGAACGGGCCGAGGTTGGAGACGGTGAAGGTGCCGCCGCTGTATTCGGAAGGCTGGAGCTTTTTGTCGCGGGCCTTCTTGATCAGCGACTTGCTGGTTTCGGCCAGGCGGCGCAAGGGGAGCGTATCGGCATCGCGGACGACGGGGACGATCAGGCCGTCGTCGAGAGCGACGGCGACGCCGACATGAAAACCGGCGCCGGGGTAGACCTTGTCGTCTTTGAAAGCGGCGTTGACGGCGGGGAACTTGACGAGGGCTTTGGCCGACGCCTTGACGATCATGTCGTTGAGCGTGATCTTGGCGAGCGTCTCGTCATAGCCGTTCAGCCTCTCGCGCAGGGCCATCGCCTCGGCCATGTCCACTTCCGACGTGATGTAGAAGTGCGGGATCGTCGTCTTGCTCTCGACCATGCGCCGCGCGATGACTTTCCGCATGGCGGACAGCTCGGTCGGCGCGGTCAGCGGCGCGGGGGTCGTGTCGGCGCGCTTCTGGGGCGCGGCGGGCGTCGCCTGCGACGGCGGCAGATCGGCCTGCACGGCGGTAGACGGAGCTGCCCCCCCTGCCCCCACCACCGTTAACGGGGGGGGAGCCAGACTTGGCTTGGTTCCGGCGAAGGCGAGCACGTCCGCCTCGATGATGCGGCCCTGCGGGCCGGTTCCCGTCACCTGCGCGATGTCTATGCCGCGCTGCCGGGCGACCGAGCGGGCCAGCGGGGAGGCTTTCAAGCGGCCCGTGCCGTTAGTCCTTCCGGCTCCGCCCCCGTTAACGGTGGTGGGGGCGGGGGGGGCGACAGCCTTTGGAAGCGCAGGCTGAGAGGCAGACGCGGCAGGCGACGCCTGCCCGTTGCCGCTCGCCTTCACGTCGTCACCGATGAGGGCGATGACGTTGCCGACCGGCACGACCGCGCCCGGCTGTGCCTGGATGTGCAGGACGCCATCTTCCTCCGCCTCGATCTCGACGTTGCTCTTGTCCGTCTCGATCTCGGCGATGACCTCGCCCGCCTTGACCGTCTCGCCGTCCTGCTTCAGCCACTGGAGCAGGGTCCCCTCTTCCATCGCATCGCCCATCTTGGGCATGATCACTTCTGGCATAAATTGTTTTCTCTCGGACCTCTCCCCGCCGCAACCCCAATAAAACCTTAGCGGCGACCCCCCCTGTTAAGGGAGGGTGAGGAGAAGAAAAGCCTTTGCGCCACTCCTACCCTTCCTTAACAGGGAGGGGTCGGCGCTCGCGCCGGGGGTAGGTTATGCGTTCCGCGCCAGCGTCTTCTTGACGGCGGCGATGATGTCGGCCTCGTGCGGGGTGGCGGCCAGTTCCAGGGCGCGCGAGTACGGCATCGGGGTAAACGAGCCGGCAACGCGCTCGACGGGGGCATCGAGGTAGTCGAACGCCTCCGTGCCGATTTGGGCGGCGAACTCGGCGGCGACGCCGTAGAACAGCCACTGCTCCTGCACGACGACCGCGCGGTGCGTCTTTTTGACGCTGCTGATCACTGTGGCTAGGTCAAGCGGCTGGAGCGAGCGCAGGTCCACGACCTCGGCGCTGATGCCCTCTTCGGCCAATTGCTCGGCGGCGGCCAGGGCCAGCATCGTGCCGCGCGAGTAGGAGATGATCGAGACGTCCGTGCCCTCGCGCTTGACGTCGGCCTGCCCGATGGGGACAATAAAGTCCGGGTCGGTCGGCACGTCGCCCTTGGTGCGGTACAGGCCGGCGTGCTCGGTGAAGACGACCGGATTGTTGTCGCGGACAGCGGCTTTGAGCAGGCCCTTGGCGTCGGCGGGCGTGGCGGGGACGACGACCTTCAGGCCAGGCGTGTTGGCATACCAGTGGGCGAGGTCCTGGGAGTGCTGGGCGGAGAGCTGGACGCCGACGCCGCCCGGCCCGCGCAGGACGCAGGGGACGTTGAACTGGCCGCCGCTCATGTAAAGAATCTTGGCGATATGATTGATGATCCCATCCCAGGCGACCAGGGCAAAGTTCAGGGTCATAAACTCGATGATCGGGCGCAGGCCCATCATCGCCGCCCCGCAGGTCAGACCGACCATGCCCGCTTCCGAAATCGGCGTGTCCACGATCCGTTCTGGGCCGTAGTTTTGGAGGAAGTCCTTGGTGATCTTGAACGTTCCCTGGTACTGGCCGATCTCCTCGCCGAGCAGGAACACTTTTTCGTCTCGGTCCAGCTCTTCCTGAAGGGCCAGCCGGATCGCATCGGCATAGGTCATGTTCTCGGTCCGGCCGGTCGGCTCGTGGCTGTGGACCGAAGGGGCGATGTTTTGGATGTCCTTGTCGTCGCTGTTGTCCACCTTGAACTGCGTGCCTTCGCCGCCATGCACGGCCTGCTCGCCGCCGCTGGTGTCCCCGTCGCCCTCCGGCTTCTGACCGTTCATGCCGTTAGCGGAGGCCGGCGCTTTCGCCGCAGTCGCGCCGCTGCCGTTGGACGCCGCGCCGTTAGACGCCGCCTTCACGTCGTTGCCGATGAGGGCGATGACGTTGCCGACCGGCACGACCGCGCCCGGCTGTGCCTGGATGTGCAGGACACCATCTTCCTCCGCCTCGATCTCGACGTTGCTCTTGTCCGTCTCGATCTCGCCGATCACTTCGCCGGCCTTCACGGTTTCGCCGTCCTGCTTGTGCCAGGAGACCAGCGTGCCTTCTTCCATCGCGTCGCCCATCTTGGGCATGATCACTTCTGCCATAGGTTCCTTCTGTTAATGGCCCCCTAACCCCTCCCACCGTTGACGGGGGGGGGAACAGGTGAGGGCGGGTCGTTCCCTCTGACTCCCCCATGATTGGGGGCTGGGGGGCTTCTTAATCGGCATAAACGTCCTGCGTGAGTTCTTCCAAAGAACAGACGGGGCTGGCGTCGGCGAAATCGGCGGCGGCATGGGCCATGTCCACGGCCTGCTTGTCCATCGCTTCTTTCTTGGCGTCGTCCAGGATGCCACGGTCGCGCAGCGTCTTTTCCAGGATCAGCAGCGGGTCGCGCCCCTTCCACTGCTCTGTTTCCGCCGGCTCGCGGTACGTCCCCTGCGTCTCCGCCCCGTCCGCCGCGCCGTGCCCGACGTAGCGGTAGGTGATCGCTTCCAGGAAGTAGGGCGCCGGGTTCCGGCGCATATTCTCGATGATCTCCTGCGCGGCGGCCCGGACGGCGAAATAATCCTGCCCGTCCACTTTGGAATGCGCCATGGCGTAGGAGTCGGCGCGCGAGGCAAGGTCGGTGTTGGCCGACGAGCGCTCGACCGACGTTCCCATCGCGTACTTGTTGTTTTCCAGGACGTACAGGATCGGCAGTTCGTAGAGCTGCGCCATGTTCAGCGCCTCATGGAAGCCGCCGGCGTTCATGGAGCCGTCGCCCAAAAAGCAGACGCAGATGTTGCCGCTGCCCTTGAATTCGGGCGCGTACTTGAGCGCCCAGCCGATGCCGACGGCCAGGGGGACGTTGCCGCCGACGATGCCGTAGCCGCCCGCGAAGCCATGCTCTTTGTCGAACAGGTGCATCGAGCCGCCCTTGCCGCGCGAGATGCCGGTGCTCTTGCCGTAGATCTCGGCCATCAGCTTATTGGCGTCGCTGCCCAAAATCAGGCAGTGCGCGTGGTCGCGGTACGACGACAATGCCTGGTCGCCCCGCTTGTAGCTGCTGAGGACTCCCAGCGAGACCGCTTCCTGGCCGATGTACAGGTGCAGGTAGCCGCCGACCTTGCCGGCGCGGAAGCCGCGCTCGCACTGCTGCTCGAAGTGCCGGATGTCCAGCATCTGCTGGTAGGTGTGCAGGAGGTCGGCGTCACTAAGCTTCAGGGCCTTGATGACGGCATCCGGCGAGGTCGGCGCGAGGTCGGCGCTGTGCGCGTCATAGCGGGGCGCGCGCGGCTTGGCGTTCTTGCCGCCGTTCTTGTCACTGTTCTTGTCGGCGTTTTTATGGGTCTTGTGCGGAGGCGCGGCGGGGCTTGCTGCCATAGGGGATAAACCTCTCGTGTCTAAAATAAGGTCTGGTTGGAGCTCGGGACGCAGGCCCCGGTGAAACTTCGGTCCGCTGGTCGTTCGGAAAGCCGCTGTATTATAGCGTCATCGGGCGGGCGGTGTCAAGGAAAGCAGCGCCGACGAAATCAGCATACCCAAAAACGGCGACACCGCCTCAACCGGAACTTCGCCGCGCGTCATTCCTGTTGACGCAGCCCGCATCAATCCGAGACAATTCATCCCGTCAAGATTATACCGAATCCCGCGCAGATTCAGGCTTCGCACCCGGCGGAGACAGGGCCAAGATTCTTCTTGACAGAACCGGCCCGCTCGTTTATAATGGGCCAACGTCTGACACCGGCTTTAGACAGAATGACACACGGAATTCTACCATGAAACTTATCACCCGGCTTGCCCAGCAATGGCGGGCGCTCCAGCAGGAAAGCGCGGTCCGCGCCGCTTATGAAGAGGGCCGCCTGGAGGACGCCATCTCGCACGCGCGCGCTCTGTACGAGTTCGACCTGGACAACCCCTGGGCGAACTTCTTTCTGGCCTGCCACCACCTGGAGGCCGAGCGCTACGCCGAGGCCCTGAGCCACCTGGAGCGCGTCCGGGAGGACTGGCCCGACGATGCCTACACCCACTTCGCCATCGGGCTGTGCCACGACTACCTGGAAGACCCGCGCGCCGCCGTCACCGCCTACCGCCGCGTCCTGATCCTCGCCCCCGAATGGGCCAAAGCGCGCAAGAACCTGGGCCGCGACCTGTACCTGATCGGCGACTACCCCGACTCCGAAGACGCCCTGCGGCTCTACTGCGCCGAGGCCCCCGAAGACCGCGAGGCCCACGACCTGCTCGGCTACGTCTGCTACCGCCGGGGCAAGTTCACCGACTCGTTCGGCCACTACGAGAGCGCGCGGCGATTGGACCCCTTCAACCCCAAGATGGAGCGCAACGCCCGCCTGCTCTACATGAAAAGCGCCCGGTCATGAAGATTCCTGACCGCTATTCACGTCTGACCGTAGCCGGCTATCCATTGAACCTCGGCGACTTGGATAAGCCGGAGGCCAATGTTTATCCGCCTCCGGGGTTCATCCCAATCCCGCTCTTCGAGATCGGCAATGGAGATGTGAGCGGCTTCTATTGGCCCATCGGCAATGAGGCTGATGAACCAGTTCTTTGTGACACCTACCATGATGAATGGTCACTCGTGCCGCAAGCCTCCGACCTGGAGGGTTTAGTCAGGCTCAAAGTCGCCGAAGGTCATTGTGATCCTGACAGTGTTGACTATGGTGCCGCCCAAGAACTTGCGGATCAACTCGGTTTTGCCCTACCTCCCGCCACCGCAGAAGAGCCACTTCCGCCGGGTCTGCGGCTTTCCCTCGACATAAATTCCCCTGTCGCTTTAATAGCAGCCACCGCACAATCTTTAAAGGAGGGACAGTTGGAGGCGGCGGCGGCACATCTGGAACATGCGCTACAAGTGCTGCCTGAGTATACCGAAGCACTCTTCATGCTTGGCAACCTCTATCGGCGACAGGGAAGACTTCCCGAAGCAGCGCAGCGGATGGTCGAAGTTTTGAGCGCCCCGCTCTGCTTTGGTGGAGACCGCGAGAAAGCCCTGAATTCGGTAAAGCGGCTGCGTGACGGGGATTATCCCGAACTTGGGAGCGATCCGTTGTGGTTGCAGCGCCAGCGGCTTACCTTTACAACAGGCGTCAAGCGCAACGATGATTTTAACATCTACGAAGAAGCCATAGCGGAGTATCTCCACCAAGGAAAGGGCGTTCTTGCCGTTCGGCTTCGCGTCCTCATAGGAGAATTGATGTGGGGCGAGACAGTTTCTTTTCGAGAGCGCTACGACTACACCATGGAAAGGCATCGGCAACTGTTGAGAAGCGAAATTGAGCAGGCAGGGCTGACGGCTCGACTTGTCGCAGTGCCATAGGCCGCAATTTGTGACAAGAGTAGGTTTCATGTCCTCACTACCCAAGCCATACTACACGCCCGAACAATATCTGGATCGGGAGCGCCAGGCGGACTACAAAAGCGAGTATTTTGCCGGCGAAATCTTCGCGATGGCTGGAGCGAGGCGAGCCGCGCTAAACGGGGTACAATTAGGGCATGACCAAAACATTGATCGCCGCTGAAAAGGAGCCTGTCCGGCACAGGAAAAACCGTCGGGCCGCATCCCGCCGTGTCGGGCCGCAGACCGCGCCGGGAGCGCCGGCGCAAGGTTCGCCGGAATGGCTGGCACTGCTGGATGCGCTGGCGAAACCCCGTGGGCGCGCGGTGTCCTTAACAATCGAGCAGACTAGCCGAGAGGCTATCTATGGGGACGACTTGCGTTGACTACGCTGGTGGACACTTCCATTCTGCTGCGTCTTTCAGACACGGAGGACATGCGCCACGCCGTCACGCAGAGGGCCGTTACGAGGCTCAATCTTGAGGGAGAGTCGCTGGTGACGACGCCCCAGAACCTGATCGAGTTCCGTGGTGTCGCGACACGCCCGGTAAACGTCAATGGACAAGGCATGACGGCAGCGGAGGTGGAAGCGGCGATTGACCTGATTGAGAGCGTCTTCCCGCTGCTGCCGGACCGCACCGGGGTTTATCGCCACTGGCGCAGGCTCTGCCGGGCGGCGGGCGTCAGCGGCAAGCAGGTCCACGATACGCGCCTAGTCGCGGTCTGTGTCACGCACAAAGTCTCCAGCATCCTCACTTGGAACCCGCGCGATTTCGTGCGCTTCATTCCCTTTGTCGCCGGTCTGCAAGTTCGGACGCCGGACGATGTCCTGGCACGGTAGCGGACGGGGCGCTCCCGCCCGGTCATCCGTCAGCGGCGGGCGAGGCGGGCGGCGTAGACGGGGCCGGGATAGGCGGCGCGGCCCTTGACGGCGTGCCAGAGCAGGCGGTTGAGCGTGTCCGGGTCGCAGCGGTCGTAATGGGAGAAGTCCAGGCGGGCGGAGGCGACGGCGCCCGCCCCGCGCTTGGGATTGAGGGCCATCAGATCGGTGCGCTGAGTGAGGACTGTGTAGGGCGCAAAGTTCGGCGTGTCCGTGAAGGAGGCGAAGAGCGGCGTCGCCCCGGCGTCGTACTGGGTCATCGGGGGCAGGCCGAGCAGAAGCTCCATCGTGCGGACGAACGAGGTCGTGGTGTAGAACGTGTGGTCGAGCGCGTGGCGCTTGGTGTAGGGGCTGATGACCAGACCGACCGTGCGGTGGGCGTCCACATGGTCCGGGCCGGCCTGGGCGTCGTCCTCAATGACGAAGATCGCCGTGGTCGGCCAGAACTTGGAGTGGCTGACGGCGTCCACGATCCGGCCGAGGCCGAGGTCGTTGGAGGCGACGGCCGCCCAGGGCGTCGGACGGTTCGGGGTCAGGCCGACCGTGTGATCCTCGCCGAGCGACATGACCATGTAGTTCGGCCACTGCCCCGTCTTTTCCCCTTCATGCAGCTCGTCAATGAAGGCGTCCACATGCCGGAAGTCGCGGCCCTTGCCCTGCCGGCCCGCCAGCTCCCAGGCGAGGCTGACATGGCCTTGCAGGGCGGGCTGCGTGGACGTAGCGATGGGAGCGGTATCCTTGTTGGAGACGAAGTTGGAGAACTCGCCATAGGTGCGGTAGGTCAGGCCATGGCGGGCGCAGTTGTCCCACAGGTAGCCGCCCGTCGAGCCGGACACGGCATCGTCGCCCGGCGCATCCCCACGCGAGGGGCTGGCATAGTTGCCGGGGTAGACCTTCTCCGTCCAGTCCGTGCAGAAGGCGGCGTTGCACCACTGATGGCCGTCCTCGGACACTTCCCCGTTGCAGTAGAGGTTGTCCAGGGTCACGAAGTCGCGCGCCAGTGCGTGGTGGTTCGGCGTGACCGTCCGGCCGAACAGGGTCAGGCTGGGGTCGCCGTCTCCGACGCCCAAGTCGCCGAAGACCTGGTCATAGGTGCGGTTCTCTTTGATAATGTAGAGAACGTGCTTGATGGGCGATTTTTGTCCGACGACGCTGGGGATGATCGTGTGCGCGGGCCGCTCCGCCGTGCGCGTGAGCAGCGAGTCCTGGTAGGGGCAGCCGGCGAGGACCTCCGCCGTGTAGCGCGCGAGCTGCGCCCGGTCCGGCATGTCAATGACCGAAACGTCGCCGCCGATCAGCGAGGAAATGTAGTCGAAGGTCACGGGCTGGTCGTGGCCCGGGCCGTAGGACTGGCCGGGCTTATTGTAGATGTCCAGGATCATGCCGCCGCCCCGCAGGGGGTAGCTTGGCCCGGTCCCCACTCCCTTGCCGTCGCCGACGAACAGCTTTTTGCCGTCGGACGAGACGGCGACGGCGGTGGGATACCAGCCGGTCGGGATGAAGCCGAGGACGCGGCTCTCGGTGGGATCGGAAACATCCACGACCGCGACATCGTTGTTGTCGGCATTAGTGATGAACAAGGTCTTGCCGTCGGGGGACAGCGCCAGCGCGTTGGGCGTACTGCCCGTCGGTGCCTGCGGGAACAGCGCGGTGCGGATCGTCTGAGTGACCGCATGGGCGGCCGTGTCCACGACGCTGACACTGTTGCTCCCGGAATTGGCGACATAAAGACGCTTGCCGTCGGGGCGGAAGAGCAGGGCGACGGGCTGCTTGCCGACGGGGATGTCGGCGATTTTTGTCAGCGATCCGACTTGGAACACGGACACCGAGCCGCCGCCCTGATTTGTCACCCAGACCTCCTGGCCGTCCGGCGACAGGGCGACGGCGTTGGGATGGTCGCCGGTCGCGGCCTCGGCTTTCGCCTTGCCGGTTGCTGGGTCGAGGGCATACAGCGTTCCACTCGGCACATTGAGCGCGTACAGGGTGCCGTCGGGGGCGACGGCAGGGCCGGCGACCCAGGCATTGGCGCCCGCCGCAGACTCATGGCTGTAGGGGGCGGGGCGGCCTTTGAGGTCGGCGACGGGCAGCGGGTCCTGGCGGACGAGATCGCCGCCGGCTTTGACGTACCCGAAGCGCCAGAGCAGCCCGCGCCCGCCGCCCGAAACGTAGAGCGTGTCGCCGCCCGGCCCGAACGCCATCCCTTCCCAGGTCTGGTCCAGGGTCTGCGTGACCTGCACCTGCTCGTTGTCGGTGTTGAGGGAGACCACCTGGCAGGGCCGGAAGCCCCCCGTGCTGACCAGCAGGCGGCGCCCGTCCGGGGAAAGGCACATCGCCAGCGGCATGTCACCGAGCGGAATCTGCCGCCCCGCCGGATGCAGCGCCCAGCCGCTCGGCAGCAGCGTCCCCTCGGCGGTCATGCGTGGATGGTCCGTGCGCGGCTTCGCCGTGGCGGTGAGGGTGAGCGTCTTGGCGGCGTAGAGGCCGGAGGCCGCGAGGGCCAGACCGGCGGCCAGCGGCAGGAGCAGGCGGCGTTTCAGGTGAGTTGGTTTTTGCATTTTTGTTTCATCTTTTCGGGGTCCGGGATTGCGTCTCCGCGCGGGGAGGGCGCTGTGCTTCAGGCGCGAGAACTTCTCCACACAAGCAACAGGACTAACAGGGCTTGCGGGGGGCATCGGCACACGCAAGGAAGTTACCTGCTCGGATACTCATAATCCTCCTGAGCGGCGAAAAATCTTTCAAGGAGGCTTGCTTTATCCAGTTGGCGCGCCCGCCGTTGTGCGCGTCACGCCGTTCCCATTTTGGACTATATTGGACTGTAGGGATTGTGATAATCTCTGCTATACCAGCCGCGCGCCCATTTCATGGGTGGTTAATTACAGCCGGCGCTGCCTTGCGTACACCAGGTGTTGGAAAGCGTCCACATGGAGAAAGAGCCGTCGGGCTTGAAGGTCTGCTCCGGCTTGTACCATTTGGCGTGCCCATCCACGAACAGATAGTTCGAGCCGCCGTTGTGCCGCGCATCCAGGTTGGAGCCGGACGGCATGAGGCCGGGAATACGCTGGAAGGCGGGCATGACAAACCCAGTCGTCGAGCGGTACTTTGAGTAGCCGTTAATCACATTGACATCATTATCCGGCGGATAATACACCATTTGGTTGAAGTTGATGGCCTGTTCACCAAGCAAAATCGTTTGGGCCGGGGTGTCGAAGGCCACCAGCGAACGGAAGGAGCGAGCATCGCCGACGGCCCACATCGTCATGCCGTAGGAGAGGCGTGGAATGTCGCCGGCACCGAGGCGCTGTGTTCCATGGTCCGGGCAGATCGCGAGTTTTACTGCCCCGCCGGCATTGCCGGCATTGATCTTTTTGTTCTCGGCATAGGGCTGGATCACAGAGACCCAGGAAACACTCGTCCCATTCGAGGCATACTGCTGCGACGGGAATTTCTCATCATAATCCTGCGCGTACTGCAAGAAACCTAGCCCCCACTGCTTCTCGTTGGACAAGCAGGTGGTGCGGCGGGCGTTCTCGCGCACACTCTGAAAGACGGGAAACAGGATGGCGGCGAGAATCGCGATGATGGCGATGACGACGAGCAGCTCGATCAGGGTAAAGCCGCGCCCCAAGCGGGCGCGAGTCAGGGTGTGGATACGAGGCTGGTTCATGACGCATTCCTTTCGAGCAGCAGAGCTTGCGCGGGGGCACTTGGCGGGACCACAGAGGCGGGACCGCCAAGCACGCTACTGCGCGCGGCTGAGGCAGTCCTGGCGTTCCCGAGCGTCGTAAGCAAAGTAGTCGGCACAGGCTTGGTAAGCGGCTTTGGGGCCGGCGGCTTTGGGCGGATACATGACCTCGGCTTTGAACCATTTGGCATGGCCATCCGCGAAGACGTAGTTTGCCCCGCCGTTATGCCGGTCGGGCACTTCCCAGCTATAATAGACATTGCTGCCTTGCTTGCGCTTGGTTTCTGTTGTGTAATAGAATGGAGGCGCGATGCGACCGGGGTAGCCACACTCACCGACGTAGATGGTGCTGGCGGGATTGTCCATCTCTTGCAGTTTCGGCCACCGATAATAGGAAGTCTTTTTTGGCCCCGGCGGGATGTCCGGAAAGCCTCCGTAGTTGCTGTAGGAAACCATGCCGTTAATGCCATAGGAGTAACTAAGGCGGCTTGTGTTCTTGCCGGCGGCATCGGTCATGTACTGCTGCTCCTGCTTGTTGCCGAGATCGGGACAATGCCAGACATCGGTGTTATTGACTGCGAAGGGATCAGCATCCGGATTCCCGCTCTTGATATAGGGCTGGAGTTTAGCCTGCCAGTAGTGTGTTCCGGCGGACGAATCGGGAAGCGGCGAAATGCCCTGTGTATAAGCCGCCCAGTACTCATCCCAGGCAGGCAGTCCCTCGTCGTAATCTTGTGTGTACATCGTGGCGGCGAGACCGATCTGCTTCTCGTTGGAGAGGCAGACGGTGCGGCGGGCGTTCTCGCGCACACTTTGAAAGACGGGAAACAGGATGGCGGCGAGAATCGCGATGATGGCGATGACGACGAGCAGCTCGATCAGGGTAAAGCCGCGCCCCAAGCGGGCGCGAGTCAGGGTGTGGATACGAGGCTGGTTCATGACGGACTCCTTGAGCGCCCCTCATTATCTTCAGGGGCGGCGTGAATGCGATACGTCTTGAATCATACCCGCACGACCATTAACCTTCTGTTAAGAGAGGATTAAGGTTACGTTAAGAATTGTAGTGTAGATTGCCTCAAATGCAGCCCAGGAGTTGAGAGTTGACAGGAACGCCGCAACAGCCGGTCTGGCTTTTCGGCCTCTGTTCTACCCCCTTAGCCTATATTTGGGAACGTTTTTTGTTCTCGCACGCCTAAAAGCGTCTGAGGCAGGTACAAATCCGGCCCGGACGGGGTATCATAACCTGTTAATTTCTGCGGAAGGAGCGCCCCGCTTCCCCACCGATGCGGCCCGATTCCCAGGCGCATCATAGACAAGAACGAAGGATTGTGAAAAGTCATCTATGACCGTTAAATCTCCCCCGAACAGGGGCAGCATGCCCTATGAGAGCCTTCTTCCGCCCGATCTGATCGAAGGCAAGCCCCGAGACTGGCCGGTCACGACCCTGAGCCGCGAGGAGCGCGACCGGCAGATGGAGCGCGCGTTCGCCGGGCTGTACCGGTGGTATGTGGCCCGTTCGCAGCAGATGCGTAACTGGAACCCGGACTCGTCGTTCGAGTGGGGCCAAATGCGGCAGGACCATTCCGCCGATGTCATTCAGCTCATCGAGGGCTTTTTCGCCGTGGAGCAGTACACGCCGGATTACACGAGCGAGATCCTGCGGATCGTGCGCCGCAGCCACGGCCGCTCGAACTTCCAGCTCCGGTGGGGCGCGGAGGAGGAGCGGCACGCCAATACATGGGAGAACGCCCTGCTCTTCTCGCGCGGCCGCTCCCCGGAGCAGATCGAGCATTACAAGTGGCAGCTCCGCAACAACGCTTGGACGCTGCCCTGGGACGATCCGCTGCACATGATGCTGTACACGGTCTTTCAAGAACGCGCGACCCAGATCAACTATCTAAACTTTGCCAAGATCGCGCGGGGCGAGTCGGAAAATCCCGCCTATGCCGGGGACGCCGACCTGGTGCTGGCGCGCGCCTGCACCCTGCTGGCCGTGGACGAGGCCGCGCACTACGCCTTCTTCCTGGAAGGCGCGCGCCTGTGCCTCTACTACCAACCGGAGGAGACGCTGCAAGCCATTCAGGACGTCGTCGCCCACTTTGCCATGCCCGCGCAGGACATCATCCCGAACTGGCCGACGGTCGCCGAGAACATCTACCGCGCGGGCGTCTACGGGCCGCGCGTCTTCCAGCGAGACGTCATCGGGCCTGTCTTCGACAACCTGACCGTCTCGGGCCGCAAGGCGCTGGAAAACGGGCTGAAGCGCGCCCGCGCGATTCCGAACGACGCGGGCGAGATGCGGCTGACGGCGCTCTGGGATACCTTTGATACCGGCGAGGCCGAGCGCAGCGTGATGCGCCTCCATGACAAGATCACCGATTACGAGAAGAGCGTCGGGCGTGACGCCCTGGACCCATTGCATTTCCGGTCCAACCCCGACTGGCCCAGACCGTGAACGCCCTGCGAACCCTCCCTAAAATCCTCCCGCTGGCCGGGCTGGCCGCGTTCTCCTGCGGCTGCCGGTCGGCCCCACCCGGCCTGGCGGCCCCACGCTCGGCTTCCGCAAGCACTCCGGCCGCCGACCAGGTGAGCGCGCCGCTCTTGCCCGACTCAAAGCTGACGCCGGGGGCGACGTTGCCGGTCACCCGCGCCGACATTTGCGTTCCCGGCTACACCAAAAAGGTCCGCAACGTCCCCCTGGACGTCAAGCGGCAGGTGTACGCCGAATACGGCATTCAGAGCCACAAGCCGGGCGACTACGAGGTGGACCACCTCATCAGCCTGGAACTCGGCGGCTCCAACTCCCTTAAGAACCTGTGGCCGGAGTCGTACCGGACACGGCCCTGGAACGCGCACGTCAAGGATGCGCTGGAAAACGAGCTGCACGACGAGGTGTGCAGCGGCAGGCTGGACCTGACGACGGCCCAGCACGACATCGCGACGGACTGGATCGCGGCGTACAAGAAGTATTTCCACACCAGCACCCCGCTCTCGACCGGGGACGGCTTCACGACCGGGCGCCGCCGTCGTGGCCGCCGCCACCCGCTGACGGGGATGGAGTCGCCGTTCCCTGCCCCACCCGTCGCGTCTTTTCCGACGCCGGGGAACGCTCCCGCCATGGGGACGGGCGGGCAGGTCTGGGTCAACCTGAAATCGGGCAAATACTTCCTTCCCGGTTCGCCCTACTACGGCAACACCAAGCAGGGGCAGTATCTGACCGAAGCCCAAGCACAGGCACAGGGCTATGTCGCCGCGCGGGGGCAGTAGAAAGATTTAATAGAAATTTAATAGTTGCCCCATTGACAGACGGGCCGGAAGGTGCTATGATGAAGTACCTCCTGGCCCGCCCGCTGTTTAGGCTCGCCCCGAGAGTGCTGTGTGTTCGTCTCTTGCTTCACTGAAGATCGGAGATCACGATGCGCGCCTCTTTCGCTCGGCCTCTTTCGCTCGGCCTCTTTCGCTCGGCCTCTTTCTTCTATTTAGCCTGCTCCTTTGCGGCCTGAACACCCCCGCGACCGCCCAGTCCGGCGGTATCACGGTCGCCAATTCCAGCTTCGAGACGCCCGTGATCTCCTCAGTCGTGGAGTACGAGAACGGCTACGCGATGCGGCAGGCGGGTGTCAACCCTGTCTGGACCATCACCGACTACGCGGGCATTGGGCTGGCCGAGTATTTCAACAAGGACGCCTCCGGCCAGGGGCAAGTCGCCCCCGACGGCAACCAGGTCGGCTACGTCCAAAGCTGGCACGGCACCGGCAGCGCGCTTTGGCAGGCGGTTTCCGGCTTGCAGGCAGGCCAGAGTTACTACGTCATCGTCGCCGCCGCCCAGGATGGCGGCAACACCGGCGGCATCGCCATGCCGGTCCAAGTCTCGCTCGGCGCGCAAAGCTACACCTTTACCCCCACCGGCACCAACTACCGCGACTACACCTTCGGCCCCTTCACGGGGAGCGCCGGCAGCCAAACCCTGCGCTTCGCCACCGTGACGCAGTCTACTTCAGTGAATGCCATAGTCATGCTCGACAACGTGCGCGTCGTCCCGGCTTCCAGCGCCTTCGCGGAGGCTCCCGGCGTCCCCACCCCCAACTTCAGCTTCGAGGCGCCCACGATCTCCAACTACGACGAGTTCGAGGACGGCTATGCCATGACGCAGGCGGGAACCAATGTTGGCTGGACCCTCAGCGCCTACTCGGGCATCGGCCTGGCCGAATACTTCAACAAGGACGAGCCTGATCGGGGCCAGCTCGCGCCCGACGGCAGCCAGGTCGCCTATGTCCAGAGCTACTATAGCTATGCTCCCGGAACGATCTCGCAGACGGTTCCCGGCTTCCAGCCCGGCCAGAGCTACTACCTGATCGTGTCCGCCGCCCAGTGCAGCGGCAACGACGTTGCTCTGCCTGTCGTGGCGTCCCTGGGCGGCCAGACCTTCCAGTTCACGCCTAGCAGCACGCACTACCAGGACTACACCTTCGGCCCCGTCACCGCCACCGCCGCCAGCCAGACCGTCGGCTTCATGGCCGTCCCCCAGTCTTCCTCGGTCGCCGCCACAGTGATGCTCGACAACGTGCGGGTCGTTCTCAGCGCCGCCCCCTTCACCCCCGCCGGCCTCTCCCTGTACCCGGCCACCGTCACCGGCGGCTCGTCGTCGCTGGGAACGGTGACGCTCTCCAGCTATGCTCCGCCCGCAGGCGTGGTCGTGACCTTGCAGAGCGACAACCCGGCGGCCACGGTTCCGGCCAGCGTGACGGTTCCCGGCGGCCAGAGAAGCGCCACCTTCACCGTCACCACGACGGATATCCCGGCGGCGACGTCGGCGACCATCACAGCGGCAGCGGGCGGCGTGACGCAGACGGCGACGCTGACTATTATACTTAACCTTTCTCTGACGGCGGCAGCCACGGGCAGCAACAAGGTCACGCTCTACTGGAACGGGATCAGCGGGGCCTCCGGCTACAACGTCTACCGGGGCACGGTCAGCGGCGGCCCCTACTCTCTCGTCGCCTCCAACATCACAACTGCCGACCCTGGCCCCGGCATGACGGGCAGCTTCATGTATTCGGACACGGCGGGGCTGGCGACAGGGACCGAGTACTTCTACATCGTGCGAGCTGTTCAGTCTGGCATAGAGACAATGCAGAGCAACGAGGCCAGCGACATCCCGCAGGCGGGAGCCGTGCCGTGGGACACAGGCGACCCGGTTCAAATCCTGAACGCGGAGACGATGCAAGTTAGCGCCGTCCTGCCGGCGGACATTGACCCCGATACAGGGGATCTGATCCCCGCCGATGTCGGCCTGCTAACGTCGCAAGGCCCCAATGGGGTAATCTATGAGAGCGCTGACGCTGATGGCAATCCCGCGACCTCTTTCGCCTCCCCTGGCTACTACGATGCCAGCAACCATCAACTCGTTTTCAATGATGGCACGACACAGCCTGTATCACCTCAGGATAGTGTTCAGAATCCTACAGGGAGCCGCGCGGCCACACCTGGAGGTTTGCCCCTTGTCCCTTTTCAAGCTCAGCAAGCGGCGCAAAACCTTGACTATCCTTACCACCCGCACCTGGGCATCTATAGGAAGGTCGAGAGTTTTCCTGGTTACGTCGGATTGTCCACGATCGAACTGATATTCCCAAGCCCCGGCACGTCAACCGGCGAGGTTAGCCTCGGCCAAAGTGGTGGGACACCTGGGCACCCCGTAGCATCAGACTCGGCAGACATCTACACAGGCGGCGATGTGCTTGGGTTCGGCGACGGAGCTTTAGATGCCGGCTTAACGCTTATGACTTCCAACCCAGACATAGACCCAGCGTGGGGACCAATCACCTACAACTACTATGACAACCCTAACCACAGACGCGCACCGGGTTTGGTTATTCCCGCACGCCCCATGACGACCGTAGTGAATGGGCAGACTCTAGCCGGCAATCAACGAGTCCTCATCTATGGAGACTACCGCTATCCTCTCCAGATGAGTTTCGCGACCGGTGGACAAGACCCGGCACATCTACAAAGCCAGGTCGCCCTGCACTTCACCGGGCAGTATAAGCTGATTATCCGAGAAGTGGATCGGACGGTCAACAACCGCAGAATTCTGACCATAAATGCTCCTGTGCGGGTCGGCTCTGTCACCCTAACTTCCTGGCAGCCACGCTGGACGTACAGGAATGGAAGGACAATGATTATCAAGCGGTCCAACTCGATTGCACAAAACATACCAGACAATCAACCCTGGACAGTAAACAGCTCCCACCTCTATGGGTGTGCTTGGGGCATCGGTCAGTCCGGCTATCCTTCCAGTGATATAGAAGGTCAGCTCCTACAATATCAGGGGGGCCTTGTTAATTGGGACGCCACACCCACCCATCTAGCGGGGTCCTACCCGTGGCACAACCAGCAGGTCCTTTACTTCAGCACGAACATCCCTTTCTATGCAGAAAGGTACATCAATCTTTCTACCGCTGCCGATCCTACCCTGCCCGCGCGTAGGTAAACGCTGTGAGTAGATTAGGCCGCAGGCGCACTTCTAGGTGCCTGCGGCCCCTGGCCCTATGGTTGCTATCAGACACGACTTTTATTACCCAGGTTTGTGATGAGATGTACACTCTTTTACATTTTGAGCCTTTGCTGCCTGCTTCATGCTGCAACCCTTCAGCTTAGTGCTGCCGGCAGCCGCCAGTATGCCTACGTCAGTTCAGTAAAAGGCATTTACGAGTACCGCGTGGGCCACGACGGTGGGCTGAAGCCGTTGACGGCAAAGCCAGTAAAAGGCAGCCCCGGCCTAGCCCAAATCCTCGTTGACCGGAACACAAATACTCTTTATGCCATTGATCAATCGTCAAGCTTTGAAGTCGGCTCGACGACTGATCATATCTATTGTTATGCTATCGGCAGAAACGGGCGGCTGTCATCGCGGACACCCAAACCGACAAGCCTAAGGTTAGGGGTAAAGAATGCTTTGATAGACCCTAATAGCCACCTTTTGTATGTGTTTGACGGCGACAAGAACCTAGCCATCTATGACATTCAAAATCCGCCTCGTGTTCAACAAAGACATATTGTTTTGTTGCCCGCTGAAGCTGAAAGCTTGTTTTCTGGCAGAAACTACCAATCATTGATATTGGTAGGTGAGCGTCGAGGATTAAAGGGTCAGCCTATAGGCGGTCGACTGCTTCAATATGCCACCGGCACCAGGAATGGCTCACCTCTGAAGCTAGCAGGTAGCTACCCCACCAGCCAGTGGATCACTGTGGCTACCTTCGCCGGTCGCTACCTAGTAGCGGGAGGATGGGGCAACACCCTGGCCATATATGACATGGGAAAGACAGGGCTGCATATTTTCAGCTATGCATCCGTCCCCAAGAACACAGCGGGAAACTTCCTTCGCAACATCGCCTACCTGAAAGGCAGCAACGTCTTGTACGTCAGTGCGTTCTCGCAACCGTTTAGTCCACGCGTCGATCCATCTTCTACCACAATCGCTGCTTACCGTCTCAGCAGTGACGGCCATCTTCAACTGTTGAAGACGGAAACGAGCCGGCCTGTCCCCAACCCAACCCCGTTTCTGGACGAGAGCGGCCGCTTTCTGTACGTCACGAGCCAAGCAGGGAACAGCATTGACGCTTACAGGATCGCTCGCGACGGACGTCTCTCGCCTGCGGTCTCCCGTCTCAAGATCGAATCTCCAACGGAGATGGCGTTTGTCATCAGCACGGGAAAGTAAGGCGCATTTGCCTATCATGGCAAATAAAATGGGTATATACAGGCCATGACAAGCAACCACAAGCTGACGGGCGTTCTCAAGGGGCGGACGATCTGCGGCACGTCCAACCAGGGCGATGTTCTGACCATTCTTTTTGATGACGGCTCGAAAATGACGGTGCAGACGGCGGGGGCACCGAGCAGACCGTGCGTGTGACGTTCGGCGGTCAGAGCTACACGTTCACGCCCAGCGGCACGCACTACCAGGACTACACCTTCGGCCCCGTCACCGCCAGCGCCGCCAGCCAGTCCGTCGGCTTCATGGCCGTCCCCCAGGACCCCTCCGTCGCCGCCATGGTGATGCTCGACAATGTGCGGGTCGTCCTCAGCGCGGCCCCCTTCACCCCCGCTGGCCTCTCCCTGTACCCGGCCACCGTCACCGGCGGCACGTCCTCGCTGGGGACGGTGACGCTCTCCAGCTACGCCCCGCCCGGAGGGGTAGCTGTGGCGTTGCAGAGTAGCAGCCCAGCGGCCACGATTCCGGCCAGCGTGACGGTTCCCGGCGGCCAGAGGAGCGCCACCTTCCCCGTCAGCACGACGGAGGTAAACGCGGCGACCACGGCCACGATCTCAGCAACGGCAGGCGGCGTGACGCAGACGGCGACGCTGACCATCACACAGAACCTGTCTCTGACGGCGGCGGCCACGGGCAGCAACAAGATCACGCTCTACTGGAATGGGATCAGCGGGGCCTCCGGCTACAACGTCTATCGCGGCACGGTCAGCGGCGGCCCCTACGCCCTCGTTGCCTCCAATGTCACGACGGCGGGCCCTAGCATGAGCGGCAACTTCATGTACTCGGACGCGGCGGGGCTGGCGACGGGGATCGAGTACTTTTACATCGTGCGGGCGGTGCAGGGAGGTACGGAGACCATTCAGAGCAACGAAGACTCAGCGGTTCCTGATGCCACCGCCGTTCCCTGGGACACCGGCGATGCCGCACAGATCGTAGCAACGGTCAACGCCACGGCAACCAACGATTTACAGCCAGATGATGATGGTTCGGGTGGCACGATCCCGCAACAAGTCGGTGTTTTGTTTATCGGTGCTCCTAATGGCATTGTTTATATGGGTAATGCGCCTGATGGTACGCCACCGCAAGCCTTTTCAGCTCCCGGCAAAATGAGCAATGGGACATTCGTATACAGCGACGGCGTGGTTGCACCTGATCCAGATTACAACACTGCCGTTCAGTCTTCAACCACACAAGGCATAAAGGGCGGGTATGCTTCGCCTTTTACGGCAATTGCGGATCACTCACCCTATCCCGCAACAAAGGACCCTTCGGGCATCTGGCGTGAAGTTCAAGCCTTTCAAGGTTTTTATGGTATGGTTGCTACTATAGGGCTACCAGACCCCACAGACCCGAACCAAGTCAGGCTCGTAACTCACACCAGCACATCACCTATGGGAAGCCCCGACTACGCAAAACTCTATCCGTCCGTAGGAGATATTTACTCTGGCGGCTGGGTTAGTTTCCCAGCAGGAACTTTCCCTGCGGGACAAGCACCTGATTTCCAGTTAGATGCGGGGCTGCAACTCATTCCGCATCCCGGACAGCCAATGCGCTGGTCCCCCATTGTCGCAAATGCTCGCCGAAACAACCCAAATCAACAAAACAACAACCAACTCTATCCGGCGACCGCCGACAAGATATTTCTCGACGGATCGGTGAACTATCTGCCTGTTGGAAGGCAGGCATATAAAACGTACATCAAGGGAGAGGTACGGATGCAGTTCCTAAGTCCTGATTTCCCTAGTGTGCGGAACAAGTCCGTCCGATTGCACTTCTCCATACCCGTAACCGGCGCCGGAACAGGTGGGATTGAAGTTGACAGATTAAGTCCTACAGGAGTAGCAACACCGTATCCAAACGTGCAGTATATAACACTGGAAATGTTCGGCGTAGACGGCTGGCTGAAAGCTCCCTATACAGGGGCAAGAGGTCAAAATCCGGCCAACGGCAACAATCAGTTCATAATCAAGCGCGTGAACTCGTTGGCTCAGACGCTTAATGAAGCAGGCGATCCTTTCCATCTAAACGCGCGACACCCAGGTGCCCCTTTCGCGAATGCGCCAATGAACCAGGCATTCAAGGGTTATTTAGCGGATGGTTCTTACCTCCGTCCATTCGGCGGAGCGACTTACAGCGGCGCCTATTGGGGAAACAACGGTGACAGCTTTGGCGTGGAGCTATGGCATTCCACCGGCGGGTGGGAAACATGGACAGACGATGCCAGCGTAACCGGAGCCGCAGGTGCCTACCCCAATGGTTACAACTCTGTTGTGAACTGGCTGGTTCAGAACCCGTACTTCTGGGAACAGAATGTGTTTCTTTATGCTCAGTGAACGGCAACCGCTCATTACGCTAAGGGGGAGGTTTAATCGCATCCGCCTTTATGCAGGAATGGTGTTAGGACTGCTGTTCATTGTGGTCCCTGCCTCGGTGGGGTTGGCAAAGGCTGGCGCCACCAAGCGCAGTCTTGCCGCACGGCATTCGCAATACCTCTGCACTGCTGAGGGTTTGCTATTGTTCAAGATCAGCGGGAGAGGCATACTTGACTTCATTCCTGTCACTTTCGCTGATAACCTCCCTCTGCCACAAACAGACTACATAAACGAGATGCTCCCTGACCCGCATTCTCACAGCCTCTACGTTTCATGGATTATGACATATAACCAAGGATCGGCCATCGTGTCTGAGATCGACCGAATGCTGGTGTCACGACAAAGCAAGCTCTTTTCGGTGTTTCATCAAGCGTTCTCACCAGACAGAGCTGGGAATACACTGCGTTCCGTCGCGCTTGGGAGACGAGGGAGACTGCTGCTGGTTGTGTTTAACAGCGGATTGGGTAGTAAAACGCTCCTGCGCGTCTACCGCATTCAGCCGCACAGTCCTCTGCGTCCGGTCTCTAAAACCCTCATGCTACACAGCAACTTCCAAAGCATTACTACTGATCCGGCTGGGTGCTTTGTCTATGTCACTTACACACACGACAGCCACATCTATCAATACTCAGTTGCGCCGAACGCTGTCCTCAGCCCGCTTGCCGTTCCCTCCATCCATACCGCAGGGCAGCCGACAGCCATCACTTTTCTTTCTTCAGGGCATTTTGCTTATGTAGCGAACCAAGGAGGCAGCGTCACGCTATACCGCGTAGGGCACAGTGGGCAGCTCGGTTCTTCCGCAAACTATTCTTTAGGCAGAAATAAGGCA
>JAABUO010000308.1_pt1 | contig 110261 bp, 105 predicted proteins | sample 5559291 | NCBI WGS metagenome assembly JAABUO01 (sample SAMN10711878, study PRJNA513372) | rock metagenome | isolation source: Antarctica rocks | place: Antarctica: Victoria Land, Finger Mt sud
CCTCCTCTATCCCTTCCTCCCCCTTCCCCGGCATCCCCTCTCCCTCTTTATCCTTCCCCCCAACCCTCAAAACATTAAAACTGCTCCCAGCAACCCCATACAGATACGGCTCGTCGGCATATACATCCCCCTCGAGCCCTGGGTCAATAGCCCATTTCACAATGCGCAACGCGGTTGCGAAACCGGGCGGCAGGCGGTCGCGGATGGGGTAAGGGAAGTCGTTGCCGAAGAGGAGGGAGGGGCCGGGGATTGAGGTGGAGGTGGGGAGGAGGAGGGAGAAGGAGATGGAGTATTGGTCGTGGGTGTGGGGGGGGTGGGAGAAGTAGGGGGAGGTTGGGGGGGAGGTGGGGGGGAGGCCTGGAGGTGCGGAAGGGGGGTTAGCTAGTGTGGATTTGTGGGAGGGGGGAGGTGGGGGGGAGGGGATTACCGCGGTAGTTCTGGATGCGCACGGAGATGGCGGCTTTGCAGTGGGGAGAGGAGATGTGCGTGGGGTGGGGGGTGTTTACGTGGACGAGTTGGTGGGTGGAGGGGTCGTAGGAGGGGCCGGCGGTGACGCGGAGGAGGTATTTGTCTGCCATGGGAGGCTGGATATTCTGAAGGTAATTTATGGAGAGGGAAGTAAAGTAGCTTAAGGGAGATGCATTGATTGAGTGAAGGTTACCGATGTCATGAGGTAGTCCGCAATGGGCGATGACGCAGCGAGAAATTGTATTCAACTCCAACTACGACATCCCGTCTGCTTCATAGAGTCGTCGCCTGATGAGGTGGAAGGTGTAAAAATCGTCTTGCTTTCAGGTAAAGGGGTGAAGCACTTCAGCAGGTAATCCCCGCACACCTATACAGTCCATAGCCATACAGTCGTAGTCCTCCGGGGGATTCCTTAGCGACAAACAACCTCGATATCTGACGGTACCGACATCTGGACACCTGCTGTCAAGTCTTATGCCGTGGTCGCATCGCCGCCGTGCTCTCCATGGCCATCATCGCTTCCGCTCAAACCACCCGCTAGCCCCCAATACCGCGACGCTCTGGTCCATTATCCACTCGCCCATGCCCAGATAACTGTCGACCCATTTCTTAAGCTCTTTGCTTTCGGAGATCTTGTCTTGGTTGAGGCTGGGGCTAAGGTCCCATGAGGAAGGGTATTGTCAGCTAACCATGTTCTCTCTCTATGTAATACGATGGCGAGCCTTGCTTCGGGTGGGTGGAACCCTGTCGAGGCAAACAAGGCATCATAACGGAGGATGAGAGATAAGTGTAAGAGTAGCATACGTGAGGCCTGTTGATCGCCTGACTCCTGCCAGGAACGCGGAGACTGTTGGAATGTGAGAACTTGTGACGGTTTTTCCGGGTCGAAGTGTTATATACCTAGTACGGCGTCGAACGCATAATGTGTGAGCCGGCCGAGCTATTCGCAGATTTCAATACAACGTCAAGGGCAAGTGGAGAGTGGGCAAAAGCTAACCACCATCGTGTATGTTTGACCGTCCCAAATATCAGTAGTCTCGAGGGATTCGGGAGAGCCACAAGCGTCTCCGCAGCTATCGAACAAAGGCTGCGGTGCAAATATGCCTTCCGAACACTTGTCCTGTAGGTTGTGGACTCTCTTCTACCGAAGAGAAAGGCCGCTGCCTGAACACAGCTGCTTCTAGCCTGGGATATATTGTGGTGTCTGAAAACCGATGGGTAGTAGGCGTTTGAATATGATACCGAGGAACTGATTTTGTTTTCCCTAGTATAGTGTAGACTTGGAATTCATGTACATGTAGGTAGGTAAGTCTTTAATAGTAGACCTAGTTTCTATGTATTCTAGGTCTCAAGAGGAAGACCTAGTTTATTTGGGACATCATGTGATCAAATGCTAGCTAGTGCGGCTTGGCATTATCTTTCTATGGACCCCACAGAACCAAGCCAGACAGCGTTACTTCAACTCTTATCGCTTATCGATTGACAGCGGCCAAACGTCATCCCGTTAGCGATGGCTGATTCAACAGCTCTACATCGACAGTTGTCGAGAAATATATTACTTCATACGCTTCAAAAGATCCGCGAGAGATACCCTGACAACGATATCGAGGCCAAGGTCATATCAGTACCGTCAAGCTCTACTGTTAAGCACGAGGATCATGTAAGCATTCATTACGACCTTCTCGGCGCCAGAACTCCTCTCTGCATCTCCCAGTCACTGACACAAATTCAGCCAGTCTTAAAGGGAGATACTACTACTTTCAAGATGGCAGACGCGTTGGATCATCTGTCCAGCGGACGTACCCGCATTGAATGGCTCTCAAGCCTAAACACGGAGTTCAAGCCCAAGAAGAATTACCGTCGTACCTCCATAATCTGCACGATTGGTATAGAGTACTTATCCTTATGCTGGAGAGGGTGCTAACTGAGTACTAGGCCCCAAGACCAACTCGGCTGAGAAGATCAATATGCTGCGCAAAGGTAAACCTTCTGAGGGCGCGTCTCGAATTCAATAAGGCTCACTTCTTTCTACAGTCGGATTGAACGTTGTCCGCATGAACTTCTCCCATGGCGCGTACGAGGTGAGCTGGCATCTACAGCCATTTGGCCCTCAGAAGCTCCCCTCAATGGACCCTAAGATTCGAATTCCTGACGTATAACACTCTTCGTAGTACCATCAGTCAGTCATTGACAACGCGCGAGAAGCCGAGCGTCTCCAGGGAGGCCGTCCATTGGCCATTGCATTAGATACGGTAGGCCGCCTCATATTCCACATGTCTAAGAGTCAATTGCGTTCTAAGCGTGAACGCCATACAGAAAGGTCCTGAGATCCGTACCGGTAACACCAAGAATGACGAAGATATTTCCATTTCGCAAGGCTCGGAGATAAACATCACAACGGATGATAAATACGCTACTGCTTGCGACAACAAGAACATGTGAGCATACTGCGTTGCCGAGCGCGAATGTCGAAGTTAACTCCTTTGCAGGTACGTCGACTATAAGAACATTACCAAAGTGATCGAGGTGGGGCGTACCATATACGTTGATGACGGTGTACTTGCTTTCGAGGTCCTTGAGATCCTTGACAACAAGACTCTTCGCTGCAAGACCATCAACAACGGCAAGATCTCATCGAAGAAGGGTGTCAACCTGCCCAAGACAGATGTTGATCTACCTGCACTCTCGGAGAAAGATAAAAACGACCTTCGCTTCGGTGTCAAGAATAATGTCGACATGGTCTTTGCGTCCTTCATCCGGCGTGGAAGTGATATCACCGCCATTCGTGAAGTTTTGGGCGAGAAGGGCAAGGAGATCCAGATCATTGCCAAGATCGAGAATCAACAGGGCGTCAACAACTTCGATGAGATCCTCAAAGAGACCGACGGCGTCATGGTTGCCCGTGGCGATCTGGGTATTGAAATCCCGCCTGCCCAGGTCTTCGTCGCCCAAAAGATGATGATCGCGAAGTGCAACCGCGCCGGCAAGCCGGTCATTTGCGCCACTCAGATGCTCGAGTCCATGACTTACAATCCTCGTCCTACCCGTGCCGAAGTCAGCGATGTTGGCAATGCTGTCCTCGATGGGGCAGACTGCGTCATGCTTTCCGGCGAAACTGCCAAGGGCAACTATCCGAAGGAGTCCGTGCAGTTGATGGCCGAGACTTGTCAGCTAGCCGAGACGGCGATTCCGTATGTCAGCTTTTTCAACGAGCTTCGTGCCACCGTCAATAGGCCTGTCAGCCTCGTTGAGTCTACAGCCCAGTCCGCAGTGAGCGCAAGCTATGAGCTCAACGCTGGCGCCATTCTTGTTCTCACCACGAGGTAAAGGTCATCAATGCAAGCACATGAGACCCGTGCTAACAAACGACAGTGGATCCTCTGCCCGTCTGATCTCAAAGTACCGTCCAATCTGCCCAATCATCATGGTGACCCGTAACCCTACCGCTTCACGCGTAAGTTGCCCTTTACTCATATGAAACCCGAAATGAAGCTGACTCGTTTCATCAACTGTTAGTACTCACACCTCTACCGCGGCGTCTACCCCTTCCTCTTCCCCGAGAAGAAGCCTGACTGGAAGCAGACCGACTGGCAGGAAGATGTCGACGGCCGCCTCAAGTGGGGTATCGCCGAGGCCATCAAGCTGGGCGTCCTGAACAAAGGCGACAACGTCGTCTGCGTCCAGGGCTGGCGCGGTGGCAAAGGCCATACCAACACGCTTCGTATCGTGCCTGCGGAGGAGGATCTCGGCCTTTCTCAGGAGTGAAGCTGAGGGGTCTTGAAGTGTCCACTCTCGTATTCCGAGCTCTGCTGGTGGCAGCATGAAGAGCGAATTGTGTGCTTGCGCTTAGCTGTACGTAATGAACTCGTACCATAGACTCATTGAGATAGATAGCATACTTTTATTCCGCTACTGCCTTGCGGCTTACAAGCGTCTGCTTTGTTTCCAGCGCTGACGAGAAGGGGTGCATCACATCTCGACATTTGTGGAGAAATGCATTGACAGGATGGCAGTTGAGTCATGAGGATCCATGGCCAAAGAGGCAAAAAGGTCTTGCTTGCTCCATTACAGCACCCGAGATAAGAGCGCAAAGGTATCGAATTTCATGATTGACTCCATATATCCCCGGGAGCTGCACCGTACCAGGTCATCTTAAACACTCAAACTCGTCTATATTTATAATATGATATCCACAACCTATCCCGCACCCCCTCCCACCCTACAACCTCCTCAGCACATCCCTCACCACCTCCTCCGTCCCCGCCGCTCCCCCCATATCCGGCGTCAAGCACCTCCCCTCCCTCAAATTCCCCTCCACCGCCCCCTCCACCCTCCCCGCCGCCCCCCCCTCCCCCAAAAACTCCAACATCAGCCCCACGCTCCTAATCATCGCAATCGGGTTCGCAATCCCCCTCCCCTCAATATCCGGCGCCGACCCATGGCACGGCTCCCCAATCACGAACCCATCGCCCACGTTCGCGCTGGGCACGAGCCCCAGCGAGCCCACCAGCGCGGCGGCGCCGTCGGAGAGGATGTCCCCGTAGAGGTTGGGCGCGACGATGACGTCGTAGGCGGAGGGGGTGCGGAAGAGCTTGTAGACCATGCTGTCGACGATTTGCTCTTCGATGCGGACGCCGTCGAAGGAGGCGAGGGCGGCGCGGGCGGATTCGCGGAAGAGGCCGTCGGTTTGGGAGAGGACGTTGCTTTTGTGGGTGATGGTCACAGTGGGGGACGTGTGGATGCTTTGCGCCGAGGAGGAGGAGGACCGCAGCTTCTGTCGTCGGACGGCGATTTCGCCTGCCATGTGTGCGATCCGGCGGCTTGCGCGCGAGCTTATTCGTTTGATGGCTTCGGCTATGGTGCCCTCCCCGTCGGGCGCGGGGAAGGTGCGCTCTTCTTTGACGTATAGGTCCTCGGTGTTTTCTCGCACGATGACGAGGTCGACTTCCCGGCCGCCGTGCGCTTCCACGCCGTGGACGCTTTTCACGGGCCGGATGTTGGCGTAGAGATCGAGTTGTTTGCGGAGGGCGACGATGGGCGAGGAGTAGCCTTCGACTTTGGTGGTGGGGGAGGAGACGGCGCCGAAGAGGGCGGCGTCGCAGTGGGTGCGCAGGTGGCTGACGGTGGAGAGGGGGAGCGCGGTGCCTCTCTGTTGGAAGTGGGTGTAGCCGCAGGGGAGGGTGGTGAAGTCGAAGGCGAGGGGGTGGGTTTTAGTGAGGGCTTCGAGGACGCGGCGGCCGGCCTGGGGAGAGGGAGGGATTAGTGGTTTGATGGAAAAGAATTGAGGGGTTTAGGTATGGAGGGAGGGGAGAACGGGTAAGGGGGAGGGGGATATACGGGAATGACTTCGCGGCCTATGCCGTCGCCGGGAAGGAGCCCGATGCGGAGAGTGCGGGTGGCCATTGAGTAGGATGGATGGGATCCTATGGGCTGCTCATTGTGGACAGGAGCTCGAGGATGTCTGGCTGGAAGAAGGGGTGCTGGTGTGGGCTTCGATTGGGTTCGAAAAGTGGTCTTTACCAGTCACAGAAAGCCTGGCGTGAGAGCTTCTCAAAGAATTGATTGATCCGATGTTTACCCATTTGGCGGTTGCAAAATGCTTGCGACTTTCGGGAGAATCGATTCCCCTCACCACAATTAGAATCAAAAATTGCACTTGACAATCCCGCGTAAATATCTAGAGATTTATAGTTTTTGTAATATACCTGGTCTTCGTGAGTACTGTAATATAATTTTGAATAATTCCATTGAGAGCACATAGAATTATTTGAGATTTCAAGATTTCGACTTAAACGTAGCTAGGGTTAAGAATAGAGTTGGCGTACTAGATAAAATACTAAGAAAATACAACTAGAACAAACGTCTATAATCCATGCTATTAAGATACAAATTGACAGATCTTTAATAAATTTGAGATAAGAGAATTGTTCTCAAGTTTAATAACAAAATCCGAGAGCTTGTTGATAAAGTTACAAACGAATCTAACACCATTCCGAAGTTGTGTTGTGATGGGGGGAAATAGTTTTCCCGAAAGTCGCAAGCATTTTGCAACCGCCAAATGCGCTGTCCGCCCGGTGTCGGCGATGACACTACGTACTTCGTACCCCCATTTTCACAGACATACTTAGCGAAGAGTGTAGACCCCATCCACAGCGATATGGGGTTCTCTTGAACGTCTTGTTAAATAGAAGCTCAGCCTGATTGAACTAGCAATTATCTTCCCAAAATGTGCTGTTATTGACACTTTTCATCGTACATACACAGTCCATCATTTGTGCCAATCAAAAGTCATTCGCCGCCATGCCATCAGGCAATAAAGTGCGTCGTTCGCCATGCCGTTCCCAAAGTCGACTCTCAATAACTCTTCCCGTCCGCGTTGCCGGTCAACAACCACTAACAAATAGTATGATATACCGTAGGATCCCGCAAGACGATATGAAGTGACACCGTTCCCTTGCCCAGCTGTTATCGCATTTCCATGAGAGTATAGTAGGGCTTTGGGAGATCCCTTTAAAAGTAACCAAAAGACCCGACTCCGAAACACCTCGCTTGTGCCTGCACGGTGAATCTTTATGAAATGGATGCCGTTGCGCCTGATATGAGTACATTGCGTTATGACTCCAATTCGTAACATCTTCCTACAGCTCAACGTCGTAACGGTGAATAAAGACCATCTAATGTGATCCAACAAGTACTCGCCATGCAACTTTCGATCTCACTCCCACGGGGAGCGATTCGGTCCCGGTGGTGCTGGTAGGTTGCCAACCTGGGCCTGCCGCCACGCAATGGTGGCTTCTCTTTCCGATTGATGCTTATGCTCTTCTCCTGGAGCCCTTGAGTGGCCAGATAGAGTGTTGCCGATAGATGCTGCGAGCGCTTGAATAACGTAGCCTCGAAGCTCCTTCTCCTCTCGCTCATCTTCGATGAACAGTCGCTGACGATCCTTTTTGGCAGTATCCTCCCGTCTCATCTTCCGGATGTCGTTCATGATCCACATGAGCACTTCCTCCGGAGCCTTGTTCCGATCCTTGCCCTGTGTGACAGCATTCCGCACGTATCGCCGTGTGACGTCGGTTGCTCCATCCGCTGAAAAGGCTATGCAATAGGAGAATTTCCATCCCCAGCCTACGTGAAATTGTTAGCCACAGCGAGTCATCAATCAAGGAAAGCGAGGTAATGACCTTGGGAATACATGCGAGGCTGATCCCATACATCCTCGCATGCATCGACATGGATCCATCTCTCGTGGTGCTCGGAGTAGACCTCGGTCCAGCTGTAGTCATGAGAGCCCATCGTCCACACGAACCTTACCCGTGTGCCCATGGCGCGGCATAGCATGCTAAAGCAATCCGTCCATTCACCAACACGCCCTCTTCGTGTTTGCAGCAGGGTCCAGACATCGCCGTAGCGAGGGAAGCGCTCGTACCTTCCGCAATGACGAACAGGACATTGATAGAGCTCGACCTTGGTGGCCCCGCGCACAGTTTCGTCTTCCGATGGAGGGGTAAAGCCACAGGCTAAAGTTGGCGAACCACAATGTGAACATGGAGGATTGCATACAAAGGTGAAAAAGGTTTTCTTGAACCATCTGTGAAATCAAGGGTCAGGTAACGGGCTTGAAACGGGGGAGTAATGAGAAGCGTACCTTAAGAGTGCTCTAATCACACAGTCTTGGTATCCCCATTCCGGCTTCTTGTTTCCAGGCATACTTACGGCCTGAGCCTTGAGCAGGTCACATTCATCTTCAGCCTCGCCATAAATGAGATCCAGCGGCACGACTTGCAGGGCTTCATCTAACAAGCCTGGGTTCTCATAATTCAACGGCCGGCGAGAGTGCGAACGTAGTTGACTGTGAAATCTGACTGACGCCGGGTCCTGTGGAGGAGTCGCGATCTTGGGGTGGTTGCGTAGAGATGAGTAGGTGGGTGGTGTTGAGGGGTGGTCCGTGGGCGGCCGTGGCGCTTGTCGTGATGGTGGGAGCGAGATAGTGGAAGTAGGAGGGAAGGGAGAGGCTGCGTCTGGTCGCCGCTGTGATCGCTCCGCCAGATCGTTTAGTCGTCTCGTCCGAAGAAGATGTTCAAATTGTGTGGTTATCCCATTGGCATCGATGCTTTCTTTGGGGGGAAGTGGGGGCGCCTCGCCAGGATATCGAGGATTCACCATTATAGAGGACGCTGCTGTCGTTGACGGAGTTAGTGAGAGAGAAAACTCTCTGCCTACTCGCTCCCGTCGAAGACAGGCAACGTAAATGCGAGTGTGAAGGGAATGAGTGATCGGAATGCGGTGGATGCCGAGTAATAGCGGTAGGCGATGCACAGCCGAAACCGCAAGCCACACTGGCTATTAGTAGCACCGCGCAAGACGTCGACGTTCGCCGATGACTGACAGCTCACCAAGTCATCAGGAACGGGGAAAGCCTTTTTCTCGAGTCCTTGAGATCGCTGTGGAGGACGTGGAGGACTGTTAATGATTACAAGGGGATTGCGTAACGCAGAGAGTTCCATGGAAATCAGCCTGGAAGGGTTGACGAATGCTTTTCTTTGGGTGTGCGTCGTAATCGACTTTGATTGGCCACCACTAGGCTTACCTAACGAGAATCTTATCTGATTGACCGTTCTAGGCCACGTGCTTTGTGAGATCTCACGCGATGTACGTCTGCCCTATCAAAGACATTGAGTTGGGCTGGTTGATCTAGATTGTGTGTGTTACTTTACGTTCGACACATGCTCTGCGCAGTCTTCTACTCGCTCGATCTGGTGTTTGCAGGTATTGTGCGCCACTATCTCAAGACGCGGCAAGCTTGGCGATCCTGATTTTGAAGGACGCGCAAGCACAGCGCTTGGCATTGCTTGAGTACGCGTCGACCTGACATATCAGCCGATGGCAACATGAAAGGAATTGTCAGGCGTTGAAGGAGAGATACTACGACCTAGGATGCTTGGGTCTAGGCTTTCAATTTTCATGGCTTGATCAAATTGAGATGTCGTGCGCAGCTTGTTCGTATAGGCCAGCCCTCTATCGTCTCATCCCCCCGAGATGGCAAGCAGTATACAAGAAACATCGATAGGTCATCTGGACAAATCAAGGAAAGGGGTATCATCTTTTTCTAGTCTGTACAGCGGTCTGTGACTTACGTCTCTTCATTCCACTCCTGTTCGCCGTAGAACTTGGCCGGTAAGTCCACTTCCGCCATCGGCCGTTCCACCAGTGCCACTTCAATTCGATGCCCGTCTTCATCCCCGTCATCCTGTGAGGCATCGTCCATTCCTTGTGCTTCAGACCCTCCACCTCTTAATGGCACTATACCTAAGATCGGCCTGTACATGTACGTAGACCAGTAGGGTGGGGCTTGCTGTCCTTCTGCTGGGGCCACAACATTGGTATCATCCATCAGCTTGTCACCATTCGTAAGCCCGTCCTCAGCGTTGGCCTCTGGCTTTTCTTCAATGGCTCGCCGCCACCCGACCAATGCTCCCGGGCCCGCCGCGTCATCGTCGTCGTCTTCCGAAGCAGATTGTCGCTCGGGAACCAAATCAACAATCTCATGTTGTTCCGATCGAACTCCTTGAATTTTGCGCATTTTGCGACCAATTCCAGAATTGAGCTCAGAGTCCAGGATTCGACTACCAGCCCCTGTGTCATATGTCCTCGCTTCTTGGGATACGGTATCCTCGTCTTCGCTTCGCTTTCGTTTCTGTCCTTGACTGGCGCCATTCATGATTATGTCTTCCGTACTTTGCTCTTGCTTGGCTGGAGGTGGCATATCCCTTGATAAGTCAAACATCCATAGCCACGTACTACCGTGAAGCCAAATCCGTTGCTTGGTTGCGCTGATATCCCAGATGGCGCCCATTGCTCGCTCTCGTGTTTCACGAAACTGCTGAGGAAAGCTAATGGTCGGATTACGCCGTGACCAATCCGAGAATCGACCAGCCAAGACCTCAAGTTCATATACGTGGTGCTCGCTAGTAACGGCGACTAGCCTGTCTTCGCCACTTGGGAGCTCATGCGAATGTGGATGAGGATTATGTCGTGTAGGATGGACCGCTATATTACCGTTGACATGAGCTTGGGACGGTATCTTAGATGGTCTGAACGTCAAAATCAAGACTGCAGCGCGCAGTCTTGGAATCAAGGCTGCAGCGGGGTTTCTGATCCAGTGCTGGCCGAAGATGATGGTTGGGTGCTGCTCTTCACCAGCCTCCGACTCGTCCTCGTCCGATGACTCAGACTGGACGGCGCCATTCGTTATTGAGGCAGCTTCCTGCGTGAGGCCCTCATGGCCCTCTAAAACCCACGTATCAATATACCCTGACAGATCTCCAACAGCTAAGATCCTTGAATCGGAGGAGAATGCTACGCGGCATATGGTTCTGTCGTATGCTCCGAGAATTCCGTGCCTGAAATCGGATTTCGCAACAGGCCTGGATAGTCTAATAAGACACAGACTCATATCCATAATCGTCAACGTTTTAGCATTACCCTCTTTTTGGGTGATTCGGTGAACATAGATCGTGCTATCGGCTCGTACCACCAGCAACCATCGTCGGTCTGGAGAAAAACGGACGAGTCTAGCACCCTGGCTTGCCAAAGCTGATGGAATATCCACCCTCTGCACTCTTAAAACATTGCCGCTCTTGGAACGCAGTCCGAAGATGCGTACACTAGTCATCGTTGCTGCAGCTAGAAGACTACCGTCGTCGGACAAATCTACTGAGCTAAGTGAATCCTCGCCCTGTACTGCGAGTCAGCTCACACGGACCCAAAAGCAGAGAGATCTTCTGACCTGTAGCTCGATCTTTGATACGAGTCTCCGTCGCCGGCTCTCAGCTGATCGATCGACACTGTCAAAGCCGTTGTGTGGATCATGCGCCCTTGACAGCCTCCATATGTTTATCTCGCGATCCCACCAGCCCACCACAAGACGTTTTCGAGGCGAACTACAAAGACAAGGCTGCTGTGGAAGGTTTGATAGCGAACGGTGGTGTTCTCTACCGAACTCTTTGAAGGGTGTGACGATCGGGATCGTGTCTAGGCCTGGGGTGCGCTTTTAGAGATGCAAAGTCGGAAGAGACACAGGATTTGGATACCTCCTGAAGCTACAATGCTCATATTCTTATTCTCGTATGAAGCCATGGCTTTGACATCGTGTTTGTGAAGCCTTTGGTGCGCAACCTCCTTCCAACGGTAAGGGGAGCCCTTTTGGCTCGGGTCCGTTCGACGGTACACTGTAGTTCTCCGATCCATACCACCACTAAATACGCATTGCCCATCTGCACTGACAGCTAGATCGAGTATGTCTGCGCCATGACCTACTATTCGCTGCAGTAGAGTGTACTGTTTCCCGTCCCAGAACCGCACTGTGCCCGTAGAATCCCCGGACACAATCGTACCATCACTCGTACAACAGATAGACCATACCAATATCTCCTTTGGACCGCCGACTGGACCAGCACCAAGTGACATGCTGCGCAGCAGCTGGTTACCGCGGACGTCATAGACTCGAATGGTACTATCTGCATGCCCAGCTACAAGCGTGTATCGGTCCTTGAACGTAATACTGAGGACACGTGCTTTTTTTTTGGACGGTCTTGCAAGAATGCGCTTGAATTGTAAGTCTCCATCGGCCGTAGACAGGAGCACAATCGAGCCGTCGGCGCATCCAGCGGCGATATCCTGGTATTGACCAGTGGTCACGTCTACTGAGGTTGTCTGCTTTCCATTCCCATCGTATGTGCTGCTTATTGGTCTGGGCTGCGCCGCTATACACCAAATTTCTCCATAGTTGCCGGTGGAATGCCGTGCGGGCCTTCCTGTTGCTAGATCCCATTCAGTCACAGCTGTTGAATAGCCAATACTGAATAGTCTCAATCTTCCGGCACTTTTCAAGCCATTTTGGTCAACATCCTCTGGGTCGTTTGTCCACACTAAGCCTTCAATGCTGCGATCTTTACCTCCCCTTAATATGCTTTCTTGGAACCAGGCACCCTTCAAGGGATTCCATATCTCAATGTCCCCATTGGCTCGACCAATTGCGAGCCGTAATGTCGCAGGCGTCTTACTTCTGCTCAGGGGAGTGGACGGGTGCGAGAACGCGAGGGCGTTGATGGCCGCCGGGGGATACGGTATGAATCGGCATCGATGGATATCCATGCTCTAAACCCGTTATCAGTAGTCTTGCTGGTGTCCAGTTCGGCTCAGCATAGCAACGTCAAGGACTAGCATGCAATGCATGCTGCTTCCATCTTACCAACATGAGACAACATTGTTTGAACATTTTCTCATACTGCTGGACGGAAATTATGAAGGAAAGTTTTCACGAGCTCGCTTAGAGTGAACGGAAGCATTCCGCATCTTATAATAGACCCCTTTTGATTGGCCATCCAGCCCATTCAAGCTCATCGTGCTACCGGTTTGTCCTTGGGAGTGAGCTATCTTTCATCCAGACAAGACAATACCAGCGTCCTGATGCTGTTACCGAATTCAGGGGCATTGCTCCTTAGCGTTGGAGGTGCTGGTGTCTTATTAGGCTCTCAGTCTCGGTTCGGTCGACAGCATATTGAGAAGCAGTGGCCATGGATAGCATTGGTCCTGGCATTAGGGAGTTTTGTCAAGGTGCAAAGATCTCAATGTCAGACTGAGCAAGTTATCCCGTCTCCAAGACTGTCCGTCCTACCCAGACTCAAAGCGGACGAGCTTGCCATTCTCCCCTATCCCCCAGATGCTTTTCCTGGTTCGCGGGACGTCGACTCGCCATATGGTAGTCTGAGAGTTTACGAATGGGGTCCGGTAGATGGAGCAAAATTTCTCCTAATACACGGCATATCGACGCCATGCGTATCGCTTGGTACAAGATCTTTTTGTGATCCGACTACAAAAGGCTAAACCACTTTGCAGGTGGCGTGGCGCATGGCTTGGTCGAGCGTGGCCATCGTGTAATGCTCTTTGGTGAGTTCATATTCATCTCAGTGAACGGATCCCTTGTACGCTGGATGAATTGCCCTGGATGTGAGCTGGCGATTTGCTCATACCTATCATCCACAAGCGATAGTGGCATTTCGGTTCTTACATGTGTGCTTTAGACCTCTGGGGTCGTGGCTATTCCGATACTCCTGAAGACGTGCCCCAGGATATGCGACTCTTTTCCTATGCCATCTTCCTTGCTTTGGCATCCTCGGATCTCTGCTGGACCGGCATATCATCCTTTAGCATTGTGGGATACTCTCTTGGTGGTGGTATAGCCACAAACTTCACAAGTTTCTTTCCCCAATTTATCTCCCATCTCGTTCTCATTGCTCCTTCGGGTCTTGTCCGCAAGGAGCACATCAGCAGGACCAGCAAGGTTTTGTATTCCACTGGTTTGCTGCCTGGGCTCTTGATTGAGAGATTTGTAGCGAAAAGACTAGGGAACAATCCCTCCGCCGCGGTTGCAGTCAAATCTAAGCCAACCACACCAACCAGTATGGCGATGGAGGAGGAGCTGCCCAGTCAGGAGCAGGCTCACAAGGATTCGACCAATGTTCTCTCGGAGATAAGACCTGAAATCGCAGCTCGAGATGCAGTGGTAAGTCGATGGGATCTATTCATATGCACAAGATTCCGTATCACGTGCTAAAAGACCTTTGGCGTCAGGCATGGCAGGTCCGGAACCATCAAGGCTTTGTCAAGGCTTTCATATCAAGTATTAGGTACGGGCCGATCCATGAACAGCATGCTCGTTGGCGCCTAGTTGGTGATCACTTTGCTATGGCCAAATCATCAATCCAAGACAGTCAGGGAGACAAACCTAAAAGAGCTGCTCGTGTTTTAGTCGTTTGTGGCGATGACGACCCCATTGTGATCAAGAATGAGACTTTCGAAGATGCATGCCAGGCTCTAGGATCGGACAACGTGGAGCTTCGTAGTTGTAATGCTGGGCACGAATTACCGATGACCCACAGTCGCGATATCGTTAGAATGATTACGGATTTTTTGCAACGAGAACAAGACTGATTTAAGATTTCCTGCGACGAGCACAAGAACCTTGGTGTATCAAAGTAAGCCGCTACCCTCTCAATCATGAAAGTAACCACCGACCGAGAAATATTAAAGTTTTAGAGCAGGATGGAGTTACAATTATGTGGCACATGGCATTGTGCACTGGCTCGTCCACGAATGCTATCTGTAGCTGAAAGTGCCTTCCCCATCAGGAGGTGGTCCCAAGCTCTTAATCTTATTCGCGCTTTCCTTTGCGAAGCCTACGTCCATTAGTGTTTACTTGATCAGACTCATTCTTTTACGCAGACCACATACACATTCAACTCTTGCATTACCTTGCTTCATCTTGATTTGCATTTTAGATAGAGGTTTATAGATCAAGACCTCTTGTGCAGTCTTACATTGTATGAGGAGCTGCAGCTAGAGAGGGTACTACAGCAATGGATGGTCCAAGATGGAAGCCTCTCACTGGCACTCCAAGCAAGCCGCCACTCCCACCTAACCTACTGGTCCCTGATCTATCCCCCGCTCGCTCGACGGCTTCTGATGCGGAGAGCCTGACAATGCTGCCACCGTCGCCACAAGGTTCCTTCATCCATCGGAGGCGTCAAGGTCAATATATACCTCGCCCACCCGTGTGGAACGTTCCTAAACTTGAACAAGAGACCAAGGACCCTGACTTCGGCGGTCTTGAAGCAGAACTACCTGGGAACACCGCGCCAGCTGGCTGGTTTGATATTCAGCTCCCTGGGATGTCAGTTAATGATCAAGTCCGAAGAATGGCGGATGTGTTCTATGACCGGCCACTTGTTGTTAACATGATGACGGCGCAAGAGCCTCAGGGTGATTCATTAAGGGCTCTGGGGAAAAAAGAAGAACGAAATAGTGAGACTATCCACTCGCAACCAGAACAACTGCACGACGAACGAGGCCTCAAAGTGCCTGATGAGCAACATGTCGACAGTGTGAACCCGTCTATGGGCACTACTGCTGTAGGCAGCAAACATTCTTCCGAGCTCCCCAAAGCGAACATTACTACAGATGCTGAGGAAGACCGACGGGTAAGGCAAAAACAACTGTGTTTAAGCTGCAACTGCTGACTTTACAATTTTAGCCGGATTTGATGCAAGTACAACAACTACTAGCCGACGTCCAAAACGCCCTTCAACGGCACGATCGATTACTATCGGACCTTCAGAACCTTCCTGCGTCTCGCGAGAATAACGCAGCTTTTCCGTCTGAGCAGCTAGCAGACGCTCAAAATGCCCTTCAGCGGCAACATCGATTACTGGCGGATCTTCAGATCTCTTCTTCATCTTCTGAGGATAGTGCACCTCTTCAGTCCGAGCAACGAGCCCTGACACATGCTGCGCGTAAGTAGACTTCTGAGCGTCTCTTACTCCTTACTGAGGCTGTCAAGAAGCATGAAACGCGTCTTGACAGTATGCGCTCTCAAGGCATGCCTCCTTGCTCAATTCATTGACTTGGGGGAGAAATGCTGATTCCGAAGCTTACTCAGGTCCTGTATCCCCGCTGCCTTCACCTGCGAATGAGCCTGCATCGAGCACTGATCAATCTACCGATGGCGGTGTACCTATTAGGTCTGAGCAAGAAGCCACAACGCATACACCCGGACCGGCGCCAGATACCGAACCTTTTCCAGAATACCAGGATAGCGGAACTGTGCGGTCGGGCCGCCGGACGACGCCGTCGTCACGTGTCAGGCGTGAGGACATGAACTTTGCCCAGCGAGCTGCCTACGATGCCTCTCACCTAGCAGCAGCTCAACGTCTCCCGAGAGCCTTAAGGAACACCGACGAAATCAATGATGCCGGGCTTGACGGTATTCCTTCTGCGCCCGTGGACCTATCAGAAGCTAATGATCCAACAAAAGAGGGCCAAGCGACAAAGAAGAGCAAGAGGAAAACCATTCTTGGGTTCTTCCAACGTTCGACTGGACTTGCGATCAGCTCCTCGACTTCGGCCAAGCAGACAGGACCTCGCCAAAACTGTGCACAAGAATCGGGGAACGAGTATGGTAGTGGGCATAGAGAAGATGCTGCAGAGGCTGCGGGCACCTCAGCTACTCAAGTAGCGCGACAAGTCCTCGTGGAAGGTAAGTTCACTGCCTTCGACGATCACGCTTCCTTGTTATGAGCAACGTCTAATTACATCAAAGATCCTGCGTGCGAGAAGAAGACCGTTCAATCCAGATTCAAGGAATGGAGATCAACCTTCGGGAGAAGTTCTAAGGGGTATCAACCGATCTCGAGCATTCCGCAAATGAGGAAGAAGCCATCAGTCAAGCTCAAAGGCATTCTCAAGAATCGAAATTATAAACAGGAATGGTCGAATTCGGGCCAGTCAGATGACGGAATGGTAGACGAGAATGTCCAAGGGGAGAAGCACATCTTCAGAAGGCCGGTACGGCTTTCTGATCCTGATAATCCACTGCTAGGCGGGATCACACAGTCCGAGAACGACAACAGCACGATGAGAGCTTCCAATGAACGCCCTTCTGAGGGACAACGTGGTAGCGTATCTCCGAGTCCATTTCGCACTCCGTTTGACAACCAACAGCACAGGGCCTCGACAGACGTGACCTCAGAATACTCCTGGGTCACTCCGGAACGGGTGTCGTTGAATGCAACAGTAGACGACGCCACGTCTTCACGTGTGGAATCTGCCAGCCCTGCCACGGATACCACACCGAGGCTCGCTGAAAGTATACTAGCCGCCAGAGCCGTGGACGAAAAAGATGAGATTCTGACTCCTGCCACGCGTCAGGGACCTCTAGCCGATATCACGAATCAAGGCAATCCGCGCGAATACGACACTGCTGGTCCCTCCAATTCACGTTCGGCAGCAGCCAGGACAGAACCTAAAGTCACATATGTCACGAACACCCCGCGCATGCGTCCGCTGGACGATGTACCGGCGGATGAGGAGCTCATCCTCCCACCTCCCGCATCTCAGTCTGCAACGCCAATGCTACGACCGAACGAGTTGAGAGAGGAAATCAAAGCACTGAATCCACTCAATCGGGATCTGGATAGTTACTAAAGTGGAGACTAGCTTGATTCAGCGATTGGGCTTGCTCGGTACTTGGCCGTGGATTGGGGCCTTGGATTCCCTCTCTTACTTTCGGTGCTTGTTTTATAGAATGGCTGTTCGGATAACTCAGTTTCATCATTATGCCCGTTAGAATCTTACGAATCCAGTGGTTCCCGCAAAGACTGTGCAAGTCCAAAAATCTTCTGTGATGAGTTCTCGTCCTCGTCCTTGATATAATAGAGGGAGTCTCGTTCCCTCTATTCCCAGCACCTGAGGTCCCTTAGCACCCCCCTTTTTTAGGCTGATCACAATCTTGTATGCATGGCATGACGAAGCCTCAGGGGTCATTGCCAGAGCCTGTTCCTGTCCGGGCGGACTCAGGGAGAAAGCACGGCACATGAACGTTCCGCCGCTTAAGCTATGATCTGTTAATGGAGTATCATCATACTTCACTGTCTTCCAATAGCCCAGAATCTCTCAACGAGCGCTTCACTCCCCGGTGCTCCTGATTTGATATCTGAGGTATCGCACTAGGATGAACATGTCAATAGAACTGTTTTTGCGACGAGATCTTATTTTTAGCAACATCTGCAAAGCAGAGCGTTGTAAAAGGGCGTTAATAGATCGCAGGATCAGTCACAACGCTCCTCGTCTAGCTTTGTAGTTCCCCACATTGTTTATAACATTGACATTCAGTCCGCCAAGCGCTCTACAATTTCTATCTGCCAACTAGCAATAGGATCCGAGCGATCGCTAGTCGAAATTGCAAGATCCTCGACCCAGTATATTGCAGGAACTTCAAGTATTCTACTACTAATTGACCGTAGTCCTTCCAGCAAATCTCGACACTGGTCAAGTGGTTAAAACCCCATGTATTCAGACCCTGAGAGCTTGGGAATCTGTACAGAAAGGATTTGCTTTTTGAATTTTCGATCGTTCGATCCTGACGGATTCCATCTTCTTCGATTTTGGTTCTTGCGATTTTGCTCCGCTACAACGTAGAAATGATGTTGATAGGCTGCATGAACTCATGCTAAACAAGAAGGCTTCGGACCCAGACGTCGAGCTCCCTGTCGAATTGGTGAACAACACTTTGTTCGGATTAACGTGCTTTAACAGTTTGCCTCTTTAGCTATCGATCTTTGTTGGTTGTCCGATCCGTTGTGGTTTCATCAAGATGTTCTTCCAGGAAGTGGTGAAATATAGTCCACCAGTTCTTGCCGTTGCATGGAATACTCCAGGGGCCCACTCGCCAGCCGTGGCAGCTGCTGATGGTGGCCGTCGTTGGAGATGGTGAGTTACTGCCCGTCGGCTGCGAAGTTCGGCGTAGGTCCTACACCACCAAAGGTGTCGATGTTTGGGCATATGGCGAAGGAGGAGGCCTGCTGTTCGTTGTCTGTGATGAGGGTTTTGCTTGTTGCTATCGTTCCTTTGGGGAGGTCTCAGCTGCTTTGTCTTGTGCGGTGACGAGATCGACTTACTAGACTTTGCCAGCGGCATAGATGGCGGAGGCGTCCTGGAGGTTTAAGCGTCTGGTTGTCAGCTGCATTGAAGCACGTGTGAGGAGAGTGAGTGAGAGGGGGGACGGTACATTGTGGGCGTGGCAGGGGCCTGACGACTTCTTTGGGGATGGGCATGTTGAGGGCATGTTGGGAGTTGGGGATCACTATCCGGCCTGGATATCCAAGGAGGTTTCAAGGCACAATTATCCTACTGGCTTGGAGGTGTGGGAATGAAAAGAGATGAGAGAAGGTCGATCGCCGTATCATTCTTGCCTCTGGTGGGATGGAGAGAATGCGAAACGCTTCAATACTCTAAGGGCTTCAGCTCGCTTTTTGCCTTGGCTTAGCCGCCTCAATTCACTGACGAGAAATACTGAACCCTTGAAAATAGGAATATCTTAAAAGCACTTCTTTGGCTGGACTCGCTGGATACTCAGGGAGAAGTACTAGCCATCCGTACCTCTAATGCATTCAATAGTATAATGTAATGAAAGAACAAGAAGTGTAGATCAATAGGGAGAGAGTTCGTGTTCTGACCTCGAGGAACCCTACAGTCTTCAGAACGCATAGTCCTGATAGGGGTATCCACAAAATAACTGTGAGATATCTGGGTAGCGATGCCATCGGATATTTCTACAATGTCACGTTGGGCAGCTCGACCAGTGCAGACCCACGGGCTGAATCTTTGATCATTCATTTGATCTACTATCCCATCTGCCCGGGTATTCTGTACCTATATTCAATTCATTCCATCAACGTGGAAGGGTCTCCAAACCACCCACTTCATTTCATATACCTCAAGACATTAGGTTCTTCCAAGCTCAGTCTCTCTAAAACATCCCTTCTCTAGGATGTAATTTGTGTCTCTTTGATCATCAATTGCAAGAACCCTTTTTAGCGAAGATTCCCAAATTGCCAGGGACTGGGGGTTCTTTGCGAGCTTCAGCAGCTCACTCCTCGAGTGCAGCTGCAGTAGCTAAGTAGACATCGCCAGAAGATCAATGATACTGTTCAGCATCCTGGCAACTGCTGGTTCTCCGCCATCGTTCCACACGATCGGCCGATTTTGGGATCGAGCTTCGATGATACCGCGGCAGAGATTTTCCAGGTACCTTAGGTCTACGTCACGAAATTTTCCGCTGAGGTCTCCAATCGTGATCTCGATGTTCGAGAACTGCGCAAGTGCTTCCGCGATACCTGTCATGCTCAAATGGAAGTAGGCTTTGTTGAGATGCACATGCAATCTCTTAACCATATTCTTTGTCGCATGCGGCATTCTGTCGAACCAGAAGTCGTGGTTGTCGTAAGGATGCACTTTGGATCTCAAGGGTAGTCCTACCGCCCTTGCGTAATGATGAAAGTGTTCGTCTTGAAGATCATAGCTTGTATCTCATCGTGCACCAGGCGGCAGCTGCGCATCAAGTTGGTAGCGTGTGGTGACCAGCGATGTATTTCGGGCCAATCCACTTTACGGTCTTCGATCACCATGCTTGGCCGGAATGAACAGACGACTTCGCAGTTGTGGCGGTGACCCTCGGTCACATGGATGATCTTTGCTCTTGGGGAAGATTTGTTCATACACAACATCGCGCAAATCGCGTGAGAGGTGTAGAAACGGAAACAACGCAGCCTCCTGGACTCCTTGGGAATAATCTGTGGAGATCGAGTTGACCATGCTTGTAGCGATAACATCATCCTCACTTCGTATGTTCAGGTATCCCATCTTTAGCAAAGCTTTACGGTTGTTGCTACCGCAGTTGTTTGATACTTTCAACGACGATTCGCTCAAAAACGACACCCCTTTTACTACGCTGCTCAATGCTGCCGAAGCTGGATGCAATGTTGGTTACTCGGGTCGTCTCCGTTGGTTTCCTCAGAGCCCGAGCGTGAGCTGGGTCTTTCTCGCGGAATTGGAACAAGTTTCTTGGCCTATGGTGTAGTGATGGTTAGGTACCGGTCAGCATCCCGTACTATGGTGTACCAAAAAAGTCGGCAAGCGCTATCGATGGGCGGCTCAACGAATTGTCGTTGGGCAAATCGAAGCAGAAGTCTCTTCACAATCATTACCGAGTCCCAAGCAGAGAAATGGCTGCACTCACTGCTTTTGACACGGGCAAAACAACACAAATGTAGTGCTTCTTCGCGATACCTAGCAAACCTTGTCAAATCCAACGCTTAGCATCATGTTCCGAGGTCACGCTACACCCATTCACACTTTGTGATAGGGTATTGTGAGGTCTTTGCATAGCAGTAGATACCCTACGCTGCTGATCCTCACAAGAGTCTTAACTTATTCTATGCGCCGGCAAGCAGCAATGAAAACTTTCGTTGGCACCGATCAAAGAAGGCAATAACGGCATGCTGAACAAGTTTCGATCGCTGGATGGTTATCGGGGCCTGCAAAGCCTGACCAGTCCCAAGTCAATTATACTCTTACCTTCATTTCATGATGACAATGTATAGAGATTTCTCCTCATTCGCGTGTAGTGCTGATATCGCTCGGCTTTTCTTGATCCTCTCCTTTGTCGTCAATAGCTTGCCACCAGGTACCCAATGCCCCGTTTCGCAACTGCTGTCTGGCTTGATCTAAGGAATCAATTGCTATCTACCGATCAATTTGCCTCAAGAGATCCCTACCTAAACGGAGTGAAAGGATTTACGGAGTGAGTACTTTTATTTCTCCGCGAAAAACCCTGTTCTCGGCATCCGGCCCTCATGGCGGCATCCGGCCCTCATGGCCGGTCACGTGCTTTCGCTTTCCTTCGATCATCGAGGTCTTGGGTTACTTTGCCTTATGGATATGATCCCTGACTCTCAAGAAGCTCTAAGCTCATGACAGACTGGATCAGGCTGTGCTGACGGCGATAACGTCTATCACATAGAATCAAGCACATGATGTGCAGGCAGCATGGACGCATGTTGCAGCTGTGGCGGTGCAATGCTGATCCATGCAGAATCCGAGCGCAGGCACACATCGCCGACCTAAGTAACATACTGATCATAGATGACCTTCAATTTGAAGCATTGCCGCCACTCAATACATGTCTCATGACATCCCGTTCTCCACAGCGCAGTGGCATTGTCGAATGGTTAACTGCGATCCATCCATGTAGGTAACGAGCTTCTCTCGCCTTTCCTCCCTTCTCTGTCCATCTTCTAGAAACCAAGTATAGCTCCCATCACTACCAGCAGCCAACTCTTCTAGAGCGATATCAGAGAGAAATTTCCAACAGGGCTCTTGTACTCGACAGCCTAGCGCGCCATCATGGCTATACCCGTTTCCCCCGGGGAGATCCTCGCTGTCGCCAAATTCGCGACGGGATTGTGGAAATCATGCAAAGCCGCACCGAGCGAGTTCCAACAAGTTGGGAAGGAGGTGATCGCCATGAGGACAATTGTAGAGACTGTGCATATCGAGTATCAAGATCCAGACTCAATCATCAATCTGGTAGACAAGAAGCCCGAGAGAATCATCGGAAAGCGGCTAAAAGTCTACATCCACAATTGCGAGGAAGCTTTAAAGGCCGTCGATACGTTGCTAAAGCAGTATGAGCGTATGGGCGTGAAAGATAAAGTGTTGTGGGCGCTGAAAGGCAAGTCCGAGGTGGCGCTGCTGGAGGCGAATTTGTCAAGTTCCGCATCGCAGTTGGACAGCTACGTATCAAAGATAACGCTTAAAGGTGTCGGCCTGGTCAACGAGAATTTGATTGCTGGACTTGGAAGGCTGGAGGATCTGCTCGAAAAGTATGCTGGCAACGAGAAAGCGGCGGTCGCCGAAGAGATGCGGCAGAGACAGAAATCTGGATGCTCGAAGAAGGAGACTAAAAGGCTGCGGAAGCTCATGGAAGATTATGCGCAGGAGATGTCTCGGTCTGCTGCGGCGGACATTGAACCTCAAGTGACTGTGCGGCCAACGACACCTGACCCGCCTCGAGACCAAAAAGCGCACAAAGACCAACTCACAGTCCCTAAGCCTAATAGACCGCGAGCAGGATCCGTTGATACTGCATTGGATGCAAAAGGAGCTCAAGCCAGTCGCCGTTCTTCAAAGAAGGGCATGAAACCTAAGAAGCCAAAATTCACCCTAGAGTGCTGGCTCGTACAGATCAAGTCTGCCCAAGCGTTCTTCGTCACATTCGAGATGTCGGGAAAAGAGAGCCAAAACCGAGGCCAATGGAAGTTGCGAGAGATGGCAAAGCAGTTCAATAAAATGCCAACAAAGGATAAGCTCCCCGGCGACCATGAACTCGTGAGCTGGGTGCTAAAAGATCGAAAGAAGAATGAAGCAGACGAGAAGTACGCGTGGTTTCCCTATGCTGCGAAGGTTGAGCGCAAAGGCAACATTCCTTTAGGCCTGGGCGTCGAAGAACAAGCGATGGTCATCATCAAACGGCAATTAAAAGCAAAACCGAAGACGGAGATGGATGAGCAGAAGAAGGCTGAGAAGAAGGACGGGGAAAAGAACGATGAGAAGAAAAAAGACGCGATGAAAAAGGACAAGGACGACAAGGACGACAAGAAGCTGCTAAAATTCAAGTAGCTTGTGCTGCTGCTATTGAGTCGTCGAAGGACACAGTATCTCGACAGCAAGACCGCCCGCCACTTGATCACCCTCTCAACGAGCTGCCCAAGTCCAAGCATCCTGCCCACAACGAAGCCATGTCGAGCATAGTGCCTGGGAGCAGTTTGTTGCATGTTTTCACTCCCTGGCAATACCTATCATCCAATGCTTCACTTCACAGAATGGGCTCCCATGGATCCCTGTTCTGGACCCATAGTGGACCCATATCTCGATTTACCAAGTCCAATGGCAACAATTGAATCCCATCATCACCAGTCTCAAATTTGCACACTAGGATCTACTCTCAGCGGTCGTCCCACCGTCTATAGTTTCCACCATTTCAACCTGCAGATATCAGACTTGCAGAGTTCGAGCAACGGGCCATGGAACGCTTAGAAAACTTCTCCTACTTTCCTGTGCAGAAGAACCCACTAACCATCCAAGTCCCTCTGCTCTCGCAGTCTGCAGCGGCCTTTTGCCTGGCTCTGGGGAAAGTGTCGACGACGTCGCCAACGGCGATATCTCAATGGAATATTATGAATCCGCCGATACAGACGTCCACGTATTTACCTCACGGCCGCGACCGACCCCTGCTTCTGTTTATTTTTGATCATTGATCACATGTATGAAGTCCCTTTTGGACCCATCAAACCCTGGGGTATCTGAATCGAAATCTCAGAGATGCCGAAGATCAGAGCCCAGGGATGCTGTGCAGAAAGTGCCTTTTCAAGAAACGTTAGGAAAAGACTGTTCTGTCGGCGTCAAAGTTTCGACGAGCATATTGCCACTACAGCAACATATTGATTTGGTCACACTCTTGCTCGGGAGCCTGAGTCAAGTTAGGGATCCGTGAGCGATGTGTTGGCCGTTAATAATGAACATGATTTGTTTTGGACGTCGTGTCTTTCACTTCTTTATCGACTACAAAGTGATTTCTTGTTTGGTTTGAGGTTCGGCATGCCTCATTAACCCAACACCTGGCGATCATGAGTACCTCGTCTCGATGCAACATTCTCCTGCGAACTTGCTTCTCCCGCGCGTTTCCCTCGTGAGAAACTGCGCCAGATCATCAGTTGACTTCTTTATTTGGAGTCGACGATCTCATTCAATCATGTTCGCATTCAAAACTGTCTCCAAATGTTCCAACGTTTCCTCCAATAGCCCCCTTTTTATCCCACTTAATTCTCAACCTTAATCTCCACCCCCTTCTCCGATTCCGGGATTACTTTATCCTCCTTTCCGCCCTTCAACCCCGGCAGCTCCCCCATCGCCTCATCAATAATCTGCAACGCGGTCCTGATCTCCTCCTCCGTAATCACCAGCGGCGGCGCCAACCGGATAATATTCTGATGCGTCGGTTTCGCCTTCACACAATCATCAGCGTCCTCACTCCCTTGAACATGCGCAATCTTAAGAGCGCGGCCCACCAGCAACCCCTTGTCCTTCATCAGCATACACAAATCCCACGCGCTGTGCCCGCCGGTCTTGGTCTCGTCGATTACGATCGCATTGAGCAAGCCTCTTCCGCGGATCGTTTTGATCATCGGATTCGAGAGGTCGTGCAGGCCTTGCCGGAACATCTGCCCCAGCAGCTCTGCCCGCTCGACCATGTGCTCATCGCGGACGATCTCGAGCGCGCGGATCGCGACGGCGCAGCCCAGCGGGTTGCCGCCGTATGTCGAGCCGTGGGTGCCGGGCTCGATGGTGAGCATGATGTCCCTGGAGCCGAGCACGCAGGAGACGGGGTACATGCCGCCGGAGATGGCTTTGCCGAGGAGGACGAGGTCGGGCTTGATGTCGCTCCATTCGTGGCAGAGGAGCTTGCCGGTGCGCGCGATGCCCGTCTGGATCTCGTCGCAGATGAGGAGGACGTTGTGTTGGGTGCATAGATCGCGGGCTTCTTGCAGGTAGGAGGGGTCGGGGACGATGATGCCGGCTTCGCCTTGGATGGGCTCGACGAGGAAGGCTGCGACTTTGGGGCCGTGGGCTTCGAGCGCGGCGCGCAGGGCGGGGATGTCGTTGTATGGGAGGGATTGTTTGGTTTTGGGGCACGTGGAGCCGATGTTGGGGAGGTAGGGCCCGTAATTGTCGCGGGTTTCGGGATCTGTAGACATGGAGATTGCGGCGAAGGTGCGGCCATGGAAGTTTTCGGTGACGCCGAGGACGAGGGCTTCGTTTTCGGGGATACCCTTCACTTTGTAGCCCCATTTTCGGGCGATCTTGATAGCGGTTTCGACGGCCTCGGCGCCGGTGTTCATAGGGAGCACCATGTCGAAGTTGAAATAGCTGGTTACGAATTTGGCGAAGCGGGGGAAGACATCGTTGTAGAAGGCTCGTGAGCTGAGGGTCAATCTCGATGCTTGCTCGGTCAAGGCTTTGACAAGTTCGGGGTGGCAGTGGCCTTGGTTGACTGCGCTGTAGGCGCTCAGAAAGTCTAGGTAGTGCTTCCCCTCTGGATCCCATACTGAGGTACCTGAGGCTCGGGCGAAGACGATAGGTAGAGGATGGTAGTTATGGGCGGCGTAGGTGTGCTCGCTGGTGATGGCTTCATCCGTCGAGGCGGCATGGTACTGGGAGGGATCTGGTGTGCCTGTGGGATGGAATGCTGGTGCTGTAGCTTTCAGTGTCGTCCCATTGGTACCATTTGCATGACTGCTGGTCGTCTGCGTCGCCATTGGAGCCATATCTATTTAGAGTATTCGTTCCTTTTCCGAGACCGGATGGACAGAACCTACAGATCAAGATGCAAGGAATGTAAATCCATAGAGCCTTCAAAAGCAATAAATTCAATGCGAATACGTGAGAACAAAGAAAACAAAACCCCGGAATTGCCGTCATTAACCGTTGGCTTTCGCTTCCGTGTGTATCGATTTTTACTCGAGGAAGTAGTAGTGGGGTATAGCGTGCCAAGTCCGCCAAGACCTCATCAATACCGTTCACGTGGATGTGGGGTTCCGTCTAATCCCTGTCTGGCCGAGCCCCCTTTCAACCTGTCTGGTTATGGAATTATCAGCTAATAATCAGTATGAGATTCCCTCCTTGACTTGGGCGCGATGTCGTCGACGCCGACTTCAGAGTCTTCGACAAAGGTCGGCAGTGAGTCCTCGATAGTCTTCGAGGAACTCAAGAGCCTGAGATATCGTACGTTCGAACGCGCGCATAGGGCGACCACCGCGCAAGACATCCTGCTGTTTCTGGTCGCATTCAGGATGTTGAATGCGTTGAGCATCAGAACGTTCTTTCAACCCGACGAATACTTCCAGTCCCTAGAGCCCGCTTGGCAAATTGCGTTTGGCAAGGACAGCGGCGCATGGATCACCTGGGTAAGCTTTTCTTGTTTTATGGGAGTGTTCATCTCTGCTAACAATGCACTTAGGAATGGAAGAACCAATTGCGTTCCGCCATACACCCTAGTATCTTTGCCGGCGTCTACTGGCTGGCTTCCTGGCTATCGACGTCGTTGAAGCTCCCTGCCGACTGGCACGCCGACCTTCTGATAGCTGCGCCGAAAGTAACGCAGGCGGTATTTGCAGCGTTGGGGGATTATTATACGTGGCGGCTGGCGTCGAAGACATACGGGCACGAAAGTAAAGAGGCATGGGCAGCCGTATGTAGAGACCCTTATCACCAATCGAATACAGTCTTGGAAATCTCTTGCACTCGTACAGAGACTGATGCTTGCTATGTGATGCGCTATAGCTCCTCCTGACCATCTGCAGTCCCTGGCAATGGTTCTGTTCCACGCGCACGCTCTCGAATTGCCTAGAGACCACCCTGACCATTATTGCGTTGAATAGTTGGCCATGGAATTGGGTTCTGGACAAGTCAGTGGAAGAGCAGGAAGACAGATACGGCCTGCGCAGAGGCCATGAAGGAGACGAAGAAAACCAAGAGCTTGCTAAGTAAGTAGTCCACGCACGAAGATCTGCTGGACTGGGCTAATATTATCAGAAGGCTTTGTTGCTGCCTTCTGCTTGCTGCTTTGGCCTGCATTCTCCGTCCCACAAACCTCCTTATCTGGATCTGCTTCGCCTGCTTCATGCTATGGCACACTACCAGCTTCGGCTGGTTGGTACCATTCCGTAGGCCTGAAGCACCAATCTGGATTCATATCTCAAGCTGGACTATCGGACCTGCGACCTTAAAGGAAAGAAAGCTCCTCGTTGCGGAAGCGGTGCTTTGCGGGTAGAGGCCCTTTACCCAATATCGCCCTCACCGGACTAACCAAACATCAGGGCCCTCGTGTTCGCACTTTCTACACTCGTCGATCGCGTCTACTACCAGCAATGGGCCTTGCCACCTCTCCGCTTCCTCTATTTCAACATCGCGCAATCGCTCGCCGTCTTCTACGGTCGCAATCCCTGGCACTACTATCTAACGCAAGGCTACCCCCTTCTCTTAACCACCTTCCTTCCCTTTGGCCTGGTTGGTCTCTACCAGTCCCTCTCCTCTGCCTCGGACACCGACCTCTCGCCACTGTCACGGAGAATAACGCACCAACTTGCCACCACCGCCGTTGTAGTTCCAGCAATCCTCTCCTTGATTTCTCACAAAGAAGTACGCTTCATTTACCCCCTGCTCCCCCTGCTCCACGTCCTCTCTGCCCCTTCTTTCGTATCCTTCTTCCATCCTTGCATAACACCCGCTTCCCCGCGCCAATACCACGCCCTCCTCCCCCGTCGCTTGCTTCTGGTTTGCCTCGCCCTCGCAACTCTGGCACTATCCCTCCTCACAACGACAAGCCATCAAACCGCACCTTTGTCAGTTATGAACTATCTCAGATCGCAGTACACATCACACTATCTCACCCAGCCACCTTCAGCCTCGGCTTTGACTCCAGCACCGAGTATCATGACAGTCGGATTTCTGATGCCATGTCACAGCACACCTTGGCGAAGCCATCTCGTCTTCTCCGGCATCAAAGCGTGGGCCTTGGGCTGCGAACCGCCTGTCGGGCTCAACGCCACCGAGCGGGAACATTACCTTGACGAAGCAGACCGCTTTTACACAGATCCGAACCATTTTCTGAACCATGAGCTAGGCAAAGCGCCGCAAGCGAAAAGAAGCGGCTTCCTCGGGTTTGGTCGCCAAGAAGGCGGTAGCTTTCCTAGCGATCAAGTACAGCAGCCCGGCGAGATCGAACCATGGGATGGCAGATTGGGTCGAAAGCAATGGCCGGAATATGTTGCTTTCTTTGGGCAGCTAGAGCCGACGATGCAGACGGTGCTGAAGGGGTCTCAGTACAGGGAGTGCTGGCGAGGGTGGAATAGTTGGGGTCATGATGACTGGAGGAGGAAGGGAGACATCGTGGTGTGGTGTGCCCGGGATCGAGAAAAGAAGCGGGAAAAGCGGGAAAAGGAGAAACTGAGGAAGGGGTGGTGGTGAGTATTGCATTTCTTCCTTATGATGCATAGGGTGGTGAGGGAAGGAAAGCGATGTATTGATATTTGATACCCTTGGCAGCGGCTATCCAGATACTCAATAATTTGTGATTTGTTTGATTGTTCTACTTGACTAGACACCACGAGAAGAATGAAAAGGTCCACTTGGTCACAAGATGTTCGGGTAAACCAGCTCGAACATATCAGCAGCCCAATGAAAGTGCTTCTTCGACAAGATACTGCATATCCCTTTTCTATTATCAAATCCCATCACAATGGTCATGAGAAAGCCCGAAAAAAATTATCTGTAGCAATTGATCTTGCCTCGCGGTCTCAGCGTTGAGAGCCCTTCAAGAAATCAGACCATCGGCAGTCATAGATACCAGTCTTCACGGGTCATTCAGCATTGCATAAGAGCTTGAGAATATCTTCATAAAGTAGATTGCGACAGCAACTCGAATTCCAAGTTGTCGGAATTAAGTAAAACGTTGATAGTGCTTCGGTTAGTTACTTTATCCGGATTAGGTCGCATTGAAAGAGGCTTACCAAGCTTTTTTGTACGAGGAGATCGGTGCTGCTGACCGTAGTTTCCTTGCTCTGCCAATCGGAGCCGCTTTTGTCCGGACTTAGGGCCGATCGGGCTTTGGAGAGAGCGCCACTAGTAGTCCGTATTGCTCATCGATTTCTGCAGTCAGGTGGGGCGATATCGTTAATCGTTACGAGATGTGACCGCTGCCTGTCATCTGCTTTATTGTTCGACAGCAGGCTCCCAGCGGATCCCATGCACTTGCCCTATCAAAAACAATAACACGGGCGACAACGATGACCGACTCTGGTCATCAAGAGAAGGAGTATTCCTCTACAGATCCTGTCGGGGCTGTCAATCAGACAAACACCCAAGAGCCCGTCGCCACCGAGCCTCTGCAATATGTTGTCTCGGAAAGCGGGTCTTCGTCCGATCAGGAGAAGAAAGAAAGACCAGAGGCTACCAGGACTCTCACAACAACCACTACAAGGTCTACCTTGACCGCTGCAGATTTCAACCCAGAGCCCAGCAAGAAGAGACCATGGTACAGGCGAAATCCCCTGAAAGGCTCACGGAAGCCGCCGGTGCCAAAAGAGAGGGTTGTGTCCAAGGAATACGGTGCAAGCTTCTTCAGCGTGCTGACATTCCAATGGATGGCCCCAATCATGAGGGTTCGAGGCCCTACTTCGGTCTTATGAGACTAGACTAACATCCTTGTAGGTTGGATACCAACGGCCTCTAGAAATCAACGACATCTGGCTTGTCAATCCTGACCGTTCGGCCGAAATTCTTTCAGACAAACTCCGTATCTCTTTCAACAAACGGGTTGCGCGCGGAGATAGACATCCACTACTGTGGGCCATGCACGAAACGTTCAAGAAGGAATTCTGGATTGGGGGTTTCTGCAATCTAGGCGCAACTGTGCTTGGTGTAATATCGCCTTTCACCCTAAGATACCTTATATCTTTCGCCACCCAGGCCTACTACGCGCAACATAGTCGTGCGCCAGCCCCACCCATCGGCAGAGGGATAGGTTTGGTCATAGCTATCACAATCATGCAGATGTTGCAGAGCTTGGGAACTAACCACTTCATATATCGTGGCCAGATTGTAGGAGCACAGACGAGAGGGGTCCTCACGAATCTGATATTCGAAAAGGCCATGAGGATCTCCGGACGCGCTAGGGCTGGAGGTAGAGCTATCGAAGATGATCATCCCAGTACGTTTAATTACGGTAAAGATGGTAAGAACGCGGAGAGCAGTAATGTCGTCCGACGCTTGTTAGATCGTAAGATGCAGCCAGGCACAGGTGCCAAGATGACACCCGACAAAGCCAAAGGCATACTTGGTGATGGAGCTGGCTGGGGCAACGGAAGGATAGTCAATATCATGTCTACAGATACTTACCGTATCGACCAGGCGTCGGGCATGTTCCATATGGTCTGGACCTCGCCCGTTGGAATAATAGTCACACTCGCTCTATTACTCGTCAATATCACCTACTCAGCTTTGGCGGGCTTTGCTCTCTTGGTCATTGGTCTTCCTGTGCTTACCAAAGCTATCAAGACCCTCTTTGTGCGGCGGCGGGCGATCAACAAGATTACTGACCAAAGAGTCTCGCTTACACAAGAGATCTTGCAATCAGTCCGCTTTGTAAAATACTTCGGCTGGGAAAGCAGCTTTATGGAGCGACTCGGAACCATCAGGAAACGTGAAATCCGTGCCATCCAGATATTACTGGCTATTCGAAACGCGATTAATGCGGTCTCCATGTCATTGCCTATATTTGCTTCAATGCTTTCATTCATTACCTATTCGCTCTCTAATCATGCACTCAATCCTGCTCGTATTTTCTCTTCCTTGGCTTTGTTTAATTCGCTTCGTATGCCATTGAACATGCTGCCTCTTGTGATAGGCCAGGTCACAGATGCTTGGGCCTCTATTGGACGGATTCAAGATTTCATGCTCGCGGAAGAACAGAACGAGGATTTTGTGTGGGACATGGAAGGCAAGTATGCTGTTTCGATGGATCACGCGGATTTTACCTGGGTAAGTAAATTTCGGAGCTTCTATTACCCCTTTCTGAGGTCTTGAAGAAGCGTGAAACATGTCTGAGCTGTATCCGCTCCCAAAGCATGCAACTCTGCTCATTGCATTGACTGAAAGGAGGAATGTTGACTCCGAAATCTACTTAGGAACGGACTGTATCACAGGACCCGAATAAGACCAACTTCCAGACCAAATACCAGATTAAGGAAGCGAAGAAAGCCGAGAAGGCGGCTGCTAAGGCTAGGAAGTCGATCGACTTCAAAGAAGGCACAGATAGTGCTAGTACTTTGACCAGTGAAGAGCCGTTTAAACTTCGGAACATGAACTTTTCGATTGGGAGAAATGAGTTGATCGCTGTCATTGGTGGGGTTGGCTCTGGGAAGTCCAGTCTCCTCGCAGCACTTGCCGGCGACATGCGTAGGACAAACGGGGGAGTCACCATGGGTGCCACAAGGGCCTTTTGCCCACAGTACGCTTGGATACAGAATACCACTGTGAGAGAGAACATTCTGTTCGGCAAAGAGTATAATCGCAAATGGTACGATGAGGTCGTTGATGCTTGCGCATTGCGAGCGGATCTCGACATGTTACCGCACAATGACCAGACTGAGATTGGCGAACGAGGCATTACCGTGTCCGGCGGGCAGAAGGCCCGTCTCAACATCGCAAGGGCGATATACTTCAACAGCGATATCATGATCATGGACGATCCTCTCTCGGCAGTCGATGCTCATGTTGGACGACACATTTTCGACAACGCGATATGCGGCCTGCTGAAGAACAAATGCAGAATCCTCGCCACGCATCAGCTGCACGTTCTTCATCGTTGTGACAGGATCATTTGGTTACAAGACGGCCAGATTGAGACCATCGACACATTTGACAATCTGATGCGGGACAACGAAGGCTTCCAGAAGATGATGGCAAGCACTGCGCAAGAAGAAAAAATTGAGGAAGAAGACGAGGCCAATGAGGACGAGGTTGAGGATGAGAAGAAAGACGCCAAGAAACGAAAGGTTGCAAAGAAGCGAGGTGCTGCCCTCATGCAACGGGAAGAGCGAGCTGTCAACAGTGTATCCTGGAGCGTATATGGCGCATATATTCGAGCATCAGGAACGATATTGAATGGTCCCATGATTGTCTTCCTCCTTATACTCTCTCAAGGCGCCAACATTACCACCAGTCTTTGGCTTTCGTGGTGGACATCGGACAAGTTCAGGTACGCACAAGGTACATACATCGGAGTGTACGCAGCACTTGGGTAAATATATCCTTTCCCTCCTTGGTCTGTACTCGAGAGCTGAGTGATACAGTGTCGTACAAGCGCTCTTGATGTTCGCTTTCTCGGTCAACCTGTCAATTCTTGGGACGAGAGCAAGCAGAGTTCTCTTGCAACAAGCCATGAGGAGAGTCCTACGAGCGCCAATGTCCTTTTTCGACACCACACCTCTTGGCAGGATTACAAACCGGTTCGCGAAGGATGTTGATACAATGGACAACAATTTGACGGACGCGATCCGAATGTACTTCTTCACACTCGCCATGATCGTGTCTGTCTTCATTTTGATCATCGTATACTTCCATTACTTCGCCATCGCCCTGGGACCCCTCTTCTTGATGTTCCTCTTCTCGGCGAGTTACTACCGCGCGTCGGCGCGAGAGATGAAGCGCCACGAAGCAGTACTTCGCTCGGGTGTTTTCGCTCGATTCGGTGAAGGTGTATCTGGTCTTTCCAGCATCCGAGCATATGGGCTCCAACTACGGTTTATGGAAGAGCTTCGCGCAGCCGTCGACCAAATGAACTCCGCTTACTATCTTACCTTTTCCAACCAAAGGTGGCTGAGCGTACGACTGGATGCAATCGGCAACCTGTTAGTCTTTACCACAGGTATTCTGGTGATCACGTCACGCTTCAACGTGTCTCCAAGTATCTCAGGCCTCGTCCTTTCCTATATCTTGTCGATCGTTCAGATGATCCAGTTTACAGTGCGGCAGCTGGCTGAGGTCGAAAACGCAATGAATGCCACCGAACGTATACATTACTACGGCACGCAGCTTGACGAAGAGCCACCTCTACAGCTCGCTCAGGTACCCAACAACTGGCCGGACAAGGGTGAGATAGTCTTCAACGAGGTCCAGATGAGATACCGAGACGGTCTACCGCTTGTTCTACAGGGCCTGAACATGAAAGTCGAGGGTGGCGAGAGGATCGGTATTGTGGGCCGGACAGGAGCTGGGAAGTCGAGTATCATGTCGACATTATTCCGCCTAGTTGAGCTTTCTGGAGGATCTATTTCCATTGACGGCATCAACATTGCCACTGTTGGCTTGAGGGACCTTCGCACGAGGTTGGCTATCATTCCCCAAGATCCGACCCTCTTCCGTGGCACAATCCGTTCAAATCTCGATCCCTTCAACGAACATACTGATCTCGAGTTATGGTCCGCTCTGAGGCAATCGGATCTGATCGACGCTGATGCGAATGTGGACGACAAACAACATGGACGCATTCATCTCGACGGCGTTGTCGAAGAGGAAGGGCTTAACTTTTCGCTCGGCCAGCGGCAGCTCATGGCTCTTGCTCGAGCACTTGTACGCGGCTCTCAGATTATTGTGTGCGACGAAGCCACATCGTCCGTGGATATGGATACGGATCAAAAGATTCAGCGGACAATAGCCTCTGGTTTCAAAGGGAAGACGCTGCTTTGCATTGCGCATAGACTGAAGACGATCATCAATTACGACCGGATATGTGTGATGGATCAAGGACGCATCGCCGAGCTGGATACACCATTGCATTTGTGGGAAGAAGGCGGCATTTTCCGGAGCATGTGCGACAGGAGCGGCATCAGGAGAGAGGATTTTGATGAGATGAAGCTTGAGTAGGGGTATATAGTTCTGCAAGGGGCATTCACATTAACAGCGCATTTTTGGAGTCACCGCAACGACTTTCATGAACAATTGGGGGGATTATATCGTTAGCATAAGCGGGCGTTCATGCAGTATCATCAATGCCAAAGAGACTAGAGCAAGCCATTTTTAGTTCGACAAAGCACATCTCCGTGGTCTACAGCATGTGCCATACACATGAATCTTCACATGGCGCGCTTGGGAATGATGCTGGTTCTGGACTCTGGAGCAAAGCCTCGTGTGTCTCCATTCGTACGCCTCGGCGCCGATGCGTGACTTTCTGGAGGAATGCCTGGATCACGCACATGTTTTTCTATACGATTCAATACGAATTCGAATGAACTTCTCTACACCAGCAAGAAATGATAACACAGGTGAGGGTGTGAAGTCGTGATCCTGTTCTTTCGTTGCTCTTCCACTTCGAGCCCGATGGACGGAAGGAAGGACTGCCAGGAACAGGGAAAGATCGACGCCACTGGGACTGGGCGAAAGCTTGGCGGAACCGATGCGGAAATTTGGCTTTCAATATTACACCGCTGGCACACCATTTGCCCCTAAGATTGCCACTGGCGGATCATTGACTATGACAGCTGAAAGGTGAGAGCTACAACATGATGCCTCGCCAACGGTTCCAGCTTGTGCATCAAGGAGCTGATCGCCATGTCAAGTGTACGGAATAGAGAGAGATATTAACAGCTTTAGCGATAAATGAGCATCGGGTACACTAAGCAAACGACTACTGTAAATTTGGTGGCACTAAGGAGCCACTTCCGCACTTGGCGCGGGAGACCAAGCATCGAGCCCGATTCAGCAGAGCAAGCTTGAGCGATATCCACACCAGGCCAGACACTTCATCCCCGTCCACTCTTTACTTCAAAGTACGCACTTCCAACTTCTCCAACATTAGAGCCCCATTCACCTCATTCGGTGCTGCCATTTTCGTCCATTCATTGCTTTTGAAGGCTCTTAGTCCCCATGCAATCGCGGGCGCTTTTCCATCCGCTCTGAAGCCATCTCATGCTCCGAAGACTGTTATTGCCCACCAGTGCCGTCTACATAGTGTCTGGTCACTAGAAGTCTGGTACACCATCGCAGATTCTCTCACCAACAAGTGACCTCTCGATAACACTTCAAATCATCCTCTTTAACTCCCTCCGAGTACCAGCTCCAAACCTCAAACGCAACCTGGAAAGCTCAATTGACCGTCAAGGGCTCCATCTGGTCAAAGCAGAGTTTGTTGCTTGAAGCAAGGGCTTCTCATACTTCAAGCGTTAACGCTTCTCCCTGAGGGACCATTGACAAGCTTCATGGCCCTCAACGAGAAAGGCACCATTGGTGCTGGGATCGTCACTCCCTACGGTCTCTCCAAGCCGTCTTACGAATCTCGTGGAAACCCGTCATTCGACACCCTCGACAGCCCCTGCGTCACCCCAGCCGCCGATCAAGATCCTCCACCGAAAGATGAGTACGACACAGCCTCTGTACATCCATTTTCGCCGTTCTATTCCCATCCAACCACTCGGACGTCCTTCGAACAGCGAGCATCCGAATCCAAGGTCAACATCGCCATCTACCAGCATGATCTCGAATCTGGGTCGAGGATCGCACATTCGACGGATATACCCCGGAGTAAGAAAAACTGCACGGTGTGGCCAGGCTCAACCCAGAAGAAGTCTCTTTGCTGTCAGCAGAGGAGTCGGTGGAATCCGTTGAAGAATCTCAGCAGGCGAGAGAAGCTTCTGGTCAAGATATTGATCGTCCTCCTCGTTGTGAGCGCTGCTGTTGGGCTAGGCATTGGGATAGCGAAAGCAACCGGAACTGGCATTTGGCGGAGCGACAATTCGGAGTCGCTCATTGGCCATCAAGGTTCACACCGATGAGATTATGTGGGGGGAGCTTCCATGGTATGACATTTTCCTTGCTGGGCGGCGTTTCTGGCTTTCTGCCTTCCAGGATCTGCACGTAAAATCTGTCATACCGTAACAGATCGCTGACTCGCAAGCACAGGCATATTCCGAAGAGCTACTACTTAAGCTGTCTTAGAGACGCTGCACACGTCACGACTTACGAAACGGCCCATCGACGGCGCATCTTGCTGTCTCCATACCCTTTTCTTGGCAGCACAATGCATATGGATGCACCGGAGTTTGACATATGGGAGTGAAAGGCGTATTTCGGAGGACCAGCATGCCGAGTGCGGCGGCTCGGATGGCGCTTCGATGCATCGGCGCGAGGTGGTACATGCTTCCCGGGTCTTGTAGCATCTTAATGGCGAAGATACTGTATGGGGTTTTTCCTGCGTCTCAAAATCATTCTATGATAGTCGCCGAAACCTCATGTGTTCATGTTGCATAGATGAGGAAGTACATGCAATCAGATGATCCCATATTTTTAAACTAAACGTGATCGCTGTACTCCGTAGAGAGGAACTTGGCGTGATCTCTGCTTCCGGCCTAGCGTGCTCTGCCGTTAGCGCCAATCGCACTTATATTTACCGACCTCACCACATTCCTTCCCTTTCTTTTCTCCTCATCAAAAAGTTAACGGAACCAGCCACGACCACTGCTTAGCCCCTTCAATGGGGAGCCCAGCAGTGTGTTGCCATGTCCCTTCCGGGGGCAGTGGTTCTGGAGATTGATGCTACCCTGATAGGAAGTCTCCCTCCCGTTAATAGTACGGGTTCTCTTCAATGAGAGCGATGGGAGGGGAATGTCGATGACGGGACACACTTATTGTGCTGGCTCTCAATATAGAGATGGTTTGCCGGCGCTAAGTGCAATATGAGGAGATTCTATGTTCTCCTCGCATTTGTGCCCGGGCTGGGTCTTGAAACTCAATCGGTCCTGTAGCTGTTGCTACTCCGACTACGAACTCTTTGCTTTGGGACAGGATGCTTCATGATCTATGCCTTGTTGGGGTATCTGCTGCAATTTCCTGCCTCATTCCTTTTTGGTCGGCTTTACCACATCTGTCGTTTTTGTTATGATCGCTTGCGGGCTCAATTTTGTCTCAGCATTCCTCGCGTCTGAAGTTGGCATGTAATCATACTACGCGGACCAGCCTTCCATTATAAGTCGATGACCTTCTTGATTCCCTATCAACCAGCTCTGCTCTCTTACGCTCTTTACCAGTCGTTGTCGCTTTTTTTCGGAAACATTATCTTTAATCTTTCCCTACATCCACTCTTTTCGCCCTCGACGCTTGAGCCACGCTAGATTACTCCACCATTTCAGTATACTCATCTCAAACCGATCTACCCTAATTCCAGTCTTTCGGCGCGATGAAGTTATCAATCGTAGTCGCTGTCGTGGCAGCGGTTGCAGGCGCCTCAGCCCAATCCTCCTCATCCGCCATGACCACCGGCGCGTCGGTCTCATATGTCTACTCATATTACGACGACTGTTCTACCGCAACCAGTGGACAGGAAACCGAGACTGAGACGGTCACCTCCACACACTGCTCGGAGTGCACAGAGATGACCTCCAGCTCTTTCGTCGCTGCTGGCGGTTCATTCACCACTTACACAACCGTGTACAAGGAATTCTGCTCAACAGGTCTGCAAGACAAGACGTACACTGTCACCGAGTCATGCAGTAGTCCTCACCCTGCGTCGGCTGCGAGTCGTGAGGCTGGCTACGTGCCACAGGGATTCACCGTCACCACAGCTACCTGCCACGTCTGCGGTCCCATGCCTGTCGTGGCTACTCTCACCACTTCCCCACTCGTGGCCCCGACTGCTAATGCTGCCGCCGGTCCAGCCCCTGCTCCTGCTGGCCAAACCGGTGCTAGCAGTCCTCCGGCTAGTGGATCGTCCCCAGCGGGCCAGGCACAACCTGCATCTGGCGAATCCTCCCCACAGGCTGGCGAGTCGTACCCTTCCTCCGGCAGCTCAGCTTCTGCCGCTGCTCCAGCACCTTACGCCACAACGGCCCGTTACGCGTCCGCGCCAACAGGCGCGCCAGGCTCTGGGAGCTCTGGAAACAGCAGTGCTCCCATTACACCTTTCACTGGCGCCGCTTCGGGTCTCTCGATACGCACATCATTCATGTTTGGAGCGACGGGCCTCGTCGGCGTCTTGGCCTTGGCTCTATGAGGGGGGGTTTCCAAGATGAGTTTTCTGGATGTTCGATCTTGGTAAGGCCATGTTCATCCTACTGAGGAGAGCTCCAATACGGCTAACACGAGGTCTCAGGAGTCATGGCTGCATCAAACTTGGGCTTCTTGGCCAGTGAGGTTTGACCTCGATGGTTTTCATATACATCGAATAATACTCTGATGTTACCATAACCTTCAATGCTATTACTCAATCCTTCTGACTCTGTTGTGAGCCATGACATCTAGGCCTTCTTCTTTATGCCTCTAACAAAGGACTCGACCTCGTTATGGTACAATGCCAGCGCTACAGCCATGTGGACTCGTGAAAAATAGTCTCTTTGTTCGTCTACCAAAGTCGCTCTTTTGTTCCATTCATCCACTATATCACTGTGGCTTTCTTTCTCGTCTGCCAGCCAGAACATGTCCAACTCTCATTCTGCTTGCTTCCTGCACTCAGCGCACCGCAATCATGCCTCTCCACGATTACGAGAAGCGCAAGCGCAAGCCCAAAACATTCTGGGGCAAAGTGCAGAACGTTTTCACTAACAAAACACCCAGTCATCCTGTACCGACCAATCATCAAAGGTTCGCCGACCACGCCAGTCTTCAGGCGCTGCAGGCCAGCCAGCCTAAGAAGTCTACGGGCGCCGCTGGACAGCGTTCGGAGAAGTCTGGTAAGAAAGTGCAAGGGGCAGGTCTCCAGCATCCCGATGTTCAACGAGAAGCGGCCGACTTCCTCTCTTCGGGCGCTCACTACGGACCTATGCGTACCAAGTCCAAAAAGGTCGCTGCGCACGACGAGGCTCTGAAGAAGCTCACGTCCAGCGAAGCCCCGGCACCAACATCTCTGCGACAGAAAGTCAAGGCAGACTACAAGCACTATCGAACACCCGACCACGGCCCCAGTCTTGTCGACGACGTCGAGTTATATCTTCGTCGACAAGGAAGCGGGCAGTACACCTACACACGACCCTCGATAGGCGCACCAGCTCCACCGCCCAAGCCCCCAAAAGCGGATCGTGGCAAACCCCCCCTCCCTGTGAAGAACCTCCGCACGGTGCCGAAATACAACGCAACGCTCACCCGTCTCGACCACAAGCGGCACGTCTCCACCACCGCCAGCCCCGTATCCCCCCTCTCCGCTTCCACGGACCGTGCCACCAAATGGGAAGACTTCTACGCGCAAGTCTCCCCTGTGACGCCCCTCTTGCCCCCCATGCCCACCCTGCCCAACGCGGCCAAAACACACAAATACCGCGAAGAGCTCGACCGCAAGCGGGATTTAGTGCCCCGGTGCCAGCTCTGCCGGGAGAAGGACGCTGTCGCCGACGAGCAGATCTCGAAACTCGGCTACTCCCTCTGCAAGCCCTGCGCCAAAAAGGCCTTCTACTACCCTTCCCCCTCCCAAGCCTTTTTCCCGCAATCTCACGAGAACCCCATCCACTCTTCTTCCTCCGGGCGCGCCGACCCCTCCTACGACTACCCCCCAGCGCGAAACCCCCCACCCCCACCCCGTCGCGCCCCAAAACCCACACACCCCTCCCCCATACCCGCAGCATTCGCATCCACTCCCTGGGTAACCTCCCTACGCCCCTCCCCACAGCAAAACCCCCTCAACCCAACCCTCCACCCCCTCACCCACACCTACTCCACCATCTTCGCCCTCGCCCAATCCCAGCCCGCCCCCCCGGTTCCGAACCTCCCTTCCTCTTCCGCCATCTCCACCTCCACCTCCACAACCTCCAACACACCCCGCCAGGCCCAGAAGAAGCTGCGCCACAAATCCAGCTTCACGTACAGCCTCGCCCTCCCACCGGGCACGCTCCCCCCCTCGACGCTGGACTATGGCAGCCCACAGACTCCACGAGCCCCGCAGGCTCCACGGGCTCAGCAATCACAGGCTTCCCGGGCTCGGCAAGCGCTCCCGCCAGTGCTCGAACACCAGAAAATCAGCACCTCCACGCACCTCCCCCCTCCCTCCCTCCCGCCCCTCGGTCCCCTCCCCCCTCTCCCCACCCAGAGCGTGTACGAGCCCATCGCTTGGCGCTCGAACAAACAGCAGCAGGTGAAGCGCAAACCCGCTCCCCCAGTGGTGACGAGCTCTACACGCGAGGCGGCGCATAAATATGGGGTTAGGGGGCCGGCGGCGGCGGGGAGTGGGAAGGAGGAGGAGTGGAGACGGAGTAGTGGCTTTTATGAGTTTTGGGGGGAGATTTTGGGGGGGGATGAGGGGGGGAGGGAGAGGCGGTGGCAGCGGCCTTGAAGGGATCATATGCGGGAACGGTTTCTTGGAGCTAGATAGAGAGTGGTGGAGGATTTTTCTATTAGTGTACATGATTTGAGGGTTTTGCGGTTTATAGTGTAATTTGGTATATAATGAGATGGACATTGCTATTCTGATTATGTGACTGTATTGTCCTGGCTCGTTGTTCAGTAACGCTTCTCCGGATTGTCAATTGGTGGAGACGGGTTTTGGCTTTGGATAGTGATTGTATCGTCGAATTATCGTCACGGGTCAGGAGCTAGAGTCAACAGCCCAAGCACAGTTCGGTTTTTTGGGCTGCAGAAGACTAAGCGACGGACACGATGTGACTTTCGCAGCAGGTTAGATTGTCTTATAATGCTGTCAAGTGATAAACTTTCACATTTTCGGAAGAGGAAGGTAGTCTGAGATTGCTTACGCGACATAATCGATTATTGATACGGTTGTAATCGTTAGGTAGACTTCTGAAGGGTGTATATCCTCCGACTTCTCAGCTTTAAAACAGGAAATGGTAGTCTGAAAGCGTTTCTGTGAAAGGACCGATCGCCGACGCAGTTACATTTATCAGATAGGATTAGAAGAGTGTAGATCCTCCGATTTCCCAGCTTCAAAACAGGAGACAGGTAAGCAACCAAGATAGAGTTGAGTTATGTTGGTCTGAAGAGATGAAAGCGCTATGAGAGTAGGTATGGGTACAACAGTCATTGCCGTACAGACAAACTGCTCCGTAGATATCTGCGATAGCGCGGAGTGATTATTGAAAGTTCGAAAGAGTTAGAGACTGTAGCTTTTATAGCGATGGAATTACTCAACGATTCTAGAGTTGGAGTATAAACGTGCATTGCGCAGACTGTTCCACCACACCTTCCTTTATAATGTCGAAAGAACGGAATGGTGGGATGTCAATGGACTCGACGAATGATGGAGACCCTCAATTGAGAGGACGAAATGATAAAAGTTTTGCCTTACCCAATCAAGAATCCAACAGGAGGGCTCGAAGATGTCATCCAAAACATCTGACTCGATGTTTCCCTGGAAAGCGCCCCATACTAGCGTCTCGAGTAGTCCATCAGTCTGACATCAGATATGAGGCAGGATTTGTGTCCAATCGACATTGTCAAAGCAGCCTGCAGGAAGCCTGCGTAGGCTAATGCCGATCTCGATGATGACAATCAGACGGGCCGCGAAATAGAGAAAGCCAGGAATGAAAAACAAAAGGTTGGTTGGCCACTTGAGTTTGTATCCGTTCAGGCTAGTAAGTCCCGATGTGGTGTAATTGTCCCAGATGATTGAGCCCGCTTCTATCGTGCAACCCGTGCCCAACACCATACCCATGGAGATGCAGGTCCATCTCCACAGTAGCTGCTCCGTAGGCGTAGGAAAGTCGAAGTTCCAGGCGATGAGATGCAACAGCGAAAAGCTCGCTGTTGGTATGGAGACAATGATAACGGTCTGCAGATTGTACATGCGAGCATCGCGATCGTTCGGTATGCGTGGAAGAGGCCGTTGTTGGACACCCCAATGACGGTGGAGCGGCATCTGACTTGATGTATACAATTGGCCTTCGACGAAGTCTAGGGGTGTATCCTTGAATGTAGCCTGAGCCGCATCGCCAGCCTGTATGAGCACGTCCGGGATACTATACTCGGTATGCAGCACGGTTGGCGTCTCTACATTCAGCGGTTTGGCTGCGTGTCCGTCAGTCTCTGCACACTAGCTGTAAATTGGTCACGGAAAAAGTCGCAAAGACTTACAGAACCAGAAAAAGAACGTCGCACCGCTGCATGAGATGAGTGCTATTGTTGATAGCTCCAGAAGTGTGACTGGAAGATGCTGCACTGCTCGAGCCGTAACTTGAAGAACTAGCCATCCCGCCTGAAAGCAGGCAACATATTTTGCGAACCGGTCGGCTTTGCTTTTGTCTAATATTTCGGCCTTTGAAATACTCGGCATTTGAATGTACTTTGTTTCCAGGAGATAGTGGACTTGTTTTGCGGTGATTGGAAACGGTGCGCTATTCTTCGCTTGAAGAACAAATCCGCCGCTATCAGCGTAAAACGCATGTACCATCGACCATTCCTTGAAGCCTGAGGCGTCCATCTCGCTGACGGATCTCTTGGCTGATGCCCACTGTCCGCTAGCAAACAGCATGACCAGCTCCGGCGCAAGCACTGCGATGATGAGCCACCGCGTCCTTCGAACAAACAGAGTCCAGTTGCTGTCGTCTTTTGCTGGTACATTGAGATGGAGCATGACCCACACGCAGACGAATAACGTTGCTACGCAGCTCCATATAATGTCCATCGTTCCGCGTTGATTTGGCTGGCTCACCCAGCCGAGATGTCCTTGCACCGGTGCGTTATCATTCGAGCAAGGAGCTGAGGGTGACGATTCGTTTCGGTAGACCAGCATAGCGCCCACACAATTCTCCTTAGGGGACCGATTTCCATCAATCCACCACGACACAGTATCCCATGCGCCGGTAAGGGTAAGTGCACTCTGTCAAGGCAAGAAGTCGCGTTAGTGTTATCCCTTTCTTACCAAGGTCCGTTGATGAGTGTCCTAGCCGACGGTACGATATGACTTGACTGTTAACCTCTTGGGCTATGGGTCGTCACTGGTGGTCGTCGGTCTGTCAACGTATTTTCGGGCATGGCAAGGAAGAAGTCCTAGTTCTGCTCCCTGAGAAGTGGCCTGTGTCGGCGCATGAGTTCAAAATACGAAGTCTATAGGAAGCGCCTCAGCTCTCCAGAGACTCTTCGTACCAGGGAACATGAACCAAATGCTTCCCTTGAAGATGATCGGAAAGCTGAAAACTAAAAAAAACTTTACGAGCTAGATCGCTTGCGGTTGCCGCTGAAACACGCAGTCAACGGCAGCGCTTCTGGATCGCTCGTGATTGGTGACGTCCCCTTCCTTTTGGGCCCAGACTTCTAGCCTCAGGGCATATGTATGCATTGTCCGACCATCCAAAAATATTTAGAACGAGGTGCAAGGCGTTGAGGGACGAAGTTTAGGTTACTAACCCGCGATTACCTACTTATTCAGCCGGAAGATTCTGCTTTGTATCCAGCTCGCTCTGTCAAGACTGAGACTAAGTGGTTAGGAGCCGCTGCAGTGATGACATATGCGTATCATGGCATCGCGAAAGGGCAGCCATTCCGGCGCTGTTGAATCAGCCTCATGCGAGTGGACTCCATTTCGTCTCTGCCTTTTCCCTTTAGTGCAACAGGCCCGACTTCGTCGAACACGTAGCCTTCCGGCGCATACTTATTGCCATCGTCGCCAGGCAACTTCCGCCTCAAGGCCCAAGTCACCCAAGCTCTTGAGCCCCATCTTGCTTTGAAAGATGGTTTGACATACCAAGGATAGGATAAGTATTCAATCGAGTTAAAACGTCCAGTTTTACTGTCCGGCGCTGACGGAATGTACTTTTTCCGCATGAATTCTGGTCTAGGCAGAAAGAAAAACTTGAGCAGCCCCTTACGAGCACTCAGTATAAGATTCAGAGACATCATGAGCGTAACGGATGGTTCAGGAAATCTACCCCAAAACAATCAGCTTTCTCGGAGCTTTAGCAAACGATAAGAAGATGCAAGATTCCCAAAGATCACGAGATGATAACTCGACATCTTGAGCGCCCTGGAATGTTATGGATCTGAAGGTCAATCTAAATCGCGACTTCAAAAGGAAATAGGAGATGGTATTCAACGAAATATTGTGCCTTCTGGTTGGACAGACTTACATCATTGCCTTGCGCAGCCTTCCCCCTAAAAGCACTGCAACCGCGCTTTTACCAATAGATGCAAGCTTTGGGGGCAAATTGAGAAATAGAACGTTCAAGTGAGCGTCTGCCAATTGATTGTTCGTTCGGGCTGGGACCATGTTGGCCTCTTCGTACTTCAGGCTCCACTCTCGGATTTCCTCGAGCCAATGTAGTCCGTCTGCCCAGCCTTGTTTGTAGGATGGGAGATCTTGATACGAGATCAACATTGCGTCGCCCATACTTTTCCAATATGTTCCGCATGCACAAAGTTCCAAGTCCGTCAAGTGTCGCCATTCGTATTTGTCAACCCATCTGCCGGGCTCCGAAGCAAAAAGACTCAACGTATACAGCATGTCAGAGTCCAGAATCTTCCCAGGCTTTTGGTAGCGGGCATGTAGGTAATTCATGCGGGCAATGGCCTGTATAGTCCTATCTGATGATGGTTTGTTCAATGCAAATTCAAGTAGCAAAACGCCTGTGTCTGCCGTCCGCTTAGAGGCCGTTTCGGGATTCGCCAGCTCGCCGGTGGAGACAAGAAGCGAAGATACTGTCGGTATACCGTAGGTCTAATATACGCACGTTAGTAAACAGAGTCATATCGCCCGTAGTAGCAACCACCTACCTTGAACAAGGCAAAGATGATCGAGAACCCAAAAACCTTCGGAAACTCAAGTTCTGTCAGATCCTTTAAGATAGCTTGGGCTTCCTCGATTGTCATCCTTGCAAAGGATGCTCTGGTAGTAAGCCCATAGCGCTTGGGCAGACTCCTTGCCCTCCTGTGGCGTAGAAGGTAGACAATGGCGAGGTAGGCCACGAAACCTGGGATCAGCAAAGCCCTCCATGTCCATAAATAGCGTCTGATGGCTATCAGAGCATAATCTAGCATCGTCAGATCATGTCACAAATATGGTGCCGAAGCTGGAGACGTTCAAAGAACGACTAAAGAACCCGGCTCGTAGGGCTGGGTCTTGGCATAAGACCAGCGTCGAGCGGCATGGCAGCGCATCGAAGATCAATCCACAGCCCTCATCACTTGTCGTGCCGGACAGATCAGCCTTTCCGGCTTCTTGAAGATGGGCGTAATTCGTGAAGAATAAAAGCTCGCGATGAATTAGGCTCCAAAGCAATCTCCACTGGCCAAGTCGTGACCTAGGGAGCCAGGGCTTCGTTTCTCACCGCATCGTTCAACATGCGGCGCAACGACCCACGTGTCCGCCAAACCCTGGACCAGATATCCCATCAGATTGAGTCTGCCAACCTCTCGACACAGGCCTCACTGTACACGTTCTCGCACAACTACCTCTCTCCGTGCCTTTCCTCCTTCAAAAGCTGTCTTGAAGCTTCCTGTCAACCTTGCTACACTACGCGAGAAGATCAACGTCGTCCCCATCGTGGGCTGCGACGTGGTCGCGACAACTTGGGCTTTGACTTTTACGATGACTGGGACGAAGATGAGGGCAGTTGGGAGAACGATGAGCTGGATCGGCTACTGGCGGGGAGCGACGAGCAGCCCGGAAGACGCCCAGGGATGAGCTATGGTTCGGGTCTCGTAGGGCGCAAGAGTCCAGGAGCGCCAAAGGATAGGAGGTCCGATTTAAATGTGGTACCCAAGTCATCGATGTTCGGCTTCCTCGAGAGACTGCCGTGGAAGATCGGAGGTAGAGGGGTGAGGTATCGACCCTCGGTTGCAGACTTACAGGAGAATATTGGGCGAGGTAGCAGGGAAGCAGAGCCGTTGATAGAGGGAAGCGACGATAGCGGCGCAGAGACGAGGCGCAATAGGCATGCAAGGAACAGGAGTGGGACTGCCAATTCAAGGTCTACAACTAATTCACTAAGCTCTCGGGGAGACTTGTTACCAAGCGAAGACGAAGATGATGCGGTGCCGTTGGACGATGAATTTGCTATGGTCCTCGAAAGGCGAAACACGGGCGCTACGTCAGATGACCGCAGCAGCAAGAAATCCGCTACGAAGAAGCCCGCTAGATCACATACTTCGACTAAGACAGTGTCATCGAAGGATACCAAGAGTTCACGAAAGAAGCGGCGTAGTACCTCAGTCTCAAGTGGAAAAGTATCCGATGTTTCTAGGCCAACCGAAGCAGAGGCTACATTAATGATCGATCTTAAGCAAGAAGAGGAGCAGGCATGTAGAGAAGAGGAGGCTGAGATCAGGACTAAAAGAGGACTTGCGCAACAATTAGCTTTGGAGCGTGGCCTGAGTGATCTGACCTTATCTACTGCACAAGCAGCATCCGTCAAATCTGCGTCCTCCGAAGCAAGTTTGGGTTCTCCAGTTCAGTCAGAGGCCAGAAAAGGTCCTTCGACTACAATGACCATTGAGGAGCGCAAGCCACCAGACGATCAAACCTGACACGCGTGACGACTTTAATGATTCAAACGGGCCGAAACGAGTTAACGGCATAACAGACGCTGTCACGATATAATGACTACTAGTCGTTTTAAACCTTGGACCTGCAGCTCGATAGCATGCTTATCCTTATCGAATCTATCTACTGCTAATCTACATCGTCGCAGAAAGACGAATGCATAAGTAAGGAGTGTCTCGAAGGGTTGGACTACATCGCCGTTACGACAAGTACTTGGAGAACCACTCAATACCCTGCTTCTCTGCGTCGTCCATGGCCTTCTTGTCCTTGTCCGAGCTCCAATCTGATCTCAGCGCAAACCCATGAACTTGGTCTTCATATATCTGTTGGTTGACCTAATCAGCATTCAAACCTCGGGACACGTGTTGTATACGACGCCCGGAGAGGATCGGTCGAGGACATTGTGATTGCTACCAAACATGGAAGACTCACCCGGATCTCATGCGGTATTTCGGTCTTCGTGGCCAGCGTATCCTGGATCTTCCCGATACTCGCCACATCCAAGAGACTATCCTTTGTACCCAAAGCTAAACTCAATGGCTTCGTTACAGGATCAAAGTCTGCAGGAATAGAGACCAAACTCGGATGGCAAGCGTAAGCGGCATCGACACCACCCACACTCTCGCCATCCTTGGAGGGGCCATGCGCCTGCAATATAGCATACCGACCTCCCGAGCAGAATCCAATTGCCCCGACCTTATTCGTACCTGGTATCTGGCGCACCGTATTAACGAATCCGTCAATCAAAGGTCTCGAGACTGCCTCGCGATGCTTGACCAACCATGGCCCGAGCGTCGCAGGAACAACGGCGGCGTTCTTCGCCTTCTCAGCCAAGGTCAGGTTCTCCTGTTTCTTAAGCGGTGGCTCGACGTTCTGCAGGAAATCGATCGGCAGTGAGTCGCCCTCGTGGAAGTCGGGAAGGTAGCAATAAAAGCCATTCTTGGCATACTCATCGGCAAGAAGCCGCGTGCTAGATGATTTCGGAGTCAGCATTCCCCCTCAAGATGAGGTGACAGAAATATGAGGCATAATACTTCTTGAACTCCCAACCGAAGACTGCCAATAAGTCAGCGAAAGTACATATTGGCCAACCCGTGTTGTGGTAACGAAGGAAAGTTTGGCGTACTGTCACAGATGAAGATCAGGCTCTTAGTTGTCTTGCCGGTCTTCGGCTCGGCGATGTATGTCTTGAGACCTGCGATGGTGTCGACTCGGCCGGATGGCGTTCCTTCGTGTACGGCGCCGCTGAGGCAGCAGGAGCTCATTCCCACATTCTCCGACATGGTGATTTCTGTGCTTGGGATGGGGTTGTGTACTACGGGGCGCAGTAGTGAAGGAGAAAAAAATGGTTGCACGAGCGTAAAGAGAAATAGAGTAAGGCCACCGTGAAGTGCAATGGTGAAGTATTTCGCAGATTTACTTCACGATGGTGCAGCAATGACGTCTTCTCCCAAATAGCTTCTGTTTTTATTGGACCGATTTTTGAATTTTGAACTTCAATGAAAAGCCACGCGCTCTTGTTCGAAAGTTACTTTGAGTAGCTTACCCTCGACCACTTGAATGTACTGGTTTGGATGAAGTGATTCCATGCAACATTTTCATTTCGTTCAATTATTTGACCTGGTTCGCTACCTCTGATTTCAATGTGCGTCAAAATCCACCTCTTAGTTCAATTCAAACCCTTGTATTTGTAGCATGGCAGTAACATGACAGAGTCCGTTTTCATCACAGGAGGCAACGGTTTCGTAGGTCGTGCTATCGTGAACGCACTCAAAGAAAAGCATCCACGTTGGGTCATAACCATTTTCGACCTCCACGTCTCCGAAAAGGAACGGCCTGGTGTTTCGTATGAGCTTGGTAACATCACCATTGGTGCCGAAGTAGACCTTACATTTGTTCAAATCAAACCTACAATAATCATTCATGTGGCTGGAACAGTGCCACTGCTCTCTAGCCGCTACGGAAAAATGGATTGAGATCAAGTCTCTCACGTCAATATTGAAGGAACTCGAAACATTCTCACTGCGGCGAAGCGTCATGGGGTCAAGGCGTTTATCTGGACAGGTAGCTTCACGACGGTGACGGATGATTTGCGGTTTCAGTACCGCAATATCGACGAGACGTGGCCAACATCCAGCCATTCGCTCGTATACGGAGAGTTGATGGCAAAGGTTTTATTGGTTCTGGATGACACATCTAGTGAGTAGTATATAAACAGCAGCGGAGGCGCTTGTGCTTGCTGCCAATGTCGAGAGCTTTGCCACCTGCGCTCTTAGACCTTCGGTCGTGTTTGGCCCTGGAGAGTATCAGTTCAACCCGTCCCTTTATGCATGTATTTCCAAGGGCGAGACCCCTTTCATCATCGGCGACGGGCTGAACTTGTGGGATGTAACGTGTGGCTTCCCAGATCAGTATCTCACGACAATTGAGTGGGTGCTGACGATAGGTAGCTATGTCGACAATGTTGCAGATGCCCGAGTGCTCGCAGTAGACAACCTACTGACATCTAGAACTGCTGCCGGGGAGGCCATTTTCATAATAGACGAGCAACCGATACCCTTTCGCGATTTTTGTCTGGTGGTGTGTTGAGAGTTCGAGCATTTTCCGCCACTCGAAATCTATATACCAAGCATCGTCGCAGCTTTCTTTGGGCTCCTTGCCGACCTCATAACATGGACTATGGGAACTCCAACGACTCTGAGTTATGGAAGTCTTAGAGACGCCGTAAGTGTGCGATACTGTAACTGGGAGCAGGCGAGAAGGCTGTTGGGTTATTTACCTAGAGCAGGGTTTGGAGGGAGGCATACGGATAAGTTGCGACGTTAGTAGGCAATCTCCAATATCAGCAAGCCTTGAGGTCAATGGATGCGATATTCTAGGACTATAAAAGACAACTAAGAAAAGCGGGATCGAGCAGATGAAGGAGAAGTCGCATTAGCCAGTCTCCATGCTGACTGAGCGCTTGCATCCAATTTGATTGTAGGTCGCACCACTTAGCAATCAACTCCCTGGGGAACCCGATCACAAGTTGTTTTACACTCTGGCACATATGGGTGCTGCTGACCTGCTCGGCAAGCCTTTCAGTTCAAATTCGCCTCCTACCTCGTTTCCTCCGTTACAAGCCCATCTGTTTGTCAATCCAACCTGGGGTATCCATCGAATCAGCGATTTGCCTCTTTGACAGTGGGTGACGAACGGACGATCAGTTCATTACTATACCGGGCAGTGTTTCGAGGCTGGAATAGGAGCCTGCCAGTGCCTGGGATGGCTGGGGCTATCCTGTTAGTTGGGATGGCTTGGTCAAGATCTTTTGCATCCGAAGACGACCGTCCTTTGACAGCATTTAGAGCGCCCAAGTGGTGATAAGACCATGGCCAATCACAGCCTTTAACTCAACGAGCGTACTGTCCCCAACGAGCCATGATTCCGGACAAGAAGAGCAAAGGCGGCGAAAGAAGCCTCCCAAGAAGTTTCACATGCGGGGACAATGTTCGAACGGGAGTCTATCGCGAAGCTAGCCAGTAAGTCTATAGATCTTTGCTGCTTTGTCCATCTCAGGCTTGGTCTCTGGGGGAAGGGATATCGATTTGCGCTTCATGAGCGCGAGTGTCGACGGCGATGGTGAGAATACCATAAAGAACATTCCAGGCCACTCATAGCAGTTTTTCCTGCCTCACCAACCCAATGTAGCGTGTCCGCTTTAGACTGAAAGGGAACAGCATTGCTTCCGCTATTGTGGAGGAGCATTCACAGACCCTATAGTTATTGTGTCTATGTATGCAAGACGTGCGATTCCTTACTTAGCATTCCTGGAGTGACTGGTGTCGTAATCTTTGTGACAGTGATTGAAGCGCAGACCCTTGGGGCATACTCTAATATGATATCGATTCGCGGAGCTTTCGCAGAAGATTCGTGATCGTCCCCATTGAGAGTGATATATCAACAATATGAGGCGGGATGTGGAGCAGCCTCGTCCTCGGACCGGGAGTAGATTGTCTACAGCAAACATCCCTAAGTCTATGTATCCTATGCCAGCTTGTGGTGCACTTCTTAGGGGTTCTTCGAGTCCATCTAAATTCTCGGTTTGTCGTTCGAACCTTCTTCATGGGCCTAGCTAATTGAGTGATTGATGCCTTGTCAGCTGTGGATCCGTGCTGGCTGAATAGCCCATCGTCATCTCGTCAAAACGGTTTTCATCAAGATGCCAAGAATAGTCCTCTATTACTTGCTAGCGCATGGACTGATATGGGAACGTTGTGCCACGTCCATGACAGACTATTGGGTATATCCATGGTTCACATTGAACGCCTTGCTTATGCTTCGAGGACAGCTCGGATCGGAGTTTCCCCTCTCCGAATTCCAAGAATCGTACTGTGGTGTTGCTTTTTGCTTCTCACAAAAGTTACTCGCCTGACTTCAACAGTCCTTTTCCAGCGTCATCTGAATTGGTTTGGCGGCCTTCTAACGTTAAGAGTGATTGCATTAAGGGAGGATTTGCTAGACTTACGTCAATGAACTTTTCTAGATCACTGTCAAGGCCGGCGAGATCGTCCTTCCGCTTCTTGTTCTCGGCGATAAGGGCTTGCTTCTTCGTTAAGAGCTCCTGCCGCTCCTGTTCCAAGGCCTCGCGTTCCGCATGCTCATGGTTGATTCGCGCCGTCATTAAATTCTTCTCATCGTCGCCAGCGTGCTCAGGTTGTCGCTCGATGAATTCTTCAGCGGAAGTCATGGGCAGATGCTGATACTTGTGACTATATCCACCTGTCAGCAAACGATCAACAACGTAAGACCTTTCACGACGTTCAGATCTACTCACTCGTAGGACTCGCAGGCCGCGATCTCTCCTCGTAAATGCCTTTCCTCGTAGTACAGGTTCTGCAGTTGGAGATGGAGCCTGTCGATCTCTTGTCGCGCTTCTGCCGTGACTTGCTTTGTGTTCCTCACATCCAATACCGCATTACGATTTAAGCCTCTCAATTGCGCCAGGTAGGAATAGAGGAGTTTTTGCTCTTTAGAAAGCTCCAATTGAACCTCTGGCGAGGGCGAATGTGAAGCTGAGACTGCGTTTGCTTCGGCGACATCGAGTAGGTGCAGACATTGCTCGCCTGCACGAGTGGATGTATCGAGGACGTGCTGCAGGAAGGGATCCGTCAGGATGTCGTCCGCTGTCATGATAGTCGCCGTAGGTCAACTGTTAGCCAGGCAGATATCCTATCATCCAAATCTTTCACATATGCAACGCAGAAAGTTAAGCATCTCGTCGTTCGAGGCTTAGCCGCATGACGACAACAGATGGCGGGACTAGACCCTGATCGCCCCCCCAACAAAGGGGTGACATCGTTTCTTTGACGATTACCAGTTCTCTCACCACGTGCAGCATCTTTGGCCGCAATGAGGTTTCGCGTGGAATTCTTGTAAATACTTGTTGCTCGGAAAGATGTTACGGTCATTTGACTCTCGCAGTACGCCTTAGGCAAACACTCCTATCATCAAGGTACCTGCTCCTCTTACCTCCCGCTCCCTACAGAATCCATGCGGCGAATATCATCACACAGTCTCTTCATGGCATACGCCTCACCGTCACTTTTTGTAGAGAATCATACCAATGAGGATACAAGTGGGCAAAGCAGCGCTGTACCGCTGCTGGCGCCGCAGCTCAACCAACGACGGCGGCATTCTTCGTTCCATACATTGCGACGGTTCTCTCATGATCTCGATGCAGAGGCAACGTTCATGAAGGTACGGGATTGATCGATCATTTCTCGTTCCTTGGAAGCTGACAATACCTCAAGGTGGACCTGTTCCTTACTGATCTTGAGCGAAGGTTAGAGTGGATCGAGAATTATGGAAATTTGCAATTGGACGCTGGTATTGCGCGCGCATACTCAACACTGGGGACAATACGAGATTCATGTTCCCACGTCTCAGGCGAACTCATCGGAGCGGGCAGGCGGCGCGCAAAGATACTGGTAGACACCGTGGAAGACCGCTATAATGATGTTCTTGCTACAAAGGAGACCCTTGAGGCCAAGGCACAAGTAGCCATGCGGGTAATGGAGCAGTTCCTCGCCGTTCTTGAAACTCGCGCGTTGGCGGTCCGCGAATCGGGCTTCTCGGAGTTTATAGATGGCGGTTGGCGACTGGCAGAAGAGGGGTTCGAGAAGGCAAAAGAAGTCGTTGATGAAAGCCTCGAAGTGGCACGAAGAGCCAAAGAGACACTCAAAGAAAACATCGACAATGCTGTCAAGCGCGCTAAACAGCACGGCCTTATTGGATATGAGGATCTACCACACCCATGGCGAGTGAACCCACACATCATCAAGGGCTATAGATTCTCGGAGTCTAAAGTGGACTGTGCGCGATCTATCTTCGTGTTCTCAAACGAGACGGTCAATATTTGGACGCATGTGGTCGGCTTGGTCATTGTCCTTGCGATCGCTTTCCACTTCTATCCTTCCTCTGTCAATTTCACCCAGTCATCGAGAACCGACATCGTCTTCGCTGCAATGTTCTTCTTCGCAGCCTGTAAATGCCTTGTATGCAGCGTCATGTGGCATACGATGAGCAGCATAGCGGAGCAGGGGCTGATGGAGCGATTTGCTTGTGTTGACTACACTGGCATTTCGCTTCTGATTGCAGCTTCGATCATGACGACGGAATACACCGCCTTCTACTGCGAACCGGTCAGCCGCTGGACATACATTCTGTTGACGGCGACCCTGGGCGTCGGCGGTGTCATTCTTCCGTGGCATCCTACCTTCAATCGAGCGGACATGAACTGGGCTCGAGTGCTCTTTTACGTCTCCCTTGCAACTACCGGATTTGCGCCTGTATTTCAGTTGACTTGGACGAGGGGATCCATATGGTCATGGTCTTTCTATTCCCCGCTCATCAGGTCCATCATGGTCTACTTTGTAGGAGCTCTGATATATGCAAGTCAGGTAAGTTCATGCCTTCTTGAGGTCTAATCATCATATTCTCCTAAACTGATCTAGATACCGGAGCGATGGCTGCACGGCTGGTTCGACTACGCTGGAGGTAGCCACAACATATGGCACTTGGCGGTTCTTGGGGGAATCCTCTATCATTACTTGGCTATGCAGAGTTTCTTCTCGGCAGCGTTCGAACGGCGAGCTCAAGAGTGCTCGGTGACCATTCGATAAATACGGGTTCGTGCCGTGGCCGCCAGCGCAAGTGCTGACTGGCGGCGTCTGCTGTGCGGATTGTACATAGACATATGATTGATGCATTCAGCAATTTTTGGAATCTGGCATGCGGGAATGGAGTACTAGTCTTTGACAAATATCCAAAAACACGGTTCGAAGCAATGACGATGGACTAGATCAGCAGTGAAGACCCATAGCCAAAGAGGCAAGCCATCAAAGCGTTAGACTCCGTGCCTTAAGTCCACACACCCAGCAAGCGACCTTAAAGAATACATCAAGAAAAGCACCAGACCACAGCATGGTAGAGTCACGTTACGGTTTGAAGTTCCAAATCACCCCACCTCTCCGGAAATGATACATCTATCCGTCAGTCTTAAGATCACTGCCGATCACGTCCTCATTCGACCTATCTTGGGCTGCGACTGCCGAGCAAATCGTGTCCGACCCACGCAAGGACCAACCCAGTTACCGCGCACCTCCAACGTCAATTGACAGCGACGATCTCTCTCGCTCATTTAACCGCGCCTCCGCTTGGGCAGCGTCGATACCCGACTGTGCATGGTTCCTTCCGCAACGTCCCCGGGATGGCGGGGCATGTCCATCGAACAGCTGGGCGTTCTGAGGCACTCCTGATGGTGGGGTTCGGCGAGAATGCTGACCTGCAGAATACATTTTCTAGCGACTGAGGTTTGACAGTCTCCCTGGCCAAATCGCTACCTCAAACGTGCACGTCGTCTGGAGGAAAGCTAGATCGGCTCGACTGAGTCTGCTTCAGATGCCCTTTACCGGTTGCACTGTGTACCCGGGAAAGCCGTCTTCCTACCGGTGAACCAGAATCAGCAGTTCAGCACATGGAACGCCATACTTTAGCCAAGGGATCCCCCTCGCTGCTAGCGTGCTCTGCGGTAGGCATCCTTGCCCTTTGAGCGGTGCAATCCCTGAAAAGAACTATCACACGGCATGTTTAGATCAGGGCCTTGATGACGAACGACCTGCCCCCTTCAAGATCGAACCAAGGATGTCTAATACTTCTCCTTTGGACCGTCTGAGGGGCTCGGCCAAACAAGTAGGAAAGTGACATCTTCCCGTCTCCACTGATCACATGGTCATGGTCAGGAGCCTCGAAAAGTCGCGTCTACATTCGCCCATGTTTGTCAAGTACCTTTATACTACTACTTTGCGGTGTCAGCCATACATGAAAACGTGCAATGCGGGCGATCCCCTAGGCTTTGTCCCACTCAGAAGCATCCAATTACGCCCTGTTTTGATACCGGTAGCTGCAAGCCCAGCGTGCATGCTTAGAGCGGTGAAGGGAAAGGCCCACCCGGTTCATGGGTGTCTGTTATATTCCCTCGTGCTGGGACTCTAAGCACTCTCGATCGGGAGATCATCATGACCGAGGGATCTTGTTCCCGTGGAACAACCCCAATGTTTCGTGTCGGTCATTTTAGAAGGCTTTGCTTCACGTCCCGTCGGGCGTCAAGATCTGCTCTCAGCATGAAGTATCTAAGGTGCAAAGGTGGGAAATGTAACGCTCCCAGTTCGTACCTCGCTGAAACCGGGGCTCCGAACCGAACAGGAGCCCACTGTTGTCTTTCTTTATGAGGCTCCGTCATCCCCTTGGCTATTCAATATCAATTGCTTGTTCCTCATCCTCTGTCTGTGTCTTGTTGCCCTGGTCATAATGTCTCAGAGAGGTAACTACCCTCTACAGCGATGGGTAAGCTCTGGACACGGCAGAGAACCTACGTCGGCTTCCTCTGGCACTGGGTACCAAGGCTTCCCCAACAGGTCTTCGACGCTTCTCTAGAACTTGGGCATTCCCCGATGGGCTGACGAGTCGATACAGTATTCATCCTGATGATGATGGAGCCGCATCTTCGGATCTGACGCCACGTGTAGAGCAGCCTTGGATAAGCTCCCAGAGGTGAAAAGCGGCCCACGGATGATCAGTTTTGTGTCTAACGTGCCCGGTCACAGTTCCGTGTCGTCACCAGCTCAAGCATACTTTGAAAGCCGTACAAGCACTTTCGAATCACTGGACTACCGTCCTGGTACTGGCAGCACTTTGCCGGATCTTCCAAGACCACGGGGTGTAGAGCGAGGCGTGCCCTACTATTCTGATGCTAGTACTCCCCAGGTCTTCCATTGGCCGGCCCCCGGAAGTCTCGGCCAAATTCACAGTGGATCTGCTCCGCTCACAAGGCTTCCGCAGCCTCGCTGGGAATCCGAGTTGCAGCCAAGATCGTCGCCCGATCGCTATACCTGGGAGCAGGATTCTTCCACATCACGGGATTCTCTAGATCTTCATCGTGAACCACCTTCATCTAGAACATCTACTAGTACTTCGAAGTCTCGCATCAAGGGCCATTCGCAGCGACGGCCGTCGAACAGGGATGAATTTGATGGGGCCCATCAATTTTTGGACAGGCCGTCCACGGAGACCGTTGCGGCGCAGGAACGTGAATTGCCTCACATCCCTACCAATCTCTTAGTCCAGGAGCAAGATGATCTTCTCAACCAGGTCAATGATTGTTTGTCTCAATGTGCCTTTGACTTTGTCGCAAAGTATCAATTCCCGATACCCCTGGAAGCGGACAAAAGGCCAGTGCGGGTTGCACAAGACCGAGAGTGGACCGAATGGGTATACTTGTTGAAGAGACTAGCAACGAAAAGGCGCATACCTGCCCGCGTTCTATACAATGGCCAAATCAAGCAACTGGTGACCGTCTTGGAGAACTCCCTGGAAATGCGTCATGCTGCCAAGCATCAGTCAAGGCCATTGAAGGATGACCGGAATGTACTGCAATTGATCTCCGCTGGGCTGCAGGTCGCCAAGATACTGAGAGATGCCGCCTCCATGGAATTTCTGGACAGACTTTATGTCCGGACAGAGCTTCTGATCCAATCCCGGCGTGGTGCACCTGCCTACCTAGGGTGATCCGTACCCTTTGTCTATTGGCTTAGCATACGTAATTTGGGTTTCCCGGAGGCTTGTCAAGTGACCGATGGATTGATTTATTTCCAGGGTTTTTGCCGGTCTTGGGCCAGAGGATGCATTGCAACGAGCAAAACCGCGTGGTTCCCTCCATGGAGAAGCTATCTCATTGCAAGTCCCACCGAGACTCACCAGATAGGATGGTGCCGCAGAAGGACCCAGCCGTGGAGGGTCACATTATCCGTGTCAGCCAGTCGGATATTGGGACGTTATTCGGTTTTTTAGGTCCACCGACCAATCTTTGTACCGTATCTTGATGAGAGTGAACGTGCGCTCAATTATATCCCGGTCTCCAATATTGTTACTCTTCTTCAAAAGTCCAGTCTGGTGTGGGATTCTCTTACCTACTATGATTATGTTCTACACTTTACTTGCCTGGGATCGCTCTACCGTCAATACTCTCTGAAGTCTAAGCATACATCTCAGTCTATTTCTATTGGTCTGACTCCAACGAAGGCGTTACGGATTGGTCTGTCGCATTGGGACACACAAGAGTCATCACCCAATGTACTAGTGCCCGAGTATGATTCTCATCTCATCTACTTTCTTTACTTGCTCAGCGATCCGACCCCTGGACTTGCTCTCAAGTATCATGGCGAACAATCCCTACGAGAGACCTCGGGCGAAGACGATACTCAACCATGGTGTTAATGCTTATAAGATAAGTCCTCAGCGTTAGCGACGAGCTTTTGGGTATAATCGTGGTACTACAGCAATTCGGCCTATTCGGCCTATTCGGCCTATTCGGCCTATTCGGCCTCATTCGTCCCTCATCCTAAGAATAACTCATACATTCAATAACACTTGTGGACCTCTAGCGTTGAGTAATTGACTCATCAAGATTCGTTTTCGAAGGAGCTTTACTATCCTAATTTTGAATACCAGTAAACGCTGCCAATGACTTGCAAGTGGCCTCAGCCAATCGTAGTATATGCACATCTGTGCTCTTGGCGGACCCTACGTACGAGAATAAGCAAAAGAGCAAGGCTGTAGTGGTGTGTCTGATGCCAAAGACACATTAGTAGCACTGCAGTGGTAGGACACTCGTGTTGCCCAACCCGCAAGAGCGAAATCTTTAGTTAAGCTCATCGAATAAGAAAGCCAAAGACGCAAGCGAGCGTTGCTTTTCCAGAACGAATTATATATATCTGGGGTCGAGAGGCTAGAATGTCATTCCCCAGCCAGTCGTAGCCACGTGCTTCTGGGATATCAATGCTTCATACGGTTGGTAGAGCGGCTTTGGTCAACTCTGTTCGACCGCTGACGCTCGCTGATGAGCGCGCGCTCCAAGGGCACAGCTTTCCCACCACTCACGGTAAGTCGTAGAGGCTGCTTGTAGCATCCCAAGAGCACGCAGGACCGCAATAAGACGGACTCCTCTTGATTCTGATTCAACGTGAACGCGCGCGAGAAGGATATTGAGCTTTCTTGGCAATAGGCTATTTCACTTGTCACCATATAAACCGCACGCCATCCTCTACGATTACAATTCTCTAGCTGCGACCTGGTCCTCGGAAAGCTCTAATAAGCTTGTTCAGGTCATGCTTTTCTTGTAGCGCTCCACCCTCGTTCTCCCAAGTCCTGTCATCCGCTGCACTCTCCGTCCTTTAGCTCCCGGTACATGCTTCATTCAGCTCCCAGGTTCCTCACATTCTTTCCGCCCGTCAGATCAGCACTGTAGCAGTAAGAACCACTCGTTGTCAGGTGTTTCGAAGGAGTCAGATGAGTGATACTGACGGCATTAGGTTGTGGAGTGGTCGAATCAACGGTGTCGCAGAAAGCTGCACAGACGAGGCACGAATCACTTTCGAGCATCGTCTCACCCAGGCAAGCCGGCCCCAGGTGCGACCATTCACAGCGCGTCGTCGACCAACGATCAGCACCGCTTGCCATCCTTCGAGCATAGTGCCTCGTGGCTTTCCTCTGGCGTGTCCGGTCGCACCCCCTGGCCCGCGCTACCATCCGGCCTAGGATCCAAAAATACATCATTGCTGCCGCCGTAACAAAATATTTTGTTTGAGCAGCCAGAATCCTCTGCTCTCCTCGCGCCATCACACTCTCCTCTCTAACCGCCCGGGCTGTTGCAGCTGCTGTCCACCAACTAATACGTTTCTATTCATCGCTGAGCTGGTCTCATTGCAAGGTACACATTTTTGTGTATGTGCTGGCTTGCGTTCTCGTGACTTCCCATATATCCCCCCGCCCTTTCCACAGTCGCACCTGTTCCTGTTGTTGCTGCCACGGCTCACTCTTTGCCAGCCGCAGGCAACGCCACCAGGCTGCCCTCGAGTCATTCATTTGACATCGCCGTTGTAATATCATCGAGGGTCGCCGACCAGCAGTCATGCCTCCAGTCTCCTCAAACCTACCGTCTTCTAAGACAGAGCTGCCAACCATCGAGACACCTCGCTCACCGAAACCTGAGCTTCCTCCACTCAAGACTCCAAGGTCTGCTACGTTGCCCTCAGAGCTCCCGAGAAGCCCAGCACCGGGACTACTCGAGGTCATCAAGCAAGAGGAAGACGCGAAGACACCCATTACTCCCCCCACCGCGTACACGGACTTCCTAAAAGCTCTATCGCCTGCAGTCTCCACTCCAGGCTCGAGCAGAAGCCCAAGCTTCTCAGACAAAGGATCTCCCAGATCAACCCCCAGCACCCAGCCCTCCAGCGCTGGCAGTAGCTGCCTATCATGTACATACGACCCTCACAAGGCCTCGTCCGCATCCATGGTCCCACCGTCCCCCTTTGTCCGAGCTTCTAACTCCGCGCGCACGCCTACCGCTCTGAGGAAACTTCGCATCCCACAGTCTCCCGTCTACTCGCCAGCTACCGACTCTCCCAAGAGCAGCGCCATGCGCTCTCCTTTCTCGCCTGCAGAATGGGTTCTTGACGGGAAAACCCGCTACTATGGATCCCCTCGCTCGGCACGCTCTGGTTGCCATCGACCCGTCAGCGTTCGCCAAGTCGTAACGCGAACCGTGACATATACTCGATCGCCGGTCACACCTCTTGAGCCTGCACCCAAGGGCAAGAGGAGAAAACTTGAATAGAACTTGGGTCCTCAATGACCATATACTTTCCGACTCTCCTGGCTTCACTTCTGATTACATACTTCAGCCCTCGCTCATCAGCTACCGCCCTGACCTTCACCAACCACCGATCACATGGCCATCTACAGCCTACACCCACATCCCTTATTCTACCCGGAGGAACCCTCTCACTTAGCGAACAAACCGAGCATGGAGGCACGACTTTACGGACTTTCTTGGACGCAGCCCGGAGGAAACGGCGTCGGCGGGCAAGATTAACGATGGAACATCGCGCCATGCGACCTTGTTCTTAGGAGTCACTCTGTTTTTTGATATACAACGGTGTTTACGGCGTTCCAAGCGTTTCGAGGAGGGGAAGGCACACCTAGTTGCGCCGAGATACCATTTGGGATTTGGGAATGTTGTTGTTTCCTGCAATACGATACATTATCCACTTACTGCCCACCATCCTCACGGTATGACGACTTCGCGGCTTGACAGCTTGACAATTCTCACCAGTCCAACATGTTTGCGGGCTCACAATATCACGACTTAACGATCTGACAGCTTAACGAGTTCACGCCTCCCCAACTCAACGAATCCATGCCTCCCCAACTCAACAAGAACCCAACAACCAACCCATCAAACATCTCACTGCCCCATCCCCATTTCCACGTCTTCACGTAAACAAACAAACCTCCCCTCCCTCCCCAACACCTTAAAGCAGCAACCCAGCCCTGACCCACACAACCCACCCGGTAACCGCCCACGCTAGGCGGCATTGCGCAATGCGATCGGGGAATCAGAGAGCTGGAACGGGGCGTTGGGGGTGCTTCTAAGCGCTGTGTTTGACATTTGGGATAGGATCTGGTGATTGATTGGGCTGGGGGCCTGAAGAAAGATGAGGGATGGAGGAGGAATGTTGGAGCTGGTGGGGTACTTTAATTTCATCTGCCTTATTATTCCGCTCTGTACCTTCGATAAAGATACCATACGCTCAGCCAAGCAGTGTGGATCGTATGGCTCTCCAAGTCGAACAACATTCGTTGCACACTACCATACATAACATACGGAGTTATTTTAAGCCATGGTCATACACCTGTACTTAACCGGACATGGCCTAGATAGGTCGAGTGGGCTACCCCTGACGGGGGTACAACCCTCCGAGTAGGAATAAAACAAACAAACAAACAAACCATACATGACATGACATGCCTCTAGCCCTCTTCTACTCTACCAACCAGTAGAAGTAGGATCAGAGTCCATCCCGCTGTCTCATCCACAACATCCCCATCATCTATTCCCATCATCCAAACCCATCAGCTGACGCCCGATCCTCATGCAAACGCTTCCATTCGCTCTCGTGATCTGGAGGCTCATGCGGAGGTCGTCACATGCAGGGCGCGAAACAAAGATGGGCGCTTAGCATAGAGGGGTGAGCCCTGAGGGAGTGGTGGTTTTAGGGTTGGGTGTTGGGGTGTTGGAGAGGAAAAGCTGCCGTGGGGTTGGGAGGGCAGACTATTTGGATGATTGGAGGTTGTAGGGAGAGCGGCTAGAGAGGGAGGCTCTGTGTGCAATTTATAGCATGGCGCATGGGCCGAGGATGAGGTTGTGGGTTTGCGGCATAGAGTTGGGATCCCAGTCCAGAAGGGGGGACAAATGGTCAATCTTATGAGTGGATAGTTCATAGTCAGGTCAATAGAGAAAGGGCCAATGGAGATTGTGGATTTATAATCACCAGAGTTTCTGTCGATGATCTTATATTCATGGGTCCTAGCTACACAACTACCTAACAGTGAGACGGAAAGGAAATCTTCGTTGTTGGGTATCGTTAACGGCGTTGCGAATCCAGCGCGACTTTTCAAAGATGCAAGATGGGAATGGAGTGCGAAGTCCCCGATGACCTTTAGGCCCAGCGCTATGCCTCCCAGAAAATAACAATGAGCCTCCCAAGCAATGACTCGCTATGCAATGATGCCTTCCCGGAACATATGTACTGTGATAATAGGAGATTCTTCCAATAGATCGAGCCGAGACGAGATGGGAGCGAGGAGAAATGAGGGTCCAGGAGCAGGCTCCTACATCGCGTTGCCATTGACATTGACCTGGCAACCTTGGCTCTTCTGTCGCATAGCTTTCGCAAGCATCAGTTCGCGCATCCAGTCAATGCGTTCATCTCGGGTCTTGACGGCGAAATGGTGCGTTTTCCCCGTTGCGGCATGGAGGATGCCCTTCTTCTCGGCTGCAGGCACCAGCTGGAAGCTGAAGGCAGCAGGGTCCTCGTCCTTTCTCTTCCCACTGATTTTCAGAGATTTAAAGGCTGCTCCAAGCTTATTCGACGCGAGGGTAGAGCAAGCAACAGCGTACTCGTCGACATCGATGGCTTCCAGCACGTTTGCGTCCCTCGAATCACGATGCATAGCAAGCCGAGTTCCATTCAAGCGGAAGTGATTTTCATGCCATTCGTGACGTAGCATCTTGGTCTTGCGCTTCTTCATCCATCCGGCGTGGTTCACGTCTGTGGCTGTAGGCGTCAATTCGTCCGCGCCATCAATGGGGGTCAAGACGCGCTCCTTTCGCTCCTGAACCGGTGGCATGGCGAAGCTAGGTTGGCGTCTTTGTGATGCCCTCGACGTAGAACGAGAGGGAGCGCACGTCTGGGGTCGAAAGATGGGCTCGAATTGCTGCGGACGGTGACCGGCTCCTGAAGAGGAGCGCGAAAGAGGAGCCGCGCCAAAGCGCATGTCTGGAGGGACTGACTGAGACTCATCACGTGCCACCGGGCCCAGCGGAATCGCTGTTAGTGGCATATCCATGGCGGAAGCTGGGCTTCCATACCTATAGATATCATGTGGAGCATTCCGATCCCTCATCTCCATGGCGGTGACTGGAGTGCGGGCCTGGCGGATGACGGTCCGGTCAGGGGAGAATGCGTCAACAGCCGGTGGGCCTTCCGGAATAGTGAGCTTCGGTAACCTCCTTAGATTTCCATGGGGTGCTTGTGTGTTGCCTGGAGGAGAAAGTGGAGGGAACATCTCATAGGGGGGGGTCGTAGGCTCCTCTGGACTGGCAACATGCTGAAAGCTAAGGAATTGGCGTACATTCTCTTGCGGATCGCGTGACTGGACGACCTTGAGATGTCGTTCGTCAAGGCGAAGAGTAGGACATGCTCCCGGACCTAAGAGGTCGGAAGAAGCGACGACGGAAGGCACTGCCTCGGAGGCTGGCCGCAGTGTTGTCTCTGTCGGAGAGGCACTGGCATCGCCGATCTGCCGCAACTCCAAGGGAAATTCCTTCGCGATCTTCACCAGCTTGCGTTGCTGCTTCTGCCATTTGGAGCAATTCTCGCCTTTCGAGCAGTGATGAGGCTTTGGCAGTAGCTGCTCGATGGCGACGATTGAAGCCGATTCTGCAGGGGAAATGATATCGTCATCGGCCCTTCTCGCCCTTCGCGCTCGTCGTTTACCTACCGCGGGTGACCTTCCGTTCTCCGCTTCAGGTGTTGCAGGATTAGAGCAGTCGGGCGAGCGCTCTGCCCGAACAGATAGCTGCTGGGTGACGATTGGCGATAGAGAGCCCTCCTGAACCGCAGCCACAGGCGACGCGTCAAGACCGCTTCCCCTCAAACTCCGAATCTCATTCCACAACTGGTGACGTTGTCCGAACGAATGTACTCCAAGCTCCTTCAGATCCCCAAATTGCAAGTCCTCCAAGATGGCCCCAGATATGTCGTTCGAGCGAAACTTCTCCACAAGCGAATCTTCAAAGCCAACATCGATCATCCACTCGATTACTTGTCGTGGTGTCCATGCTCGCAAAGGTATGCTACTTATACGCGCTTTCTCCGGTTCTGGCTGAAGGTAAATATTTGTTGTAGCCGTGGGTCCTGCCCAGTGATCCTGAGGTGAAGCTGCTGGGGACATTGAGAGATAGAAATCGACATCCTGCGAGGTTCCCTGTGAAATGCGGAACAAGTGAGGCCCCACGGGCCCTTCGACTGGCTTCGGCAATGCAGTCTCCTCGGGTAGCTGGAACTTGAATTCTCTGAATTCGTGAGAATTTGGCGTCCTCAACTCGTCAAATGTAGACACAGATGAGTTGCTCTGCTTTCCAAACTGGAAGGGTATCAGCGAGCTCCTGCAGGCACGAGGATGGTGCATGACCTACCGATTCCTCGCTACGACGACCAGAGTACTCCTCGACATCACTGAAGTCCTCTTCAAATTCCGTGTCCGACATCGCTGTGGAATCTTGAGACATTGCCGTCGCTGCAGAGAGTGGCTTGACGTATCCCTTCGGAAACAGCTCGACGTCTCTTCGGCGCGAAGCCAATGGCGTGAGTGCCTAATATACATTAGCGTCATCTCACCTTATGCTATCAAAATATACACCCACCATAGCTAAACACAAAGCGAAAAAGCAACGCCAAAAGAGCCAATTGGGGTGTATCAACGGTACAGTGAAAAAGCGTTGCCGCAAATGTATGCAAGTGTTACGGATTAGGGCGTCAAGGCAACACAGTTGCAGGAAAGACTGAAAGGAATCGTAAGCAGAGCCCTACGGGTGGTGGGCGCTTGGTGTGGTTTTGTATAAAGCGAGCATACTTCGAGGAAGGAGGTTTGGGTTCTGGCCATGGCTTAAGTGCCCACGATGTGCAGCGGGAGTGATGGGCCATGGGCGGTACGTCGCTAGTCTGGGTGAAGAAGCCCCCTAGCTCCGAGTGCAGTGAGGACAGGAAGTACTTCGTAGCTTGTGCTTGAATGTTGGAGTCGAATGAGGGTGCAGCTGGTGGACTAGCCCATATTTAGTGTTAGCGTCCTGTATCACGCCAATGATGCGTCTGTGCGGACAGTCCAACGCATCCTATCAACGCTCTGTTTAAGCGCCCAACAATACTTTTCAAAGTAGCAACTGAACCCATGCCTTCTAGATCCTGCCTGCAATCGGCCCAATCGCTGCATCTCAGAACTCTCTGTCTGCAAGCGCCTTCCCCTCTGGTATCCGGGCTTCAACGATCGGCTCGCTGGCGGGAGGTCCACCGCTTGACAGTTGACATCCTCACGCTTTGCTGGCCTTGCCAGATATTGTCAGCTCCCGTGTCACCAAAGTTGCCACGATCTTGCATCGTTTCATCCAACTCAACAATGCTGACAAGCTATTGCAAAACACGCCATTCTAAAAGCAGGCATGGGACACAGGCCCCACCTGCTGCACGTAATATGCGGAAAGCAGTTGAGATCACTCACTCGTATACGGCCCACCCGTTGTGGAACAATCACTGCGTGTCTATCACGCAAGCTTCAGCCGTCGGGTTAACTCTGATTGGACTCTGACTGGACTCTGATTGGACTCAAAGACTCCGAGAAGCGTCCAATAAGTGAACACACTGGGTGCTCACATGACTAGAATCTCATGCGGGCTGAAGGAAGATGCACAATCAATATCACTTCCTTCTGACAGTGTGCAAATCAGAGCTGCGAAAAGGATCTCTGGACTTTGACAGGTGGGTCTGGCTATAAGCGGTCCGCAAATTCGCACCACGGATTGGATTGACCAAGGCTCGGAACGGTACGGAGATCTCATAGTGGGTCCAGGGCCGGCCAGTAGAGTGATCAAGTCCGCAATAATAATCATGTGCATGGGCTCTGTCAACAGCAGTGGAAAGCCGTCTGGACCGTCGCTGTGAGGTTGAGAGCTACAAGCAAGTCATGCGCATCTCGGCAGCATCATTGTTGAACGGTTCTACAGCCTTCGTGTTACTGTTTGAGTACGGAGGAAGGAATCTCGGACATTGCTGAAAGCGGAAGGAAAGCCAGGCCGGCGACCTGGTCAACGTGATTATGTTCATTAACGTTGTGTGTCATCAATAACTCATCATTGTATTAAAGACACAGCTTGGATCGTGTTAGGTTGACTTCCAGAAGTGTGTCCATTGTCAATCTCGAGTCTAATCCTCAACGTCCATACTTTGAGGTAATGGAATGTAGGAAAGTCTTAAAAAAGAGCAGACTCCAGGCGGGATCCTTGCGATATGACAAGAGGAGAAGGACATCAACCAGAACCGTACCCTGGAGGCTGGAGGAAAGAGATGTGCATAAACTGTACGACTTGCCGATACTAATGCGCTTCCTGGGGAAGAATGGAGAAAAGACAAGTGGCGGAGACCGTTCCACAGCCCATGTCTTCTCTCATGGAGACTGCCGTCAAACGACCGTGGAGCATTGAGGCCAATAGGCTTTACCAACATCTGCGTAGCCGGCGAAGATAATCAAGAGCTAAGGTAGTCAACCAATGTCAAGAGACTCCATGTCTACCACATGACAGCGGTGAGCTCGAGTACTTCTACTTTCTGTTATTACAGTCACGCGTTCGAGCACAATGATAACCACCATCCGGATCATCAAGCGTTCCTCGTGACAAATTGAATAATGAGTAATGAATTGCTGAAGCGGTTTTGAGCTGTGATGAACGAACGCAGAGACGGTCAACTTCCGCAACGGAAGAGGAATCACCAGCCTGGAACTCAAGTAACACGTTTTGCAAAACGAGCCTTGTCTCATGCACGGTCGACTTCTTGGAGCTTGCTTTGCCCACTAATTAGCCATGTTTATTCTTAGACCGTCTCCACCATAGACACGGCAAAGCACACTAATGTCTGCTTTCGGCAGAAGAGGCTGGAGAATGGCAGCTAATCTTGTGACGGGGAAAGGAGAGCATCGTCTCAAGTGTGCTCTGTCGTGCATGACGCACTCTGCAGCGTGCCGTTGCAGTCACGACTTCGAGGAGCGAGCATCCCTGCCCAATTGATGCATCCGACCGCCAACCAAGGATGGGTAGCGCAGTGGAGCGGGACGAACCAGAGAAAGCGCCTCCATTATCACACTACAGCGCCAAGCTTTAGCCTCGCCCAAACCGTTTGCTGACGACCACTCATCGCCCTTCCACGCCTGTTCACCTGCATCACTCCCCTGCTCACTCGCTAGAAGAGGTGCATTTACCTCGATATCACCCGCGGGATCGATGTTGGCACCGAAAGGAATGGCTGGGGAGAGGCAGGGTCATTCAAGATCGGAAGGAGATGATGAGATAGGGCCGCTCGTGACCCTGGCAATGGGCGGCTTGATTCGCTCTCTCGGCCTTGAATCAATATTCAACAAAGGCCAAAATTCATTTCGTTGACCCTCCCATCCCTCCGATCAAGGTCTATGGCACGATGTACGGAGCTGAATTGTCAACGTTTAGCGGTCGATGCGAGCAAATGGAGAAAGACGAAGTCGTGCTAGAGCTTGCCTGGCGAACCTCAGCAGCTACCTTGGCAAAATCCATAGAGCCTTGACGACGGCACGGATGAAAAGAACGGCGTCGAGACTCGAGAGGCACCAGAAGGATTCTACCTGGGTAGCTTCTTGCATGCATGAGCTACCGCATCTTAAACGTCTGCCCGCTGCAAGCCTGTCAGGGTACAATGCAATTAGCATACAATCACGGAAGATCCTGCCCAAAAAGGAGCTATATTTGACTTGAGCAGGGGGTGACTTTGCCGAACGCCTGCATTGGGCGCGTACCCGCAAAAATAGTATGTGACTCGTCCGCCGCGTTGAACGCAGAACGAGGCTGCCGACGCTCGAAGAGCTACCCCTCATTCTGCTTTCGCTGTGGACCTGGGCTGGGGCACTATCATTTGTGCCTTCTGGCCAACCATCGCGCGCCCTCCGCCCGAGCTAATTGACTGTACGCTATCCGGTAAGGTGGTCTCGTGGGAATTTCGTCCCACCAGCCTGTTGTTCAAATTTAGAACAGTGGCTTTCCACTTGACATACTCTAAATATGTTTACATATATCTCACAATGCCCATTCTTATCTCATCTCAAGGCTTGCTGCCATAAACCCCGCGCGTGTTGCTCCTCTTCGTTCTCATCCTCCATCGTCAAAGCCAGCTGGTCGGGCTTTGCTCTACATTATTCCCTCCTAATAGCAATCCGGTCTTGCTCCCTGTCACTACTCGTCGCCAATTCGATACTTGAACGTATTTCATCAAATATTGATCATCCCCGATATACAATTTTTTATTAACTCACAATGCCGAACCCGGCGATCAAGAGTGTGCAGAGTAGCAAGGCTACAGCTATGGGTGCACCCAAAGCGGCCGATCCCAAGTCTAGTGGGATGAAGATGCACAGGAGATCCCGCTCAGGTTCGTTCTTTGTAATAGAAATTGTGGAGACATCGGCTGACAATACTTGCTCAGGCTGCTTTACCTGTAGGCTTCGAAGGAAGAAGTGTGACGAGGGTCATGGCCAGTGCAAAGCATGCAGGAATCTGGGACTGAAGTGCGAATACAAGCGTCCGATGTGGTGGAGCAACAACGAGCAGAGGAAGCAACAGAAGGAGCACATCAAAAACATCATCAAGCGCACGAAGTTGACAGAGAAAACGGCGCAGGTAGCGGCAATGGGCGCGGGAACTCCTCCCGGGCTATCACATTCGTTACCAACATCCGCGACCTATTCAGACGCCACAGTTCGGACACGCGCTGCATCGGAAGACTCACAGTACTCTCTGGTATGCGATTTCAACCCGCTTCCGAATCAGCATTACGACATCTACCAACCTCACGTTTTATCCCCAACATACGACACAGATCCACACTATCATCCCTACGCCGCTGCACCTTACGAAGTAGACATCAAAACGGAAAGGCAGATGTTTGTGAACGATGTTCCGACGCGGAGGGACTCGTCAACATCGACGTTCAGCACCTTCCAACCCCCACAGTCTCATCACCAGCTTCCATCCTTGCCGGAAGAGGAATGGCTCCACAAGGGTATCTACGAGCCAGTGGGAGATATGTTCAGCGGTGAAGAGGGACTCGATTTCAACTTCTTCGATTTCTCGCATGGGGCTCCACAGGATTGTCAACAATCAATTATTCAGGTTGACGAATGCGACAGGCCCTTACTGGATCATTTCGTCGAGAATGTATTGAGACTCATCTTCCCAGTGCTCGAAGTCAATCAGCATGGCTCGGCAAGGACTGAAGTTATGCTACCTGCTCTGGAGACGAACAAGTGCTACTTGCATTGCTGCCTTAGTATTGCCGCAATACATCTGAAATCTACACAGGGTATCCAGGGAGAACAGATCGATAGCGACATCATGCGACACCGCTATGCGACAATATCCGAGCTTTGTGCCGCTCTCAACCGAGACACAGATCATCTGCAAATCCTGGAAGCGACTTTGGGTATGATATTCTTCCAATGTTCAGTGGGCGGACCCGATGATTCATTACCGGACATCCCCTGGCATCAACATTTTGAGGCTGGTGGAAGCTTGGTCCGGAAGCTCAATCTACCGCACGCAATGGTGCATGCCCACGGCCAAAGGATGCATCCGCCTTTCAACATGACTCTGGCGTCGTGGATCGACATCCTCGGTGCAACGATGCTAGGCCGAGCCCCCAAATTTGCAGATACGTACCGCGAAAAGAACGATAGCGGCTCGCACTCTGGGCTGTCCGAGCTGATGGGCTGCGATGACCGTATGATGTACCTGATTTCGGAGATTGCCTGCTTGGATGCACTCAAGTGTAGCGGTGGTATCGACGACATGCAATTGTGTCATCACATTAAGACACTCGGTGAGCATTTGGACCTTACGGAACCTCCACCGGGTACAGTGGACCACCCCTTCTCCTCGACAGGCGCAATCTGGCCAAAGCAGCTTTCAAGGAACATGACAGCAATGTTCCGCGTTGCGGCACGCATATTCCTATGCAGCTTGGTGCCGGGTGCCTCAAGATGGGACCAGTCCATGGTCGGTCTGGTAACACGGCTTGCTCAGACACTCGAGTATATTCCACAGGGGCCGGACGGCTTTGACCGCTCGATAGTCTGGCCACTGCTCATCGGAGGATCTCAAAGTACCCCCGGCTCAACCTTCCGTCAGATCTTTGCACACCGGATTGCATGCCTTGGCGAGCAGGCAGAATTCGGAAGCTTTGGACGCATGGTGCGCCTACTTCAGGAAGTTTGGCGCCAAGCTGACGACGCAGGAGAGACACAGAACGTCCACTGGCGGGACGTGATGCAGCAGAAGGGCTGGGACTTTTTGCTGATCTGATTTTCTGGTCTTGACGACTGATTGTCTCAGCAATAGTCATATTTCCCTTAATGTTCTGCGCATCCTGGTCTGTCTTTCTTTTTCTGCATAGCGAGGGTTTCCGACGACCGACATTTGAGAACGGCGCATAGGGCAGCATCTGGGGGTTGGCTTTTGGGACATGTTGGAGCTCTTGATACCCATTTCATTTACTGGGAGAGGTTTTAGGAAAAGTCTACTCTTCGGACTACGGAACGAGGGATGCTTAAAAGGAACCATTGGAGGTCGAGGAATTCCCTCATGGTAGCACTGGTCTGTTGCTTTCACGACCTCCCTTGAGCCTCGATGAAATGCGAGGCCGGGTGACGGCAGAAAGCAGAGCTTGGCTGGAGAATTGTATATAGAAGGCATAGGGTGCGCGAGCATCACGCCGTGATAGCCATAGAAGAAGCGTAAGCTATTCGTGGTTCAATATTCTTCCCATGCTTGCGATGTTATGAGAGATTTCCCCTCCTCGAAATCGGTGAAAGACGAATGTGTGATGTATCCTTGGTTGACGGGACTCGAGGCATTGCGCCTAGTTGAGGTTTGGACACGCTCTTGTCGGAGCTCCGGAGCGGTATATAAACCAGAGTTTCTTCACTCCGTTCCTTCTCTTCTCTTCCTGCACCAAAGACCTCAAAGGGCCCACAATTTTGAATCTTCAACAAATGGATATTCGATGGTTAACATACTGCAGCAATCATGAAGTGCTAATCTCGAGACCTGATATTAATTGTCGGGCTTCGCCTCAAAAGCTGTACGAGCGGACGAGACTGCCGTGTTGTCGCACAACATCATTCACTCCATACATCAGCTGTGCGTCCTGAATCATCAAGCCGCGTTGAATACGCACCAACAACGATATAGTGATCTTAGCTCCTGGCATGCCGGAATCCGAGGGCTTATCTACCGCACATCAAAATATCGGAGTGCCGAGGCCTGAGATGGCATCGGACCTCTCCGATTGACCCTATTAAAGCATCTCTACTTTCTGATAATCTCCGACATAAAAGTCTCTTGCCTTTTGGCCTTTGTATGCTTGCAGCTTAGATGCCTTGTGTCTTGTGGAGATCAAAGGTAGACGGCCACTCATGGTCAAGATGGCCACCATGACCGTAGTCGATCAACCCAAGCTCCACGACCGTAATGGCGTATGGGATCTTGGGTCTCGAACATGTCTCCGGTACAACAATGCAGTTGATGCTATCAGGAATGACGAATATCCAATGCTTAGAGGTACTCTTCTTCATTGCCACCATTCGCCGCTGCTTACGCATCTTTATAGGAAGCATCTACCTGGACCATGCTGGCACAACCCTTTACGCGAAATCTCTTATGGACGCATTTTCGAACGATATGATGAGTAGCCTTTTGGGTAACCCTCATTCTGCATCAGCTTCGTCCCAGTTGTCTACTCAACGTATCGACGACATACGGCTTCAGTCACTACAATTCTTCAACGCCAGCCCAGACCGTTTTGAAATTATTTTCGTAGCGAATGCAACAGCAGGGATCAAAATGATTACAGATGCTTTCAGAGAACAGAGTGGCGGCTTCTGGTATGCTTATCATCGGGACGCCCACACCAGTCTTGTTGGTGCTCGTGAGACCGCTATGGCCGGACATCACTGCTTTGGGTTAGACAGCGAGGTTGAAGATTGGCTTTCAGGCAAAGACAGATCGGCGACTATCGACGGAGATGCTGGCGTAGGTCTCTTCGCTTATCCCGCACAATCCAACATGAACGGGCGGCGGTTGCCACTTTCTTGGCCTAGTAGAATTCGATCGTCAGGTCTGCCTCAGCACAAGCGTGTCTTCACTCTCCTCGATGCCGCTGCTTTAGTATCTACTTCTCCTCTTGATCTGGGTGATGCATTCAAGGCTCCCGACTTTACTGTCTTATCATTTAATAAGATTTTTGGCTTCCCAGATCTTGGAGCTCTTATTGTACGCAAAGAAGCTGGGCACATGCTCGAACACCGAAAGTATTTTGGTGGAGGCACTGTAGAAATGGTAACATGCTTGAAAGAGCATTGGCATCTCAGGAAGCAGACTAGCCTCCATGAGCAGCTCGAAGATGGAACTTTGCCCATTCACAGCATTGTGGCTCTCGACAGCGCTTTGAAGGTACACGAGAAGTTGTTCGGATCTATGGTATCAGTCTCATCTCATACTGCTTTTCTAGCCAAATACGTTCATGACAAACTCGTTGCTCTCCGTCATGGAAACGGCCGTCATGTCGCTGTTATCTACAAAGATCCTACGTCTTCCTACGACGATAGTATGGCTCAAGGACCAGTCCTTGCCTTCAATCTCCGCGACTCCCACGGAGCTTGGATCAGCAATACCGAAGTCGAGAAGCTTGCCGGCATTAAGAACATACACCTCAGAACTGGAGGCTTGTGCAATCCAGGAGGTGTCGCGAGTTCGTTAGGCCTGGCGCCCTGGGAGCTGAAGCGCAATTTCTCCGCTGGTCAGAGATGCGGAAATGACAACGATCTGATGGCTGGTAAACCTACGGGCGTGATCAGGGTCAGCCTGGGAGCCATGAGCAACATGAGGGACGTTTTGACGTTCGTCCACTTCATCGAAGAATTCTTCGTTGATCATCAGGATACTGCCGCGCATGTACTATCAAGATCGGCCCTTATGCCGTCGAAATTTCACGTCGAATTGCTGACTATATACCCTATCAAAAGCTGCGGCGGCTGGTCAATACCGCCTGGCGCGCCGTGGGATATCAGATCTGAAGGTTTGGCTTGGGATAGAGAATGGTGTCTCGTTCATCGAGGTACTCGCGAATCGCTTAGCCAGAAACGACATCCCAAAATGGCCCTGATCAAGCCTTCGATCGACTTTAGGAATGGGCATCTACATATCCAATACAGTGGCCCCACAGCTCCTTCAATACCCTCTGAGATTACAGTCCCCTTATCTGCCGATCCATCTGTGTTCGTCACCCTCGAGAAAATTTCTCCCTCCGAATCAAAGGTTTGCGGCGAGACCGTCCCTTTAATGACCTACATCTCAAGTCCCATCGCATCTTTCTTCACCGCCATCGTCGGCACGCCCTGCACCCTCGCGCGGTTTCCGCCCACCTCATCTGGGACATCGTCCTCATTGCGCCATTCCAAAGCCCACCTCCAGCTCCACCAAACAACCACTCTTCCCTCCGAGAGTCCCTTCCCAGTCTCAATACCCAAACGACCCATCCTCCTCTCTAACGAATCTCCCATCCTCACCATCTCCCGCTCCAGCCTCGACGCCCTGAATTCCGAAATCCTCGCTCGCAACCCCCACGCCAAATCAGCCCACCACTCCGTCTTCCGCGCCAACATCGTTCTCGCCTGCGATCACTCCGCCGCAGAGAGTCAGGAACCGTACATCGAGGACACCTGGCGCTATCTCCACATCGTCCCCAATCAAGAGCAGGGCTGTGAACGGTCCCGGAGGACGGTGCTGGAGATGCTGGGCAGTTGCCGTAGGTGCCAGATGGTGTGTGTTGATCAGACCACGGCGGAGAAGAACGAAGAGCCGTTTGCCACGCTGGCGAAGACGAGGCGGATGGGTGGGAAGGTGTGGTTTGGTGTCCACGGAGGGCTGGTAGTAGGGGAAGAGGTTAGGACAGTGGGGAGCATCATGGTGGGCGACAGAGTCCGTGGGATTGTGGAAGAGGAGGGTGGTGCAGATGTCTGAGATTCCTGAAAGGGTCAGAGGAGGCTGCTACTGCTTCTCACTCGGCGAATGTCGATACTACGGTTGATGCATTCTCAATTCACCAGACGTTTGGATGCTTCCACCATTTGCGCCGATCACCCTCAACTTCATCACTCCCAAATCGCTGGCCTCCCTAGGACCCCCATCAAGTTCTAGTCCAGTCACAGATCTTCTCTATACTACATACATTGCCGCTCGCTCCTAATTTCATCCACATCAAGTAGTCACTCACTGACTACGACTTTCCTCCACTGCCCAAGATTGGAACGACCAGGTTTCCTAGAAAAATTGACACCACACGCGATGGTGCTTGTTCTCATGCTGTGGAGGGTAAAGCAAGCTCCCACTAAAGAGACGTATTGACGGATTGCCGATGGAGTGGCAACGGGGCGAAGCTTTATAAGCGCAGTGCATACTCACTCGATAATGACGCCCGCGGAAGGACGTTTTCAACGAGGAGCAAAAGCATTGATAGAAGAAAAGAGTAGGAGAAGCTTGCAGGGCGGCCATTCGTGAGCCGAAATGTTGCCATCATATTTGTCTCAGTCGGCGCTGGATGCTTGCTGGAGATCGAACAAGAGAGGTCCCGTGGGAGAGGGGGGGGGGGGGGGGGGCGGGGCGGCCCCCCCCCCCCCCCAGATTGGACTTCTATAGGTTATTCCATTCTTTTTCCCACAAAGTGTTTGTTCTTGCGGTATGTATATCCACAAGCTATCATGCTATTGAGAGCCTTCATAATCCTCGCAGAGGGGGGGGCGTATAATGGCCAATTGACGTTCAAAAGCCTATGTCTTCTAGATCCTGCGTCTTTCCAAGCAGATTACCACAGTAGAAGTGCTTTGATCCCATATCGATCCACTCTCTGTGACCGCTTGACGGTGCCTTCGCTATTCAATTTCGTCTCCTTTCCAGGTGCAGCCCTGCAATGCTCGTCATCTTGAATGCTTCACAGCTCATCCTTAGGCGTACTGGAACTCCTCACCAAAGCCTGTGTATCAAAAGTGTTTTCCAATATCGCGAGCTCAACTTGCAGGTCCAAACGAACGTGCTGGGGGCCCGGTAATAAGCGGTATTCTCGATGTGTCGGGCTCGTTGTTGAAAACCGCTCGTTAATATGATATGTACATGACATCTGAACCTTTACGCCGAGCAGGACCTCAAAAGTCGCCCTCGCGAAGCGCAGGATGCGCATGCGCGTATTCAGTCGACGAACCCGACACGTCGTGCAAGTGGCCTGCAGTATCTTGAGTTTGACCTCCATACACGCCCTCCTCCCCTCTCCCCGCAGTCCTCCACCCTCCCGTATTGACTCTCACCGGCTTCGCCTGCTCAAGGACATGCTCCGGATCCCTGACCCCCGGCTGCCCCGCCATGCGCAGCAGCTCCACCGGGCTCTGACCCCGCGACACGTCGTCGTAATCGCCACGCGGGCGCTGGGGCTCGGCGCCCCAGGTGCGCATGGGGTAGGCGCGGCCTTTGTGCCATGGCTTTGTGAGGGGGGGGAAGTATTGGCGGTAGGCGGCCCAGGCGACGAGGATGCCGAGGAGGCTGCCGGAGAGGACGTCGAAGGGGTGGTGGCGCGCGTCCATGATGCGGGTGGCGGCGATGAGGGCGGCGCCGAGGGTGGGGACGAGGACGAGGAAGGTCTTCCAGACTTGGCCGCGGCTGTCGAGGACGTGGAGCTTGCCGGAGAGGTAGAGCGAGAGGTAGAAGAGCCCGGCGAAGGAGGCTGGGGGGTAGTTGTCAGGTGTCTTTGTAGCATGGGGGAGGGGGTGTGTGAGGGGGGAGACTTACCACTGCTGTGACCTGAGGGAAAGCTCCGGAATCCGTCTTTTAGGATGGCGTGATTGGTTTGCGTGCAGATCGTGCTGTTTGATAGCCCGAAGACAGGAGGGTCAAGGCTTCCAGCTCTTGGCTGACATCGATCTATAAGATCTGGTCTCGGCTTTCCAGTGACGTTCTTCAGAGCATTCGTGATTACGAATGCGGCACCTTCCGACAAGAGCAGGCCGAGGACACCGCAATTCAACTCCCAGAGGCGCTCTCCGAACGTGTACTTGCTTCTTCCTCGACCACGACCGGCGCTCTGATGAGTGGGATGCGAGAAGATGCCATCGATGACAAGGGTGTAGAAAACGATGATCAGGATTGGAGCCAGAATGGCGAGGGCGATAGCCAAACCAATTGATACTCGTTCGTGTACGGCGTAAGGGTACTGGAGGGTGTAGTTCTGCAGGGCGAAGTGCTGGTGGAATGGTTCGACTGCGGCTGGTCAGCGGTGTTATCGAGAAGGGTGGTGGGCTCACTTACCAGCATCAAGGGCTTGGAAGACGACGAAGAGAAAAATGATGATGGCATAATCGACAATGTATCTGAACGGGTATGACCGTGAGCATTGTAGTCAAAAGTGAAAGGAGGTTTGGTGCTTACGAGATGATCACCTTTACGGGAAGCCTCGTCTTGGGAAGGCGTGCAGAATCCATGTTTCGACTCCACCGAATCGCCACAAAAAGGACGAGGAGATGTTCGTGCTCCAAGAAGCAGAGATAGAAGTACAACTTGAGTGTGCTTGACGCAATATGCGAAGAATCTAAAATTGGACGCTCGGGCTACGTCGCCGCTAAATTATCCAGCGCTCAGCTTACGTGGAAGGATGGCGACTGGCTGTGGGGGAAAGTGTTGCAATTTAGATCATCGAAGTAGCGGATAATTGATCAGAAATTCCGGACATTGAGTAATATTTTGATGGAGGTACTGATCTCAGGCTCATAAGGTGTGCATGAATTCACAGGAGCCCCGGGGCTTAAAGGGTTTCGCATCCGTTCACCTGGATCGATCCTCTGATTGAAACAGGCATCTCTTTGTACGACGCTCAAGCTCCAATATCCCCTAATCTATTCCGGCAGGCAATCGACCACAGATGAAGCTGGCCGGCCCCTGGGAACAGGTAGGAGTTGGACATGTGGTTCTGCATTACTAACCGCACTGCTCCTTGCAATATCCCTCCGTCTACAAGGATATTCATTGCAAGTCTCTGTTCGTACTCTACATTTACTATCCAAGACCAAGCCAATTTTCTATCTTATGCCTCGACAAGAGATGGTGCCCCACAGTACGGTTTAACGAGATGGTGATGGGCCAATCATCCAATGAAGGTCCGTAGCTAAAGAGACAAAACGTCAAAGTATTATACTTGCACGGGCAGAGGACCTTGAAGAGTTGATTGCACAATAAACCAAGTCAAGTGTTGAAGATCCACGAGACTGACTCTTGACCGCTGAAAGGTGTAGCACGCCGGGGCATAGAATAAAGAAAATCTGCCATGGTCCGAATAATTATTGTAGGGTCTAATTGGTAAAAGTAAGGGACGGTACGAATAGAGGCTCCCTATCTATCTGCGCCAATAATTACCTTAAAACTAGATCAATGAGACGATGATGGGCTGATCGATCAGTGAAGACCCGTGGCACAGGAGGGAAACCGGTGCAGGTCATTACTTCACGACACAGTCCTTCGAGTGGTTCATCAAGGCCACAGAGTTATCTTGACGAACCCCTAGCCGGACATAATATTACTATCGGACGCATTTGTAATATAATACAAGAATTATAGCCGAGATATGTACAGAATGCGAGCAGCAAGCGCCTCAGTATGGCCTTGAGAACTCCGTCAAAGCAAGCCCCTATAGATGAACCTTGGATTTGACAAATTGTGCTGCTGGCACTGCGTCGATCGAGTACGCCAGGTGATAAGCGTCAACAACGATCGTGTCCTTGCATATCAAATCCGCCGAGAAGCAGAAAGTGTCAACCTTGCTCCCATCGATATTAGGCAAAGGCTGACCATCAAAGGGGTCGCCAAAGAGCACCTTGGTTTGTCAATTACTCAAATGCTGGCTCGGTTAGAAGCAAACTCACCACTGTAGCGACTCTCGCGGCTGTCGATGCAGATATCTGAGCTGCGCCTAAATGGACTACTTGAGCCCCCTGACTATGATACCATCAGCCTTGATCATGGAGTGCAGAGGGCCCGACACCTACCTATAGCCTGAGAGTACAACCTGAGTGTCTGGACATTGAATTGCTGCTTGTTCTGTCAATGCAGCAAGCTTCGTCGCTCCTCCTTTATCTCCTCCTTCGAGGTATCCCAAAATTGTAGCAGGGTATTCGACTCCTTGAACGCCGACGTTATTGGCTCCAATGGCCTATTTAAGATGGCATGATCAGCATTACTCGGAAGGTAATACGCCCCGAAGACATATCTTAAGGGCATTCGCTCCCCTAATATGTGCGAGTTCACGTTCAAGAATACCACAGGGACAAAAGAAAACTCTGTGAATACTGACTGCGCCGAGAGCATTGAAGAACGGTGGCCCGACTAGGCTACCAACGTTCCCAAGCTCGATAGTACCTCTGGCAAAGATTACGGTGACTGGCTTGCAAAGTCCAAGCTGATTCTGGGTGACCGACAAACTTTGGCGTTTGCTGAGACCATTGCTGAAAGACTCCACCTCAACAAACCCATATGCGGCATCGTGGTCGATTGGTACTGCAATGACACGAAGAAAAATGGAAAGCAGATATAGTACATATGCTCTCATGATGTCTCCTGGGACCACAATGAGACGGATCAAACAGATTGGAATTGGGTCAGAAGCAGGCTGCTGTGCTCAAGCTGTTCTATGATCGTTCACGGTCGAAGAAATCGGCGCTGTTACTGTAAGGGATTGGATACCAGTATTGCTGCAGGACTCCCGAAGGACGACGGTCTATATAATGGGCAACCACAGCGCCCAAGGCCATAGCAGCGACTCGAACATTTCCCCGCATTGCAGTACAGCAGTAAGGGGTGTGGTTGCAGCGATTCGACGCAGACACGGACCAGCTAATGGTAAGAACATCCATGACAGGAGTTTAGGGCCCCAAATCGGGTCTCGTCACACGGCTTGCCATGAAGAAAGCTTTGGCTTTTCATTTGACGACCAATGATAGCGCACAAAGAGCTGCAGATCTGTCACCATGTTTAAGATTATCGAATAGCTTGAATGAGCACGCCCAGAAGCCGACTTCTTCTGAACGACTGGCAGATGCACCATGGTACCGTCGAGTGCAATCGAATAACCTTTCAACGAAGCTCGAAAATCAGGCCTCGGCCAGAATATCTCGTCCTTCTTCACACGGTAAGTTGACTAGCTGGTGGCAGCGCGCTTAAAGCAGTGTTGCAAATCGCCAACAGTGGTGATTCGATCTTGGCTATGAAACGGCGAAGCAAGCATACTGCTGCTCGCTACCTGATACCTTTCTCGGATCAATTCGGTAGACTCGACGTTATAAGCGTCGTCTCGGGCAGCGCTGATGTGCATCTTGCGACTTGCCGCATTACCAGTGGTATTTGCATTGCGGGGTGCATTGATCAGACGATCTCGATAGTAATAAAGTAGCAGATGAATAGAGGAGAAAGACTAAAGGAAATTGTAAGAGAATGAGGAGGGCGGCCAAAGCTAGCGCCGGAGCCCGTTGTAGGATATGTAAACGGCGCCGGTTATGACGCCAAAAGGAGACAAGTATAGATGCGGCAACGTTTGAGTCTTTAATGTCGCTGATCAAGTGGACACAACTGGAAAGCGTTCTGCCACTTGATGAATGGTGAAGAAACATCATGTTGCCGAGCTTTGTAGTATGATCGCAGCAGCCAATCCCACCACCCGTCGAAGCTTTTTCGATCTCAGCGCCAAAACGGGTTGGCGACTATATCACGCTCCTGTAGGTACGTCTAGTCCACAGTCTCGACCTGTAACAACAGCAAGCAAGCGATGAGAATTCTCGTTACTCAAAAGAAGGTAGGTAAATAGGATATGAATGGGCGCGTGGATGCGCGCGCTTGGCGTCTTTGCGATGCCTCGGCAAAGAGCAGACCTTTTTGCTGGTGTGGTCCTCGAGAGACCTGCCAAGCGCTTGTTTGGGAAGGGGAATTGGTTTGCCTTTACTATTGTCGAGATTCTGCGCTATCAATGAGAATGATCCAGGGATCCGCAATATCCTGAGATCCACCCGTCCGTCTCCTCGACCGCAATGGCTGGTATGTAACATCAAGCTTTAAGGCTACCCACGACTGGGGGAAGGAGCTTGACTGCTAACATCAAGTTCTTTGGCAACTATCCAGTCCCCCTAGCCATAGCAGGCTCGGCAGCCTACCTCTATGCCAAAACTCAAGTTGGATATGATGCCCGCATAGCCTACAGTCTTATCAATGGTACCATCAAAGGCGCCTTAGCAGAGAGAAACGACAAGATCAACGTCTGGTACATCCTAGAGTATCACGCAAAATCCAAAAAGAATGCCCATATAGCGTTCATAGTCTACGAAGGAAGAGAATGGACATACAGGGAGGTTTACGACATCGTGCTTCAGTATGCAACATGGATGAAATCAAAGTACTCGATCACCCCAGGAGAGGTTGTTGCAATGGATGTCATGAACTCGGCCGAATTCATTTTCCTACAATTAGCCATTTGGAGTCTAGGAGCACGCCCAGCCTTCACCAATTACAACCTGACTGGGAAACCTTTACTGCATTGCCTCAGGACATCTACGGCGAGGGTTATCTTCGTAGATGAGGACCTTCGATCCCAGTTCAGTCAGGATATCAAAGACGAACTCGAATCAGCTAGCTTCAGAGACGGGCAAGGAGCAATGGAAGTCGTCGTTCTCGATCTCTGGGTACGACAAGAAATCGAGAAAACAGAAGGCGTCAGAGAGCCCGACGATGTAAGAGCAGGTATCAAGGGCCGTGACATGTCCAGTCTCATATATACCAGTGGCACTACGGGTCTCCCAAAGCCTGGTATAATCGCTTGGAGCAAGTATTTCGTTGGTGGAATATTTTGCTCCACATGGCTGGGCCTGAAACGAAGCGACAGATTTTACACGGTTAGTCCAGAGACCCTATATAAGCGCTGATCGACTGAATTCTGTCCTAGTGTATGCCATTGTATCATGCAACTGCTAATATTCTGGGCCTTTGTAATTGTCTCAGTGCAGGCTGCACTCTGATTGTTGGGCGTAAATTTAGCACTAGCAACTTCTGGAACGATGTCCGTAGCCAAAGGGCGACTGTGATTCAATACGTTGGCGAGACTCTCCGCTATCTACTCTCAGCGCCTGTGCAAACAGACCCTATCACCGGCGAAAGCCTTGATCGGAAACACAACGTTCGAATTGCCTTTGGAAATGGCCTTCGACCTGACGTCTGGAACCGTTTCAAAGACCGTTTTGGTATTGAGACTATTGCTGAGTTCTATAGTGCCACCGAATCGCCTTCTGCATGCTGGAACCGTTCCTCCAACGAATTTTCTCGTGGCGCCATCGGCCGCAATGGGCCTGCCTTGAACCTCATGTTGGGCTCCCAGATTGCAATAGTCGAAGTAGATTGGTTTACCGAAGCCCCTCTGCGATCCGAACCCCATAATCTCTGTACGAAAGTACCTCGAGGCGAGCCAGGCGAGCTGCTGCACAAAGTCGACCCTGCGGATATCGGAAGGAAATATCGAGGCTACTTCAACAACAGCAAAGCCACCGAAAGCAAGTTGTTGCGTGACGTGTTCATCAAAGGTGATGCTTACTTCCGTACTGGAGACGTTATCCGATACGATAAAGAGGGGCGATGGTGGTTCCTCGATCGCATTGGCGATACATTCAGATGGAAATCGGAAAATGTGAGCACCGCTGAGGTAAGCGAAGCGCTTTGTACATTCTCTTCGATACACGAAGCGAATGTCTACGGCGTCGAAGTCCCGCATCATGACGGTCGAGCGGGCTGCGCCGCTATAGTTTTCAACAGAGAAGTCGACCAGGGGCTGCTAGATGGCGTGGCGGCCCATGCCTTGAAGAGCTTGCCACGGTATGCGGTGCCGGTGTTCATAAGAGTAACGAAAGACATGGGGAGGACAGGTACTAACAAGCAGCAAAAGTATCTGCTCAGAAACCAAGGCGTAGAGCCTGGAACGGATAGAGTATTTTGGCTGCAAGGCGGTACATATGTCGAGATGGGTGACAAGGAGAGATCAGAACTGGGGGCAGGAAGAGCAAGGCTTTAAGAGCTTTTTGAAGACTGAGGCACGAACGCTTGAGGAACGTTATTTGCTGGTAAGCAAGCTCAGGGTTTCCAACAGACGATTTCTCCCAGTTTGGAAGGGAGGAGCCACGCAACTAGCCAGGAACGAAGTATCTGCTTCGCAGAAAACGAGTTCACGTCTTCACGTCATCACTGTGGCATTAGGGCCACTCGAGACATAGCTCGGAGTCTCAATGTGTTTCGTTAAGGGAGTCGCCGATTACTGTTCGATATCGAAGCGTCTGCTCTATCCTGGATGAGTGAAGTTACACTTTCGTCGCTGGTTTCCGAAACCGCCCTTGCATCCAGCATCTGTACATTTTGAGCTTCCTCTGGCGATTAACGAGCAATCTCCTATCAACACCTAGGCTGGCGATCTCGAAAGCAAGGTTACCTTCATTTCCCTTATGTTCGCTGTCGAGGTCGCCTTTCTCTTTCTTTTCGCCTTCCCTGTCTCCCACAGGCATCTGAGTTTCCCCTCGTGTCTGATTGCTGTGGGCTTCTGTCCTTGCCTTCTGCGTTGCATTGTTGCTCCGTCCTCCCCAGATATTCCTCAGCTCCTCTTCCGAAAAGAAGTAAACCCTGGTTCCATCTCCTCTCACATAGAAATTATCTTCCATCCACCTCCCCATTTTGAATCTAACCTGCGCTAGATCTCCCCTCCCATAATCTCTGAAGCAGACCTCACCACCTGGCTTCAATAACCTCCACACATTCCGTATCGCCGCATTCCATTGCTGGGGATTGAGCGCACTAAGAATGAATATCAATAAGACCACATCGACGCTGCCTTCCTCCAGACCGTCGGGTAACTCATCACTGGCTATATCCCACACGCTGGCTTCCATACGCCCACACTGCTGTTCCGCGAACAATGGCGAGCCGCGAATCACCTCTACCGCCTTACGCGAAAAGTCACACGCATGCAGTACCAGCTTCTCATTCTCGTTTCCCTTCATAATTGGAAAGGCCGTGTTCCCCGCTCCTGCTCCAACCTCCAGCATCACTTTTCTCCCCGCCCCTTTTTCCGTCACTCTCCTCAAGATCGGAAACTCCTGCTGCAACCATTTCCGATCCTTGAAGAAATTCGAGGTGTTGTTGGTGTAGAACCTGTTCCACCATTTCTCGGGATCGGCATTGAAGCGTGTGCGGTCATAGTCGGAGACCGGGTTGGAGCGTTGGGAGGCGTATTGCGTTTCGGCATGGGTGTCGTAGTCGGAGGTGGTAGGCACGTGGTCCCAGGCGTTGAATTCGAAGACGTCGTCTGTTGGAAGGAGGTAGCGGGAGCCGAATTGGAAAGGATCGCTGCGTTTGAGGTTGGTAGCTGGGTCGTGGGAGCGGTGTGGTGGGGTTTGAGGAGGAGAGCTGGGTGGTGAGGATGAGATCTGGCGGGGAAGAGCGGACTGCGGCGCGATGGAGAGGGTTGAGAGGTCTGGTGGGGGAGAATGTTCGATTGCAGTCGTAGCTGCGTCTTGAATAGATTCCTCTGCCATTGTACTTATTTCTATTAAAATGCTCCCACTGAGAAGAGTTGAAGAGTCAACATGCGAAGTGCGAAGCATAGCGGATTTATTCCGCTCTTCAAAAGCCTCGGCGGGCCTGGGAAGCTTCAAAGTTTTACGATGTGAGCGTCATAAGTATGATGTAGCATTTGGCGTCCACGCTCTTTATTTTCCAGTCATTACTCTTTTCAACCAAACGATTGCGTCCCACACGCTCACTTGCGACCTCCATTCCACCTAATCAACGACCCTCCCCCACCAAACCTCACCTCTACCACCCCCTTCGGAATGAAATCCTCCTCCCTCCTCACCCTCCGCCCCTCCTCCGCCCTCCACCCTCGCCCTCGCACGTACATCCCCACCTCCCCCACACCGCTCCAAACCCAGCGGCACTTCTCCAACCCCCTCATCCCCACCCAATCCCTCACCGCCTCCCGCATCCTCCCCTACCACGCCTCCGACCTCTACGCCCTCATAGCCGACATTCCCTCCTACCCCTCCTTCCTCCCCTACTGCACCTCCAGCACCATCACCTCCCACTCCGCCCCCGACGCCCTCTACGAAACCCGCTGGCCCCGTGCCGCCGACCTGCGCGTCGGCTGGGCCGGCTACAGCGAGGTGTTTCGCAGCCGGGTGTACTGCCAGCCGTATCGCGTGCTCGAGGCCGTGGCGGGGGAGGCGCGGAGCACGATCAGGCGGGAGGAGTTGCCGCATTACTATGATGAGGGGGGGGAGGAGGTGGTGGGAAGCGCAGGGGAGGAGAATCCGCTGTTTACGTCGCTGCTGACGAGGTGGACGCTGCGCGAGTTTCCGTTTAAGCCGCCGCCGGGGGAGGGGACGGGGAGGAAGGTCCATGAGTCGGAGAGGGAGGAGGAGAGCGCGCCGAGGACGGAGGTGGATCTGGTGATTGAGGTGAGGTTTGCGAGTGCGGTGTATGCGGCGCTGAGCCAGGCGGTGGCGCCGAAGGTGGCGGGGATGATGGTTGGGGCGTTTGAGGAGAGGGCGAGAGAGGTGCTGGGGGAGGGGAAGGCGGTGGGGAGGGAGGGAATTGAGAGGGAGAAGGGGGCGGTGAGGGAGAGGGGGGAGAGGAGTGCGTTGGATGGAGTTATGGTGGGAGCAGGGTTGAAGGAGGGGCCTTGAATGGGGAAGAGGGCGGTTGAATGCTGATGGTGGTGGACTCGATGCCTGGACTTGCTGCTACCCGTACTTGGCGAGATCAGGGGCCCAGTTAAAGACCTGGGAGGGACTTGTTTGTATAAGTAGGTACTGGCCGCTCCAATATTCGAACAGAGCTTGCAGCTCGATAGAGGGATATGGCTCGTTAGAAGGATTAGATGGGACCACCGGCGCACGATATCTATAGTCTATAATATAGTCTATAATATAGTCTATAGTATTCAGAGTTCATCACGCGGCCGTGGTTCCTCTGCCCTTACATCTGTGCTCTTCTCCGACCCCTCCTACGATCGTACAGTATTAGTACCTGGCAAATCGCCTGCTTTTCATACTCATGGACATATTTGAGGATGATGCGCCCACGACGTTGACAAGCTCCGTGGTAGGCACAATATACGGCTGCACCTTGTTGCGCACCATGGTACGTTGCTCAAAGGCGTATGCATACCCGATGAGGTCTGCCTCGCTCCAGGGCTGGCCCAGGAAACTAAGACCGAAGCTACAGAACATGTTAGCTCTGTTGCACAATCCAGAACGCCTGTGTGGAGGTTGACGAGATGAAAAGTGACTTACGGGATGTTGGGCCCCACTTCGACAAGGGTGCCGCGTTGGTTTCGTTGGATGGTTGTGTTGGCAGGATAGAAACCCATTGGTACAGTGATGGCGGGGCTCCTGCGAGGTTTTTTAGTTCCTGACTTAATGTAAAGGAGAGATGGAGCATGGCTAACCCCACGAGTGCTGGCAGTCCTGGTGAAAAAGCCGTTGGCAAGATCAATGCGTCGAGACTGTAGTTCGTCAATAATCCAAGGATACCCTGTACGCCTCCAGTCTGCAAATTAATCTGGTATTCAGCCCAGAAGCGTGGATCGGTGTTGTTGAAACCCAACGCAAGCGCTTCATCCCAGACGGCAGTATCACGGTCAGGGTAATCCTCCGGCGGAAATGTGTGGGTGAAGTTGCTGACGTCTGGGAGGTTATGCACGTTCTGGGGATTGTAAGTCAATTTGGAGAGGTATTCGTCTGGTAAGTCGCTGACGAAGTCCGCCTCGAGTACGATGAGCGATGCGTTGCCATTGAGATACTGATCCAGGGCATAGGCAGTGATGTTCGTATTGTCGATAATGGTGGCTCCTGCGCGCTTAATAGTCTGAATGGCGGCTTCGAAGGCTGCCAGAACTGGCTCATCGCCTAGCTGTGAATAAATCACATTTCGAGGAATACCAATGCGTTTACCGCGCAGGCTGGAGTAATTGCAGGCAGCGACGTAGTCCGGCAGAGGGTCGAATGGTATAGCAGAAGTATAGTTGTCGTTAGGATCCTTGCCAGCAATAGCTTGTAGTAAATATGCGGCATCTTTGACAGATCTGGTCATCTATTTGGTTTCGGACTTAGCCTATGCTCTTGAAGCAAGCGCAAGAAGGATGTCTCTCGAGCAGATGCCCGCTAGACATGTCTAGAGCTCTCGAAACACTTTCTGGGCGCCAGAGAAGCTCGGAAGAATAACTTACGGGTCCCACAGTATCCTGCCTTTGGCTGATAGGAATCACTAATGCTCGGGACGTGAGGCCAACTGTAGGCTTGATACCCACCAAATCGTTAACTTCGCCTGGACTGAGGATGCTTCCGCTCGTCTGCGGTATTCAGTAACTCCTTCCTAGTTGGGCGTTGCCAGAGACTCACCTCTGTACCCAACGCAGCGAGCGCAAGACCAAGAGATGATGCTACGCCGCTTCCACTTGAACTACCACTTGGGTCCTGCTGGGGATAGTATGCTCCCTCGGTTTGGCCGCCGTAGGCACTCCAGCCATTCGTGCTGTTATTGGACCTAAAGTTCGCCCACTGGCTCAAATTCGACTTGCCTAAGAGTATAGCACCTGCTGCTCGGAGTTTCGCTGCTACACCAGAGTCCCGAGGAACCTTTGCACCGAGGAGGGCGAACGATCCAGCTACTAGAGTGAGCAATGATGCACAACTGGCTGAACAAAATGTGCCCTACCGGTGTTGTTCATCTTGTCCATGGTGGCGATGTTATTCTACTTTCGGTCAACCGAGTCGGCACAAAGCCAAATGCTGGTTGATCATGCCTTGATAATGATAGGCATGCCATGTAGCGGTCTATGGAGATATCAGTCATCCACAGCAAATAAAAGTGTCTTCAAGCCGCTGACCCGCGCGTTGTTCCGTTTGCTCTTTCGGCATCTAAGTCAGCGGCAATGCTTAAGGCATCTGGATTCAATTCGGTAACACAATGTAGCGTGGCGTTAACCTCGAGAATCCGTGCAATATATGCCTATGCTGTTTAGAGAGGCGATTCATGGCCCCCTAATCATCGGAACCTTACATTGACGAGATCGACGCTTGTGAATAGCCCACTCTCCAGACCAGTTTCTAATGACTCTGTCGTTGCATCAATCAAAAGAGGAAACGGGCTCGCCGCTATATCAAACTTTAGCTTATAATATCGCATGAAGATATAAAAAGACAAACTTGACTGGTTGTTGCACGAAGGCTGTGCGTTGACAAGAGACAGAAAAAAAAGGCAAAGCGCAGCAACAGTCGGAAACATGACGGAAGCCATTTTGTAGATTGAAACGGCTGAGACCGAGACAAGAAGAGACAGAGGCAGGGAAATTGGCCAGGCTACGAGACTTATAGATATTCTTGAAGCGAGATGACCAACGAGATCCACTTTTCGAGCTGCTGTATACGGCTAGACAGCTGCAATTCAAGTAGTAGTGTGAGATAACAGGACGAGACCGTAAGAGGAATGAAGCCATTAATGTTGCTTGTCACGCTTGCTCAAGCTAGGCGTGACGACAGCGACGTCATGAATTGAACATGCAGTTGGACCAGAGAAGTAAATAACCAATTGAAACCCACATATCAGAGGAGCGGTAGGCTAGGTATCAGGCACAGAGCGAGGATGTGTCCATTAAATGGCGATTGCGCGATGCCGGATACTTACTCTCGGTCGATAAGCTGTCTGCTAAGGCGATTCCCCTCCAGCTCTGATAATCATCCGAAAGAGGAAGGTCGCAGACTTCTTGAGCAAGTGGAGAAAGGTAAAGGTAGGGCAGGACTTCATCGTCTTCACTATTTTGTTGAAGCGGAGTCTCCTCAGACAAACATTCACACGCATTGTCTCCGTTATAGTAGTCTGCTATTGATAGTAAAGGCTGGGATACTCGGCGATTGTGTGGCAAGGGACAGTGCTCGACCTTGGACCCAGTCTGCAAGCTACTGAATTGGAAAATCTGAACGAATAGCGGCATCAAATATCAAATAGGGCAGGACGAAATGGCCGACAACATACGATGTCGAAGCAAGGGCGGAACTGTCGAGTCGCAGATGAACATGCAGAAAAGTTGCGTCGGGTCGCCTTGAAAGGTTCGCCAAGAAATGCCAAGTCCTGAGCTACTCTAAAGTAGCGCAGACATGGAAGCTCCAAGAGAGCAGGGCAAAGTTGTAGTACATCTAGTGTCTGGCAACTCTGGTCTACATTTCGTCTATGAACGTGGCATTGCATATGTTGGGGTGGTGCTGACGTTCCTGACGTCCACTATGCAGGAGCTCACAGGAACAGCGGAGCCTACTGGGGGCAAAAATGCGGCGAACGATACCTTTATTGCTGCGACTGCTAAGAAACGTCCGCCTCCCGAATCTCCAGAAAGCATTCAAACGCGGACTCTTGTCATTTTCTCGTTTTGGGTCATTGTCATAACTCTGGGTCTGCCAACATGGTGGTGGACTACCTCGATCTACCGGGCGCGGCTACCGTTACAAGAAATGCTGGAGTGGGCTGATGGAAAGGTCAGTAAGACAATTGAGCCTCTACTTGTTGCGTGACTGACCGAATCGCCAGGCGTGCAGACCTTCATTCCCTCTTCAGATACTTGTTGAAGCTCCCTCGCTACAGAGCCACGAGGCCCAACATCTAGTCCGAGCCACACAGCATGCCCTGGACGATATGAATGAATTCTCAGCCCATCATCTACGTCTACAAGTCGTCGAGAGCCACAAATCATTGAACTCGTCGCAGAGTGCCGCATCGAGGGGAGGATCAATGCAAGAATATCCGCCATATATGCATAGAGGCCCGGCAGAGGACGTCGCCTTGACGGTAAACTTGTCTCCTAGAGCGGGTACAACAACGTCACCAGAGGCAGTTCTCAGACCTCATTCTACAGCTCTAGACGTTTATTATGCTCCAAGTCAAGTGCCATCTTCAACCTCAAGCTCGTCTTCCTTAGCAAATTTTATTGCAACTCAGCTTCAAGGCCTGTTCGCCGAGGAGCAGGCAACGATTGCACATCTGCTCACCTCGCAAAACTCAGGTCACCAATTCACTAATGGTCAGCCACCGTCATCTCAGCAGTCTACTACAGCCCGTGAGCCTCGATCTAGCAAGCGAAGAAGTCTTCCGCCGGAGCTTGCAGCACGGCTTTCTAGTCGAATGACTCGATCATTGAAGTATGCGCCAACGTACCACATCACCTTGTCTCTATTTACACCTGCTTCCACGCCATCTATTTGGGAAATAGAAGCAGCCCTCGAAGAGTATCTTGAGCCTTTGCTGGACTCGATGTCCGTCATCAGCAATTTCACTGTGGACACACAGGTCCAATTATACGCTGCGTTTTCACCCTCGGTTCAGCAGCCTGAATATGATCAGAAGGGAGGCGTCTGGACCTTACGGGAGGAAGATCTCAGCGGATTCATCAATGCTGCCGAATGGCCATTGAGCCCCAGCATTGGTGCTGGCCCAACCTTGAACTTCGTGATCTATGTTCCACAGCTGTCCCATGCGCCCCTAGTAATCCACGAAAGTCACGCCACCAGCTGGCTAATACCTCAGTGGGGCGGGGTCACTATCTTGAATCCTTTGAAACCGGAGGCCGATAGTACGTTGGGCTCAATGGTCATATTGAAAGAGTCCATTCGGCCAGCGCTCATGACGTTCTCGCACCAATTGCTGTCCTTTTTAGGTGCTCCGGAAACGCCTGCATCACTTCCTCTCCAATTAAGGACCTTGACGAGGATACGGGCCGCCTCGCTTCTCCAAACAGCCTCGTCTACCATGGGCTCATTAGCACGCTTGACCGTGGCTCTGCCATCCATTGCCATTCCTGAAACGGTGTCAGGCGCTGTAGACAAGACCCTGTCGAATCTGCGCAAGGGCTGTGAGAGCTTGAGAAGTGGCGAATTCAACGAAGCACTACGAAGTGCAAGGATTGCCGAAGCAGAAGCAGAGAAAGGCTTCTTCGAAAAGAGCATGGTGGGTCAGGTCTACTTCCCTGATGAACACAAAGTCGCCGTATACCTACCGTTGCTGGGTCCGGTTGCTGTCCCATTAATTATGAGCGCTCTGAAAGAGCTGAAGAGGGTTTGGAAGTCTCTTAGAGCAAGGTATGCGAAGCCTTGAAACAGGATTTTCCCTTCCAGTTCGTGAAATAAAGTCATTACGCCGTCAACTTTTGGAATCATACTCAGAGTGTGGCAGCACGAATGGGTGATGGTTCACTTAGCAAGCCCTGGGCTTCAGGGCTCTTCTGACACATGCGGTTTACGCGGTGTCCCACGTAACCACCCGTTGCTGAAGAGACAAGACCACAGCAACCTCGTGGCAAGCTGTCTCACGCCAGTCATTTTTGGAGCTACTTGCGGCGGCTGCCCAAACTGGCACCGAGTTCGTGGTGAGGGCACAACTCCCACCATCGGGGTCTTTAACAATCTACGCACTGCCGGTTTGAGGAGCTTTCTCTATTCGGCGGCAGCACCCAGCCACGCATCAGGTCCACTCGACTGGCAGCACCATCGGCAGTATTAACATTGTATCGCAGCGAGGCACGCTCGTCGTTGTCCATTTGGCGCCCGAGTAACAGTATCATCTTGTAAGACCTATTGTCGCTACGTCTTTAATAGCTATTATATCAATGTAGCAATGAAACGCAGAATTAAGACCAGTACGGATACATACTTTATGAATAGCGGTATTTTCAAGTGGAAAATGTTAAAGGTTTGCTAAGCTTACGCCAAGCCAGTAGCAACACGAGGAGGCTTAAAGTAAGGTTCAACAACGCTACTTCATCCTTCTCACAAAATTGCTCTACGTTCGCTTGAGCTGCTTCTGGGTATCTGGTTCGAAAACTTGCTTTGTGAGACCTGGCTCAGTAGCTCTCAATTCGTCGCAAGTCATAGCTCGTCATGGTGCTCCAAGCAATCAGATATGAGCCTGGTAAACTCGAAATTCTGGACCAGCTAAAGCTTCCATATGAAGAGGTCTTTGTGGATATCACGGGACCAGAGGATGCATGGACCGCCATCAGAAAGATGCAAGTGCGAGGGGCCCCAGCTATTGCGATAGTGGCGGCTTTGAGCCTGGCAGTATGGGGAGCTCAATATCTACAGAATGCGGCAAACAAAGGCAGTCTAGGCTCCCAAATCGTTGTGGCAAAGATGCTTTCACAATATTTGGCGTACCTCGTGACTAGCAGGCCTACAGCAGTGAATCTTGCAGATGCTGCAAGCAAGCTGGATGCCGTGATAGCTGCGGCTGTAGCAGAACCTGGTGCTACTGGCTCAGAAATTATAGAGGCCTACATCGAGGCAGCCGAGCAGATGCTCATCGATGATGTGCGAGACAATGAGAATATAGGCAGATTCGGAGCAGAATGGCTCCTGGCTAATACTGAGGCGGCTAAGATGGGTCAGAAGGTGAGCATTCTGACCCACTGCAATACCGGGTAAGTAGAGTGTGGTTTTCATTTGCCTTGTTGCCTTTTATAGCGAATGTATTGTGATCTAGCTCAAAGCTAGGATGCCTTTGCTCATATTCTCCTCTTTTTTACAGTATGTCAGGGGTTTTGGGACTTGAGACAAACATCGGCTTTCCTTCCCCATCTCGTTTCCGTTCTGAGGGTGTCAATTTCCCAAGAGCGTCAAATTTATGCGTCCTCCTGCATCCCCCTTTCGTTTTCTAACCTTCCCCAAGCTCTCTTGCAACAGCAGGCTACGGTACCGCCCTCGGCATCATCCGCACTCTCCACTCCTGCTCACGCCTTCACCACGTTTACTACACTGAAACCCGCCCCTACAACCAAGGCTGCCGCCTCACAGGCTACGAGCTAATCCACGACCACATCCCCGCAACCCTAATCACAGACTCCATGGCCGGCGCCCTGCTCCACCTGAAACGCAAGTCCGACAATATCGCCGCCGTCATCGTGGGTGCGGACCGTGTGGCTGCTAACGGGGATACTGCGAACAAGATCGGTACATACAGCCTAGCTATCTTGGCTCGTCATCATGACGTGAAGTTCATTGTTGCCGCCCCCAGGACGACGATTGATCTGAAGACGAGGTCGGGTGATGATATCGTCATTGAAGAGCGGCCGCAGATTGAGGTCACGACTGTCAGAGGCCCGCCCGTCAATCGAGATGACAGGGAGGGTATGGAGGTCAAGACAGGGGAGTCTGTGGAGATCAGTATTGCGGCTGCGAACACTAAAGCTTGGAACCCGGCCTTTGATGTGACGCCAGCCGAGCTCATTGATGGGATTGCGACAGAAGTCGGATTTGTGGAAAAAGAGAATGGAACTTTTGATCTAACAAAGATGTTCGAAGGGGCCAGGGTTTAAAGTTATGGAGAAGTGAAATAGATATCGGCTTTACATTACCATTGGGACCGTCATGCCTTTACTGTTCTCAGGTGGACTCCCTGGGATTATATAAGGTAATATGGCTGCTTGATGCAAAACAATTATGCGCATTTCTTACTTCGTCTCGTGCGCTTCTGCCTCATTGGTCGCCTCCGTCTTGCGTGCAGTCAATAGACTCTAAGGAGGCGATCAACTTCGAACAGATGACTATCTTGAGATGGAAGATTTGACGTTGAGCCTGGAATTTCAAAAGATCGCTCGCTAAGATGTTTATTCTTGGTTCTAAGTTCTTGCTGAACGTCGATCTGTTACAATTCGAGGAAATATACTTAGAAACAAGATGGTTCGAAGAGATGACCGAAAGGATGGCAGGCCCTGCAAAATTCACCTTGCCGACAGGAACAAGGTAAATCAGGCGCAGTATCTAGAACACAACCTGCTTGGCCCAGTCGCAACCAACAAATACTATCCGTGAAGAATTCCTCCCTGATCTAAGAATTGTGGAGGCCGTTTCAGGCCGCTGCATCTGCATCAGTCTACTCGTATGTTGACAAACTGTTCTCTCTTTACGCAAGATACAGCCTCAAGACGACGCTCTGACCGACCAATATCCTTCGCTGGCGATTACCGTTCAGTATCATGACGACTATAGTGACGGCCACACCGACGCTGAACCCGAATACTGCCATTACAACCTACACCCTATGATTTGCAGCTGCTAGCCATCCTTCGATCAGCGTGCCTACTCTTTCGCAGGCCCCGCTGGTAGACCCCAGCAACCCCCAGACGCTTCACTCGTGCAACATGGGATTTCCTCTCAACTACCCTCTGATAGTACCCAATGAATTTGCGAAAGTGTAACTATCCAGGTTTATTCCCCAGGACATCGCCAACGGCATGAATCTTAGTTACGGCCATATCACCAAGCACTCGTTCCGAGCATACAACACCATAACGAAATTACATTATATAACCATATTCGTCTACTTCATATCGGTATCCCTTCAAGTAACATTAGCCCATCCAAGTCCGAGCTCCCCCAACCCTCACGCTTCTCTTATGACAACCCTTATACCCAGATCCACAGCCGTCATGTCCTTTATCACTCATGCAATTCCCGTGGAGGCAGGAGCAATCCTCGCTTCTAAGTATACGGCTTCTGCGTTTCTTTACACCACTCATCTCAGCGTCCTCAAGCTCGAACACATCAGCGCCAGGTTAGACTTCTACTCCGAAAACCTCGCTCTCCAGACTAAATTCAGCATAGAGCGCGTTCGTGGGCTTGAGAGCAGCTAGGATCATGGAGTTAGGGGTGGCACACGTGGTATGGTGGGAGCCTGTCCCATGCATCCTTTAGGCTTCATCAAGTCACGTACAGTATCTTTTTCATGTGTCATTTCCGCCTTCTTGTCGGGTTTCTCGATCGAAGGAGGTAGATACTTTGACGAGTCGTTTGTGCAGCTTTGGGTTTTGCTTGGTTGAATACTCCATCATTATGACATCAATTCGCCTTTCGACATACGCCCAATTAACGATGCAGAACTTCTTGCCGACGCATCAAAGATGGATCTAATCTCAATCACACCAACCTGATAGCCGGCCGCACTCTCGCCCTTCATAGTGTCTCGCGACAACTTTACTCTGTAAACCCAAGAAACGATTGTAGGCAGCACTTCCGCTTCGGCCGATACTCTGACCTCTCTCGCCCAACCCAATCGATTCATCATCGAACTCTTCATCGCCACCATGCTCGAACCTACACTCCCTCTGGCGCTCCCGAGCTGTCCTCTCTTGCCAGCAAAAGAGCACGCGTCACTTTGCGGCTGTTTCGTGAGTGCTGATCACTCGGAGTCTGCCACTGTGGAACGGATTCTTGATGCACGGTTCTGGGTTTTGTGCTGCTGGAGGGTAGTTGAGGCTACGGACCGTAGGTGAGAGATATGCGTTGATGCTTACAGAGCATATAGTAACTCATGCTATGGTTCTTGGCAGTCGTTCGAAAGATGGGTTGATGGACTGGCGATGGACTGAAGTGCCAGTGAAGACCCATAGGTGAAGAGGCGAAGAGTCGATATTCCGATTGCTTCCGTTGGAATACCTGGGGCGGACTCAGGGAATGCAGTAACTGTTTGAGGCTCGATGACCCGCGAAGAAGCGTACCACACAGGGCATAAAATAAGCAGTGGCGACAGTTCATTACCCGCTTTGGAGGAACTGCTCCAATACATAAGCGCTACCCAAGGGGAATCTCAAAGCAAATAGTTAGCCTAGACGCCTCACTCCACTCGCTTCAACACTGTACAGCTGAAATAGCAACCTCAAATACCTAGGGCGGCCCATTCCTCGTCCCAGCCATATCATCATCCTCCTCCCTCTGCTCCCGCTCCTTATTTCCTTGCACCCACTCCCCGAGCTTCGTCTTCGGCTGCCTCGCCTTCTTCTTCGCCTTTTCCTTCTTGCTCGTCTTCGTCCCCGTCACCCGATCCAGATCCTCTTCATCACTACTGCTAATATCCCCGTCCGAATCCTGCACAAACTGCATCCCCTCGCCCTCCGCCGTTTTCCGCTCCCGCTGCTCCGTTTTCATCTTATCCATCTTCTCTTGGTCCGCAGTACAATCCAGCGTTTGGATCTTTATGCCAGGCAGGTTACGCTGCAGGAACTCCTTGAGCTGCGGCAGGAGTTTCGGATTCGGGCGGTAGGTCCCACTGTCGTTGTCGATGACCAGGGCGTAGTATGCCGGATCCTGCGGCGGCTGGTCCGAAGGCGGACCGCCGTCAATCTCAGCGGGCGGGTGCGTTTCCGGCTCATCGGGAGATTGGTGCGGCGTCTTCAGGCGGCGGATAAAGAACTCGCCGGAGAACGCAATGTAGATGTTGACGTCGCTGTGCATGGTATGTTTCGACAGCATGTCGATGCCGAACTCTTTGCCGGTCTCTGTAAAGCGCCATTGCCCGTCGAGAGTGAGGACGTAGGTGTAGATGCGGCCGCCTTTGTCCCAGTGAACGAGGTCGAGGAACTTCAGACTCATTTCTTTAGAGGGAGCGGGGAAGGAGCCGTAGACGGTGGTGCGGTCGTAGTTGTAGACGCGGGCGTGTTGGTGGTGGAGGGCGCGATTCAGGATACGGCCGCGCAGGGATTTGGCGTTGAACATGCCGGCAACGAAGGGTTTGAATTCGACATAGCGGTGGTAGAGTGATGGGGGGACGGGCCCTTGAAGTTGGAGTTGATTGGCTTGAAAGCTGGGTAGATGTCAATCAATCCGAAGCATAAGATGGGTGGAGTTGCGGTACTTGTAGCCCTCTGCCTTGCCCTTTTGACCCGGTTCCTTGGTCCCAGCGAGTCTTCCGATTATAGGACTGAGATGCTGGCTCCAATTGCAAGGTCCAATAGTCCACAGTCTACCACCATTGTCCCTCTGAGTTCTGCCAAGGACTTCCACGCTAAGAACTAGATCTCCTGACATCTTCAATCCTCGCGTGAACAGCGCAGCGCAGCCGCGAGCCAGATAGGCCCTCTTGCTGCCCGACCGTTTCTTGATCTTGAATGACTGCTCTCTGATACCTTCCCAACCCTCCCCAATGCCGTCAATATTGACATGGACGTTGCCCAATCTATCGTCATGGTCCGCTGGATCCTCGTCGTATAGCCTAGCCGTGAGGGCAAAACCACTAGCGGGGACATTGGCCACGATCCACTCAGCGTTCCACACAGGTTCAGTTGACCTTCTGATTGTAGGGGTCCGAAACCGAAATAAGGGATCCTGCTTGTGTCTCGGCTGTAGGCTTGTTTTCAACTGGGCGACGACGTATGGATCTGAAGACAGGGTATTGATATCTGCCATTGGAAGGCTGGAAGCGCGGTGGAAGGTGAACTTGACCGTGAATCCTGGCGGTGCCTGTGGTACGGGAGTATCGTTGTAGCCACCGGCTGGCTTGTCGTCAGGTTGCTTGCCTTTGCCATGCTTGGCTGCTTTCTCTTGAATGCTGTCGGCTTTATGAACGGCCTTCTCGACGTAGCCGGCACTGGCATTGCCATTGGGCTGCTTCTTCGAAGACTCTTTCTCGTTGGCCATGCTGGCCTCAGATCCAGAGAATGTGACGGGCGTAGAGCACCGGCCTACTGGCGCAAACAGGGAAACGGGCGGGGCTGGTCAAATAACCCAGACTCCTCGAGAACGATTATTGACTTCGAGCATCAGGCGAAACACGGGATGATACCCCAAAAGGTACAGAGACGTGAGAGAGCGTTTGTCAACATTTGTCTATGTACTAAGGGAATCCAGGTTCCCCCGTCAGCGCGGACAACTGGGGTGGAGACGCGCTCTATTAATATAGGTCATGGACTGGGCATGGATACTTTAGGGTTAAATAAGCACTAACAAGCTTCTGCCAAGTTTTCTGCTACCCGCACTTAGCCGTAGATCAGGGTCCAGCGGCTGCAAGTTGACCCGTTGGTCCTCGGATCACAATTGGCGTCATGGTCTGCTCCGTCCCATAGCCTCAACCTTATCGTAGTGAACCTCTGCTGGACACGATAGACAAAGACCATCTCTCGGGTCTACAATTCAACCTCACGTATCATTTTGCACCGTCATCGAGTCCGGCTCCGCTCCGCCTTGAGACTGTCCAATTCGAGACAGCTCGAGACAGCTCTCACTGCGCGCCTGCACCATGTCAGGTAATTGCTCTGTCTACAAGAGCGCCTAATACTTGTTGCTGATCGATTCATAACAGAGAATATTGACTATTGTACGTATGCGACCTAGCTTCATGCCAGATGACAACGTCTCTTACATCCGCTAGATAAGGTTCTTGACATCTCTCCCAATGCGACTCAGCAGCAAATACGAGATGCCTACAAGAAGTGTGCACTTTCCTGCTGAACTGCTACTCTACTGTCAGCTGACGTCTCACCAACCTAGACAAGCCCTGAAGTCCCACCCCGACCGTGTCCCTTCGGACTCCCCCGAGCGCCCCGCGCGGACGAAGAAATTCCAGCAAATCAACAGCGCCTACTTCACCCTCTCCGATCCTACCCGCCGTCGCGATTACGATTCAGCGCGCAGTTATCATGGCTTCCCCTCTTCCAGCGCAGAAGACTCGGATCCCGAGGAGGAAGTCCCCCGTCCGCCGCCAAGCTCCAGTGGAGGTGGTTTCCCCTGGTCATCATTCGGCTTTGGCGCAAAGAATGAGGAAGAAGGGGAGCACTACAGTAACGAACAGTTTGGAGGAGTTTTCGAGGAGATGCTGCGAGAAGAGGGCATGGCGGAGGGCGCAGAAGCCAGGCCGACTAGCAAATTCTGGAGCATTGTTGGAGGCCTGAGTGGTGGGGCGATGGGCTTCATAGTAGCGAACTTCCCAGGAGCTCTAGCTGGTGCGGTCGCAGGCAACAGACTGGGCGCTGTGAGGGATGCGAGAGGAAAGAGCGTCTACAGCGTCTTCCAAGGGTGCGTCACCTGTGCCCGCTTTTTGAACTGTGGACTAACAGTGTAACAGGCTTCCTCAAGGGGACAAGGCGAAGTTATTGAGTCAACTTGCTGCGAAGGTATTTGCGCATGCTGTTACTGGGTAAATTGGCTGTTGGTCATCGGATTAAGTTGGTCCTGAAGTCGGTAAGTTCGTGAACCATGGGCGACGTATGCTTTAGCTCTAGACCGGAAGCCCTGTTATTGTTACTGCTGATGCGCAGATGAGTCTCAAGCTGATCCACTGCTTTTGATTATATTTGGTCAAAACGCATTGCACTCGACTTGCTCTGGATTTTCCGTTCAAGCCGTGACCGTAAAAACCGTGAGTCCTGGTCTCAGCTCATCCTCCTACTCGCGCTGTTGTCATTCTCCTTATCAAGGCAGCTACCAACCGACTGCTCTTTCCCCTCTTGTTTATGCTTAATAGAGGAACGAAGCATTTGTTATGAGAGCACGGGATCAAATTTCTTCTTTCTCTAGGGTCGTAGACCTTCCTAAGGCGTCAACCACATGATTCTAAGCCCGGGCAGCCTATCCCCCAATCATCGGATCCCGTCGAAGCCATTTCCCCACACGCCAAACAATGGACATAAGAACTCAACATTACGGATCTTGCAGCGCTCAAACTGTGGTGAAAATGAGCTGTTGCGGCGCTTTGAGCTTGTCTGTAACAGAATCGAACGGGGCTCTCGAAGTCTCGATTAAGACTTCTGGCAACTGGGAATGGTCTTCTAGCAGTTGAAGTTAGTCTACCAAGGGCCTGAGCTACGTTTTCGATGACGCGAGCCAGTCTTCCAATGTTTCGAACCAGCCTCCTACTTTGCGTCAGTCCTCAAGCAACACGAACCAGAAGTCCACTTATTCCCTAAATTTCTCCCAGCTCGAGCCAGTGTATTAGCCACACAGCGAAAATACTTCCCATCTATCGCATGCCGTTGACAAGAAGTGGGGCTCTCACATCTGAAAACTCGTCAAAGCACGCAACGAGGGAATAGCGGTTGACTAATTGACTAGTAAAGACCCATGAGTGAAAGGCAAAGCGTCAAAGCATTTGAGATTCCCAAAGAAGCCCTCGAATATACGACCGAATCGATACATCCCACGCCGCCAGCCTCTGGCCTCGTCAAGGTTGCTCTGCGAATGCTCCAGTGCAACCAGATCACGGACGGCCCAAAGAATGAAGCCAGTGCCCATCGAACCACGAGATCGGCACCGCTTAATTCAGCACCACAATCATCCCACCCGCCTTATCTCCCAGAACATCATCCAGCTAGAATCCCATCCCAATCCCAACCTCCAGCTTCCCTCCCTTCACCTGCTACATGTGGAGAGCACCGAAGTCAGGCGCTCGTCTGATCGACCACTAACCTGCTATCCCGTATGAAGAAGAAGAAGACGTCCAAAGCCACGCAAAGCCACGCTCCAAAGCTCCCTCAACGCCCGATCCACAAATTCCGGCACGCACCCTTCACAAACCATCAACCCTATGCAACTCTCCATAGGGCTCAAGTCCTGCATCGCCCACTTATCTACCCGATAGGGAAGCTAGTGTTCTATTCTTGGATTGGGGAATGCGAAGGGTGTGGCCCGTCTCTCGGATGTGGCGGTCGTCGAGTTCTAGAACGCCGGTGGCGGCTGCTTTCATGGGTTAGGGCATTATTGTGAGGGTGGAAGAGGAAAGGGGCTGGGAGGGGACTGGGACGAGGAGAAGGCTTGAAGGCGAAGGTATTTGAAGAGAGAGTATAGGGGAGGTGAATTGGAAGCCGGAGACATGACTCCTTGACTGACGACACAGAAGGAAAGAATCCTGGGGCTGAGACTCGGGATGAGTGTTTTTCTTATGTATCTTCACTTTTTGATCCCGCCTGCTTTCTACTGTCACTTCGCTCCTACCCCATTGCGTGCCTCACATAGTCTTGCGAAGCATAAGATATGAAGCTACGATCGGGGTTGAACGGAACGTTGAAGCCATATGGATATGCGCGTTGGCCATTTAGCCCTGCACCAAATGGGGGGCTAGGCCCGAGAGCCGTCAATTACTTTGGTCATGATCAAGGCAACGTAGATGTGGGATACAAGGCCTCCCAACAACGTATGGGATGGACCTGCTTAAGTGCTTGAGTAAGTCTTCAATAAATGTACAAGACCACATAATTAAGCGAACCGAGCTGATGTTTCAATGAAGGCATACTTGAACAGCACGGGAAAACGTGGGTATGTAAGTAATTTCAATCTCAGATTGTCTCGGTTCTCAGTAGACATCTCTCTCCCAACGTATCACCCGCTCAGCGACATTGCAGCCCGTAACTCGACAAGGAGAAAAAACAACAGCAGATACCCTGGAACGCCGGGTCCGATCCTCCCCTCATGCAGGCATTACCCAAAAACAAGACCAATCTACTTCCCATAACTCACAGCCCTCCCTAAGGGACTCGACACCTTCGGCATCCATTGGAGACTCTTCCTCCTCGCCATCAACAGCCGCTGCCTCATCCTCTCATCAGGCTGATCCTCAATGCGTCCAGAAACCGGGAACAGGAGTTCCTGCGCCTGCTTCGGCGGGCACGTCTGTTGCACCAACAGTGCGCCTTGGCTGAGATAGTAAGGCGTAGTAGGCGACAGCGGCGACTCACCGAACCCATCGCCGGGCCCCTGGATAACCGGCGTTGCTGGCGCTTGTGGTAGAATTGCAAATGATTCGCGTCTTGACGCTGGAGTGCTGAAGGTGAGAAACTCCTTTGTAGGTGATATCTCTGCGGTCTGCTTGGCAGGAGTCTCGGCTGGAACAAGGTTTCCGTTCATGTTCGCGAGCATCCGTGGTTCCATTGATTTACGACGGCGATGGCCGCCTCGAGGAACGAACGATGTGTCAACGGTGTAGTCGGCTTCATCAAGCCACTTGTTCTCGCGCTCACAGCTTTGAAAGGGTCAGCATATGGATTTGCAGCCACAAATCGAACAGACTTACTCTAGTACCCATCCGACTCCGACACAAGCAACCGTACCTCTGCTCTCTCGAACCTTCTCCATGGTCCGCTTGCCGCCGTCCTTGAACACCACATGCGTAATACCGACCTTGCTGTTGGACACTTCAGATGGTCTTGGAGAATTCTCTTCGTCAGCTAAAACAGCCATACTGGCGCGTGAATTCCACGACCATTGCTTTACACATCGCGCCCCCATTAGCGTCAATAGCTCAAGAAAGATGCCACTTGCATCTTCACCTTCAGAGGTGTGCACGTCCACATACACCACTGCCCCCGATAACACCTTTGAAGAACCTTCTTTGCGAAGTGTTCTTGGTGTCTCGATTAAGGAGTCATCATTGCTCGACCGTGGCTTTACCGGAGACGTAGGTTTACTTCGGCCCTGCCTCTTGGTAGGCGTGCGGTCTTGAAACTGTGAGGGCTCAACGCCAACCGCTGGAGCACTAGCGACTCGAAGCGCGTCTCCCGAAGCCAGCGGACCCGCTATAGGCCGGCTTCGCTTCCGTGGCAGCCTCAAAGGAGACTCGTCGCCCGCGGGTCGCAAAGGTACCTTTGATACAGTGTGAATCTCTCTTGGCTGGGCGTAAAAGACCTTGGCCGGGGTGCACGTCATGGTCTGGTCCTGGGTCGGCTGTTGCATGGCGACGAATTGCGGCTCCTCCGGAACTGCATTCTCATCTCCATACTCTTCAAAAGAGTGAGACTCCTTGTTGGCTTCAACGGCAACTTCGCCAGCCTCAACCTCTCCCATCTCCATATCGATAACGGTGTCGTTGGTAACGTCACACACCGCCATCTGATCCTCAAAGAACGAGGTTCTGGCTGGGGATTCTTCAAACGTTGAGTGATTGGGCGAAATCATCGGCTGGCCGATCTGCGCCATATCAGATAATTCTTTCTTCTCAGGGCTCGATGCCAGCCAGGTGCTCATTTGTAATGCTAGCGAAGTCATTGCGAGTGATTGCCGCTGCGTTGTTCGCCTGAGTGATGAGCGCCGATCTGACACTGCAGACGTTGCGGTTGACGGTGCCCCGAAATCATGTGTCGATATACCATGCTTCTTAAGTGGTGTGGTCAAGAACACTTTCTGTGGTGATGCTAATTCGTCTTCAGAGTCAGACTCGTCAATCGCACATCGGAAGGCCGGAGAAGCGAGGGAGAAGGCAGGCGCAACGAAGGGAAAAGGACCAGGTGGCGTGGTGCTCCGGTCATCTGGTCGTTCGATTCCACTCTCCTTAGTCATGCTATCTTGGACAACATTTTCCATTGCAGGAGTAGATCGATGTTCCTTGAAGGGTGAAGGTGTTGGGCTACGTCTCTCATCTCGTGCCTCGAAATCCTGGGCATCCTCTTCGGTATTACGAGTTGGCGATGTCACTGATCTGATAATTTCAATCTCATTGAAGACGTCAAGGGCTCCTCGGCTGACCAGTTCAGCGCTGTTAGTCTGGACATTCGCTACACGATCAGCTTCGGTCATCTTGTGGACCTTGACTGGCGACAGTAAAGAGCGAGTCGCCCGCAGCGGGCTGCTGGCCGCTTCTTTCGATGAGGATACAAGAGTCTTCAAAGTGTCATTCCGTTCCGGTGACATCAGAGTCTTCATAGACGTCTTTGGAACGCCAGACTTTGTCGGCGACTGTTGTGCAAAAGCATTCATCGGCGTTGCGCCAGGACGGCGTGCCGGAGACCGAAGCAATGAAGACTTCGTAGGCGACCTAGCGAGGAACACCGGCTGAGCCAACGATACAGGCACGACTCCTCTCTTTGGAGATTCTTTCATGGTGCTCTTGACTGCAACTTTGGGGAAAAGCATGGCCGGTCGAGGTGTCGCGTCTCCTAGGTTTACTTTCTTCGGAGACAACTTCATTGCGTCCTTGAACGGTGATGGCGGCGGACGCCGGGCAGGACTCTGTAACACCGACGGTGCGGCAGATCCGGTGGGAGACGATGCTTCCGCGATGGATCTTAAGTCGAGCTTCGAGACTAACCTATCGATAGGACGGGCAGAGCTCGGCGGCGGCTTCACTGGTGACTGGCTGAGGGCTCTCATGGGCGTTTTGCTGCTGCACAACTCGTCCTCGGAGCTGATTGAGCTAGACTTGGCTACCTGAACCACCTTCTTGGGTGACAGTGGTTGGACGCCCTCTCCTTCCGGGTCGGCCTGGGTCTGGGTCTTTGCTGGTGCGGCCTTTTTACTGCGAGTAACCGCCTTAGTCGCCGCTGGCTTGCGAATTGGTTTCGCCCTGAGTCCAGTAGCCTTTGCAGCGGGCTTCTCTACCTCGATCGGAACATTTTCCTTGTCCTTCTCCGCTTCGTCTTGGAAAGTGACCTTCTTCTTGAGGGCCGCCGACTTTAGGTTTGCACCCTTCGCAGGTGCCTTCGAGGTCGCTGTAGACTTGGCACTGGCGGCTCTAGTTCGCGTGGTGACCTTGGTTGGTGCAGGTTTTCCAGGCTGAGAAGGTATAGGAAGCTTCGATTCTTCCGCGGCCTCAACCTTCTTTGCTCTCCCACGTGTTTTTGGCGCTGTGGTCAGCATTTCCTCCGCTTCCGCAGTTTTTCCCGGCCGTCCACGAGCCTTCTTCGGCGCTTCATCCGCCACTCCTTGCTCGGCGACTTTCTCTTCTACCTTCTTTGCTCTTCCTCGCGTCTTGACTGGCTCTTCCACAACCGACTCCTCGGCAGCGTTTGTTTGCTGTTCATCATCTGCACGTGTCTTCCTCTTCGTGATCCTCGGTGCTTTGGCAGGCTGATCTTTCTTAGCGGCGGCCTTTGCAGAAGGAGTCATGACTTTGACTGTCTTGGCTTTTGAGGCAGGTTCGTCCGAGGCTTTTGCGCGTGCACGTGTGACACGCTTGGGAGGCGAGTCGGGCATGTCGGCGGTCTTCTTGCGCTTCTGTGTAGCGGGCATGGGAGCTGAGTTCGGGGAGATTCTTTTTCGTCTTTACTAAAAGGTAGTGGTTTTTAAGGTCTCGAGGTGGGGAAGTGCTTTTCATCAATAAATCACATAAACAATGGCAACCGCTAGCCGAATATGGCGTAGCGTTCTTATAAGCTTCGATCCGGCACTCTCGAACATCTTCATTTGACATTCTTTGTTGCATCAGGCGTCGTGACTGTACTGCACACACGCATTGTATCTGCCCGGCGATCCTACCCAATTTCCTCAAGCAAGCAAGTACTAACATAGAGAAACCATGCAACCCATCGCGAGCCAAGAAGCGCCTCTGAGGGAGAAGCCTTCTAAGCTTTTCTCTCCACGCGCGTGAAGCCAGCAAATGTGAGAGTATGGATGGATCCCCTCTTGAAGACAGCAGTATGCAGTGCATTGTCTCTCTCTCTCTCTAAGGCAGTCTTCAAGTCATCACATCTCTAGTCGTCGAATTCACCCACTGCTTGAGGTAAATCCTTGCATTCATCTCTCGGTAGCACCGTAGCCAAGCAATGGCATGCAATATGGACCCTATTCAGTGATTCTGATGACTTTGGGGCTTGCGTCTCTGCCATCTCATCTTGTATTAGGTCATACGCAGGACCATGCCTCTTTTTTGCGTCTGGAAGAAGACGCATCCATGCCACACGTTTGAGATGTGTCGGAAGGCCTCTTCCACCCGAAAGTAGGATCCTGGAAACTCATACGCGACTAGAACGTCCACATCTCTGTTCCATATAATCTCTCTGTTTGGTCGACAAGCAGGCAAGAAGGCTACCAGGCAACGTGCCACGTCCCAACATGGTCTCTCCCGAGTAGTGGACAAGCAGGCAAATTAGGCAACTTGTTCCCTTTCTCCTCAACAAGATCTAGATGCAAAGCACTAGCCTTGGCAGCTGCGGCGTCTCATAGCTAATGCGAGGTGGACATATTAGTTTCGTCTTGCATGGCAGCCCGATCAGCAAAGGTAGCCTGGCGAGGGGAGGGGACTGCCTATGCTATGGCCATCTTTATGCAAGAATGAGGCATATGAGAATCGCTAGCTGTGCAATGTTTGGGGAACAGTGCTGGATGGCAAGGCTGGCACTACAAAGCGCGCACCCAGGGAACATCACGTGACCGCGCGTCAATCAAAAACCTCAATGTACTCGGGCTTACCACGTTTGCAATGCATTGTATCCAATCTCTACGTGACTAAATCGCTTTACCCACTAGAAAATGTTGTCCCATTTTCTAGAATACAAGGCCACATTCCCAGATATTTTCTAGTAGTCTCGCCAATTCCCTTAGAAGAAACCACATCATCTCTCTCGATACCATCACCACATAAACGCCATTCTCTGCACACCTACGTCCAAAACCTTCTCTCAGTGCCGGTTGAAAGATCATCCTACCCCTCCTTCTCAATGCTTCCGTCGGACGTTGCTTTGAAGGCTTCATCTAAGCAACGGCAAGGTACCTGATTTGAGTCGAGCAATAGCCGTGCCTTCGTGCCAGAGCTTAGATACAGAATGAATGACGAGCGAACGGGATTCACGACAGAGCGAGTCGTGTTCCAATGTCACGAGACTATCAATTTGAACATTAGAAATTCGGAGAGCGATGTACGTTGTCGCCATCTCTTACATCCAAGAGTTTGTAGGAGAGTATTCGTTTTGAATGCTCTGAACCTTGCTCCGGGCCCAGACCTGTGTGGAGAATGTACCATTCTTCGGCCATACCAGCACTAGGGCTCCTATAGAGTCAAAGGAATTTTGTTCACACCTTCCTCTCGGCCCAGCTTTGGATCATTCCCTCAATACTAGGCTCATATTCCTTCAAGGTCACCCTGCCATCCTCGCCCAGAAAAGTATTCGCTTGCACCAAGATCTGCCTCGGCCTCTTGTTCACAATCACGATCTTCCTCCACTCCGCGAAGATGCCATCAACGCGCGTCAACTTCTCGAAGTACTCCCGACATGCTACAACGTCAGCAGTACAGCGGTAAATATGCAACTTGAGGAGCAATTCCCCGATAGCTGGCTTCCCGTGCGTGAGGACCTTCGAGCGATCAATGTGCACAGTAAGCTTATCTGTTGCGGCATCATGCCTGACAGTCAGAAAGGAGTCACCCGCGTCAAGGAGTACGCGAAACATTGCAAAGTGGGCCCGGCTGTGCGCTTGACCCCATCGCTTGCCGTCCTCGATATAATTCTCGAGTGCGCGGAGGCCGGCGGCCCCAACCTGTAGGTAGACTGTACATGTAATATCTGCAGCCGTCATTTTGCTCTCGTCGAAGCCAAACATCTTCAGTAATTTCTCGTCGTCCATGAGATAAGCGCCGACACATTCGGCGCGGCACTCATCCAGGCTTGTCGCCAAGTCTCCGAAGACGCCTGTCCAGCTCTGGCCGGGCTTGTACCATGTGGTGATAGGCTTTCCAGTTAGCGGACTGATGGGTGGGTTTGCAAAGTTGAAATTGTGCGAGCCGTCTTCGTACTCAGTCAAGAGCTTTGAAGTGCCGTGGCCCAAAAGCTCGTGTAAGACAACCCAGATATAAAACGAGTCGTACTCGGCTATCAAATAGGATGCTGCTTCGGATGGGTCGATGAAAGCCGGATCTCTGCGATCAGAACTGTATTCAGCTGCAATTTGATTGGATATCATGACATTCTTGAAACCTACGTCCTGGCGTATATCGTTGAAGTTTGGTAGGTTGATGCCGGGGAATATGATGCTTGAGCAGTATGCTAGGGTTTGTAGACTTGTGAAGTCTGGTGGGTCGAACAGCTCTTTCTCAAACTGCCCCTTTCCATTATTTTCAGTGGCGCCTTCTGTCCAAGGCAATCTACGAATGTATTCAGCCGACGAGTTCACCAATTTCGTAAGGAGCTTGGTCTCGTCTGTATTGACGAACGCAACAATGCCCTCGAACTCCGCTCTTGTTCCGTGAGGATCGCGATAGGGCTCGACCATGGGCTGGAGATCTTTAACCCAAAGCCTTTGCGATTCCTTGAACGCCTCAACATTGCCAGTCTTGAAGGTCTCGATATACTGATCTATGACGGCTTTCTGCTGTGAGTTTGCAGTATACTCTCTCGCTTTCTCCAGGCATTCGCAGATGGGCGTCAACTCCTTGGCATGATCCCCTGTTGTGACAATGATGTCTTCCGAGGAGCCTGGAATCTTGACTCGATGGTGCTCTCTGCTGGGTCCAGTCTCGGTAGAGGCTTGCAAAACCCTGTAAATGATCTGACCGTTTTCTGAGGTTTTTTGGATCCGTGTGTTCTCAGGGTATACACCCTCCTTTTCCAGGATCACCGACACACTCTCAACCTCCTCTCGTGTGATTGGTATGTCGCCAGGATAATAAGCGCTCTGCGCTACTTCACTTGGAAAGCCAAGGCTGCTTGGCCGTCGAGAGTACAACGGTTCACGAATAGTTTCGAAGGTCTTTGCAGCTTTTGTCGAGACACTTGACAATTTCTCAAGATCTTCCACATCGATGCGAGGAATGAATTTCTGATCTCCTCGGCCCTGAAAAAGTCAACACGTCCAGTCGAGCAGGAAGCACAAGTATGTACTGACATAGTAGTTCCCAATGTTGCCTAGGAAGACTGCGGCGTATGCGAGGAAAGATTCTACATCTGCTTTTGACACACCTGTGTGTAAGGCGAGAGACTCCCAGTTTCCTTGGCACGCCAAATACAGTTCAATGATAAGATCAAAGGTGGCTGTGGATTCTGGAGAGACTTGACGTAGAATAACACGAGCGCCGTACCAAGCTGCCCTGCGGAGACAGGTATCAGGTACACAGAGTCCCACAGACAATTTTACATACCATACCTTGCTAGATGATGCGCATAGAGCTTTTCAGTGGCTGTTTTGCTCTCAAACGCCCGCCTGACAGACATCTGCCCTACAGGAGGACGCCGAGATGCCAAAATACCATCGTTAGACATGCTGCCAAATCGCTGAGCGGTCGCATAGAGTTATTTCGCTTTCAGGCTTCAGGAGCGGCAAATTCATCAACTCGATAAAAGCGCTCCGCTGCAGAAAGGCGCATTAGCAGGATTGACTGTGTTATATTCTGCAGACCAGGGAACCGATGTTCACGATTGAATTCGAAGAAGCCGTTGTGATTGGATGTCCATCCACAAGCCCCTCCACACCTGGAAGGACCGCAACAAGAAGCAAATGTGAACAAATCCTTGGAACGAAGCAGCCTTTGCCGTGTGTCAACAGGCACCAGAGCACCCATACTTTTTCAATAGAAAACCGGAATAGCGGATTGTCGATGGATGGAACGACCAATGGAGGCACATCGCTAAAGAGGCCAACCGTCAGAGCACTTGCTTATTGAGTCAATACCCCCAACAGGAGAGCCCGAGAAAGACATCGGTTGGAACCCACACCATGTCTTATCACTCCATAGGGACGGACCATGTGGCCATAGAGGGGCATCTGTCGGATCTCGAAGCCATGCCGCACTATGGAAGACAATGACAGAGCGGACTCTACCAGAGCCACCAGACAACTAGCTTATCGTACGAAGTTTCGTTGGCTTCAATGGGCCACTGATCCCCAAGCAAGTCTCGTCCGAGTGCCCTGGCTGTCTTCTTATTGCTCTCGCTTTGCTGTAGATCACCTTCAGATGCCCAAAGCTCGCCCAGCTTGAACCTCGCTCTGGCGAGATAACCTTTGCCTTCGGGAAGACTTTCGCTTACAGCTACACACTCATTGAGAAGTGTCGCGGCTGTCGCAACGTTACCTTGCTCCAGTAGAAGCTTTGCTACCAAGTACATAGCATCACAGGTCTTTAATCGATTGCCCAACATTGCTTGGCGAAAGCCCAGAGCCTTCGAACTCAAACGGACAGCGTCGTCAAGTCGACCCTGCTTTGCTCGGATGCGGCTCAGTAGGACCATGTCGCCTGAAAATCGGGGGTTTCCCGTGCTCAGGAAGGTCTCGTCGTTGAAGTCCTTCAGAGATGGGCAACGAGCGAGCATTTCTTCTGCTTCGTCTGGCTTCCCCATACGTAACAACGTGCTCGCCATGTTGCTATAGGAATTTCCGATACGATCAATTTGCGCCCGGAGTCTGATATCAATCGCCTTCTGATGCGTATTATACGCTTCTTTTAGCATGTCAAGTTCGGTGTATGCAATTGCAATGGTGTTCAAGCTCGCTGCTATGAAAGGATCATCAGGCCCGAGGATAGATTCACGTATCTTGAGCGAATCTTCGAAGCGCTCCAAGGCGCTTGTCGCTTGCGCATTGTCTAGGTGTAGCAGGCCAAAGAGCTCTATGGCACTGGCGTAGGCCAAGGTGTTCTTGTCCGCGAAGCTTTCGATGGCAACTGCAAGCATGTCCAAGGCTTGTACGTAGTTTTCCCTTTCGTACAGATACCTGCGAATTGTCAGTGTCCTCAACATTTCGATCCATGGCAAGATGTACGTACCAACAACAGCGCAGTACCACAGTACCCGGACAAAAGTTTTCGCGAAAACGCGGAAATGCGCGTCACGCATTAAATTTCCCTTCCAAACCACCTACTTTCTTCAACTACCACACGATGATCCGCAGTCCATTAGGTCCAATTTCTTCAAATCGCGTTCACAAACAGGAATATACCCCCTATCAAAGAGGACTAATTCATGGGGCCATTAGTGGTGGTTTGACGCCATCAAAGGTTCAACGTCTTCATGGGATCCCAGAAAGCTCCGTTCGAGGCATTTGCAACGTCGTCGTTTGGCAACACCACGATCAATCTAAACCTCGTTCAGGACGTCCTAAAAAGCTTTCATTACGTGATGAACGTCATCTCATCAAAATTGTGCGTTTAGATTCAAAGATTACCTACAAAAATCTTCTTACAAAGACGAGGGTCAACGTTTCCACTAAAACCATCTATCGCATACTAAAAGAGGAGGGTATTACCAATTGGCTATGCAAAAAAAGACCTCTATTGACGCCTGAGGTTGCGGGCAAACGTTACGCATGGGCGTTGGCTCACGAACATTGGACTTTTGACGATTGGACGAAGGTTATATGGAGCGACGAATGTTTCGTCGAAAGAGACACGAGCAAACGACGTCAATGGTGCTTTCGTACGCCTTCACAAAAGTGGAATAAAGCCATGATTCAACCATACAAAAAAGGACACGACTTTAGCATCATGGTGTGGGCTTGTTTTTGGGATTTAGAACGCTCAAACCTCTATGCTTTAGAGCGTGACTTTGAGGCGAAGAAGCATGGATACTCCGCCAAGTCCTACCTCAACATACTCGACGATAACCTCCTTAGTGTCTATCAACCAGATCTTATTTTCATGCAAGATAACGCCCCTATACACACAGCAAAAGCGATGGCGTTGTGGTTTCGCGAACATGGTATAAACGTCATGGAATGGCCACCCTATAGTCCAGATATGAACCCAATTGAGCAC
>JAABUO010000312.1_pt1 | contig 108355 bp, 126 predicted proteins | sample 5559291 | NCBI WGS metagenome assembly JAABUO01 (sample SAMN10711878, study PRJNA513372) | rock metagenome | isolation source: Antarctica rocks | place: Antarctica: Victoria Land, Finger Mt sud
TTCCAAAGATCAAAAACCTCCGTTGCGGGAACATACAGGCTGTTGTAGTCGTGGCTGGGGATAATATTGGGGGGGTTTTGGAGAGGGTTTTTTGAGAGGGGTGGAAGAGTGGTGTGGGGTTGGTTTGGGGCTGGGGATGGGATAGGATAGGAGTTGTGTGGGGTTGGTTTGGGGCCGGGCGGGCTGGTATAGGGGTTGTAGCTACTGTATACCTTTTATCGTTTCGAGTGCGGAAGGTTTCTTGGAGTCGTGCTGGGGAGGTTTGTGGAGATAATGGGGGGGGGTTGCTGTGGTGGTTGGGGTTTGGTTGCGGGTGTCTAGTGGTGTTTGTTGTGCTGGGATGGTTTTTTGGGGGTTTTTTTTGGGTGAATGTTTTCATGGGTGGAGGAGGTGAGCTGTGAAAGGGGTTGGTGTTGTAGTGATGGGGAATGCTTTGTGCGATATTGAGGGGAGGGGATATGGTGGGAGGTTTTTTTTTTTTAGTACGTGAGGAAGGAGAGGAGTAGCGAAATGCAAGGGATGAAGTAATTATTTCGTGGAAAGATGAGAAGATTTTTTGAGGAATCTGTGTATCAAAACAGCGACTGTGGCTGGAAGGAAATTTGGTATCATTCTTATATCCAAACAAATATGATTATCATAAAATCCAAAAGCCTGTCATGAGGACTTCATCGCTGTATTCATTACCTATACCACACCATAGCCCTCCACTCATCCATCCCCTCACCCCCGAAAGCCCTCCTCTTCACTTCTTCCCACCACCTCCGAGCATCCCCCCACTTAGACTCTCCGTCCACCCCTTCTGCGCCTGCTCCTTATCCAACGGCCCCGTATCGCCCCGCTCGGCTCTGTTCACACCTTCCTTGCTGACTCCTTCACCAACGGGGGCCAAGAGGCCGCCTTTGGCAAACTGGCCGCCGACGCCCTCTGCGACGCCGTCTTGGATGGCGTTGACGTTTTTGTCGCCGGTGACGTGGGTGCCGAGTTTATCTAGATGGGCGTTAGATGGAGGATTCTGAGGTTGATGAGAGGGGATGGAGTTACCTTTGGCGGTGTAGGAGGTTTTGTTTTCGCCCCAGTAGCCGAGGACTTTGTCTTCGATCCAAGGCATGTAGGAGTTGTAGTAGGAATCGTACTGTTTCTTTGTCCACTCCATGATCTTTTGCTTCTTTGGGTTTTTTGCTTGCTTGGGACTTGCGAGTGGAGACCTAGTGATTCAGTGTGCGTTGGATGAACGCGCTTTCGTGGGAATTGGGGGGTAAAGAAGTAACGGCTTGCAGCTTATGGGTTGATGATGGAGGATTTAACAAATATGGCAGCGCGACGTGACTGGATGATGCACAATGCACAGGCCACATGACGTCGCCGATGACCAGGAATTGGGAGATTCCACGATTGCAGGGATTAGATCTTGTTTCGGGCCGATGGCGCATCTGGACTTTGCTGTGGTAGTACAGTACATACCACGAGGGGATCGCCATTTCCGATGGAAATTGCTCTGCACTACGTCTTATTAATTATGCAGACATTTGCCGAGAGTCTCATCAAAATTGAGTGTAAATAGTGCAGAATTCGTAGAAATCAGTAGAATCAATTACATGCACTTCGTACATGATCTGAACGTCATACAGAGCTTTATAGATGTCTCATATATAGTGCTTTATACATGCTTCACACGTGATCTACTCAGTGCCCCATATGTGACCTACCCAGTGCTCCATATGTGGCCCATTCAGTGCTTCATATGTGGCCTACCCAGTGCTCCATATGTAGTATATCCAGTGCTCCATATGTGACCTACCCAGTGCCCCATATGTGATCTACCCAGTTCTCCATATGTATTATATCCAATGCTTCATATGTAGTATATTCAATGCTCCATATGTGACCTGTCCAGTGCTCCATATGTAGTATCAACAGAAGAGATTTACCCACGGTAAAGTCCGTGACCGAAGGCGCTTGATCGATCGTGCCTTAGCCGAAGCTGAGCTAGTCCCGAACAGTATCAGTACATGATCTGTGAGGACCTCCCTCGTGGGTCTTCGAGCTTCGAGACCCAGGTGACCCGAACAGATAGAGAGTACTACGGTACTCTATAAAGGCAAAGATTAATACTCCGCAAATCTACATTCAATGATTCGATCAGCTTACTCGTTGTCGCATATTCTGCCCCCCAAACCATAGTAATCTAAGATTCGATCTAGAGTGCTGTCACACTTCTCGAAATGCCAGAACAACACCCTGCCTCCCATATCAACGTCGAAAGTCTTCCCCAGCTGCTGCGCGATGATACAAAAGTCAAGGTCGCCGGAATAGACGTTGATGGAATGCTTCGTGGGAAGCTCATATCAAAAAAGAAGTTCCTTTCTATCGCGAGCGATGGCTTTGGCTTCTGCTCCGTCATCTTCGGCTGGGATATGCATGATCAGACCTACTTTAAAGAATTGAAGATCAGCAACAAAGAGAATGGGTACAGAGATATCATTGCAGTGCCAGATCTGAGTAGCTTCAGGAGAATACCGTGGGAGGACAATGTTCCATTCTTCCTGGTCAGCTTCCTGGATCCGGAGACAAAAGACCCGGTTAGCGCGTGCCCACGAGGACTGCTAAAGACTGCTGTTGAAAAGCTGAAGAAGGGAGGTCTAGGAGCTATGGCTGGAGGTGAGTTCGTTAACGCCATACACAATATTTAAACATACAACGCGTGTTGTTATTTGCCTTGACCAGAGTAGCTGACACTCGAGGATCCTATAGCTGAGTATGAGTTCTTTCAATTTCGGGCGCCAATTGATCCTAACGTACCACCTTCCGAACGAAATTCCTCATCTACCGCTAGATTTCTGAAAGAAAACCCAGTCAACTCGCTTCCTCCTCTCACAGAAGGCATGTTTGGCTACAGCCTCACAAGACCGGTTCACAATCAAGACTATTACTACGGTATATTTGATGCTTGCGAAAAGTTCAGGTGCGATATCGAAGGCTGGCATACCGAGAGTGGGCCTGGGGTTTTCGAAGCGGTATGGCTATCTAGCTCACCACTGTTCCAAGGGGGATTTACGCTTACAAAAATGGCAGGCTCTGGAGTTTGGGGAGATTCAGCAGATGGCAGATAGAGCTGGATTGTTCAAGTCGGTAAACCAACTCTAAGGTGACATAATGTAGATACAATACTGACAATCGGCGTCTAGATACGTTGTGAAGTCGCTGGGTAGCAAGTTTGGAATAACACCATGCTTCATGGCAAAACCTCGAGAAGGTCTACCTGGAAATTCTGGACATATGCACGTCTCAATAGTGGATAAAGACGGCAAGAATCTCTTTTACCGTGGCTTAGAAGATCCGGATCCCCCATACTCAGACCTTGCGAATCTATCAGATATGGGACGTCATTTCCTCGCTGGTTTACTGGACGGACTTCCCGATGTCATGCCCCTAGTGGCCCCAACAGTAAACTCCTATAAGAGACTTGTCGAGAAATTCTGGGCCCCTGTAACCGTGTCGTGGGGTCTAGAGCATCGAGCAGCATCAATTAGGCTGATCGCCCCACCCACGGCGAGCCCAAAGGCTACCAGGTTTGAGGTCAGAGTCGCAGGTGCAGACGCCAACCCCTTCTACGTGCTGGCTGCAATTCTAGCCCTAGGCTGGCGAGGAGTTGAAAAGAAGATGGAGATCAAAGTACCTCCTCTAGGAAAGGGAGAAGATGTGGGAGGCGCATCTGACAAGGGCGTACGCTTAGCCAAGTCACTGAAGGAGGCAAATGCACGGTTCATAAGGAAAGAGAGTGTGGCTCGAAAGGTGTTTGGCGATGAGTTTGTGGATCATTTTGGCGGCACTAGGGAACATGAGGTCAGGCTCTGGGATGAAGCTGTCACCGACTGGTTCGTCTCGACCAATCCACCATTTAGAGCATCTGCTGACATCCATCTAGGGAGGTAAAGAGGTATATCGAGACTGTCTGATGAGCATCGAGATCTTCTTAGAATTCATAACATGAAGCAGCGTTACTCCTCATTTCTCCAGCATGAATTCTATTCTTGACGGTACCCGCTTCCTAACCTTGGCCTTTTCTTTCTTGGGCCCTTCATTTTCTACTGTACTATAGGCCCCAACAGTTCAGAAGGCACAACGTGACCTCTCGAGAGCATATGTTATCAATCTAGAACGGAGCTCGGATATTGTGTGACTTAAGTCCGACAATAGCTTCGATCAATGGCATGGACCGTCTTCCGAGATCCCGCCCAAAGAAGTGCCCCACTTCAGATTTCAAAGAAACCCCGTCTTATTATTGTTTCAATCTCGTCCCAACCAATTCGACATTGTCATTACCTTCTCGATTGCTATATAAACCAAGCTCAGTCCCAGCAAGAATCAGAGTCACCATGTCAGCGCTACAAAGCGAGGTAACCCACCGGGCGTGCCATTGCATTGCGTGCCATACACTCTTCTAACAAGTCTCAGGCCTGCTGCAGTGTCCCCCCAGCCGTTGCCAAAGATTACAAAGAAAAGGGCAAATATGTCGATTACGATGGCATGAAGACATGTACGCCTGTCCCCCTCCTCTTCCACGCCAATTAACCCTTTAACCCCAACACCCAGACACCACCGGCCCCTCCTCCGCCACCTCCGCCATTCTCATCATCTACGACATCTTCGGCTTCAGCCCGCAAGCCATCCAAGGCGCCGACATCCTCGCTCACGCCGACTCTTCCCATCAATACCAAGTCTTCATGCCCGACTTTTTCCATGGGAAGCCGCTTCCTCGCAGCGACTATCCTCCTGACACCGACGAGAAGAAGAAGAACGTTGCAGCCTTCTTGGGCGGGCCGGCTGCGCCCCCAAAGAACGTCGAGAAGGTCTTGGAGATGGTCAAGGCGATTGGCGAAAAGCACTCGGGCATCAAGAAATGGGGTAGTTTGGGAATGTGCTGGGGCGGCAAGGTTAGTTCCTCCCTCCCTCAACCTCTACCCATCAGGAAACTGGCGGCTGACAATACGTCCTAGATCGTCTCCCTAACCGCCCAAGCCAACACCCCCTTCTCCGCCGTCGCAGAAGTCCACCCCGCCATGGTCGACGCCAACGACGCCAAGGGCATCAAAGTCCCCCTCTGCATGCTGGCTTCCAAGGACGAGGACCCCGACGCCGTGAAGAAGTTTGGTGAGGCCCTGACGGTGAAGAGCCATATCGAGACCTTTGACGATCAGGTGCATGGGTGGATGGCTGCGAGGTGAGTTGCTCAATTTTTTCCTTCTGACTACGGGCATGGTTGAGGGAGCGAGTGAGTGGGTGGCTGATGGCGTTTGGCAGAGGCGACTTGGAAAACGAGCGGGTCAAGGCCGAGTACGAGCGCGGGTACAAAGTTTTGCTGGACTTTTACCATCAGCACTTGTAAGTGGGATGGATATCTCAAGGTTAGTGATGGCTTTTTGCGAAAAATCTTGGGGTTTTGCTGATGGCTGGCTGGCCGGGGGATGTAGAGACGGGCAGATGGCTACCCAGGTCGAAGATCTGAGCTGGGACGTGCAGATGGAAGCAACTAGCACATAAGCAGCGAACAATCCAAAACATCACATCAGCCAATTGGATTTCCTCCTCCCTCTTTTACTCCCTCACTTTCTTTAACCTCGATGTACGGAATAGAAAGTAGTCTAAATACCCACCCAAACCGCATGTCAAACCCACCCATCCCATCCCCTCCATCCCACACCCACACTCACACCCTCACCCTCACCTCCTTCACACACACCCATCCCATCCCCTCCACACCCCTACCTCCTTCCCATCCCCTCCACCCCCACCCACCCTTACACCCATCCCATCCCCTCCATCCCACACTCACACCCATCCCCTCCATCCCCATCCCCATCCCCATCCCCATCCCCATCCCCATCCCCATCCCCATCCCCATCCCCATCCCCATCCCCTCCACACCCTCATCCCCATCCTCATCCCCCTTCCCCCCTCCCTCCCACTTAAAACCTTATCTATCCCTCCCCAACCAACCAACCAACCAGCCAACCAGCCAACCAGCCAGCCAGCCATCCATCCAGCCAGCCAACCAGCCAGCCAGTCAGCCAACCAACCAACCAACCAATCAGCCAACCAACAAACAAACAAACAAACAAACCAGATGACCTCACGGTTCCGCAGCCGGTTCCGTTCGTTTGTTTTTCTGCCGTTTTCTCTAGAGTGAAGCAGAGAGAGGAAGATGAGATTGGAGAGATGGAGGTGGAGGTGAAGGAGAGGGAATTCCCCAACCCCCAGCCTAGCCCCTCCCTCCATCCCACTTACTGTAGAACCTTATCTATCCCCAAGCAGCCAGCCAGCCAACCAGCCAGCCAACCAACCAACCAACCAAGCAGCCAGCCAGCCAACCAACCAACCAACAAACAAACAAACAAACAAGATGACCTCACGGTTCGTCTGTTTTGATGCGGGGTTTTCTAGAGGGGGGTGGGGAGGGATGGTGAGATGGAGGTGGAGGAAATGGAAGGGAAATGGAAGGGAAGGGAAGGGAAGGGGGAGGGGGAGAGGGAGAGGGAAGGGAAGGGGGAGAGGGAGAGGGAGAGGACGAGGGAGAGGACGAGATGGGGATGAATGAAGCACACATGTCATAGTGGAGCAGACAGAGAGATTTTGTAGATGGGGTTTTAGTCGATGATGAAGAAAAACTTCGACAAGTGGATATCTGCATCGCCATATCTGCCTGCACACACACGCTCAAGTACTCCACGCAAAAAAAACAATCACATCCCCCTCGACTTCCAGAACCACACACTTACTCCCCTTTCCCCGAAAACCACCCGCTACCAGTCTCCGCACAAACAAACTAATCCAACGCAGCAGCAGGCATAAACATTAACCCCGCCACCTCCCTCTTCCTCTCCCTCACCAACACCTCCACCGCCCGCTCAAAATCAACGCTATTCCCACTATCCGTATCCGCCAACGCCTTCTTGGCCCTCCTCTCCTCGAACCCCATGCCCACCAGCCGCTCTACCGCCACGTCGACTGGGTCCCGGACTTGAGGGCCCGAGGGAACGGTGAGGAGGGGGAGTGAGGGGTGGTGGGTGAGGGTTTGAGAGTAGGTGGGGAGGGCGGTTTGCGGCCTCGGAGAAGGCATGGGAGGAGAGGGGGTGGGCATGTCGAGTTTTTCGAGGATGTCGGGGTATTTGCTCATGGGGCGGTCTTCGCTGGGGGGAAGGGCTTTGAAGCCCGGTTCACTGCGTTTTGCGCGGATTTCGGCGGCGTGCACGGCTACTTTCTGGCGGGAGGCGAGGATGGGGTCGGAGAGGTCGGGAGAGGGGGAGTTGTGAGGAGAGGTTGTCGCGTGGACTGTCGGATGGCGTTGTGCCATTTTCTCTTCGTAGACGCGCGAGACGGCTTCTTTGAGGAAGGTGGAGCGCGAGGAGCCGTGCGTAGGTTGGGACCAGGCGGTGTAACCTCTGGAGCGGGCGTGGGCAAAGGTAGCCGCGGTTGGGGATGTAGGGGAAGTGACGTCGAGGATTGTGGGCGGAGCGAGGGTGAGGAGGTGATAGGTCCATTCCTCTATTCCAAGGTTAGCTGGGTAATATTTGAAGAGATGAAGCTACTGACCAAGGACTACGTCTTCTTTCTCATCATCACCAACGGTAATGTCCATGTTCTCGAAGACGCCGTAGTCGCGAGCCTCTTGACGTTTCCCATGTAAGCCACGAACCAAAACACCTAGACATGTCCAGATCTCGGTCATGTCGTACAGATCCTCGGCAGTAAGTCCACCCACGTTACCTTCGCCAAATCCAGCTGGTGGGAAGAAAAGGTTGACGCCTTCGCCAGCATCCTTCCTTTGTTGTTTTGCCATAGCTCCACCTCTTAGCCAGTCCATTTGACTGACGATATCGTCTTCCCTGTTTGTGCCACACCCAAATACCTGACAGAAGGTCCATACACGCCAAAAGGCATCGTCGATTTGAGAAGCGCGGTCGGTCTCGCCTCCTGCGAGGGCGGTGATTGTGTGAGCGCGGAGAAACGACTCGCAGTGGATCAGAATCATTGATTTGAGCGCAATCATGGTGTACATGTCCCTCATGTATTGTTGGAGATAGAGAGTGGGGGTGTATTGCTTGTCGGGTGTGTCGGATGGAGGGCTCATTTCGCGAAGCTCCCAAGCAGCTGGAGACATGCCGAATAAGGCATTCTTCATCAAAGGAAGCTCGTGGCGCTTAAAGGTGCGGTAAAACCCTCGACTGACGGTAGCAGTAGCGAAGAGGTCTTGCAGGTTATCGAGGTTTTGCAGTATCCGGAAAAGAACTTCCTCTGCGGCATCAGCCGATATCTGGCGTTCGACTTCTTCCTGTTCAGCAGCATAGGCAGAGATTTTGCGCTCAACCTCTTCGGCAGACATGGACGAGTATAGCGTTGGTATGGGCGAGGGAAGGCTGGCGTATATATCTGGAATCTCAGACACGGCAATAGAACCCAGAGAGCGCGGCCGAGTCTTCTCGATGTGAAGACCCAAGCCACCACGTTCGAGCGGATGAACGCTGCTTTCATCCTCGACTTCAACGGGCGCGGCGTGTATTTGGAAGAATTGGTCCTCTAGCACTGGGCTCAAGTGAATGGTAACGTCAGCCAGCTCCGCTTGCAATTCATCCTTGTCGGCTTCAGAGCTGGTGCCATGAGAATTATGCGCCGGCGTCTGGTGTCCACTTTGCTCTTGTATTGGCAGCTTAACAGAAGACTCGGAGCCTTGACGCGTTCTGTCCCGGAAAGCCACAAATGTCGCTGAAGCGTCATTCTTGGGGCTCAACAACTCCAGCCTTGCGCGCACCTCTTCAAAGGCAGCATCCGGTATCGAGCACGAATCACTGTCTGGAGTTTGGATATCCTCTCTCGACATGTTCGATGTAGAGGAGTAAGCCTTGGGGGAGTCGCTAGAGCTCCAATTAGATTCGGCGCTATCCTCCCGCTCCATTAGAGTTGCTGCGCTCTCCTTGCCGAGAACCTTGTGCGCTTTCAAACTGGATCCGACCACAGGTGCAGATATCCTTCGGCCTAGGACACTGTCACGACTGTTTATCATGCTCGCCCGCATCTGCAATGCGACATGATTGGTGAGTCGCTTTTGGCTTCGTTTTCGACTCCCGTCGCACCCACCCTCACTGGATAGATGAGACGATGGTGGAGACGGAGCTTTTCGCGATGGTTCCATATGCATAGGCCCGCGACTGATTTGAAGAGGGTCATGCATGAGAGGAATCAAGTCCGAATCAAACGTAGTGTCCTCACTAATGGTTCCAAGCTGTGCTTCAAGAGCAAGTTGGGCCTGGCTTAGTGAGGACAGTAGGTGTTGGGAGTAAGCTGGTGATTCCGGTTTCGAAGGGCTGGTCTTTCTAAAAGCATCGTCCAACGCGTCCAGGTCCGCTGGGGTGTACTTGGATCGCAACGAAGATACCCGTGAGATTTTTCGCGACGGAAAATCCATGTTAGACTGTCCGGAGACATTGAGAGGAGCAGGTATTTTGCGGCCTGTTCTGTAGCTACTTGTCCGCGAAGCAGGTCGACTGGCAACATTTAATGGCGCAACCTCCTCCAGACCTGGCTCCGGTGGCAAGGGCTTGTTCCTGTTCACTCTGTCGGCCAAAGAATAGCTGCTTTGCGTAATCCGTAATTTCGGGGGAAAGTTTGCCGTTACCGGCCTACTATCGAAAACACCCGCTGCTGCAGGCGATAGGACTGAGAATGCGACACTTCCCCTCCGTTGTTCTGACTCTTTCGGCAAAGCCTCGTCAGAATGCAAGCTTGACATCGATGACCGTGCGCTGTAGTTGGATGATCTGTCGTCGATCTCGCCAGTTTCATCGGAAGTATCCGAGACGGCAGAGTGAGACACTGGAGGAGCGCTCTTGGGCATATCCAAAGACATGTCTTCGAGGGAGAGAAGCGAAAAGGGCCGTCTTGGTTTCGGCATTTCCACGACAGATAATGGCGAAACTATAGATAGCCGTGCAGGTGCAACTTCAACCGACAGCCTTTGGCGAGGTGTTGATGATGGGGGGGATATTCCGCTTGGTAGTTCCAGGCTCTTACAGGGCGCTTTGTCCCTGGTACTCAGACGAGCTATATGTGTATTTGATTCAGGTCGCGCTCCGGGAATGGTGACATGTATCTTCGGCCGTCGATCTTTGGCGTTCATATGAGTCGGAACCTCTGTGGAAGCATCTTGATTCCAGCCTTGCTTGGCTCTGCCGGCACTTGGTCCGACAGTCGACGTCTTTCTATCACTGAGAAGCCGCCTCTGCTGGTTAGCGGTGAGACCGAACGCTTGACCGAGGTATTCATTGTATCCAACTTGGCGGTTGGAGTCATTCTGGAGCGGTTCTTCCATTCTCTTAATCTCCACCCTCGATCTCTCGTGTCCTGTACCAGGACCCGAAGGTGATACCAAGCTATATCTCAGATGACGTGGCCGGCTCTGCACAGCACAGCGGTCTCTTAACGTCGAAGCCTCCACAAGATCGATGTGCTTTGAGCTCTTCGACACAAAACCTTGCTGAAGCGGCGCCATGACTTCGTTCTCCCTTCTGTTATGGCGGAGACTCTTCACTCTGTTGGTTATCTTGGATGTACTGGCAGAGTACCCTATGCCACAGATTTTGGGAGCTGAAAAACGTGTCCGGTTGGTTAGGTCCAACTTGTTGGTTGGGTCCAACTTGTTGGAGCTGTCCTTCCTTCGTTCGCTGAAGCTGCGGTCAATCCTGAGGGAGGGTGCGGTAATGATAACATCTCCTGGTTGTGCCATGGGGGCGAAGTGGTTATGATTACCCTAAAAGAAATTGGGTGTTTCTAAATTCCGGCACAGCCATCAGCACGATAATCCAGGCACCCCGCCAAAACGGCATGGGAATTGAAAGGAGAAAAAACTCACATCAATTGCGCAACACCTGGGTGAGGAGAGATTGAGCTCTCCTGTTGCACATAAACTCCCAGATAAGTGCAGGCAAATCCGCTGAGGTGGCCTGGTACCCCAAAGCTGAGACAATCTCGGTAACCGTGAGGGCTGACGAAAACGGCTGATATTACCAACAACCCACCAACGATGGCATTCAACGATGGCACTCAACGATGGACTGGAGGCAGAGAATGTTGGAGGATTTGAGGGAGGTGATTCCTAAGGTACATCCCAAAAGCGCCTGTATAATTTGCGCGATGCTCTGGTATTAGAGCTCGGGCAGAACTGGCTTTCTGCCGTTTCTGCGTCTGGGGATCTGCGCATCGTGGAGTTCTGAAACAACCCGAAGGTGCAGGCCATGCTGCCTGCCGAGTTGTAGTGCAATTGGGCGATTGGGGGCTAGTGGTGGTGTTCAGTCATCTGCGTGTGCGTGTTTGTGTGTGTGTGCGACGGACTACTGGGTGTGTTTTGCGGCGTGGCTTGGCAGTTTGCTTGAGGCCCCCAGTTCTGGCTGGCACGAGTAAAGATGGGCCACTGACTCACTAGGTAAGGGACAGAGGACTGGTTGAACCCACTCACGCCACTGAAGCAGTTGATTATAAGCGGCACTAGCCGGCAGAGGATCCGATGGGGATCATGGGGATCATGGAAACCACCAAGTGAGTTTGGCACCCCCGCAAGTACCGTGGCAGTGCTTATTACGCACAACAGGTACTTTCATCCATCTCGTGCTTCGCTCATCAGCATTGCGCTGCGCTTTTCTCTGGTCGCCTTTTTCTTTACCATCATAGCTACTTCCGTACATCCTACGTCGTAAGTGGAGGCTGAGCGGCAGGCGCAACAAACTGTACGACTGTTCAACGGTGCTAACGTTCGAGGATTTCTACCGTACCACTCAATGTTCCGCGCCGTTTCAGAGCCAAGATCTCTCTGCGCAAACATTAACCTTTCGCAACGAGAATGCTACAAGAGCACGCGATATGCCCTCGACCAGCCCGTGCCGACTACTCGAGTACAAGCCCAGTGCTTGGGTCCAGTAGTAGAGTATTCGCCCGCTTTGACGGAGATCAATGCCAAGTGCGGTTCGAATGGTTTTGTGGTGGATTTGCGGTAAGTAGAATAAGTGAGTACAGTAGTTTACCCCAGACGTCGTTGATGCGCGAAACAAATGAAGAAAGATGGCCTCCTCGGATGGAACCAACGAAATGCTTGGTGAGCTTACGATTAGCGTGTCTCAGTCCAGTCTCCAACAACAACCGGAACTCTTCCAACTTCTAAGGGATTAAGGGCGGAGGCACTAAGTAAGGTAGTCTGGCCAATCAGCCAAGCCCGGAGGAATTTCTCACACGCATCTATCCAATCGACGTCTCGACTATGATCAAGTATCAACTTCTCGTCGATTTCTTTTAACTTTCACGTGGCATGATTCCCGCAACCCTAACGACCAGGACTAGAATACCCCTCCCTACGTCATCATTGAGACAAATACTGGCGTACGTGTACCACAGAACTTTGGTACTGCTTTCTCAGCTTGGCTTCTGACATGACCCAGCATTCAAGAGGCTCCTCATGGCGATATTGATCCATTTATCAATTCATCAGAATTGTTTGATCCGATGTTTGGGCAATGAAACGTTCCATGCTCGTGTCAAACCCCACGTCAGATGGTCTAGGCCAGCCAACCAAAGCAAATCTCCTCGGTGAACCATGTTCCATCGTGGTTGGATAAATACCCCGAAGAACAAGGCAGATTTCACGACCTGTCATTTCACACACTCGGGAAAGCCGACCTAACTCTTTTAGCTGCACATGATTTAGCTCGGGTTGCATCCCTCCGCAAGCGTGTCTTGGTTGGTTGGTATTCTGGCGCACTCCTGAATCCTGATCCGTAGTAAGATAAGGTAAGGTAGGTAGTTATATCTCTCTCCTCCCTCCACGGGTCCTCGATTCCGACCAGACTCCAACATCGACCGCCGTGTCCTTCATCGGTCAGCCTCTGCCCTTCGCCATTCACACACCTGTTCACCAACACGGGGAGTCACAGAAGCTGGGTGACATCGCGTCATGAGTAAGCCTTCCTGTCGAACATTGTTCGGGATCTCGTATCCAGGTGTTCTAGTAGAGCTTAAGTTTGGAGACTACATTGGTGCATCTGTGCTAGATACCTGCACCTTTCTAGCTTGAGAGCAGCTGCGTACGTTTTGTTCTCGTAGTAGACACATGCGCAGGTACGGAAGTAGGTGGTCGAGTACCGCCTGCTCGTGGTGGTTTCAGATCAAGGCATGGGTGCGAGTGCGTCCTGCCGTGTTTTGTTGCTATTTCTGTCGTTACGAGACCACAACGATCTCAAGTCTTCTACCTATGGCCATGACTTGGGATCTCGTCTCGAACGCATTTCAATCACTTCTCTACGAAGATAGCCGGATGAAGTAGACATGAGCATCTCAGGGAGTAAAGTAGTCAGATACAAGCATAACAGAGTAATGCGCAATCTTTTGGGGACTCCAGAGGGAAACGTGTAGCGATATCTCCGCCCCACCACCACTACCACCACAACCACTTTGATGTGCCGTCGGATGCCGCAGCAGGGCAGCTCATGCAGGAACACCCATGATGTACCTGATCTGTTACTCGTGGTTGCAACCACCTCCGGTCCGGTGTCGAAACTCATTGTTTGGCCACGCATACACTCTGTCAACTTCTCAATGCTCTGTTGCTGTCATCCAGATCCTACCATAATATGAAATGGAAGGTCTTCATTTCGCTGCGGCAACGGGTCGAAGCGACAAAGGCAACATGCCACTTCTACTTCCTGCAACCTTTCTATAGTCGACAACGGTCTTCTGTATCTCGGCACAAGTTTCTTTATGAGTACATACCCTGAAGGTTCGCGTTTCCTGCCGCAGAAACATCCCCAATAAGCGTTCTTTGATGTGAGGCCCCACGGGCCGACCCCAACCATGATTCAACTTTACAAGAGCATGCGAGCGACCCAATCCGACTCGCGACAGGCTGTTGTCTGCACAGTCTTCGTTCCCGCTCGGTCCAAGAATTGAGGGTGTAGCAACGCGACGATCATTCGCAGCCCTGTTGCCATTCTTTTAAATCTGCCCAATGCAGCTATGCACCGCGGAGCAGTTTAGAAAATCGCCTCAATTGCAAATTCTTTGCTAGGTATTACTGCTTGATGACTATCATCCGTAACGGCCATCAACATCTAGAATGTATTTTCAATACAAGCCCAGACTGCGGGTTCCATGTTGTTTTTCATTCTTCATGCAAAAGTTCCCTTTTCCGCAGTTTTATTTGGTTCTGATTTCTAATCATTCTCAAAGATATCATTGAGTTCTACAATTTCTCATCAAGTACCATCCATTGGGCATTTCGTTCCTACTATAACATCAAAACATTCATTCTCTAGAAGGTGGGATCTCGTATCAGAATAGATCGACATTCGCTTGCAGGCGACAACACCTCGCGCTCCTTCTGTGAAAGGTTGCTCTCGTACTAGAATTTCGTCTACTCTTGATAATGTTTGTCACCTTCTGTGATTCACTTTATTTCCGTTTGCGAATGTCTCAATGTCGAAGAGTTGGTGTCAAAGAAAATTCAGTTATCAAAGAACAATTTGGCTTTGGTTTGGCTTTCAAGGATTCCAACATGATCCATCACCAGCTGGGCTTTCCCTTACATTAGCATAAAACCATCACTTTCTGAAGCAAGGTCTTACAACATTGTCTTCGGGTTCCTAAATCTTGGAGTTCTTAATTAACACCAGCCTCTCCTTGTCAATGGCTCATCCGAACTCCTATTCCGAGCCAATGCTGGTCACTTTAAAGCGTGACCCGCAAGGACGGCCGCAATCAGCGCTGGAAGGTCTTTTCAATCCCTCGGCCCAATTTCAGGAAGCAGTAAGTCTATCTTTTTAGTCAATTTTTCTCAGCTAGACTGTATCATAACCGATGAGATATGTCACAACTGTACATAGACATGATCATGACATGGTCGATAGCTTTTGGCTATGATCTTCATTCTTTTGCTAATTCTGAGATTGGAAGAGATCGACCATTTTCGGTACGCTGGAGAATGGAGCGCTCGACGCCCTCAAACTCACGAGCTCCAGAATGTACCACTACCTCAGCTTCCAGATTTATGATAAATCCGTCGTTCAGGCCTTGTTACTTGACCGATGTGATGAGATTACCGGTCTTGGAGACAATGAATCATGCCCGAATGGAGATAACAGTCAGGTACGAATCAAGTACTGCGAACGTAGGAAATATGCAGACGTCCAACGTAATAACGGCAGTTGGAATTACACCTGGGAACCGCCAGAACCGGATCATGACGGAGGTTTTCTCGTATGCGCCACGTGCAGGAACCACAATTTCAACAATAACGGCGGCTGGAAGCGTCTCAATCGCTATGTGGATGGTATTCAAAATCATCGTGCACCTCTTCGTGGGCTTCTCCCCGACCCGTGGCCATGGTTCGGAACTCTGGCAGAAGTTTGTGATCCGTGCGCTCAAGGACAAGAAGTTCGCCACCCTCTAGGCATAAACTTGTGTACCTGCAAGCACCAGCAGAGACGCCGCTGGCTTTGTCTGATGTGCGCTGGAGACTCTCTTCACGAAGTCTACTGGGAGCAGCATGCGCTCAGGAGAAGACTCAAACGTGTACACCGTGTCAACGGAGAGGTTAGATACGACCGGAAAGAACCTAGAAGAACAAGATTCTGTCCAGCCTGTGGTATCAGGAAGGCTCGTCGGGTCTTAAGAGAGGGTTTTCAGAATACCAAAACCTGCCTGTTGTGCCGCAAGTTCGTGGTCCAGGGTACGACCGCTTTTGGTCCTGTTGGTCCCCCGGCAACTGTAGCCACTACCATTAAGCAGCCCACCCGGCGACGTAAGGCCTTGCTTGGTTCGGCCGGTCCGTCGATTTCTGCACCCATTCCCACCCGGCGGTCAGCGCGATTGACTGGGGGAGCAGCTCACGGTATCGACCATGTTATGCTTTCTGAGTCTGGGCTTGGCTATGTAACGCAGACGGGTAGCGGATTCGGAAAGCCTTAGGAGATAGTATCACATTGCTGGCCGAGGTCGATGTGCCCGGCTCATTGTAGAGCAGGTGTTGGGTTTTGCTATTCGGAATCTGGGTCTTTGTTCAGGAAACCTAGGTTGTCTGCGTTCACGGACTTGCAGTATGTGTGATCCGAACGATTCTTGAGCCTCTAACGATTAATCTCCTATCGTGACTCGCGAATATATACATCAACTGAGAAGTTTGACATAAAAACCTCGTTTAAGGTCTTTGAAGATTTAGGCCGTCCAAAAATGACCGTGTGTGTCGAACCGAGTTTCAGACTTGATGACTTCTTTACCTCACGAAACGGAGCAGTACATGTCAGGCAATATAATGTTATCCACTTGCAAAAACCCTTCAACCCACATAGCCGTTGCAGAATAAAGGTCCACTGCAGAAATATAGTTGATTTATTTGAAATTTCGGATCAAGAAGCGTAGCTGATCAGCATTTCCCACTTCTTTTCCAACGCTCCAGATCACAACATTCTCTACAAGCGCTGTGTCTTCGTCCATATCCTATCGTTCCAACTGCATCTACACTAAGAAAGTTCGTCCGCATTTGAAGGGCCCTCAACATACCTACATTAGGGACCTCGTCTCTGATTAAGAATCGTTAGATGACAGTTGGGATCTCTTTTCTCGCTCAACAAAGCCATTGCCAGCCTCATCTCCCATGCTTTGTTTGCCTCTGCATGTCTGCTAAGTGTCAATAGCATTGTGCTTTCGGCCATGGTTTCTCCCATTGTCTATTGTTCGTCGCTCAGTATGCCTTTGTTCTTGCTTTCTGGAATATGACCTCTCTTTGTACGACAGAATATGGAGTTGTTCATCGTTTCCTATAATTTCTCACCTCCCTTCCTCTTCTCTGACCCTAAGTTCCTACATACACGAACACTCAAGACAAGGAAAAGAGACCGTTTTTCTACCGATCGAAAAAAACAACATCAACCATCTACCTCCCGGCGTACTCAACACCGGCGAGAGGATTTCATTCCACAAAGCTCAAGATGGGCTGCATGCAGTCCCTGTTGAAGTGCCTGGGCCTTCGTAAGACACCTCCAACGACTCCTGTTCTACCCACCTCCAACGACCCGAGAGCGATGGACTGGCGATCACCTGCTGCACAACAACATTACGACGCATACTTCAAAACAAGCGTACTCGGCGAACGTCCAAATTCCAGTCCTCCCCCTCAGGAGACACCGTACCGTGCTCCACCGTCACCATACCGTTCGAGCCCCAGAGCAAAAATCCCTCGGGACAGCTCGGGGTCACTTGACAGCAGCCGGTGGGCTCAGGCGGAAATAGACCGTCGTTTCGCTACCAGGATCCCGCCGGCGGACTCTTTTGAGCTGACCTCAATGTCTCGCCCCGTAAGCGTCGCTAGCACGTCTTGCCGAACCACTTCAGACGCAGCAAGTTTTACTTATCCAGATGAGGCCCAACGAGCCTTCTATCAGTCAAGGGAGGCGGATTCGGTGAAGAGTTCTGTGACGGATCTCGAGAGAAATGGGACAGCCAAGGAGCATAGGAACAGAGAAATCTTGGGGGTACATCATGTTCCTGAGACGGAGGATGAGAATAGGGCAAGGGAGGAAGAAGTGGGACGAGGGATAACATCTATGGAAGTCGAGTTGGGAACTGGGACGTGGGAGACGGCGCCGGATGTGGGGAGGGATTCGATTGATGGGCTGGAGGATGTGGATTTGAGCTGAGGTGAGAGCCTGTAAGTCCTGTTTTCGTCTGTCCTCTGCTTTGGTCTTCAATTCCTTGGTTTTGCGTCTGTTTTTACCTGCTTGATGCGAACAGGATAACTTCAGGACAGGTCTTGATTGATTGATATATGAGGAATATTGTTTTTTCTTGAACTATCTCCTTTCTCAAAGTCGACGCTCTCTTCTCTCAATTAATGCAGATCTCTCCAGTCTTCCGAATTTTTTTGCGTGTATCACTAATCATTTTAACTCTCTGTCTCTAACTGTACGATCCTGTTTGGCTCCACGATCCTTCAAATTACTCATCTGCACACGTCGAAAATGTGAAAACAGGGTCAGATTAAGTCTTACTCAACTAGGATTAACAAATAGCAAAGTTTTGAAACCGTCAGAGAACAGTGCTCTTTATCTGAGCCGACTTTGAGATCGCTGTGCAATGAGCAGGATTTGATTATAGGACATCGAACAGAGCAAATTGCCGGTTGTGACCGAGGGGCCTGCGTGTGTGTGCAGATTGGATGAAGCTTTGCCCTCAGCCTTCTGTTATCTTGGGAAAGCAAAAGGCTTTAGGAAGATTGATGCTCAGCGAAATAAGATCATGTTCTGATGAAGATGTAAGGACGACAGAAAGATACCTTAGGGCTGAATGATGTTATCGATAAGCAAGGCCTAAAGAAGAAATATTTTCCCTGACATGCCTGACTCTACTTTGCCAAATGTGTATTCTGCATCCTGGTCTACAACCACGACCTACTACTCTGACCGAATTGCCCACTGGTCTTTGTGATTCATATTCCTCTCAAGAGAGGTTTGGACTGAAGGGTCCAATACCACGGTGCTATGTCCAAGGCAACGCTGTACCACATGCAGCAAAATCATCCTCGGCCTCTCACGATGCGGGGCATTCACTACAATCTCAAATATGGATTATCCGATGAATATCAGGAACTCGCTGTCCTCTTCCTCTCTTAATTAATTACTCTTGTCTTCCTTCTTAGCATTGTCAACCCTTCACTTGTCACCTTGACTTCTTGCAGCCAGAAATTCCTAGCTGCCTATTAGGTACGTATAGCTAGCACTGGTAGCTCGTTATTCTCAAGTGTTTATAACCTATCGTCTCTCTCTTGTTATTATACTAATTCTGGATTCTTTGCTCAGCTCCCCAGAAGCCTCAAAAACCACCTCTTACGAGAAACCCATCGCCCCTCCAATGGCCGCCCCACCCTTTTCCCACTTCCCCAATGCTCAAACAGAGTTTAAACCGCCCCTTATTGCCAACAACAACGCCTTTCTCGGTGACGTAGTCTCTAGGTACCTCTCCGGCTCTGCTCTAAGATTTCTCCAATCCAATCAAAAACAGCCCATCAATTAACACACTCCCTCATACAGCGAGCACCTCTCCCCCAACACTCCCATATCCGCCGGTTTCTACCGTCTCGACCCAGGCCCAGAGCTTGTCTACGACTACACTTACGATGAGATTAAGATCATTGTCGATGGGGATTTTGAGATATCGGACGAGACGGGGAAGAAAGTGAAGGCGGGAAAGGGGGATGTGTTTTTCTTTCCGAAGGGGAGCAAGATTACGTTTCGGACGGAGAAGGGGGGCTTAGGGTTTTACTGTGGGCAAAGGAAGAGTGAGTAGCACGTTACTACCCTTTGATGGAGGAGTTCTTGCTAACTTGAAGCAGAGGATACGGCCTGAGAATGTAACAAAGATGTCGGGGGAAGCGTGAGAGGTAAGTAACCAAGCAGTGGGTGGAATGAGAGCCGTATGGGAAGAGGATCATAGCCTGGATTGTATAGTGACAGTCACCGGGGTTTGGTACTACTTGTTCTGTCCCGCATGCAACAGCAGGGTTCGACCATATTCCAAGCTACTATCATATTTCTATACGTCTGTTCCGGCAATTCATGGCCCTACGTCAGCTTCATGGCCGTCGTACCGTCCTTTGTTCTCACTTGTGATACATGATGCATGTCAAGAGCTATCGAAATCAGTCAACCCTCACACCGCCGTTTCTAGCACCAATACATTCCTTGCATAGAGTAACCGGCACCAGCTCTATCATGCGATATTGTCCGCATATCAGATATCCTATAAGCTGCAGATGTGAGATTTACACTGGATTTGGGGTTTCTCGTAAAGGTATTACTTGTGGTATGGTAAACTAAGCATGTAGAGTGTACTTCCAGGGGTACCGACATATGGATGCTGCAAGACGTTTCCAGTTGCGTATAATGATACTGCTTCAAGTCACTGCGATTTCAATATCGATGTGTATCATGAAATACACACTGTGTTACCAAAGTGGGAAGATACAGGTGTGACGGGCAGTGTCTCGACTTTTCGAGTGAATACTGGGCGGCTAAACGCGGGGTCACTCAATACGGGTTAGCGTGGGATTAGAAACCTCTCCAGCCGGTTCATTAAATGGCAGAATGCGTTCCTTACTCTCTCGCTTCTCCACTTCCTTACAAAGTCTCGTATCGTAACTCATCAACCACGAGAAATCAACTCCCACTAGTCGAATAACAATCGTATCGACAGAAGCCGCATCACAGAATACAGGAACCCTATCCGCCACCAGTTACGAAACAGAGGATCCACACCACCTTGTCAATATAACACGATCGTGCTCATGATGGGCAGAATAGGTGACGGAGACGTCCACGCTGCTTACGTCGAGTTTCGCGCAAAAGAATCTGACAAGGTAATCAATCCCTTACGTCTGTAACACGACTCTATACTCGATACTCATCATGTACTCAGTGTCTTTCGGCGCAATGCATCTACTGTCAATCTGTCCGTGCAAAGAATACCTCTCGCCAGCGTTCGCATCTACTCGAATGCCCGAATTACCTCGCTGCCATGAAGGAACACAACCCCGACAACCCAATCCTTCATGAAGCTGTCAACGGTACTCCGGTACCAACGCCCGTCAAAACACCAAAGAAAAGAGATCTTGACACCATGATCAATGGATTTCAGGGCGATTCCTCTGCGTCTCGCTCGTATCCTATTCCGAAGCCAAACCTTGAGCGTGATTTCCAGATGAGCGTTCAGCTGAACCCAAAAATCTCCGTCGGACCTGGTATTTGGGGTCAGCGCAACTGGATTAGCTTCATCAGTGGTCACTGGAACGGTCGTTGGGGCAAGGGTACCGTCGTTGTATGCCCCACCATCCCCTCACTGTCGCCCCAGCACCATTATCCCCGTTACTAACACACATTTAGCCTGGCGGTCAAGACTCCCAACTTGTCGCCCCCGACCTCTCCACTCACCTCGACAGCAACTATCTCCTTCAAACTCATGACCACCCTCCCGCCTTCATCTCCGTCAAGACTGAGGGCTGGAGAGTCGGCCCTAGGGAGGTTCTGGAAAAGCTCGAGGATCCCGCCCAGGCAGATGAGGTCGACCCCAAGTGTTACTCGTTTAGGCTGTATGTGCACATGGAGACGGGGGATACCAGGTACTTGCACCTGAATACGGGGATGTGGATTGGAAGTGGTGTGCGCAGGGGCACTGAGAGTACGTACTGGATTTAATTTCTGGCTTTGGCTAGAACTAACAAGAATTCCAGTTATCTACGATGCCTATCGTGTCGTCTGATTCTACAAAATATTTTATGGCTCGAATCAATGGCATGACGACCTACCTCCTGGCTCACTTGAACGCTGTGCGGGATACAGTCCACTTACGATTACTTCATACACAAAAATGGCTTTTTTCTTGGGATCTGACAGCGAGATGGCTTAATGTAGGGAACGGGAGTTGCTGAGGTGGTTGGTGCGCCAAGGAACGGCTTTTCGGATTTTGCTTGAGGGAGCTCATCCGGGCATTGACATTTGCGGAAAGATCCTGCCGCTTATCTTCTCTATCCCATGTCTGTACTACTATCTCTACAGCTCGATAAAAGGGAACTTGTGCTTCAAGAAGAAACTTACATGCTCTGTGCCGATATAAGACATGGTATTACTGTCTACCTATCGCTAATGTCATCGGCAGAGGCATGTGGAATTCGCGACCCTCCGTTACTCTCTCGTAACCCGCTCTCTCCATCCGATTGTATTCCCTACCCTCCAACCCGAACTTGTCTCTCTAGACTCTGTAGCTATTTCCAAGCTGTAAGAGGGAACGTCTGAAGCTTGAAGGTGTGGGACCAAAAAATATAGTAGCATGTCAACTTCGTGACTCGCTTTCTGGTAGGTAGCAATTATGTTTACCAATTCCAGGTTCACTTTCTGATTCCGGGTGCTGCTCGGCCCGTCAAACTCGGATTTTATCTTGTGAATCTATCGACCATGGTCTCTCTCTCTCTCTCTCTACTCACCTCATCCTCAGAGTCGTCGACTGTTTTTTTCATCAAGCTACTAAATATTCTTCTGTTTTAAATCACAAACTTCGTCGCGTCACTTAACCCAAAATCCTATTGTTTTGTAAATAATTCGTTTAGTTAGCAAAACCCCGACACTTCACCTCTCGTTCACTAACCTACATCACCATCATGCCAACCCCGCCGTCCTCTTCACTTTCCCAAACCCCCCCTTTCCCTTTTCCAATAATCCTAATCCTAATCCTCAAAACCCTTGCCACCCCCAAACTCCCCACACCGAATCTCAAACCATGGGCTGCACCCACTCCCGCCACACCAACCCCTCCGACACATCCTCTTCCCTCACATCAGTCGCCTACCGACCTCCCTCCTCGGTCCGGCAGCGGAAACTGTTTCGGTATCCTTCGGTAGGGGTGAGGGGAAGGCGGGAAAGGGAAAGGGAAAGGGCGGAGATGGCGGGGTTGGAGGAGTGGAAGAGGGGGGTGGTGGTTTATGAGGGGACGTAGGGGAGTGAGGAGGAGAGGATGGTGGGTGGGGGTTTTGGTGGTGGGTTGAAGGGAGTTTGGTTTTCGGTTGAGCTGAGTGTGTGTTGCTTTTCCTTTAAGAGTCTTTTTGGGGAGGGGGCTTGCGGGAGGTGTCGGTGAGTTAATTACTTACATGTCGAAAGTATCTTGTGGAATAGAGCTTCCGAACATCCATCAGCCGATTTTGCACGGAATGGGTGTGTAGGGAAATGGCGAAGAGGATAAAGGGATCAGAATACTTATGGTGAGAAATCCTTTTCCCAGTCTTATAACACAATTTCTGTTCAACGCTGACCCTCCCCATCTTTCCTCAAGAGGCCGTACCATTGGCTACCAGGTTCACACCTCTAACGGATACTTTACAAAAATTTCCCAGCAGGCCAGACCACAGCGCTGTGGCCTGACAAAGCATTATCCATTCACCACCCCTTCCTTATCCCCTCCATTGTCTCTTCCCCTTCCCAAAAAAACGCATCTCTACTGCAGTACCTTGATCCCCTTTGTCCCCCCCCCACGCACATCCACACAATCTCTTTGTCGTCAAATACGCAGATATCTGGAGTAATCTTCTTCACATACTTTTCTCGCTCTCAAGTCACTACCGTATCCTCCACGCCCCCCACCCACCCATCCACCCACGCGCCACCCACCCAACCAAAAACCCCCCATAGCACGAGCAGCACCCTCTCCGCACCCAAAAAAATGCCCTTCCCACTCTCATCCCCGCCACGACCCCCACAGCCCACCCCCCGCACCCTCCTCACCTACCTCATCCACCTCCTCCACCTCCTCACCCCGCCCCAAGAACTAACCCCCCTCCTACCCCTGCACAGGCCCAGCCCCCGATTCCCCTGGTTCCGCACCTCCCCGCCGCGCCTGCATCCCCCAACCGCCCTCCTCGCGCGCAGAATCGCGCTGCGCCGCGCTCGTCGCGCTTAGAGATTTCCCGGCTGACATTTATGCGTTACAGACTTCGTTCCGTGCGGACAGTCGTGCGGCACGGACGGGGCTGAGGCGGCCCTGCTGATGCGTATCTTACCACGCACCCGACGCTTGTGCCTGAGGCTGAGGTTGTGAGGACGGTTGCGTCGGCGTTTGGGGCTGTGATGAGGGGGAGGGTGTTGTGGTGGGGGGTGTTGTGGTGGGGGGTTCAGTTTGGGGGTTTAGTTTGGGGAGGGGGGAGGGGGGAGTGTTCGAGGCGAAGGGAAGAAGGATAGGAGAGAAGAAAAAATATATGTGGATGGGTTGGGTTGGGTTGGGGTTGGAGAAGAAGGGGATGGGTGAGGGTGAAGGTGGGGTTTTAGAGTGGGTTCTGAGTGATTGCAGTGAATGTAAAGTTTTTTTTTTGGGGCGTTGGTCCTTCGTGCTGTACTTTTCTAAATTGGGGGGGGGGTTGGGGGTTCTTTCTTTTCTGAGTTGCTGGTTTCCACGGGGAGGTGTGGGGAGTTGGGTGCGCTGGGTTGTTATCTTGCTGGATTGGATGTCGAGGTTTGCTTGATTGCCACTTTTTTTTTTCAAAATCCTCTGTTCGGTATCATTCATACCCTCTCTTCCTTCTTGTACCCTGTTCGAACTCCTCTGCAAATTTATCTTTAACAATTTCTCGTACGCTGCCCACAGAAACCTCTTTCCAACCCCCCTCATCCCTCTCTCGTAACATTCCCTTTCATCTCCTTCCTCTTTCATTGTCTCAACAGATTATTCGAATTTCACAAACCCCCTTGTTCAACATTTCATTCTTCCTTTGTTTCCTCCTCCCTTTCATGTCCATTGTGAAGAACACGCCTAGACTGATTTTCGAAAAAACCCCCCCTTTTTTTCTATTCCTTCCTAATTCCTTCTGACTCTCGCAAACCACACACACACACACACACACACCCCCCACACTATCCCCAAAGAACCCGCGCATCCATTCGCGGCGTCCACAGAAAATATACCTCCAACTGCAGAGTGGTCGTTCGAAATGGGCTGCTCCCACTCCACCCGCGTCGCGGACCCTCTCCCCCCTTCCCGCCCCGTCGTCAACGCCACCACCCACGCCTACGGCGGCTCTCCGCGCTCGTCCTCGCCCTCCCAAACGCCCAACACAAAGCCCGCGCAGCCCTCATCGCCCACGACCCAGCCCCCCGCCAACCCCGCCCAACCCCGCGCAGCCTCCAACCCTACCCCTTCCTCTCCAGCTCCCCAAAAACCCGCCCCGAAGCTGCCCAAGACAAAATCCCAGCCCCAAATGGTGAACCTGCGCACTGCGGATCAGGTGCTTACGTCGCCGAGCCAGGTCGCGTATCCGAGCACGGCGTATATTCTTGGATTGACGCGGAAGAAGCAGGAGGAGGCGAGGGAGAGGGCGGGGAGGACGGAGGCAGAGGAGAGAAATGTCCCGGGCGAGGTGGGCAAGCCGAGGGGTGTGGTTTATCTGTCGGCGGAGCGGTTTAGGGAGTTGACGGCGAAGAGGGCGGCAGATGAGTGCCATGGCCCCCTTACCCCTTCGCCCTCGCACACATCTAATCCCTCGGTGTCTGCGCCGAGGGCAGCTGGTTCTTCCGGGGGAAGCGAGACTAGCGAGTCGATGTCGCAGCGAGCGAGTAGCTCCTCGAGACATAGCGTTGAGACGGCTTATTCGTCGGGGGACAGTTTGTATATGGATTGTAGTGACTAACGAGTGAGAGGGCGGGTCTCTGAATATGGAAGTTGTTTGAATTGGCTTTCTGGGCTATTGTTGATGCTATTGTTTAGTTTTGGAGCGAACCGTGATGACCTTTGTCTCAATGAGTTTCTATTGCTGCTGCATTTCAAAAAGTATACGCCCAGCCACTCTGTTTGTCGTTGAGCCCGTATCCTGCTATATTCGTTTTTCGGGCGCGTGGGTGTCTGTCCTTATGCCTCGCTTCATGTACTCTGGTTTCCATCAGAGAGCTCAGCCTCGGTGTTCGAGAGACACTTTGATTTAGAATCTTGTGCAGCATTGGCGCAGTTGGTCCAGATTATTCTTTCCGCAACCCATGCAGATAAGGAGAATGAGTGAGATGTACTGCAAACGAAGATTCATCCGGATGTGGCTGTGATCCAGATGCATGATATCAGTGAATCTCATTATCTTCCAATTTTCGATAACTCTCCTCACTCATAGTCTCTCATTCATGATTCCATGTGCGTAGACATCCTCAACCAACTCGTATCCTCCCTCCTCAAGCTTTCTCAATAGTACCGGCACCCTAAACCCCAGCAACAGACAAATTCTGTCCCCTTTCCTAGCTTCAGTAGGCGCCATGCCAATATACCCTTGCTCGGTCATGAGAAGTCTTCTGGAAAGCGTTGTAGCTTGCAAAGCGGCCAAAGTCCTCAGCTCTTTATATGAAAGGGTTTTGACAATATTTTCCAAATCCAGTGAGTCCAAATTTCCGTACGTAGACCATTGACGCCACCGATCTATTAGTTCCCGTTCGTGGATTTTGAAAGATCTGTTGTTACGGCACCAGAGGGCAAGGGCGACGCTGAATTCTTGTGGGAGTGCGGCTCGGTCTGCGGCTTCCAAGACAAGTGATATCAGGTTCAGAAGGCCATGTGTGAAACTTTGATACTGTTTTTCATTTAGCATCATATTGTACTAGATTGCATGCAAGATTCCTCCTTCAGAAACATATGGACTGGTGATCGTTTTTGGCTGGACGAGTCGATGATCTGGATTGTCAGTGTCCTTTTGAAAGCTGGCCTCGACAGCACCAAGCCCCTCAATCATATCGAAAGGAAAGCCTTTCACTTTGAGAACGAGACCATTCTTAACGAATTCTGTGATAGCTAGACTTCTGCGATAAAGTCGACCTTTCAAAGACCCAGTGGCATTGTAAAGGTTATCGTCCTGGTTGTCCGTAACCAACGTTTGGGGCAGCTCATTACCCCAATCTGGGACCCAAGACGGTAGATCTGCCTGGGAACTCCACTTTCCATAACCATAACAACTTACATCAAGGTCTTTCGTGGCAACAACCATTGAAGTTGTTAGAGCAGTGAACAATCGTTGGAAAGATATTTCGTAGTCCGGTAGGGGAACGAGACTCCGCCCGTCACTAGTCAAGGCGAGCAGAGCATAGATCTTGTCTCTACGATCTTTTGCTAGCGATTTGAGTGAGTGTGCGATAGTACTCAAAAGGGTTGCGTACTCGCCAGGTTGCTCTGAGGCATCTTGCGTAAGCTTGCGGAGTGCGGCTATTCCCAAAACATCACCCATCCCAGTGGCATTCCTCAATCTATGCACAGTCAAGTAATGACGAAGCGTCTTGTCTCCGGGCATAACTGCGTTCGTTGCCTTGACCATTATATCCCAAGCGGTGTGTCTTCGGCCACAAAATATCATAATCTTTTTGGCAAACGCGATTTCCTGTATAATCCACATTCTGTTCCAGTACGACCTCTGGTATTATTTTTGTAATGCCGTCCAGTGATCTTTGTATTTGTTCTCCATTGGATTGTCCTTGAGCCACTCAAGCGCTTCAGTAGCTTCTTCGGATAACGTGCTACCTCCATCTTTCATACTGGCCTCTGCTAAGACCTCGATCAGTTGCAACGCCAAGCTAAACTATAGTTTCAGAAGCCTTTGAGTATATATCTGCCATTCGCAGTACTTGCCATCCTCGTTCAACGAGATCAGCTTAGTTGATATAGAGAGCATCCACCCAGAGGGTATTGTATCCTTGCCTGGGTAGTTCACGAAGTGCAGCCTCTAGGTTCTCCGTTGTACGCTTCTTGTATCCGTTGATTTCGATCTGCCTAGTAATTTTCTTATCTCCCCAGCGGTAGGACAAAGCTCTATACGGTGGGCCATCGTTGAGTGAGACGTGATCCAGATAGCAACAAATCTCCTCCGAGTCGTTTTCTGTACGTGATATCCTCAACAATCGAATCTCACTGGCCGGGATGTCGAGAGGCGAGTAATCCAGAGTGGGTCTGCCATTCTATCGAGGCTACCTTTAAGACAACTATGGATTCAGTCCATTGATGGTCGGAGATATTCAAGATCCAATTTGAAGGTCAGAATCCAACTAAATGTAACAGCACAAGAAATAAGGCTCACAAGGCTCCTTTCAAAAACGGAGTAGACAACAAAGTATTTAGCAAGAATTGGAGATTGAAAGTCACAAGTAGTGGATGCATCGAATGGAGTAGCTCTTTAATTACCTTTACGTCGATTTCAGTGGAGTATTACATAGGCTTCCCCAGAACAACCTTTACTTGACCACCATTGAAGTCGGACGAGTTGTAAACCTGGCACAAAGGCTCGCGACACATGCACTGAGCTAATAGCAGTCTGTGCGGGCGTTAAGTTTTTACGCCTCGTCAGCCTCCACAATATTCAAAAGGCAATAGTCAGCCTGGTTGCTCAACCAAACGTTCTTCTCATAGAAAGTCAGCCTTGAACCATTGCTTAACCTCTACATCGACAATCCGACAATTCGCTGATGTGCTGATGCGACTCAGAAGATACTCGGTCCACCACGTAGATCTCAACCCTATATAAACTTTTTTACCAGGCTACAGTAACTTATCCTACGTAAAATAAGGTAGTGGGCGGTCCCTCCATGACGATCCAGCAGCTTAAACCAAAAGCCCATCCGGACTTCGGACGCAGGAATAACCTGCCCTTGTAGTAGCAGACAAGCGTGACGTTGTGATAGATCATAGTATTTGGCTGGATCGCGAGACCGTTCCTTGACTCCTATATAAAGCCACGGCGATGTTCCATATATTTCAATTGCGCCTGCTCTATACAAGGGATGAACGCCCCTCCTACCGCAAAACCCAGGCTGTTGGGTGAACTCCTTGACAATCCAGAAGAAGTACGAAAGCGCTAGCAACGCTAAAAGGCGCAAACATTTGTAGACCGAATGACTCAAAATAGCGAAAGACGAATAGGGACGCCCGCAGGAACAATTCACCCAAGGAGAACTTCCAAATGTTAGCCTTGGCATTCACAGAGAAAGACGTGTCAAACTCACCTTCCCACTTCCAATCTTTCATAACCCCGAGCCAGTGCAACCTTCCCCTAACTGTCTTCGCAACATCCATGTCCTGCATGACATCCACCGACTTGCTCCGCGGCTGCTCAATTCTCACCATCCCAAAATCCGATCCCATAAAATCCTGAGCGGTAGCTCTCCGCTTCCCGCCTCCCAAATCCTCTGGCCAATCAAATGGGGAAATAACGTCGTCTTCACTCTTAAATTTCCTCTTCATCCTTTCGTGAGTTGGTGACGTAAAACCGTGTGGCATGGTGTGAGAAGCATTTCGTCGATGTTGTTGCCTGCGTTTATCGGCTTCATCGGTATCACAACGGTCCCAGACTTCTTTGATGACTTCCCAGCAGCGGTCAAGGTTACCGATGAGCATACGTTGCATCATCGCCGCCCAACGATTCTGTACCCATTGGCGATCTTCAGGAGCAGAAACCTCGCAACCGGCAGCCAGTAGAGGGTATATTTGGACAATAATGGTTCTAGAACCAAGTGGTACCGTCGCAAGGAATCTCAGAACTTCCTGCGCCAGCTCTGCTGCGCTTCGAGAGGGTATTTCCGGGACCGCTTGATGGAGGTACAACAGTGTCGCCCATCGGTATGCTTCTGCTGTTTGCATACTATGTTGTATTTCTGACGTAGGATCTTCAGGTGGTTCAAACCCTGTGGGGAGCTGCCAATCTTCGATTGCGGCTTTCAAGTCATTGGCTTGGGAAATGATGTTGATGGAATTTCTTGAGCTCTTCCGCACTCGACGCACCAAATTCGCAACGCGGCCAATTAGTGGGAACAAGGTACTTGCACATCCCAGAAGAGGATCGACTTCATTATGCGTGTGGAAAGGACCGTCTGGTAGTGTCATGACGGCATCAAAGTCATTAGATTCGTCGTCATCGACAGAAGTCAGTCGAGCGATAACGTCCATATATACCCAGGTGTTGCAGAGAAACTTCAGTCGATCAAATTCTTGACTAGTTAGGGAGTTCTGCCTGTACTTTGCCAATGCTTGATTTACCAAGATCTTGGCCCCACGAAGATGTTCTATTCCAGTGGAGATATGCTGATCCCATGATTCTGAAAATGCAAGAACTAGTGTTGTTGCTAAGGCAGTATCTGTCCGCATGTTTTCAATTCCGTTAGCCAAATATCGAATACTGCGTCGCATATGTTCCATCCCCTCAACCCGTAAACCCGGCTTTTCTTTCGATGTGTGGAATGCAGTCATTGAGCTGATGGCATGATATAGCGCAGGAGACTCTCGGGCTAAAGGCCATATCATAGTCCTCCAGGGATTCTCGGTTGGACCGTCCTTGACTGATAGGATCCCACAAGTTTGTTGATCGAATCGCAACATGAGCATCTCTGGACTGCCCGGGAGCATTCGAGGCTGCCTATAAAGGCTTGTACCGTTATCAAGGCATGATTCCTCCGAGGACGATGACGAATTCGACAGCGACGGCGATGGCAAACGCATAACCCACGCCTCAGCTGGATCTGGTTGCCGTACAATCTCTTCAACGTCTTCGTCTGGATCTAGTATATCCATTTGCTCCGGAAGATAACCACCCGGCTGATATGGATTATTCGACTGCTGCGGCCGATAATCCAGGTAGTCCTGTGACGGAACGTTGAGATCGGTACCTGGTAGGAGAAGGTCGATCAATCGAGGTGATTGACCAGAAGTCAGGCTTGATGCGGCAGTGATGGAGGAATGGAGGGTACTTCCATCGTCAAAGGTCGAGTTGATTGTGCTGGGTGTTGAAATGGGTTGTTGTGAATTGTCCGCGAACATGGGTGGTGGCCGGACATGGTGTGTATACGCAGAAAGATCGAGGGGAAAGTGGTTTTGCACATCTGGGAAAGTTTGCTGTTGTACTTGAGGGTCTGGCAGGATCATGGGTCGCGGTGAAAAAGTATAGGTTGATTGGGGATATGCGACTGTAGTACTGGTTGTGGAGCCAGTCCCATCTGAAATTGTTGGGCTTCCAGGAACTTGTTTTGGATGTTTCGAGGGAACGAAGTCTAGTAGTTACGCTCAGTCAATGGTTCTTGCTATGGCCATGGACTTGAACCAACCCTTTCTTATCCTTGGAGAAGCTGCCTTCCCAGTGAAGCTTGTTTCCTCGAACGTGCGCCATTTGAAATCCTTCTTGTAGCCCCCGCAGTCGACGCTCCTCTTCTGGCAATGCAGACAATAGGGTTTTGTCTCGTCACATTTTAGCCGCTTTGCTTTGCAAGTCACACAACCTGGAGCAAGTTAGTTCAGCGAGGCGGTATGCTCAAGATCGGAGCGGGATGCTTCTGCTGTACCTACCATTACGACTCTTCGATTGCTTGGGCTTCACAGTACCATCTGGGAGGAGTTTTACTTCCGCCTTCGGCTTCGTTGCTGTGGAATGGCGTTTCGTTGCGCCTTTGGTGGTCTTAGCATGCGGTCTTGGCGAATTCAGCACGGGGGATTCTAGGAAGGCAGAGGGAGAGGGAATGCTAATTGTTTCCATGGAGGCATAGGAATAGAACAGTCAATGGTTAACAGGTGACGTTGATGGTGGTGGTGGTGTTGTTGTTGTTGTTCGTTGTTTGCTTATTGGGTCGCAATGGAGCGCTGAGGTGGTATTTGATCATCCAGAGGAGGGAGCAGGGATATGGGCAGTTGGAGTTGAGATACGAAGTACTCTCTAGATACGTCCCAGCTTAAGCGAAGGAGATCACGGCTTAAGACTTCGGCAAGGGTTACCTATCCTCCTCTCACACGCCTTTCTCCGTCACCTACCGACTGTCTTGTTATGACCAACAGTCCTGACATCTGAATCAACCAGCGCCTTTCAAAATCCTAGAGATCTGATCACTACATCTCGTGCCCTCTGTTTCCTGCGCCCTCCCGCCCGTCACTCGCTGCTCCAACCATAGATTGAGAGATCTGCTCCTATCCGGGCCAGCAAGCAAGCAGGTCTTATATCCCAATCATCCAAGGAAATGACCCCGAACGGGAAGGTGAATGCCTCGGCTTCGTTGCTGCTATGTCTTTGACTAAGACAGGTGCAAAACCGAAGTGCAAGATGGATAGAGGCAGCCAGAGATGCGAGTCAGACAGGTGGGTGGCTGCTGTTTGCTTTGTAAGGATCATGGTAAGGGTATTGGTGATAGGAAGTGCAGCATGAGATCCCATGTCTGCCTCCCAAGGTTCAGCCAGTTTAGATAGCCATCGATGTGAGTGTGCTTCCACATGTTGAGACGGGTATGTCTCATCGTAGATTGAATATCGCCTGATAATGATTCGAAAAACAAATCATGATGACCTCTTCCTAGTAATAATAATATATGACCATACCGGATCTGATGTACCATCCAGCCTACTACAACAGAAATATCCACAAAGCGCCTAGGTGTACTATACAGACTTATCCCCATCTTACAACCCATGCCTTGGTAGGAAATCTAAATATTCATTCTCCCATCATACAATCCATAGCAATCTTGTCCATGCGCCGACCTACCATTCTGCGTTAACCGCCGAATCCCTTGAGCTGGCACCGACTGTGATATTAAATTTCCCCTCAACCGGCATGACCCAATTCTGCCTCCCAACGCTCCAGTAACTTAAATCTTTCCTCGTAAGCTCTATGCTCACTTCTTTGCGCTCCCCCTTGTCTAACTCAACCTTCTCAAAGCCTCTCAACACCTTGACCGGGAAATCTATCTTCTTCCCCGTCGACTCATCCACCACCCCCTTCGGGAAGGAGACGTACACCTGTACCACTTGTTTCCCCTTGCGGTTGCCCGTATTTATAAGTATAACATTGACGCGGAGGTGCGTTTCGAAGAGAGAAGGATTGCCTCCTTCACCGCCACCAGCCTGGGATAGGGGTTGTTCTATCGAATAGCCATCAGGATAGGGATAGCGACCTGGGGTGACTTCTGATACGGAGGAGAGGTACGGGTAGACGTATTTCCTCAACTTGCGGAAGCCGTCTGGAAAGACGGCGGTGGAGGGGTTGGGGATGGATGTGTCAAAGGATGGTGGAGGGAGGGTTTCAGGTCGTGGAGATGGGAAAGGAGATTTTTCTTTGACGGTAGTGAGGAAGAGATCAGAGAAAGAGAAGTTAGTATAAGAAAGGCCAAAACCAAATTCATAGCGTGGTGTGATCGAATGCTTGTCAAAATGTCGGTAATCGATATACAGTCCTTCATCGAAGTTTTGTTGGGGTACGACGCCATTAGGATAATAGAGTATCTGGCCGCCTTGGCCGTAATCTTCGAGGGATTTGCCGACAGTGTAGGGGAGACGACCACTAGCGTCGACGTTGCCAAAAAGAACATCAACAAGAGCATTACCGCTTTCTTCACCAGGGAGGTTAGCCAGGACAACAGCTTTAACCCGAGGCAAGTCGATCCAGCGTTCAAGGACAACAGGGCCGACGGCATGAACAACGACGATCGTGTTTGCCTGGCCGTTACCGCAGTCTTTTGCGACTTGGCCCACGAGCTTGTCTCCATCCTTTTGAGGGTAGAGGTCATTTCGATCACCACGGACGTTGCTCCAAGCAACAAAACCTTCGCCGCTATCCGAATTGACGAAGGCTATACAGAGGTCCTGGTCTCCGAGGATTGAAGGTGAGGTCTTCAGCGGGAAGCTGTTCCCAAGGAAAGAAGCCAATGTTACTGACTCATTGTCAAATGTGGATTGGAGTGCCTTGAGAGGTGTGACCAAGTAAGGGAACTCGACTGCTCCACTGCCCCATCCCGAGGCCAGGGTTCCTTGATTGCAACCCCGATCAGGACAGGCATTGGGTCCTAGACCTTCACCAGCATCCTCACCAAAAATTCCAATATGGTACTTAGCCGCTCCATCGCGCTTCATCCGCTCGGAAGGGCCTTGCCGAGTCAAGGGGAGAATATTTCCCTCATTCTTTACTAGTACTATTCCCTCAGCAGCAATTTCCTTAGCTAGACGGCCGTGGGAGACTTTCCCAGTCCCTTGCACATCAACAAATTTATTCACAATCGCCGTTGTTGTGTCATCGCTACCAGGATGAATGAGGCCTTCTTTATCATCGGTGAATGACGAGAAATTCGGACCTCCATTTCCCTCTGGCGGTGGTGCCGGCCATTCTGTCTTGTTATCTTGACCTAGCTGGTACCAGGCTGCTACAGTACGCGTGACCATGTCATTTAGGCGTTCGATGGGCAACGAGCCATTCAAAACAGCCTTTGTCAATTGTGCGCCAAATAGCGAGTCTCCATCCACCCAACGAAGACCATCTCCTGGCATTGACATGTCCAAACCAGCCAGCGCACTTCCAACGCCGCTCCGTTGAGCAAGCCAGTCTGATTGCACGAAGCCTTGGAAACCTAGCTCATCTTTGAGAATCCCATTCAGCAGCTTACTATTTCCACAAGCGTATGAGTTGTTGACCATATTATAGCTGCACATCACACTAGCGACGCCAGCTCTGATGCTGTCGGCGAATGGCCAAAGGTATAATTCATGGAGAGTCCGATCATCCAGGTTCGAGGATATTGAATTGGGCAGTCCCCATTCCCATGGTTGTCGGAAGTGTTCTTGTTCGTTTGCGACAAGATGCTTCGCAGTAGCCATTACACCTTCTTCTTGGATCCCCTTGATTACTTGCGCCGCGGCCACACCTTGTAGGACTGGATCAGCTCCGAACCCTTCCCAATTTCTCCCACCGGCTGGCATTCGTCCAAGTGGTCCCATTGACGGTCCAAGTAGCACGTTCACACCCTTCAATCGCATCTCAAGACCCTGTGCTTTACCTCTTCTGTACATGAGATCCCTGTTCCAAGTTGCGCCAACGGTAACGCCAGCCGGAAATGCGGTGGCATGATCTGCGAAGCGAATGCCAAGAGGGCCATCTTGCAGACATAGCATTGGAAAACCGACATTGTTCGCAGGGCCGGTATTGCCGACGCAAAGATTCTGGGACCATCCAGTTCCTGTTGTGACGTTGACTTTTTCGATTAGGCTCATCTTCCTCACCATAGCCTCTGCCTTCTTGTAGCTCTCTTCCCACGATCTCATTGTACCTCCATGAGGCGTAGGGTACCAAGGTGGTGATTGCTGGAGTGACTATTTAGCGGTGACAAGCAGAAGGTGCAAGTAAAGCTTACGCCATCAGGAGGTGCGGTCTTGTAGACCCAAAAGCCTCCACCAGCTATTAAACCCACCAGCCCTCCAAGCAGTATCACCGTAATAAGCAGACATGTCCTACGTGGCCACAGACAGTTTTTTATCCTCCTCATCCGGGACGGCCTCTGGGGTCTCGCAACCGGATTATTTACATTCAAGTAGATAGGTGCTCGATTTTGACTCCATGGCCATCTGGCACGCTTGTTCTTCTTTGTCTTCAGCTCTTCATGCAGGTCTAGTTCGTCCAACTCTTCACCAAACTCCGAGGATGACCTGTAGGCTTGCTCCAGTGAGGGCCTAAGAGGTATAGGGCTTTCGCTGCGAAGCAGCCCTTCCCGGCTGGCCTGTAGCTCTTCCTCGCTCTTCATCTTGGAAGAAGCACATCAAAAATTTGCGGATGCAGAATAGTTGCCCTAGATGTAGCGTGATCCGTTGCCTCAGGACTCAGACGTGTAAATGCAACTAGGCCCCTTCGGGGCTAGGTGCGCTACACATTTTCGGGTAAGCGGCGACGGCTAAGCCCCTTCGGGTTAGCTGTCTTGCTTACATACGTAGGTTCCATTTACACGTAGGCTGCGAAGTCATCCAGAGGGTTCCTAACCCAAAGGGGCTTAGGGGAAGTGGTTAACCCGAAGGGGCTTAGCCACGGAAACACGTCTGAGTCCTGAGGCAAGTGATCCGCGATACCCTCTGATTATGACATGGCTACGAAGAGCTTAGCGCAGGATAACCTACACCAAACCCTGTAAAGTGTAAAGTGCTCCAACGTTCATTACCACTCACGTCGAGCATTTTCGAGTCACGATCAAGCGACTCACCATAGGCTTCCTACCTCATTCCATTAATCTAACATCACAAGGCAACCGAGGTCCTTGGTTTTGGTCATCGTGGTCAGGCCATTAAGGGCTACCACAAACCTCGGATACGCTGTAGGCGAAGAAAGCGAACCCTTGGGGGCTCAGAAGCTACCTAGATACTAAGCATATGTGTTTTACAGATTCTATGAAGTTAAATCTATCCCATTATTTGAGGTAAAGGCCCATGAATTGTCTCGTGAAGCGACGGTCAGCGGCACCCAGGAACGAGGACTTGTGCTAGAGGGCAATTCAGTATCTCAATCTCTTGTATCCGAAGTAGGATATCCTCTTGGTTACCCATGGAGTAATTGGTGTACTCTAGCTCTTCTTTTTCTCTAAATTCTATTGGTTTATCTTTGCAATCGTTTTCCTCAAGTGACATCATCAAGCACCGTCTCTGGGTATAGTTGTAGCTAGCGAACGTCTCGTGATTTTTGTCTGCATATTGGTGTGTTTTGCGTTCCGTTTGAGTTGCGTGTGCTCGTCAACCGCGAACGAGCTTGCAGAGGACTGGCAGAATATTGGATGTTGAGCGGTTGCTAGGGTAGGGGGTGAGCTCTTGTAGGGTATTCTGTTTGAACAGTACTACGTTCGTAACTGCTTGGAAGATTGCAAGGGTGGAGAAGACTCGGGAGGCTGTAAGAATTGGATAAAGAATCTTGACACACATAGAGAATTGGGGGGGGGCAAGCTGCGTCTGGCACCCCTTTGAATTCGAACCGCCCTCTCGAACAATGAGTAGCACCACTGTATACCACAAAAGCCAGCGTGCATGATGCAGAATCAAAGTCCTAGAGAATCCTGTTGTTGCACCGCAAGCTGAGCGAAGGCTTGCGGCAAGGGGTATCTTGAGGTCTATCGCGGCTCTCCCTTCATGTCGCCGCGTCAGTCAGTCTAAAGCCGACTGGTTAGCCACCATGTCTTTCATCCCGTACTTCTGTATACTCAACTCCTCATCTCATGGACCTCCTGCTTCTTAGCGTCGGTATTAGTATATAAACCTACTTTTCCCCTTTTATCGTATGGTTCTCTCCATCTTCATCTGCTTTACCCCTCCAATACTACAGTGCCACACAATCCACTGTGCCTAGCCTTCAGACCAGTTGGTCCTCCTAATTTTAGGCATCCTTGTCAGCATCTTATGGCTGATCTAAGGTAAGGTACGAGTAGGGGTAGCAGGTTTTTGAAAGAATTATATGATTACTAATCCTCGAATCAAAGCCGAGCGTGCCGAGGTAAAAATGAAGATAGGACACCAGACAACTTGTCATGGCTCGTTCTTTTTCAGAAGGAAATGATAATGGAGGGGAACGGGGGCCTTGTCAGGTTCTAGATGCACCGATGAAATGGTAAGCCAGTTAGTAATACCGGCACGTCTGCTTAAAATCCTACCAGAGCAAGCAATGGCTCCTTTGGTAGCTGGATGCTTTCAAAGACAGTTATTGGGTCAAGATAGGACACTTTGTCAGATTCTAGATCTCCAATGTCGTCGAATTCATAAGTCGTCTGATTACACGAATGTGTCTACTCGAAGACCTTAGCAAGACGAGCAATGACTCCTTTCGTCGTTCCATGCTTTCAAATACTCAAGTGCGTTTTTGCTTACTGACGCCGTTGGTTCAGAGATCTTCTGAAAAGAGTACTTAAAGCCCGAAGACTGCCTTCGATCAACATTCAAAAAGGCATCAGACAAAAATTACCAGCTCAACTACGCCCATTGCATCCAACCTCTGGTGCCATCCCTCACACTTACTTTACCATTTCCGACCTGAAGACCCAATGATGGCAGCTTACCAGAAGCCACTGACACAGTATGTTTCCATCGCAAATATCACCTTCGCCTACCGCCGCTTCGGTCCACCAACCGGCGTCCCTCTCGTACTCATGCAGCACTTCCGTGGCACTATGGATCACTGGGACCCCCTACTGCTCTCCCTCCTCGCGATCTACCGCCCTCTTATAATTTTCGACAACGCAGGCATCGGTGCTTCGACCGGCACCATTCCGGCCACTTTCACAGGCTGGGCCGCCGATGCCATCGCCTTTGTATCCGCTCTCGGTCTTACGCAAGTCGACCTCTTGGGATACAGCATGAGCGGCGCGGCTGCGCAAATGTTTGCGCTAAATGCTCCTCAGGGCATGGTGAGGAAGTTGATACTTGCGGGGACGAGGGCGAGTCAGAGTAATAGGACCGTTGCAGGACCACCAAGACCGTTTGCTGCGTTGTTCAAGGCTCAGACAGACGAAGAAAGTGAGGCAGCGCTGGCTTATAGTTTCTATCCGGAAACAGAAGAAGGAAGAGCCAACGCTAAAGCATACTGGACAAGGATTACTGAAGCCAACAACGGCGTCGTCCCACCATTTTTAAGCCCAGAAGGCGGCAAGGCTCAGGCTGCGGCATTCGTGGATTGGTCGACCCCTAATCCGGATAATTCAGTAGAAAGACTAGGAGAGCTGAAGATGCCGGTATTCGTGGTCAACGGCGATGACGACGTGTTGATTCCGACGGTCAATAGTTGCGAATTGAGGGAGAAAATTGCGGGTTCGCAGATGATGATTTATCCGAAGAGTGGACATGGGTTTTTGGTGCAGTATGCGGCGGATTTTGCGGAGCATGTGAGACTTTTCCTTGATGGGGACGCGGGAAGAGGTGAGAAAGCTAAGTTGTAGGGGAAGGTAAAATTGGTTTTTGGGGAGGCGGGTAATACATTGAGAGGAGTCCTCAAGTGGTTATGGCTGTGTCAAAGAATAAATCAATAATGGTTGAACATTTTCCTCGCTTGGTGCTCTTGCCTTTACTGAATAATGATGCCAGACCGTTGGTGGCGAGACAGCTTAATGATATGTAGCAAGTGAATGGAAAAGGGAAAAGGTTGAAGAAGGCACATCAGAAGAGAGCGGGTTGGTGGGAGAGGCGACTGCGATAGCCAAGCAATAAACTCCGCGTCGAAAACAGCAGCCTTTCACATGACAACGAGAAAAGCAGGTCCCAAGAATCTGGACTAAGACAGTCGTCAGCAGAGCGCGAAGGAAGAAATTTGACAGAGTACCAGTATCTGCCGAAAATCAGTGAGTAATGATCGATAGCCAGGCAAGTCAGCTTAGCGAGCAGACTCCGTGGCAACTAAAGGCATGGAAAGAGAAGCCTGAACCATTTCAAGTCTTCTTATCTTATCGCAAGTGCATTGCAGTTGTATCGAGCCAATTCTTCAAGTCTTTGCAGCAAACAGGGTGTCTATCTGGATATTTGGATAGCTTAAGGGAGAATTGACTAACCTACGACTAATGTTTGTGGAGTGCCGACTACTATCACTGACCTTGCACCTCATCAACATAATAACAGTGCGAAAGACTGCAAAAGAAAACGTTCGAGATTTAAAAGGAGCGATACCCGCCACTAGGCAACCTCCTGTATGACCTGGTCCGAATATATTCTATGCGTCGCTAGCTTCGCCTTCTTGAACTGTCGTTCTCTGAATGCTGAAAGTTTCACCTTCTAAGACACTTGCCCGGATGTACTACGTAGTAAGACTCGCACCCTTCGGTTCCATCAATAGAAGGGAAAAGAGATGGCATCCTCGCTTTTGGAGAGATTGCAAGGCCTTGATAATATAACCACTGAGATATGTATGCGCTAGTTCAGGCATTCCTGGTCTTCCTGATGGAGTGCTCCTCACCGGTCAGATCTTACAAACAGGCAATTCTGGTCAAAGAGACATCGAAGCTGGCTACGTACTGCGCCTGGTACAAAGTACTACACTGGCTAGCTGACAAGTTTTCATAGCTGCTGCAGTAGGCACCTTAGTAGAAGACAGGAAAGGTACTTGGGACACCTTGGTCCCATATATCTTGGACGTTGGCTTCCACTTTCCAGACTCAGTCCTTACACAGCAAGTGTCTGTTCCGGATATCCTAAGCCATAGGATGGGCCTGCAACGATCTAATCAGCTACACTAACCAACAACAGGAGATTGTTACTCGATAAAAGCAAAGCCACCCCCCAAACGCAGTATATAAAGGCTGATCAGCCGTGCAGAAATCTCGTGCCTTACAACGACTGGGGCTATGCGTTGGCAGGCAAGATCCTAGAGAAGCTACCTTGGAAAGCTAGAACGCCTTTTTGGAGGAGGCTCTGCTGGTTCCCCTTTCCGTGGATGTGGAGAGTTCCACCAAATCAATCTCCAACTATGACCGTGTTGCCAAACCTCACACTGTCTCTGACACTCACTCGTTCAACTGCTGCCCATGTCAAGGTCTAAAACGGGACTATCCTGGAATTTTCTCCGGGGTATCCGGAATACAGCCAACAACATGCTCAAATGATGTCGAGCCTTGATCAAGGCTTATAATAATCAGCAGAAGATTACTGGTTACAATCCATGCTTTGTAAACAGCATGCCTATTGCTGGCCATCGCAGTGATGAACTATTGATATACCATCAAGGCAGTACGACAGGATACAAATCCTCCGTATATCTGATTCCGGACGCAGAAAGGGCCACCGTCGTGCTCTCAAACTCTATCAGTCTCAGCGATTGTACTGGTTGGGTCGACCATTTTAACCCTTTAGGCTCTTCTAGACGTCGACGAACGCAACGACTGTCAGAAATGCTTGAAGCTTATCTTGGAGAATACTATAATTAGGCCAACTACTTCTATAATGAGATCATCCCAGGCCAGCAGTCCAAAGGCTCGCAGCTCGCTTTTCAAGTCCTCGACTCCCAACTCGGGGGGACGGAGTACTACCGCCACGATAGCCTCTTTTGGCTCATGTCACCTAATGAAGCTGTCAGTCGAGCTAGATTCCCATATCCTTTGGGAAACGCCTTACTCGCTTGGACCTTTTAAGAACGAGAGAGGCGAGATTGATTCACTGCTTTGGGCTCACGACGCTGGTGGACCTCCGGAAGTTCTACCGGGGCGTACGAATGAGAGAATCACAGTACCACTTCTCAAACGACTCCAGCGGTGTAGGTCGTCATTACGAGCAATGACCAAGCCTGACATCTTGCTTAAATCCCTACGGTGATCCAAAGTAATTATTCTATCCCTCTTTGTATTGATACTATTTTCCAGTTTCACTCAAACGGTACTCTCGATGTGAAGATCTAGACAAAGCACCCTGGAGCTCCCAGAAAGTCCGCTCAATGAGCAATCAGAACTGAAGCGTGTCCACAGAGAATCCAAAGCGTGTGCACAGGGCTTCTCAATGGCCTTTTTCCATGCTCAGGAGCAATGCCAAACCACTGATTCACTACTATCAATCAGAGCAACACATACATATCAATCAACACGATACAGATAGAGAACGAAAGGGCTTGCAAAGTAAAGATTTATGAAATTTGGAAGGAGCAGAACCAAACAACTACAAAAGATATTCTCCACACAAACTTTAACATCTTCTCTTCCTATTTTTCTTCACCATGAAGTTTGGGAACAACCCCTTTCCACAGCTGTTGATCTCATGCCTCGAAGTCTTTTTCCACGTTTCACATGCCCTAGAACGTCAATGCAAGTCATCGCGCCGAGGTAGATTGAGATGGAGTAGCTGAGCGAATAAAGCGCCAATCGATTTTCTTGTGATGCAGCAGGCATCCGAATCTCTCAATGTAATGGCGGCTTTGAGTATGTTGCTGCAGGAGCATGGCACAACGTTCTCACATTCGTTTCGTCAAGGTGTCCTCTACATTTCAATAATCTCATTTCTATAAACTCTTATTTCTAGGTTAATCATGAAGCCACTCTTATCCTGAAATCTTTCGTGTCGCCTTACTTTGATGTTCAGTACCATCTAATTGGGGTAACTATATTGGCTTTGGTGCATACTGTTCTTTTATTGATGATTGCGCTTGTGCAATCTCCGACTTCTAAGGTTTAATACACTTGCCTGCTGTTCTTCCTTATAATCTTTCATTGACGTCCTGACAAATAGATCGTCCTTTTGCCGAGCGCCTAAACGCCCTCCATAGATGTGGTGACAAGCCAGCCAATGCCTCCGAAAGATCTATCACCACCAAATGGTACCACCCAGCCTGGTATATCCACTCTCTCCATAGGTGTGACGACTAGCCAGCCAAGGCCTGCGACCGGTCTACCACCACCAGATGGTACCACCACCAGATGGTACCACCCAGTCTGGTATATCCACTCTCTCCATAGGTGTGACGACTAGCCAGCCAATGCCTGCGACCGCTCGACCACCAGATGGTACCACTCAGCCTGGTATACCCACTCTCTCTGTCGTTCCTGGCAACTTTAGGGCATTGGTATTAAGCCCATCACACTGCTACAACCCCAATGGCCAAATAAACAGCATCGATGTTCCATGCGACCCGAATGCATTAGTTAGCATGTGTTGCGGCGATCAAGCCCTGTGTCTTTCAAATGGCCTTTGTCGCACTACCAATGATCCACCAACGGACAGAAACATCAGTTATGCCCGAGGAACCTGCACGGATAACCAATGGGGCTCATCTATCTGCCCACAACTCTGTCTTTCAAGTAAGATCTTCACCCTCCCATCGAGGAAAGCAGCCAGTTATTCAGCATGGGTACTAATTCTTTCCTCACTCCACAGACCCAGATATCGGGGGGGGATCCGTTCAGGTTTGGGAGTGTGGCGGTTCCCAAGGCTACAGCTCATCTGCGGATTACTGCTGCGAATCTGAAGGAGAGGGAACACGCTGTTGCAGCACGCCGACAGCGGTTTTTGAACTTGGTCCCGCAACCATGGGCAACTTTGCGAGCTCGACGTCGAGTCCTCTCGCTCATACACTGGCTTCGCCAGCGTCATCATTTACGGCTCCGAGCGCAACAGCTACTGACACTTCGTCTCCCCAACAGAAAATTCCAGCCGATGAGGTAGCCGGTGGTGTCATTGGTGGAGTCGCATTGCTGGCTATGGCTGTCTTGATATGGCGATCTTGGTCAAAAAGGCGAAAAACAAAGAACATGCCAAGGTCTAGCTGGGTCAAACCTGAACTCTCAGCTGACCCAAGACCGAATCATTCAAATTCAGGATTTCCGTATGAGCTTAATGCAAACCCAGAGAGGCCTCCTGAACTTCCAGATCACTCCCGCTACGAACTTCAGGGAGATCTTGGCGGGAGTGAATTGATGACGCTGGGAGTTGGCTCGAAGGGCAGGTGACAGCGGCTATGGCATCTTTCCAAGAGCAATTGCTCGTCTCCCATTACACTGCTAGATTTCCATCAACCCACCATCCATCCAGCTAGCGATAATTAGTGTATATACCTTTGACAGATCCTTGTCTGAAAAACATCGCCGTCTTTCCCAAGGCGCAGATTGATTAGCACTCACCAGAGACACAATCCGACCAGCGTTGGGAACTAATGATCCAAAACTGTCAAGGGGGGTTTTGAGTGTGGTGTTAGAACAAACAAAATGGTCTGAGGCAGTAATTTGACGGAGCAATTGGAGATCGATGCACCGATACGGTAGGGAATGCGGGGGAACGGCCACAAGTGGTACCCTTGACGTAAGAAGCCATTCATCACTGATTTAGCTTCTTTCTATAATTTCTTATCGGACTGGGATTCACCAGGTAGGTGCAGCCTCGAGGTCTTCTAAGCTTCCAGATGTTTGGAGTGGACTGTAGCTGAGAGGGATGAATGATACGAACACCAGAATGAGAGAACAGGAGACTCGATGTCGATGAGTGGCTCGACCAAGAAAGAGCTTACACGTCACCCGAGGGACCGACAGGAACTTTAGCGATAGCTTTACCTATATGCGGAAGGCAGATAAACAGTTGAGGCAGTACAAGGAGAACCGATCATAAATATTCGAAAAACACCTGGAAACTTCCATTCAAAAATGCTATGCATGCTTCATAACCAGCAACAGACTAATCCAAAGCACAAGCACGGCTGCACAAATCGAGAACTCTAAACCTGAGCGGCGTAACACAAAAACCTCAATCGACGAAATAAAAATTCGCTATCAAGCTTTCCAGCCTGCATACCTTATGCACTCCAAGAAAATCATAAAGTGTACATTGAAGAGAATTGATGCATTAAAAATGGAGAAAATTTGGAGAGACTGGACGTGTTTTTCGGCTACTCGGGTGCTCGCACCGGGCGCTTCTGGCAACGCCATGTGCGTAGCAGATACGAGCGGTGGGATGCCGTGGATGTTTGCTTGGTTTTATGGTGATTCGGGGATGGATAAGGCGACTGATACAACAATGGTTTTGTTGCAGCAGCCAGATGTTGCCTCAGTTCTCAGACGTGCCAGCGTCGCTAAGCCCCTCCGGGTTAGCGCCCCGAGGCAAGCCAGATAGTGAACTGCTTAGTAAGGTACATAAGGTTCCAGAAATATCATGACCAGATTTACGCGGCGCAACGTACATGCCACCATGTTCCGATGTGGATATCGAGTTCGATGACGCTTACCTACCTTATCCATATCAAAAGGAGACTTTAGAAATGTATTGATTCGGCTTTGGTTCCCATGTCCATAATTGTTGCATACTGGACAAGGGGCGACGCTCTGCTTCAGATGATCTCCCACTGCGGTCCGCTGAGTCGGCCGAGCTACGAACTTGGCCAGTCAATAATGCAGATATCTCCTCCATTGCTCGGAAAGCTGGTGCATGCATCATGCGAGCGGAAGCGCAGTGGCTGCGCCCTGTCATGTCCACACAATTCCTGGGTCGATCTCGCAGGTGCTTCGAATCGGGTGCGGGTAATTATCGTGGGCCTGGTGGTGCGGCTTCAACATGATGCACCAAATTCCACCGTACTCGTACTCGTTCTCGTCAGGACCGCATGAACACCACCTTGTCAAGAAGCGTTGTCTCGCATGTTGCCAGAAGTGGTCTTCTGATTAGCGAACAAGCAAGACTCGATTGTCAATCAGGGCTTCAAAGTAATCTGCGGGTAGTTGTCGCGATTCGGATCGCGTCGGAGAAAACAAAGCTACACTAGGTTGTTGCAAGTGTGCAGAGTGAAAGGAATGCCACCGATGCCTGGTTTAAAAGCTATAGAGATCGTGTTCCCATCACCTCTTGTTCAGATGCCGGATAAGCGAACGGACGAAATCAATGCCGGAAAAATAAGTACTAAGACATCTTTCGCAGTCGGAAGACAGAAGAAATGCAGGCAGACTGGACGGAAAGGACGAGACTGGAAGGTAAGAAGTAAGATTCTTCTACAACCAAACCAGCACGCGGCGCTTTATCACCAGAAGATGGTTATGTCGCAGCGCATGCATTGAAGAATCATTGCCAATGATTTCGGTACGATGGAATGGGTTGCAGGAATGCCGAAAAGGAGCTGCTGCTACCACCTTGATTGTAGCTGAGAGTCGCAAAGGGATTGAGTAAGGTGGCGATCATTTCTCGTTGAATGCTGCCCCTTTGGTCATCAAGTCTCAACAGTTTCCAATAAATGGCTGGTAGCCGCCTGCCTTGGTGTTGACCGCGAAGAGATTTCCAATGCTAATCTCCCCAACTCATAAGAGCAAGAAGCTGAAAAAGTTATTGGTAACCACCTTTTAGCGGGACTGTGGAGCGTTCCAGGGAAAGGAAGTACTGTGCGTCCCATGCGTATCAACTGTCAATCGATACCGTAGTGGGAGCGCATGCTTTACTTATCTGGATTTAGGTTCCAGCCAGATAGGAAATTTTGGAATGGACCGGCGGAATGGGGGTACTCTAGTCGTTAGTTTGTAGCTGGGACGAAAAAAGCATGCTGCTTTCTATTCCACGGGAACGCTAAATACACCAAAGCTCTAGATCCTTCTACTTTGGGAGTGCTGGAGCAAAGCGCCTCACCCTATCCAGTACGCTTACCTTATGGAGTAAGCTTTATCGATTGCTAGTAATTTTACCGTAATTTTGGTTCTGGCCCAATCTTTGGCAGGCTTTTTGTACCTGATACATGACCTAAAGTATACGTACAGGTGCCTGTGCGCTCCCTAGCCTTTCCCTATCGACTGCCATTATTACTTCTCCGGCTCATCACTCCTTCAACCCTAATACTTCAGCCGTTCCTATCTCTTCTTCGAAGGACGTACACTCGCTTTTTCATTCACCATTGCCATGGACCACCAGCAGCAATTCAACTTCTCCCACCAAGGGACTGCCTTGAGCAGTGGAGTCACCAGTACCGCTCCGACGCCTCGTCGCTCTCACTCACCCGAATATGGCATGCACCAAGATCACATCGAACCCGCTCCTCGCAATCCGTTCGGAACGCCTTTCGCATCTGGTCCAGTTTCGGCGAATGCCTCATCTTCCGCATTGAACTTGCATCAACAGCGTGAAAATCAAAAATACTTCCATTCGAGACGGGTGAAAAAAGGGGAGATTGAGAGACCTTGGCTGAACAAGAAGGATCCCAAGGAGAAGTGGGTGACAATTATTCCATTGATCGGTTTAGCCATTGGATTCGCTCTTGCGGGTTTCCTCATTTATGATGGCCTTCGAACTGTCGTTCATCACCAGTACTGCCCGGTCTTGGCCGAGGATTGGTCCACCGGTTTCAACACCAAAGTCTGGACGAAGGAGGCTGAAGTTGGTGGATTCGGGTTAGTTCGCTCTGTTACACGCTTATCAAACCACAGCTAATAGGTTCTTTAGTAATGGTCAATTCGAAGAGACTACTGTTACCGATGAGAACGTGTTTGTCAACAATGGAGTGTTGCACATTAAGCCCTCGCTACAGGATGCCAACCTCATCAACGCCAACAATGTCCTCGATCTGCAGAAGCAAGGTATTTGCACCTCTAACGTCTGGTCCAACTGTCATGCTGTCACCAACCTTACCAACGGATCTATCATCAACCCTGTCAAGTCTGGTCGGATCAACACCAAAAAGGGTGCCACAATAAAGTATGGTCGTGTTGAAGTCACAGCCACACTTCCCTCTGGAGATTGGCTGTGGCCCGCCATCTGGCTGATGCCCGTTAACCCTGTGTATGGGCAGTGGCCTAAATCCGGAGAGATTGATATTGCAGAGTCTCGCGGCAACAACTACAGCTACGCACAAGGGGGCAACAACATCATCTCAAGCGCCCTTCATTGGGGACCGAACACTGCCAACGATGCTTGGTGGAGGACCAATGTTAAGCGAAATGCTCTTCACACAACGTTCACCAAAAAGGCCCACACTTTTGGCTTGGAATGGAGTGAGAAATATTTGTTCACATATATTGACACTCGTCTCCTTCAAGTCTTGTACACTAACTTCGATCAATCGCTGTGGGCCCGCGGGAACTTCCCTCTCTCGGACTCCAACGGCACTCGTCTGGTTGACCCGTGGAGCCAGACTGGTAACAAGGCTACTCCCTTCGACCAGCAATTCTATCTTATTCTCAATGTTGGTGTTGGTGGCACCAACGGTTGGTTCAAAGACGGTGCTTCGGGGAAGCCATGGGTTGACCAATCTTTGACGGCCAAAAAGGATTTCTGGGATGCCCGTAACTCATGGCTCCCAACATGGCAGGACAATGGCGAGATGGTCGTGTCCAGTGTAAAAATATGGCAAGAGGGGGCGTGCTAGTTGATCTGATCTTTCCCGACATAATGAATATAGACCTTATTGGAGTCGGCTTTTGGGAACGAAGGCGGCATCAGAGCTTGGAAATGGGCTCCAGGAGTTGCGGGCTTGAGCGGCCTTGGATTCTGCTTACACGGAGAATAGTGGAGGTTTGTGCGAGTCTCTCGCCCTGATGAGATCTATCATAACATCCCTATAATATAACATACCATCTATCTAAACATACATCTATCTATCTGTCAATACAAACACCGTTCACTCATGTACCTGTTCACTTTGACGCCGACTGCTGACCGTTGACTTACTACTGTTCCTCCAAAGACATACGGCATGCTCCGAGGTCATCAACGAATACATATTGGCTCAAGGAAGCGCGCTCTCCAATCGCGGTTCTATGAACGCCTTCGCCTTTCCAGATCCTATCAGGGGTAATTTACACGGTATGTTTTGATTAATACTGGCCGACCGGTATGTGGCTTGATTCAGGGAAAGATCTCAGTGCCCTTGACGTCTCTACTACAGCTGGAAACTCGATGTGGATATTATTGCCCATCTATTAGATCTCCAAATCTATACATACATCGTGTGCAATCAGACTACTCCGTACATGCGCAACATGGGCCAGCAGATGATGACCACCACGAGAATGAGATCTCGGGATGATCGGTGCCAATATTAATCATATGTGTTAGTGCGAAATGACGCAAAGTAATCTTTGATGGAGTGGCCCAGTGGGTCCACCCTTTTTACACGCATTAGGAAATAAAGTAGGAATTAATCCAGATTTGCGATACCTTCCATTATCCCCATATTTATTTCCAAACGACCACGGTACCACCATCGCTTGTCACCCGCCAACAACGTGGCTTGTTCCATTCGCCGCTTTAATCACCATTACTTGCTAGGTAGCAGTCAAGAGTGCAAGGCCGTTTAATCCAGTTCCTGGATTCTGCGCCTTTTCCACCCGCGCCATCCACACACACACACACACACACACACAGACCGCCATCAATCTCTCGGTACGTGCCCAACATTCATTAGAATAGTATTATTTTCATTATTTTTCATTATTTTCATGGGTGACCAAGGTACTCCCTTCACTACTACGACTCCGTCTTACTTGCGTTGGGTATGCCCGCCTGACCAGAGTTTTATGTGGTTACACGGCAGCGGGGGACGATAATGCTATGGCTGTCAAGTGGCACATGGGGCGCCTGTCAAAGGTCTGCTGAAGGAAAAGATCTCCAACTTGGCTTTTTGCGATACGAGAAAGTCCCAGAGTCTAACGTCCTTCGATATAACACGAGAGAGCTGAAGCCCCCGCGTGCAGCAGACCCTGCATCGACATAATTCCTACCGACCCACAAAAGTGGTGCCGGATGCCCCGGTTCAGACACGATCGCAAGCATGGATGATGGATGATGGAACGTGCATTGCTTGGGCCTTTTAATCTCGGCGAGCCACTTTCTTCCCCTCCCTCTCCACCGTAACACCGACGGAATAAGGTGTTCCGTGTTGCGTATCCTACGGTAGGATCTTCACAGTGGAGGCGGAAAATTTAATTGATGAAGCGATAGCGCTAGAGCTTTGGTAGCGAACTAACGACATGCCATCGGACTAGGCGCTGCCAAGTGATTTGTGCCCCACATTGATTTTGGGGGAGGATGTTTTGGAAGGGTGCCGTGCTCGATACAGGAAGACGAACAGTACGCATACGAGGTTCTCAGCAAGCAAGCAAACTGTGGACTCAGACAGGATCAATCGCACAAATTACGTACCTTTTTCATCGCACACGAAGAACAAGTTGAACAACAATTGGGGATCTGTGGATTGATTGCGCTGGGCGTGCAGTCTGCAGAATGGCATGGATGATGGGGATCCACGCATGCACGGGTAAGGGAGGCATCCATGCGCATGTCGGCAGCAGGCCAGGAATAGAAGCAGAGAAGCGGCGTCAAGCCACTTGATTGGACTGCCATGCACCCCATCGAGACCGAGGTTGCCCCGACTCGGAGTAGTCGTACCGTGGTTGGCCCTGCTTACTATAGTCGTTTCATAACGGCCACCGAACATGGCTAAAGGGCGAGAACATCTGCCATGCTTTTCCGAAACCTGACGGCATGCAATCTCCCCTCTCCCCAAGCTACAACTAAAACACCGAATTGGCGAGCGCATCGCTTGGGTGGGTCCTACTCTAGCCGCATTGGGTTATCTTGATGATGGAAAGTCTCCTCCTTCTGGCCAAGATGTTCGCCGCCTGCTGCTTGTGGAAATAGAGTGGCAAGATGCTCGTAGCGCTCGATACCATGCCCTCGACGTTTCGTCGGACATGGCTCCTCCGACTTCAGATGTGGCGCGACCCTCCCTACTGCACTGGAACTGTGGAAGCTGTTTGGCTATGTTCCTCATGTTCCAGGTGTGGAGAAGCTGTAGCTCCCACTCGTAAGGAAACAATGGATTCATCGTGTAGGAGATTCCTAGGCGCTTGCCTAGATTCCGTTGCCGCTCTTGGGTCTAGAGGTGGGCATCGATGGAGGAATTGCCAGGACCTGGGACGTTATCTGGGTTTGGTGGTGATTACCCACCCCCCCCCGGTAAGAAATCTACTAGGGCAGCTGATTGTATAGTGTAGTGCTCCTTGTATCAGGAACAAAGACCATTCTGTACCTCAGTCGGCTAGTTGTTGACCATTTGTCCCGATCGATTACTGTGGCGAGCTTCTTTTGGAATGGCGCTCCATCTGTAACGGACTAGAACGTCTGGTATTTTTGAGATGCCAGCAATCCGGCCCTATCTTTTGCTCGTATTTTCTTGCATCCAAGTTCTTTGGTCAGCTCTGTTCTTGGTTGGAGCGGAGAGCCCAGGCTGTCCGTACTTCTCCTCTCTCCAAGGCTCCTAATATTATTAACCCCCCCCGGGCCATCTTTTTCCTTCCTTCATTCTCTCACTTGCACCGTGCAATCACCTTCGTTCTTCCACAGTGACGTTGCGGTAATCGACCGATCGTCGGGATTCAAAGGCTACCTGCATTGTCAAGAGGTTTGCTTTGGTCAAGATCCCACTGCAGGTACCTTTCCGTTCCCCAACCGCGTGAGGCATATCGGAACTGATATCTTGATAAGATATTCTCGAATCGTGGTCTGCTTCATGTTCGCTATCTGAATCACCTTCCTCTAGCTACACTCTTTTTTAGCAATCACCATCGTTCAGCATTCAATTGCCAGATACTCACTGGTGGTTACAACCGCTCACCACTACCAACCTTACCCCAACACCTAATAATCTTACAATCCTCTGCAGTTAGCCGCTGCTATCACCAACCATGGGCATCAAGAATTACTTCAAACCCAAGGCTGCCAAGGGGCAGCCTGTCCACGAGCCTGTACCGCAGATGTCTGAGAAGCCATCGGTTCCAGCTGGAAACAGTATGGAAATGAGTGCCAACGGGACGCCGAGGAATATGTCGTCGAGAGCGTCCATCGCGCCATCGACACGAAGCTCATACTATGTCGACGAGATCAAGCACGAAGTGATGGTCAACTACCTCCACCAGCAACAGTGCTCGCACATGTGGGTCGACGACATGAGATCGGGAGAGAGGGAAGGCGTCCTGTTAAGAAAGAGCCGTAACAACTACTTGGCCTGTCCTCCTGACTTGGTACACTCCCATCTCGCCATGGCCATAGGCCAACTTAACTGTCAGGTTAGTATCCTCCTGTTGAACAATCTTACTATGAAGCTTATATCCTGTAGGTCGCCATGACGGTAAACTCTAGAGTCATCAGGACTTTCCTTGGATGGTCGCCTGATGCCGTCGATGTGCCGTTGATGAATGGTCTAAGAGTGCAGATTCTGCCTAGCGTGGCTGATTTGCCAAGAGCGCGCAAACATCAATTTGCTGCTTTCCTGGCAGAAGAGCAAATGTTGGTGGTATGGGATGACGATGCTCTCCACTTGATTCAACGTGCCAAGGCCATCGAATCGGAGCTGATGGAGCTTGTGTGGAAGACTGGGGAGCCAGAAGAAGTTGAGGAAGGAGCGGCGCCAAAGAAGGGCCCCAAGGTCTCTGAGCTCGAGATTGACGAGGAGTCGGGTGCTATAATGCCTCAAAACCGACCGACCCACCTGCTCAACACCATCCTCGTCGCCTTTACCCTGATTCTCATTGTCACCGTCTTGGGCGCAGGTTTCCGTGAGCTCGCGATAGAAATCGACGTTGATCAAAGTTACACACGTCTCGCTTTTGTTGCTCTCACTCCTGTTCAAATCTTCTTCACCTTGGTAAGCTTTCTTCGGATATTGTAATAGCCGCTAGACGCTGACGGTCACCAGTTCTTCGCTCAGGTCATCGTGGGCTGTATCGCTCAATGCATTGGTCCTGTCCGGCAAATGGTTACGAACTCAAAATTTTACTCGGCGACCTGTTCACCACGTCTTGTAGACCGGACCCTACCGCATGTCACGATTCAGTGTCCAGTGTACAAGGAAGGTTTGCATTCGGTCATTGCGCCCACGGTAAAATCCATCAAGCAAGCCATTTCGACATACGAACTTCAAGGAGGCTCGGCCAACATGTTTATCAACGACGACGGACTTCAAATCATTGATGAAGAAGAGCGACAAGCCCGTATCGACTTTTATGCAGACCATTCGATTGGATGGACTGCTCGTCCCAAGCACGGTAAAGATGGATTCACCAGGAAAGGCAAATTCAAGAAGGTAAGCCAGCTTATATCTCTCCTCATCCTTTGAGCCTTTGTCATTCGCGTATCACAAATTAAGGTCTAGTTTACCCTACAATTGCTTTTCCTTGCCGAATCAGGCTTGTGTGTGACTAAGTTCGTCCACAATTTTCGTTCCCGTGATCATGTTTTACCACATTAAGTCCGTGGCGTCGGATACCCACAGCTGAACTCGGCCAATTCCACGGATAACATGGCTGACCAAGATCGAATAGGCCTCGAACATGAACTTTGGTCTCATGATTTCTTGCAGAGTTGAGGAGAAACTTTTGATGTACGATCGCCCGCTTGATTGGTCGCAGGCCGATGAAGCTGTCGCATACGAAAAATGTCTCAAAGAGGTTCTTGAAGAGAGTAAGATTGCATGGGCAGATGGAAACATTCGAGTTGGCGACTACATTCTTTTGATCGACTCCGATACTCGTGTCCCTGCCGACTGCCTTCTTGACGCCGCCTCTGAGATGGAGCAATCCCCCGACGTGGGTATCATGCAGTTCACCTCGGGTGTCATGCAGGTCGTCAATACGTACTTTGAGAACGGTATTACCTTTTTCACCAACCTGATCTACTCGGCCATCAGATACACCGTTTCCAACGGTGATGTCGCCCCATTTGTCGGTCACAACGCCATCCTTCGCTGGGCTGCCATTCAGCAGGTTTCTTACGAAGATGAGGATGGTTACGAAAAGTTCTGGTCCGAATCCCACGTCTCGGAAGATTTCGACATGTCTCTTCGCCTCCAGTGCAATGGTTTCATCATCCGTCTTGCTGGATGGGCCGATGAAGGGTTCAAAGAGGGTGTCTCGCTCACTGTCTATGATGAACTCGCTCGATGGGAGAAATATGCTTACGGCTGCAACGAATTACTTTTCCACCCCATGCGCAAGTGGATATACAAGGGTCCCTTTACTCCTCTATTCCGTCGTTTCTTGTTCTCCAACATTCGTTTTACTTCGAAGATCACCATCGTCTCGTACATTGGTACTTACTACGCAATCGGCGCTGCCTGGATCATGACGACTGCCAACTACTTTGCCATTGGATGGTTCAACGGTTATCTAGACAAGTACTACATTGACTCATGGAAGGTGTGGTTTTCCATTGTCATTGTCTTCAACGGTCTCGGCAACGTTGCTCTCGCCGCCATGAGGTACCGTGACGACAAGGGAGGCTTCGTTTCAAACCGTAAGTCCCATCTCCATGCCCCTACAACCATCTCCCACTAATCCTTTGATTCCAGTCCTCATGAACTTCAAATGGACCTTTATGCTTTGCATCTTCCTCGGCGGCCTCTCCCTCCACGTCTCCGCTGCCCTGCTCTCTCACATGTTCGAGATCGACATGACCTGGGGCGCCACCTCGAAAGAAATGGAATTCTCCAACTTCTTCATCGAGGTTCCCAAGGTCCTCAAGCGCTTCAAGTTCAGCATGGCCTTTTCCATCTTCGGCATCGTCGGCATGATCGTCCTCGCCACGGGTACCTTCATCCCGCCCGACTGGCAGATTAAGGATTTCGTCGCGATTCTGCCCATGGCCACCGTGACGGCGAGTCATTTGTTACTGCCCATTGTGCTGAACCCGGCTCTAATGACGTTTTCGTGGTGAGCACCCGTGTGCCAGCGGGAGCTTTTTTCCTTTTGTTTGGACGTCACGATCACCATTCTTCAGCGACTATCATTCCTGGCGCTTCCCTTTTTTAATCAACGACCTACTTTTACTTCTTTTGATCAAGCCAGCCAACCACGCTCGCTGCACCGGCGTTATGGGATAGAAGGCAGGCTAGCAACAATACCACCGGCGTCCGGGCATCACACTCACTATTTGCATTTGGAACATGCATGACGGACGGGACGGCGGAGAAATACAATCGTTTTTGAGCACTGCGGTAATTGTAATTGACTGCTGGTGGGGAGGGCTTATATGTATATATTGCTAGGGTGAGAGGAGTAGGATATAGACCGGTTGCCGTGTTATGACGTTTTGTAATAGAAACAATACCTATCATTTATTCTACCATCTATCTATTCCACAGTACCATCTATTCATTCTACCCTGAGTCCAGTCCGTCCCCCTTTTGCTCCATCTCTCTCCAACCATCTCTCATACTGTAGTCATCTCTCATACTGTAGTCATCTCTCTTTAAACCCCCCATCCATCCCCCTTCCACTTCCACTTCCCCCCTTTCCACATTCTCCTCACCTTTTCTAACCCTTCACCTTACCCCCCTCACTCCCTCACACCTAACCCTTCACTTTTATCACCTAACTCTCTCAAAACCCCCTTCCATCCCCCTTCCACTTTCCCCCCCTTCCACTTCCCCCCTTGCCACATTCCCCCTTCCACATTCTTCTCACATCCACACATTCTCCTCACCTTTCCTAAACCCTTCAACCCTTTCAACCTCCCAACCCTTCCCTCACCTCACACCCCCCTCACACTCCCTTACCCCCCCCCACTCCCTCACTCCCTCACTCCCCTCACACCTACAGTAACTCCCTCCTAACCCTTCCCTTCCTAAACCTTCCCTAAAAAAACCCTTCCCCAACCCCCTCCTAAACCTTCCCTCCTAAACTCTTCCCTCAAAACACCATCCCTAAATCTCTCCCTAAATCTCTCCCTAAAACCCATCACTAAAACTCTCACTAAATCTCTCACTAAAACCCATCCCTAAATCTCTTAAATTTCACAAAAACTTATCCAATCCATTTGATCTAAGAAAGAATGAAAGAATGAAAGAAAGAAAGAAAAGAAAAGTGTGGTTTTTAGGGTTGAGAAAGTGTGAATGTGAAAGTGCGGAAGTGTGGATGTGGAACAGTGGAAGTGCAGAAAGTGCAATACTAGCGAGGGAGGAGAGAAGGAAAGAAGAGAAGAGGTGGAAGAGAGTTGTGAGGATGAGTGTGAATGGGTTTTAAGGGAGTGCTATCACCATCACCATCACCATCACCACCACCACCACCATCACCACCACCATCACCATCACCATCACCATCACCACCACCACCACCATCACCACCACCATCACCATCACCACCACCATCACCACCACCATCACCATCACCATCACCATCACCACCATCCCATCACCATCACCACCATCACCATCCCCACCACCACCATCACCATCCCCACCACCACCATCACCACCACCACCACCATCACCATCACCATCCACTTCCCACCTCCCACACTCCCCACTTCCCACCTCCCACTCCCAACACTTCCCACACCTTCAAACATCCACGTACCTTTCCCCCCCAAAAACAAAAAAAAACAAAAACAGAATAACCAACCTGCCTGACAATGTTCTGCAGTGAAAAAGTTATGATATTTTTTTTGGGTTTGGCAATGTTAAGCTGGATTTTAGTGTACATGAAAGGTTTTTCAATGGGGGGTTAGAATAATAATTTTCGGTTTGGTTTTTTTTTTGAATGCGTATGTTTGTTTGTTTTTTTTTTATATTTAAATTTATGTTAGATGGGGGGTTTTATATGATAGATAGATGATTGTTGTGGTGGGTTGGTGGGTTGATGGGTTGGTGGGGTGAGATGGGTTGAGATGAGGGATGGATGGGTGGGTGGGGTTGATGGGATGGTGGTAGTGATGCTATTTCAAAGTATCATATATAATTCTGTGATGAGATGTTGGGGTGGTTGCATTATATACTCGCAAATCTACAGCTACAAACGCCGCACTCACCACTTCATGCTTTCCTTGGCATACAAATCCATGTACTCATCCACCGCCATCGCCTCCAACCTCCCCCTCTCCATCCCCAACGCCACAAACTCCTTGACCTTCTCCTCTGTAAAATGCGGCCCCAAATGTCTCTCATACTTGTTCATTATCTCCGGCTTCGCTTCCTCCCTTCTCTGCTTGTGGCCCAGGGGCGCCTCCACGACTGTCTCCTGTAGTACTTCGCCGTTGTGCAGGGTGACGGTTAGGGCGTTGGGGATGGAGCGAGTGGAGGGGTCGTGGTAGGATTTGGTGAAGAGGGGGTCTTCGATGCAGGAGATGCGGCGGCGGAGGGATTCGACGAGGGAGGAGGTGGCGGCGGGGGAGCCGTCGGTGTAGTCGGTGGCGTGGAGGCGGTTGAAGACGAGCATGGTGGCGACCATGTACTAAAGGGTGGATTAGGGTTGGATTAAGAGGGAGAGGAAAAGGTGTACCTGGATACAATGGTCGCGGTCGGCAAAGTTGTCCATGGGTTTGTGTTGTTTGTCAATGATGCGAATGCACGCTTCGTGGGTGCGGATGGTGACGGATTTGATGTCTTTGGCGGATTTGCCTCGCTTTTCGAGGTCTGCGTAAATGTGCTTTGCGGCTTCGATGGCGGTTTGGGAATGGAATTCGGCTAATCACAATGTTAGTCGTCCTTTATGCGAAGCCGTAGAGGTAATTGACCTGGATATGAGACCTTGAAAAGGACATTCTCCATCACGTAGCTTCCGTAGGGTCTTTGGAATTCAAACTTCTTTCCTTTAAAAAGCACATCGTAGAAACCCCAGACAGGCGCTGAAAGCACCGTGGGGACGCCCTGTTCCCCTCTCTGCACCTTGAGTACCAAGTTCACTGCTCTTTGACAAGCATCGCCAGCCGCCCAAGATTTCCTAGACATGGTGTTTGGCGAATGCCGGTATGTTCGCAAGCTTTGACCATCGACCCACGCCTGTGATATGGCGTCCGCTGTCTGCCTTTCCGACATTCCAAGCATTTTCGATACCACAGCAGCTGTAGCAACCTTGACCAAAACCACGTGGTCTAACCCGACTTTGTTGAAAGAGTTCTCCAGAGCCAAGCAACCTTGAATCTCATGCGCTTTAATCATCGCCTCCAGGACCTCCTTGATCTTGATCACCGTCCCATTGCCTACAAGCCCGCCGGCTCGGTTTGTTCTTGAAATCCAATCAGCAACTGCTAGGATACCTCCAAGATTGTCCGAAGGGTGACCCCATTCTGCTGCCAGCCAACAATCGTTGTAATCCAGCCATCTGATCATGGCCCCGATGTTGAAAGCACCATTGACTGGATCTAGCACATAAGGCGTGCCCGGAACGCGAGTACCGTTGGGCACAACCGTACCCTCCACAACTGGTCCCAGGAGTTTCGTACATTCCTTGAAACGAAGGGCTTCTAGGCCGCAGCCTATGGTATCTAGAAAGACATATCTCGCGGTTTCCATCTGACCTTCAAATCAGGTCTGAAAGGTCAAATGGCAGGGATAGCTCACAGCTAGATCAGAATCGATTTTGTAATTGTGAACATAGCTCGCCATGTCCTTGATTTCAGGATCATACTCTCTTCCACCGCCAACTGCAGCGCCCGCCACGCCAGTAGCGGCATTGAGGGTGGGCATTGTAGAAAACAACACCGCTGCTGGAAATTGTCTCCAAGAGCTTGACCGGAAAGAGGCAAGCAAAGGTGCTTGTAGTGGATGTCTCCGAGGCGAGCAACGAACAGCCGACGTCTGCAGTAGGCTTTTCGTCGCTACACGATTAACAGATCTGAGCAATGAGGACATCTCTATCAGTTAGCTATGGAACTTGTTTCCGCATCAATTTGAAGTGTAGATGAGCATCACGTCTCGAGCATTTTGCAAAAGGGATATTTCATGGGCGAGGGGAAGTTCTTCGTAAAGTCCGGTCCACCTCGGCAAAGCAATGACGAAGTTCGGCTGAGCCAGTAGAATATGTAGGGCTGTAGGATAAGGCTGGACGGATTCTTTTCGCAAAGACGTTTTCGCCGACAAACGTCTCTTTACTCTCTGGACTCAGGAGAACCTAGGTGATGTTAACAGTATCCGCATCCTTCAATATCAAGGTATTACGATGCTTTCCCTTCTAGAGGTGTCGGCGCTTCGTAGAACCTCTGTCCTGCCCGCACGAGGTCCGGCTCCATTGAATCATCTCTGCCATGCCGTTGGTACTTGCTCAATCTTGCAGCCGACCCTCAGCGATTACGAGAGCGACTTGAGCGTCAAAGGAACGAGACTAACATAATGCACCATTGTGTCGCATCTTTCGTGTGGTCAAAGAGATATAGACATCGGACAAAGGGAATCGTAGTATTTCATTATTCAATCTTTATCTCGTCCTCAAGCTCAACTCTCTTTATGCAAGACAATCTATTGAGATCTATATCTCGGTAGTCTGGACTGGTTGGGATGGTTCGAAAAAAAACCCACCATATCATACCAATAAGTAAATTCAAATCTCAATATCATAACTTCTTCACTGTCATTCAAATTTTCTGATTTTTGTATTCTTCATGGGTTATTGGGATAAGTTTTGGAAGAACGGCAATGAGCCTACAAATGAGGAAGAGCAGCGAACGAAACGAATCCCCAGCCCCAGTAACGAGAGATACAGCACTACCTCGCTGACATTAAGATCTGGTGTAAGTAAACCACGCAGAACCTCTCAACACCTTACCAAAGCTACCCCGGCTATGAAGCAAAAACGGTTTATCGACCTTTGCCAGGCTGTGGTCGATGCGGCACACGACCTGGGCACGCCAGTCGGCTCAGGCAACCCTTGCGCCGGTGCTGTTAATCAGCGCATGGGTGAAATATACAAGGACATTCACGCTGCTTCGGCAACCAGAGAAAATGATGTAACTTCTAAATTGGTACCACAATGGAGTTTGGAGGATATTGTGGAGGACAAACCGGAAGGGAGTACACATTGGGTAGGTTCACGTCTCTTACTTGACCAGGCTGCACGGAATCAAGTCATTGGTTAGTCCAAGCTTCTCGCTCCGTTGCCCTCATTGCTAAGAAATCTACAGGGTATGCACTCACCTGGCACACTGTCCCCCATCATACTATCTATAATGATTTGCAGACTGCGATAGAGCGTGCGTCGACAACTCCTGCAGATACTTACCGAGAATCTAAGAAATTCGTCTTTTTTGAAGGGCGCCGATGTCGACGATACGGAGAGTTTGTCACCCAAAATGGCTGGATGATGCTCAGCATCTTGGCAAATTCTGCATCGTTCCGCAACGACGCTCGTCAGCTCGACGAACACCTGTGGAACCTATTATGCAAGTGCGTTGCTGACAATTTCAATAGTCTCGAAGTCTTTGCCAAAGCGCGAGAGCTGGACTGGAAAACAGCACTGACAAAACGCGAAGAATATGAATTCCTAATATGCAAAAACTTAGGGGAGAGAGTGCCGCCGGACACAGCTTTGTCACCGCACGGATGCATTGTCCCCGAGGCATTTGACGGGCTTGAGCGCACGATGGATGGAACTCGACCAAGAATCGACATCAAGAACAACTATTTCCACCACTCTGTCTTCTTCCAAGTCCCAATGCCGGTTGAGTGGCCGTATGACATTCCTTATCCATCAGATCCTACAATCGCCAAGGCCCCACAAAGCTGCGAAATTTGTCAGCTTGACTCTTGCAGTTGTGAGCCTTACAACTGCGATAATGTCACACAACCTCTTGTTGAATTGAAAAGATATTACCGAAAAGGTGTCGGTATTCGAGCATTGCAGCAGATTCATCAAGACGATGTTCTTGCCGAATACGTCGGCCAAATCGTTCCTAAGAATACACGCAATCAGAGGTACGTGGACTATGTGTATGCTTTCTTGTTCACGCGTCCTGGACATTCCGAACCTTTTGCCTTGATTAGTTCCAAATATATGGGCAATTGGACGCGCTATATGAGTCACTCTTGCGAGGCGAACACGAAATTCGTGACCGTGGCCATTGGCGGGAGATATAGAGTCATGGTCGTGGCAGAAAGGGATATTGAAATATTCGAAGAGGTCACCGTGGACTACGGTGACGACTATTTCAAAGGTCAGCAAGAGTGTTTTTGTGGAGAACCACGCTGTCGATTTCAGGACGATCCGGATGTAATGCACGGTTAAGATATGTCAATAACTTCAACTGTCTTCTGTTCTTTTACACTTTATCACATCGTTTCATGTTGTACTGTTTCAATAAATGCATGAATTTATAGCATCATGAAGCTATCTCAAATACCCTTTGATACTATATCTATCCAGTTTCGTATTTCTCGTTCCTCGCATGCTTAGAAGGCTACATTCATCTCTATTTCGTTTAACGCCGCCTGTGGATTAGAAACGAGAACGGTCCTCGTAAGCTCTATATATAATCTCCTGGGCAAGCTGGGGTCGAATCAACATCTCTTTTGAAATTCGTATCGAACTACAATTTCACAGCCCCCGCAATCTTCGCTCAGAAGTGCCTCGTCCAACCTGTGATATTCCCACCAATATTGATCGTAAATCGCACCAGTGCGTTTATATCCCTAAGGTGGCTGTGCATGGAAGAGGCGACGAAGCCTTGTCATACTTGGAAGCGCCTCTAGAGAAATGTGAGTGCTGAAATTGAGGCTGTCCTCGGGACTTCGTCATTTCATTGTCTTGTCTTCGTCTTTCCCCAGTCTCTAACATGTTTCATCAACCACATAATCTACACCAAAGCAAACCGACCAACCCTCCGACCAAAGAGCACTCTCATCACCATCCACTACACTCTTACTTCACCCCATCTACACAACCAACCATCACCACTATCTCTAGCATAATCCCTCTCATACGTCTCCAGTCCTCACTGATCCGTTTGAACTCAACAAATTTTATCACCTAAGAAATATCAGACATTGCCTTTTCTACCCCACCTAGATCGAATTCTTCACGGGTTCCGTAGCCCCTTGTGACAAAGAAATACATTGTGGCTGATTTTGGATTGTTCTTCGGACTAGGAACGTTTAGCCCGACTTTGGCTATGATTGAGCGTGGCAGTTAGATGGGGTCAGGCACAAAAGGTGCTCGTTTAAAGCACGATGGATGGGAGAATCCTATCACCAATATCAAACACGGCTGGGGAAAAGATCTTTCATCGATATGACGGTGAAACCGCCGGCTTAGTCACGGGTGATGATATCCAGAGGTGCTACGAGTAGTAGCGTACTCGGATTGAATGTCTTAGTGCTGTATAAAAAATATACAACGGGGAGATATATAACCAAATCTGAAGTTACAGTTCTTATGGAATCCGGTACAGAAGCTCAATACTGGGATCCACAAAACCCTGGACAACTTATGCCAGTATTAAAGAAAGATCGCAGCAACTTCAAGCCCTGGCAATACTTAGTTACTTTTTCGTTCTTAACGCGTCCGCATAAACAAATGTAACGGACCTTGTGAGGATACGGACATTATAACTACAATTCGCTAGGTTCTAGGAGTATAAGGATCTAGTTAAGGAGGAGGTGTTTGGTGGACCCGTCCTAAGTGTTGAATCTTGGGCTTGGGGAAGGAACGGAAAGAATATTGGTTCTGATGGTTTCGAGAGCCTCGGAGGTGCTTGAAGGTAGGAGTACATCCGTAACGGTATCTTTTAAAGGTTGGAGTACCAAGATTGTAGATCTATCCCCATCTCCACCTCCCCAATTAAAGGTACATCTCGACGAACCCCAAAGTCTTCATTTGACGGGACCCCTTGATCACCCGTCTTCTTGGCCGTCCAACTCTTCAGACAAACAATCAACTGTATTACACCTTTATCTAGGCTCTCAATACTCCATGTCGGAATAAAAAGTCCCGTACCAAATCGCGAGCGAGCATTGATGATGGTCTCTTTTCTTCTTTGTTTGGCCACGATTCTACAGGGACAGCTGATACCGGTCCGGGGGGAAGTGGCGGTTAGAACCCATCCTATCATTGGGAGTCCGTCGCTGAGAGGTAGGTTTCAGAACTCTATGTATGCTTTGAGGTCGTTGTTCACATTATAGTGGGTTGGACTAACCTCTGCTCCAGGATTTGCATTTGCCATTTGCACTCTATGATACTCTACGATTGTCTTATAGGCTACATTGGTTGGGAACCATGTGGATTTGTACATCTCTTCCTAAATCCGAGCGAAGCAACGAGAGGTCGATGGGTCGAAGCAGCCTTGACTCTCTAGTCCAATAAATGGAAGAGTATTTGATTGAGTAGGCCGCCTACAAACAACAACAGGCAGTGGAGCCTTGTGTACGAATACCCCAACTGGAAGAATAGCTGTCTGAATGCGATCTTCCATGGTTTTCCGCTTCTGCATCAGGCTTGAGATGACATACTCCATGTCAACCTTCGAAGCCTCCATGTCTGTCATTCATCGGTTTCCGATAGTCGAGGTCATAATCTGTGTTGAAAAGATGGCTGAAGACGCTCGCTGGCTCCATATCTAGAGGTGTTATCGCCAATTATCTTCAGTGCGATTTCACGATAAAAGAAATTGGGGCACGGCTTTGGGCTCTTCCGAGTATTTCCGAAAAATGTGGGTACTCAGAATACTGGAAAATTGGTCGACGAAAGAGCGTTAGCAGCTTTGCAGTCATGTTGCGATAGATCGAGGCTTACAGTATATCAATATGAGCTGTTGAGATGCTCATTGAGCGGATAAGTATATCACGGTATTACGGCGATTAGTGCAGCTGTTCGACCTCCAGTGAAGTAACAACAGCTGTGGTACCTGTGGAGGGTGGGTATAATCGTACATTGAAGATAAAACATTATTCAAATGGGTTTTAGTGTTATTATCGGCAACCGAAACTTGATTACTTTAGAAATCACGTGCGCAACTAGCAAATTAGATCATCATGGATGAGATTTAGAACCAGAGCCTACAAGCCCTAAACCGCATTAGGGCACACATTAAACAGGTGTTTCGTCGAGCAAAATTACCCCTCACCCATCAATATAGCAGGCTGTTCATATTTGTGCTATGGGGTAGGTTGTGCTGAAAAATCCCGCTCATGTTTGCTGACTTAGTGCTTCTGCTATTTCTGCGATGTTGATGAGGAGTAATAGCGATTTAAACCCTTCTAACGAAGAGCACTCGAGCAAGTTTACCTGCAAGCGACCAAGTAACAAAGGGTAAAGCACCTTAGGCTTGACGGCCTTTTTCCTGTCGGCAAATTCCCTCATCAGATGTTTCAATGCCTTGAAATTTTCCCTTTAAATACTCACAATTCTTATCGCAATTAGGAAAGTTACGAAGATTTCAATAGCCGCACAACGAACGTTCGAAGCTGAAGAGGGTCTAGCTCATTAGTCTCAGTGCAACCAGAAAGTCATGAGAGCCTCTTATACTTCAGTATTTTGATGGACCCGGATAAGCCACGTATTCTGGAATTAGTCTAGATCAAGTACAAGCGAGTTGAAGCCAGGGGTTAGAGTCATCTATCAACAGCTGGGAAACTTGGTTAGTAAGGTATTTCTTTCGAGTGAATTTGTATAGGTTCTAACACAAATGAGTTCCATTTCACAAGCAATTTTACCCGTCTGATTCGGCTGCATAAATTCTATCATACTTATAGAGGCTGTATCTTTAGCATTCCTACATATATCTGATCCATCGTCTTTCTCTTACTCGAAAGTCTTTTGTATCGCCATACTGCTGATCTCCGAAGTTGCCTCCAATATCTTGCTGAGTCTTCTGCAGGAAGAATCATGCCTGGACCAACTCCACCTACGCGGCCGACACGTTTCTTAGTCATATCAGATACACACAATTTCGAGTTCGAAAACAATACCGCAAATTCTGTGCCACTTCATTTACCCGTACCAAAAGTCGATGTGGTGCTCCACTGTGGCGATCTTACCCATTGTGGCGGCTCATCGTCCTACAAAAAGGCCCTGAAAATGCTCGGCGCTTTCGATGCGGAATTGAAGCTTGTAATAGCCGGTAATCATGATTTGGACCTGGACAAGCAATATTGGGATACACATCTAGACGAAGATGACGAGCCGGAAGATCATTCTCGTGCCCTCGCTGTTATGAGAGGACCTCTTGCAGCAGAGGCTGGCGTCTTATATCTGGACGAAGGCACTTATACCTTCGACTTGAAAAATGGAGCGTCTTTTACAATTTACACCTCCCCATACTCGCCGGCGTTTTGTGACTGGGCGTTCGCGTACGAACATGATCAAGACAGGTTCAATGAAGCGCATCAAGTAGCCGATGGAGTCAAATCAATCGCAAAGCATCCCATTCCGAGTGATGTCGACATCATCATGACTCATGGACCGCCCAAAGGCATACTCGATGAGTGTCCGCAAGGCAACGCAGGATGCGAGAACCTCCTTCAAGCTTTACGGAGAGTGAGACCACGAATGCATTGCTTTGGACATATTCACGAGGGAAATGGCGTGCAAATTGTGGACTGGGAATCTAAAGAGAGTCGATTGAGTTGTTATGGAAGCTCTCAGGACCAGGAATATTCCGGTAATACATACCGGGAGCCGATATACGCTCCGATAATTCATGGGCAACAATCGCTCATGGTCAATGCTGCTATTATGGACGAGAAGAACCACCCTGTAAACAAGCCTTGGATCGTGGATCTCGAATTACCACGTACAATGTCAAGTGCGACTGAGTGAAACCTGCATTTCGGTCATGGCAGAAACTCGAACTTGAAAAGATTGGGACGAATTCAGTGGCGGAGAATTATGCTACAGCTGGATGGACGATTGGGACTACGACGATTAGGCACCGGTATGCGTTGAAGTCTATGAGCGTGCATCGTGTGAGCCACTGCATAATCGTGGTCAACAACCGAGCGACGGCTGACCCCCTATTGCATATCTTTCCGCAAAAGAACTCTAAACGTTACATATGTAAATTTATAAAGTACGCTACCACTCTCTCTATCTTCTAGACCAATTGTCAAAGCTTCTCTTCCTGTACATCAATACGCGACAATTCCAAGTAACCGCTCCACAGTTCCGCAACGCGACCGTTGTCACAGTACGGGCGTCAAGGCTCTGGGACCTACCCAACTGGTCTTTGACTGTCATCTTCTGACCTCTATATAAGCGTTTTCAGCTGAACTTGCCTCGAAGTGAGTGATATCCGGTGTCTTGAGCTGATTTATCGAAAAGCTGATGCAGCCGGCAGTATAATGAGAAGCATAGATAGAGGGAGTGCTTGGCAACTCATGGCTGCTACTAGGGCAAAATTTAGCCTTGGAGGCTGCTAGGGAGCGCCGAGTTTGCCCAAACAAAATATGAATATATATGTATAGTTCAGACGAAGCTGGTGCCCGATAATATAAGATATCTGTAAGATCATACGCAAGGTTAACTTACAAGAAACTCTGAACAGTCTTTGAGGACGTCATCGAATTGTAGCAAGAGCTCGCGTTATCATCGAATGGGTTCGGATTATATTGTCTATTTCTATCAAAGCAGAGACATTTCGCCTAATCTGTCATTGCTGCGTCGGTGAGAGAAGGAGTTTTCCTAGAGCAGTTACTAGCCATAGTCTCGATGTTACCACAGGCTCCAAGGACTTCGCTACCCCGGTCTAGTGTGGATATGGCAGCTATGCTGGCAAGGCTGCTGGGCAAGTCGCTGATTAGGGTGCTAGAGGGTGAACTGCCATAGCCTTGATGCAAGCTAAACGATTAGGTTGGGAGCAGCAATTGTCGCTATATCACTCGCACCGGGTGAATCGACGTGAGACGCAGTATTCGTGCTGTTCGAGACTGACCGGCCCTTATGGAGAGGAGACTAATCATTAATGGATACTGTTGGAATATCACGACTGTGAGCTCGTTTGACGTTGACTGTACCGGACTGGACGGGACTGGACCATAATGAGACCTATACTTCTCATTACGCCAACTACTGAGGTGGAGGGAAAACCCCAGCCTGATTCCTAACAAGTACTGTGTACGACCGACTCGAATATCATCTCGGTCTTCTCCCTCAAACGCTCCGCCCTCGGAACAATTGCCCAGGGCGATGAGACTTCATAATCCTTCGTCTCGATAAGGACGTTTTTGAGCAGGACAACACCCTCTTCCTGTTAACACTCATCCTTTTCTTCACGGTCATAGAGCTTCAAGACGTCAACAGAAGGCCCCTTCATTCTATACGCCCCTCAAAACCTGGCTCGGGATCCTAGACGATAATTTACTGGAAGGCTGAGGCAATGGCGGGAGAAGATGTACTTGGAATGCGTAGTAAGCGGAATAGGGAGAGGTCGTGTGCATACATCTAGCCAAGTGACTGGCCATTCCTGCTTTGTACGCATCTATGGTAGGTACATGTCTAGTAGGAAACGGCGATATAATTTGGCATGGTCGCCTAATAGAGTATGAAACAAGTTTGATCTCCTTGACCTAGCTGACGTGCCCTACTCCTTTGCTCCCTGCGCGTTCAAGATCCTCACAACCTCTTCGCAACCACTCTCCTTGGCCAGTCTCAATGCACTCTTTCCCTCCACTCTTGTCACAATCTCATCCACATCCGCTCCGCGCCCGACCAGCAACTTCACACACTCCACTTTACCCGCTTTGGCCGCAAGCTGCAGAGCCGCACTGCCCTCCCATCTCCCTCCCCCATCCAACAGAACCTTCATTGCCTCCGCCGCGTCTTCGTCCCTGACCATCCCTTGTGCGGCAGCAGCAGCAAGCGGCTTGAGGTGAAACTGTCCCCAGCCGCAATTCTCCAAGTTCCGGTCAGCACCACGCGCGAGTAGAGATTTGATCAGCTCGACCTTGGCGAAGGCGGAGGCGCCGGTGAGCGGGGTACCGATGTAGCCCGGGATGCGATAATCGATGTCGAGACCGGCGTCGAGGAGACAGGCAAGGACGTCAGGATTGTCGACTGACAGGGCGGGAATGATCATCTGCGAAGGTTGCGCGCCAAGCGATACGGCATATTTGAGTGCGGCGATGCTCTCCGATCGAGCGGCTTCTTTAGCGAGGTTGTGAAGTTGGGCTTGGTCAGGTTTGGCAGCCGCGGTGTCTAATGCTTCTGAGTCCTCGTGATCAGACCGAGCAAGCTTATTTGAACACTGAACCTACCTCTTTGTGACTGAGGAAGAACACTTGTAGCCATCCTTAGATCCTGGAGTGATGGTGTGGATGGTGCGTTCAATAATGGAACAAAGGACAATAAGATACGCTTCAGTTGACAGGTCGTTGTTAAGTCTAATTCGGGCAAGTCTGAGAATAGTGGTTACTTAACACATTTCTTATAGTTAATTTGCCTGCAGTTTGACCTCTTCACCACGTAAAGGAAGCTTCAAAAGCACCTGGCCGTCGATATTCAAATACTCGTTGAGGGTATCCTCGCTCGAAGGATTTAGCCTGGCCATAGCAATTTCCTCGTGCAATAGTCTATCCTTCATTTCACAAAGCTTCTTCTCATCAATTTCAACGCTCTGTGTATAGCGAAGCTTCCTTTTTAGGTCCTTCGACCGACTAAGCGTTCGTTTCGGTCATATGACAGTGACGGCACTGAACAGTAGTAAGTCTTCCAGATACGATTATCTGCTGAAAGTTATCGACGACGAGCTGATTCAAAGGCCTACCGTCACGTTGCGGAGACATTGCTGAAGGTAGAGAGGTAGAGATCTGCAAGCAGGTTAGCTAGTAGAACTGACGACAGCGAGAGGTCAACAGCAAGGTGAACCTTTCTATTTGCCTCAGTTCTCAGACGTGCCAACGTCGCTAAGCCCCTTCGGGTTAGCGCCCTGCTGACTTCGCAGCATACGGGCGGCACGTCTGAGTGCAAACCCCTGTAAGATAGGTTGATTGGCATTAACTTTGGAATAATACCGAACTTTGCCGGTCGCCTTATCTGATGCGATAAAGTATGAGCGTATTATTGAATTAATTACATTTTGTTCGCTCTGTTTATCTATTCTACGATTTCTATCGACTCGCCTATCTATCCTACTCATCACCCTACATGCTCATCATCCTACTCATCACTCTACTCATCATTCTACTCACCATTCTATCTACTCGCCTATCTACATGTTCAGCTATCAACTCAGCTATCGACTCGATCGTCTACTCACCATTCTACTCGCTTCAAAACATGCTTCATGCGACACGTTCAAATAAGCGTTCTACGCTTCATGATCTACTTCATAGTATGCTTCATACATGCTTCATAGCACATGCTAATTAGCTCAATAGAAAGTATTCTTCATGACTTGATATCAAACGCTCTATCAAATTTCCTATCAAACACTCTATTAAACGCTCTATCAAACGCTTTATCAAACGCTCTATCGAATTCTCTATTGAATTCTCTACCAAACTTTCGATCAAACTCTCGATCAAATGCTCTATTAAACTTTCTACCAAATTTTCTATCGAGCTTTCTATTGAGCTTTCTATCAAACGTTCTATCAAACGCTCTATCAAATTTCCTATCGAACTCTCTATCAAACACTCTATCGAAACGACTTAGCGCGCTTTCTTGATCATCAAATCTTCATCTTTCAACACGATGCAAGCTCAATCAAGTTCAGTCGACGATATAATCATGAGATATCAAGCGACAAGAACAAAAAACAGAAGCAAGCATATTCTTGATCGCGCTGCTCGACTACTCAAATTATCACTCGCAGTCAATTCAATGATTCGACTGCGCAATTTATTGATCTTGCAGAACTTTATTGATACTTAAATTAGACGCATCAGATAGAGCATATGTGAAAGTACAATCGCAAGTTCACATACATTATAATTTACATGTTGTGCATTGATGATCACGTCACAAACAAGAATGTTGTGACTTGCAAAAGTTAACGAGACAAGTTGTGCGAGCTGTCATCAAATTAACGTCAATCAATCTATCTTACAGAGGTTTGCACTCAGACGTGTCGCTCGTATGCTGCGAAGTCAGCAGAGCGCTAACTCGAAGAAACTTAGCGAGGGCGCTAATTCGAAGAGGCTTAGCGACGTTGGCACGTCTGAGAACTGAGACAACTTTCTATCATAATTCATGTCTAGCTTACATAATAAAAAACCAAAAAAGCGAAGCAAAAAAGTTACTAAGAGGTATTACCTCTATTTCACATTGACTGTTTTGAATTTTAGAATTTTCAAAATTGAGAGTTCATTCTCTGCAAATTTTGCACTGCAATCAATCAATTCGCTGAAGAAGTTTAATCATCATCTCACAGATCTTTAACTTCTTTCATTTGATATATAATATGAGATTATACAAAGACGTGTATATCTGACGTGTTGCAGAATCAATTTCAGCGCGATTTCAGAGCTCTATGTCTCTCTCTCTTGTCTTCATTCAGAAGAATCGAATAGCGATGCATCTACAGCAGAGACTGTCGTCTAAGATCATTGTCGACGTCGAAGAAATCACTGATAGAACTGTCAGAAAGATCAGAGATAGATTAAAAACATACGATCAGCACTCATCTTCTAAAATGAGTGCTATGAGACAGATGCTCTTGATTCATTCTGCTGTCAGAATTGATCTTCGACATTTTCTAGAAGATCAGCCATGATCATATCAGAATGAGATGCTATACTATCTCTTCGACGACTGAGACATCATCGTCGCTCTTTTCACTCTATTCAACGCTCTAAAGATCATGAAAATCAATCGAAAATGTCTTAAACGAGAAGCTTTGAAGCGCTCGCAAAAGTGTCGAAATCTATACTTTCTAGACGTCAGTCAGTTCACTCACGAAATGCTTGTGTTTCTGAATGAGAGTGCAGTCAACGAACATACAATGCATCGTAAACGTGACTGAACTCTCTACGACATATCATCACGTATAATTTGACCAGTCAAACGAAGCGAAAGATGAAGCATTCTATTAATCTATTGCTCTGACGACATTCTGATCAGACATATACATCAGAGAAATATTTCTGAAGCTCACTTTGAATGATTTCTGACGAACGAGATACTCTCAAGATGCAGTCGCTTTTCAGAGTCTAAATCGATGTTGATTCTCGACAACGCTTCTGTGCATCACACTCAGATGAGTGACGTCAACGTCAAGCTGAGCTCTGCTAACTATCAGTAGAAAGTCAAAGATTTATGTCATCATGTTGATGTGATCTTACTATACTTGTCGTTCTACTTTTCTGACTTCAATCTCATTGAAGAGTTCTTTTCAATGCTTAAGATCTGACTCAAAAGACATTACAAGCTGACGAAAGACATGAGTTTTGAAGTCTATTTGCACATGACGATGAAAGCTTGTAGCAAGAATCATTTTGCAGTCAATCACTTCAGGCATGCAAGCATAACAGTAAATATAGATACGAATTGATTTGTTTTCTTGTCAATACTTCGTATGTCTACTATTTTGACTGATATGACAGATACTTTCGAGTCAATGTATACTTAATAAACTATTTACTCTATAATTCATGATCATCAAATATACTACTGTTCAAAAAAGTCAAACTTCTCAAGCTTCTCATCTTCTAATGCTGCATTAATGAAAGTATCAAGATTGCATGCAGACTGCTGAGATCTTCGCTGAGTATTCAATCTGCATTGCATCTGATACAAGTACATCTTGATCTCATCACGAAGTCTCTTACTCAAATCAGTCAATATATTCAGGTTCATTCAATCTGATTTCTTAAAGTCGTAAGTCTGATCTCTGCTATCGTCATGACTGAGTCATCGATGACAGCTGTTGCTTTGACAACAGCTGCTTTGAAAGAGACTTTGAAAGAAGAAACATAAAGCTCTGAAATCGCGCTGAAATGCGCTGAAATCACGCTAAAATTGATTCTGCAACACGTCAGATTTACATGAAGAAATCGTCTTTGTATAATCTCATATTACATATCAAATGAAAGAAGTTAAAGATCTGTGAGATGATGATTAAACTTCTTCAGCGAATTGATTGATTGCAATGCAAAATTTGCAAAGAGTGAAGTCTCAATTTTGAAAATTCTAAAATTCAAAACAGTCAATGTGAAATAGAGATATACATGCTTTTTGTAGAAAAAGCGATCATGTGAACAATACACAAAATAATGAAATCATCAATGTGAACTTCTGTGATGAAAATTTCCTCAGTGTTGTCAAGAGCATCATTGATGAAAAGATGATAATTATCATATTTAGTGAATGACATGAAGACTTTCTCAACAGAAGCAATGTCTTGTGAATTATTCAGATTGTACAATGTATATCATCTGTATTATATTTCTTGTAGCTTTGAGTTGAAAGATTGTCAGAGACTGAGCTAAACTAAAGATACTATCAATATAAAAGATTGATATTATTATTACTTTGATAGAATTTAAATACAAGACAATACATCAGATAATGTACAAGATGAAAGACAAAGAGTGAAAGAAAAGAATGAGAATTCAACTTTTATATACATGAATTGAGCAGAATCAAGATTAAACAATAGTTTTATTGATTTAAGATTGCAGAAGTTTGCACACATGACTGAGATGATCAAAACAGAATTGCTGAGACTAAATTAAGATGATGATGACTAAATTAATGACTTGATTCATTGAACTGCAAAACAGATTCAATGAATTGAAATTATTTAAAATATCAATGATTTATGTTTTAAATTGAGTTGATGATCTGACATCATGACAGTAACTTCTCTCTTCAAAACTGAGCTTCTGCAAAACAATGAAAAGAAACAAGATGAAATGAGAAAGAATTGAAGATGAAAATTGAAACAAGACAAGAATTGATGTGAATGCATTTTAATATGATGAAGCACAAATGAGACTAAAATAGATCTGAGTCACATCTGAGTCAAATCTGAGTAAGATGTCTGAAGAATGAAATGAAATAAGATGCATTTTAACATAATGATGCACAAAGAATTAAAACACATCTGAATCACATCTGAATCAGATTTAAACAAGATGTCTGAGTCAGATTTAGACAAGATCTGAGTCAGATCTAAGTAAAAAAAAGACAAAATGCAGTTTAATATGATGATGTACAGATGAAACTAAAATACATCTGAGTCACATCTGAATCAGATTTAAACAAGATGTTTAAGTTAAATTTAAACAAAATCTGAGTCAGATTAAGATTGAATTGAAATGATGAAGATTGAATTTAAAGTTCTTGACATTGACATTAAGATATTACACACGATAGTACATGTGATTTTTCGACGACAGAGTTGACGAGATGATATTCATTGAGCACTTGCTCACAATTATTCAGAAGATGAAAAGACTTTCAAGTAGAAAAGTAATCTTCTCAATCAATGTAATACTTGAGCAAAGATGAATTATAATATTTATCATGCTTGAAGTTTAATATGCTGTTTACATATCAGAATCTTTCATCATTCTTGATAATAATGAGTTCTTAAAGTTTCTGATGTTGACTTGAAAGAAGATCACTTGCGATATGATTCAAAAGAATGACATAAAAGATTGAATGAATCTTCATGAATGTTGAAAGATTTAACTTAATGATCAGAGAAATATTCTTGAAGACATGCTTGATCTTGAAGAAGTCAACGTTATGATCATTTAACTTGACAACAAGATGAGTAATGCTGAGATTGCAAACATTCAGTCAGACTTCATCTTCGATGAAGTATTTAAAACAAGAACGACGAAAGAAATTGACATTGAATTCATAAATGATCTGAGTTATAAGCATCTCATCATGTAGATGCTCAGTTAGTTTCTTCATCTTCTTGATGAATTCTTTAACATTGATTAACTTATTTTGAGCTTGAAACATAAGATTCTTAAGCAGAGATTCAGAAGACTTGAAGTTTAAATGTGAATTCTGACTCAAATTGATCAAGAAGAATGATGCTAAAGTGATTAATGATGATGCATTATTGATGATGAATTCAACTTCAGAAAGTCATTTAACTCAGTCATTCTGCATGTAGTTGACGAAGACTTAAAGATAATGCTTCATGACAGCATTGATTCTCTTGATTTGATCATTGATTTTAAAGTGATATGTTGTTGATAATTTAACATCTATCTTCAGCATTTTACACATATGCTTTCAGACATCAAAGATGAATTGTGTATCTCGATCAGACATGAAGAACTTGAGTAAATCATAATGTTTTCAAACATGAACATAAAAGCAGTTAATAACTTTTTCAACTTTCATAAAAGTGATGAAAACTAAATGTTTCATTTTAATAAAATGATCAATGAAGATTAGAACATATTTATATGTGATACTCATGAAGATACTGAGCGATAAAGAGTCTACATAGTTCATGAAGATATCACATCAACGATGTTCAAGAACTGAAAGAAAACACAATCATTCTTGAGTTCATTGTTTAAAGAGCTTGAAACATGTGCACATATGACAGTTTTGTACGAAGCATTGAACATATTTATAAATGTTTGATCATCAATAAACTTGACTGATCAGTTCATAGCTTTTTGCTCTTTCTGAGTGATAATCAACAACATTATCATGAATGAGCTGAATGATATGAAGATGTAGTTTATCTGAGTTGAGCATGTACTTTCTTTCTTGAAAGTACAGATAATTCTCATGTTTCTTACACTCAACTAAAGAGATCTTGTTGTGATGTCGTGCTTCATTGTGAAGCACTTCAATTATCTGAATTGCAAATTTATCATTGATTTCAACTTGCTTTCACAATGTCTGAGTAAGAGTATCAGTAAAATCTTCATCAAGATTCAGAATGTCTTGATTTAGCTGAGACTTGATGTTTTCAACGTTGAATTCTTCGATTTCTAAATTCATGAAAACTAAAATTTGCAAGAATGTTGAAATAACTGAGAACAGATGTAGCTGAACTGAATCTAAAGCAATGATTTATGACTGAAACTTCATGACTTTGATGTTGAAGATGTCGAGAGCGAGATTCTCAACAATATCAAGATTTAAAACATGAGTTTTCAGAATTGTCTGATGTTGATATTGATGTCAAGAATCGAATGTATTTCTCTTTTTAGAAAGATCTTCTGAGTGACGTGTCAAAGCATTCGACTTATCATTGATCTTGTCAAGATAATAAGCGATGTGATAGTTGAATTTAAACAGAAACTCACTTCAACGAGCTTGATGATGACTCAACTGCTTAGTTAACATGAAATATTCAAGATTTTTGTGATTTGTGATCATCTCGACAGAATAGATAGAGTCTTCAAGCTCTGATCATTATTTCTCGAAAGCGTAAACAATGATCATGAATTTTTTATCATAGATCTCGTAGTTACACTCAGTTGAATTATGCTTCTTTGAAAAGTAAGCAACTGAATAAAGAATCTCATTCTCATCATATTGAAAGAGAATGTCTTTGAACACATAGTTTGAAACATCAATTTCTATCACAATCTTGTGATCTGAATTATAGTGACAAAGAATAATTTCAAAAGTGAAGACTTTTTTAAGAATGTTGAATGCAATTTGACATTTCTGAAATCAAACAAAGAGTACATCTTTTCTGATGAAATGAATGAGCGAGATAGCTATTCTACTATAGTTATAAATGAATCTTCTATAGAAGTTTGCAAAATCTAGAAAACTTTGAATGTCTTTAATGTTGATCAAGATGAATTAATTGACAATGATGTTTATCTTAAAAAAGTTCATCTTAATTTCTTTGATGATGATTATTAATTCTAAATACAAGACTTGAGTGACGTGAAACTTGCATTTGATTATATTCATTTGAAGATCTGCTTCTTGCAGCTTTTGCAGAATGAGCTTGACATAAATTTCATGCTTGAATTCATTGTTGAAATAGATCAAAATGTCATTCAGATAAGCTGTACAGAACTTATTTAAATGTTCATGAAAAGTATTGTTGATGTACTTTTGAAACAAAACAAACTCATTACATAAATCAAAGAGCATGATTAGATACTTGAATAATTCAAATTAAGTGTGAAAAATGATGAAAGCTTCATTTTCTTCTTTGATTCAAACTCGATTGAATGCAGAAATGATATTCAGCTTGATAAAGATTTTAGCTTGATTTAAACGATTCAGCGTTTCTGAGATCAGAGACAGAGAATATTGATTCTTGACTGTAATAATGTTCAGATCTCAATAATTCACGCAAAAGTGAAGTTCTTCTTCAAGTTTCTTGATGAAGAGAACAAAAATGATCATCTGAAAGTGATTGACTTGAATGAAATCTTTTGTTACAAGCGTATCAAGACTGATAAGACTGAACAGAACTAATCAGCGAGCTACTCAGATTTAACTCAGATATGACTCAGATATGACTCAGATATGACTCAATCTCTTTTTTCTTTCTCAACACTCTTTTCTTTCATCAACATCTTGTTCATCTACATCACATTCTTTTCTTGTCACAAACACATTTCTTTCAAGTTTAACGCAGTTTCTGAACATTACATAAATAAAAGCTTTTGTATCAATCTTCTTCTGTATTCTTAATATTCAGTTATAGTTATCTTTAAAGATCAAGCACTATCAATTCTGATCTTCATTGATTGTATCATTTAGACATGATTCTGACATTATATTAAGAATTTGTTAATCACACAATACTAATCTCATTACTCATTCAACATACTCATTTAAACAGAACGAGTTTAAAGAAATTTGTTTATTTGATGATCAACAATAATCAAAAGATAGAATAACACTAAAGAGTTGAATAGAATCAACGACGAGACTGTTTGAATTGCTAAACTACTTATCACTCATTAAGTACGCAAAGTTCACTCGATTACGAGAATCACGATAAAGAATCTTCGTGAATTGCTCAAGAATCAAATCGATCGATAGATTCAATGATAAAGAATCTTCGTTGTTTGCTAGAGAATCAATCAAATCAATCAACAAACAAATCTCATCTTTTTTGTTGAAGATTAAACATCATTCTATACATCTTTCTTCTTCAATCGTCAAGCATCGTCATTTGTTCAATTCTCTTTCAAACAAATCTCATCATGTTTAGTCATTCGTCTACTGAAGAGTGTTTCGAAGAATTTCGAAATCGTTTCTCTTAAATCTCTGATGCTGATTCATTGAAATCACGAACGAAATCATCAAGTGCTGCATCATTCATTCATGAAGATGACGAATCATTCGCTGAAATGATAATACTTCTCATGTTCTACGAAATCTGAAAGACTTGAAGTCTAGCTCTTGATGAAGAAACAGATCAACTCTACGAGTTAAATAAACAACAAGAAGACGAAATCAAAGAGTTGAAAACTAGACTTCAAGCTAAAGAAATCACTTTTTCTGATTTCATCTACTCTGAGCGTTCTAAATCTCAAAAAATATCTGATTCTTCGCTGTTTACTGATGAAAAGAACTTTACTTGAAAGAACTGATACGAAAAAATTCAGAATAAACTAGAGATCAATGTTGATCTCTTTTCTAATGAACGAGTCAAATTGAGCTATATACATTCTAGATTATTTGATGACGCAGCTGAGATCACTCAAGCTAGACGTGAACGTGACTGTGTCAATTTCTATAAAATCGTCAATGATCTTTTGAAAGAGCTAGCTCAGTTATTTGATGATTTGAATAAGAAAGTCAACTTTTGTAGAAAATACTACAACTTGATTCAAGAATTCAAGAAATTCAATGAATTCAAGAAATTCAATGAATTCAAGAAATTCAATGAATTCTATACTCAGTTTCAACATTCATCTTTCTATCTAAACTATCATGAGAAGTAACTGATCACTGATCTGAAAGATAAAATACATCTTCGTCTTCAATTCATTTGAATAGATCAACTAGTTCAATCTGATTCTCTAAAAGAAATTCATTTCTATCTGATTCATTTGAATAATGATCAGCGAGTCATTCGAGAGATTAAGAACAAGATCAAACGCGTTAATGATCTTTCTAAGACTATCTTTCATAAAGCGATTGTTGTCACTTAGTCAGTCGATCACTTGAAGTCTGATCAGCTAAAGTCGCGCGACGCGATTTTAACTAGCGTCAAAGAAGCAGATATTCTAGTTGAAAGCTGTTTCATATATCATAAATCAGATCATAGCTTTAAAGAGTGTCTCAATCGATCTACTAGAATTAATGCAGTGAACAATGAATATGATCGCTTTGATTTCGATTCGAATTTCAATTCAAAAAACTAATCATCTTTTCAAAAGTCATTGAAGAGATAGAGATTATATCTTTGTGCAAACTAGATGAAATTCTATCGAAAGAAAATTACTTTGAAAAGTTGTTTCTAATTGACACTCATCTCATCTCTCAGAATCAATCTTTCAATCTTCGTTTTCTAATAGACAGTGATTCAGTCATTTACACGATTATACATTCTAATCTAGTTGATAAAGTATGCGAGAAACTGAAAATTCAATCTATATCACTGACAAAAGAGAAGCTAATAAGAAATTATGATGAAAAAATATCTAAGAAGATCATCACTCATAAAATTCTACTCAATCTCATCATCGAAAGTCATAAGAAATTGACTATATCAATGCTGATAGCTGATATTGATCATCATGAAGTCATATTGAGTAAGTTTTGAATGAACAAAAACGAAATATTATTGAATATGCGAAACGACGTCATTGTTTTTTCGAATCAATTGAATACTTCTATTTCAGTTTTTTCGATCTCTCTCAATTCAAAGCACTCAAATTGATCGCGATCAACTTTGTTTTCTTTAATCACTCGGACTAAGACTTCTATGATGCTCAAACAACTCGTTCGAGAAGAGTCATTCTCAATTCAAAGCATAAACGCAGCTTCGTTCAAAACATTGTTGAATCATTCAAAGAAGAACAAGATCAAAGTCTTTGCTCTATTCATAATAAACATCAATAGAAAAATCACGTACAATACTCAGTGCAATTTGAACGCTTTAAACGTTTCTTCAATCAATGAAACAACTCAGAATTTGAAAGATATTAAAGCGAAGCTGTCATTGAAATATCATGAGTTTCTAGATGTTTTTGATCAAGCTCAATCAAATAAACTATCTTCTCATCGCTTCTACGATCATAAAATCGAGCTCATCAGTAATTCAACGTCTTCTCGCTGTCGAGTCTATTGAATGTTCTCTGTCAAACTTCTGAAAGTAAAGAAGTACTTAAACGAGAATCTGTTGAAGAGATTCATCACTTCTAGTCAGATTTTCTATTTCTTCTTCGTTCTATTCGCTCTCAAAGCAAATGAAGATCTTCAATTCTGCGTAAACTATTGAAAGCTAAATGTCATTTTCAAAAGAAATAGATACTCTCTATCGCTGATAAACGAGATCATTGATAAAATAGTGAATTGCAAGCATCTGACTAGATTGAACATTATATCAGCGTTCAACAAACTTCAAATGCATCTCGATAGCAAGAATTACATCACATTTATCACTGCTTTAGAAGCATATAAATACAAGATGTTATCATTCAAACTGACTAATGAATCAATCTTCTTTCAGCAATATATGAATGACGTTCTATGAAACTTTCTGAACGACTTTTGTCAAGTCTATCTAGATGACATTCTCATCTATAGCAAAATGAGAAAGAAACATAAAGATCACGTCAAACTAGTATTGAGTTGACTACGTGAAGCTGAACTGCAGATGAATATTCGAAAGTGCAAATTCAATGTAGAAGAGACTGTCTTTCTAGAAGTCATTGTATCAGAACTAAATCTTCGTATGAATTCTAGTAAAGTAACAGTCATAGTCAGCTAAATCACTTCAATCAATCTAAAAGAAATTCAGAGCTTCGTGAAATTTGTTAACTTCTATTATCGTTTCATTAAGAACTTCTCGAAGCTAGTCAAATCATTCACTCAGTTAACTAGAAAGAACACATCTTTTGTTTGAAATGAGATCTGTGTTCAAGTCTTTGACAATCTAAAGAAACAAGTCAGCTCAATCTCAATACTTCGTCACTTCGATCTTAAATGACAAGCTATTCTGAAGATCGATGCTTCAAACTATACAAAAGATGAAATACTATCTCAGTATGATGATGAGAAAGTTCTTCATTCGATGATCTTCTACAGCAAAAGCATGATCTTCGCTGAAATCAATTATCACATCTATGACAAGAAATTGCTAGTCATTATTCGATGCTTCAAACACTGATGACTTAAGCTGAAATGCACTGAACTATTCATTCAGATGTTCATCAATCATCAGACTTTGAAGATCTTCATGAAAAACAAACAGTTGAGTCGATGACAAGTCAACTATCTGAACATTCTATTGAAGTTCAACTTTTAAATCATCTTTAAATCAGGCAAAATGAACACTAAAGTCAATGCTTTAATCAGAATGTTTCTAGCGAACGTCTCTGAATCAGCTCAGCGTCTTGAAGATTGTTTTCAGACTATTCTGATTCTCGATAGAATTGATGTTCTATTTATTGAATTGAAAGCAAATCTCTATCAACGAGTATGAATGATCAATCAAACAGATGAGTTCTGCAGCAAATATAAACAAGCTATGAATGAAAACAAGCTCAAATTTCATATCACTAAACTGAAGAACTGCAAAATCATTGACGACGTTCTATTTAGAAAAGATTTACTGTGAATCTCTGAGAACATGCACACGAAATTACTACAAGAAGTGCATGATCAATCTTCAATCTCTCACTTTGACAATAGATGAATCATTGATCTAGTTCAGCGTTTCTACTATTGATCAGATCATTAAGCTACTATTCAATGATACATTTGAAACTGTCATGCTTATCAACGAAGCAAAGTCTCTAGAAATAACATCAATGAACTTCATCATTCTCTCTCGATTTCATAGAAATGCTGAAAAGATATAACTATGAACTTCATCACTGAACTATCTCTGTCAGAAAGTTATAACATCATTTGCATAATCATATGTTATCTCATCAAAGAACGTCACTATGTTCTCTGTCATTGAAAAGACGATGACATCTCAGTTGAAAAAACGATTTGAATTATGCTATGAAACATCTATCAACTGCATGATTTATTCAGTTCTATTGTTTTGAACAGAGACTCTCAATTCATATCAACTATGTGAAAAAGTCTTTGCAAGCGACTGAGAATCACAGCTAGTTTATTCACAGTCTATCATTCTGAAATCAACGATCAATCAAGACGTTGAACGCGAACTTAGAATCTACTGCAATTACATGCAGAACGACTGAGTCAAATGAATATCTATGATGAAATTCAGCGACAATTTCAATATCTTCTTGATCACTTCAATGATTCTCTTCTACTTCAATAAAGAATTTCACTCTCGAATGAGTTTCAATTCAGATATGACTGACTATGAAACAACTCATGAACGACTTGAAGCTAGAAAAGCAGATGATATTGTCATTCAAATGAAAGAGTTACTGAACTTCAATCATCAATAATTGAAAAAGACGAAGCTGATCATCAAAGTTCAGATCAATAAACATAAATGAAACGTCATCTATGAAGTAAATGACTGAGTTTGACTATCTTTCAGAAACGTCAAGACAACGAGACTCTGCAAAGATTTGAAAGACAAAAAGCTAAATCTCTATCAAATCACTGTCAAAGTGAGTATCTTCTATCATCTTCATCTATTAGTCAGCATGAAGCATTTGCATTCAATGTTCAGCTCAAAGTTACTGCGATCATATTCAGAAGATTCTCTATCAGAACAGCATTCAGAATCACTCAGATCAATCATTATTGAAGATGATGAACATTAAGAAATAAATAATATATTGAACTTCAGACGCTATTGAGGTCAAATACAGTACAAAGTCAAATGAACAGATCTAGATAGAAACAACGAATGATACTATGTCAATAAAGAAAAATTCGATGACTCAGAGAAAGTTTTGAATGAATTTCATAAGCTATATTCAAACAAACCGCGCTAAATATCGAAATAACTATCAACAAAAGCGAGCAAATGAATTACATTCATGCAAACATGAATTTTTGAAGAGAGAAATAATGTTACGAGCGTATCAAGACTGATAAGACTGAACAGAACTAATCAGCGAGCTAGTCAGGTTTGACTCAGATATGATTCAGATATGACTCAAATATGACTCAATCTCTTTTTTCTGTCTCAACATTCTTTTCTTTCATCAACATCTTGTTCATTTACATCACATTCTTTTCATGTCACAAACACATTTCTTTCAAGTTTAACGCAGTCTCTGAACATTACATAAATAAAAGCTTTTGTATCAATCTTCTTCTGTATTCTTAATATTCAGTTATAACTATTTTTAAAGATCAAGCACTATCAATTCTGATCTTCATTGATTGTATCATTTAGACACAATTTTGACATCTTTGCTCAGATTTTCATTCAGATAACGACGAAGTTCTAGAATTTCATCACAACTTATGTCATACAAAGCGAAGACTGAGAGTTGAGCATCTTCTTTAAGATGTATGATATGATCATGAGCTTAATGCAAAGATAAGATATCAACGTTCTTCTTGAAGAAGACGTTTAAAAACTTGAAATATCTGAGCAATAGAATTGTGACTGAATCGACATTCTTACTTTGTTGATAAACTTCAAGATCTTCTTGTGTCGTGAATGCAGTCAAATGAAATTTCTTTTTCATTTGATGAAGATTCAAACGATGATTCTTATCATACATACTGTCTTGAGAATGAGATGAAAACTGAGCAAGAGTTGAACTGTTCTTTGAACAGATAATCAAAGTCGTGTGACGTGATTTTGACTCGTCAGAATTTAAACTAGAAGACGAGATTGATTCAAGATTCAAGAAGACATCGATTTTCTTTAAAATGATGCTAAACACTTCAATGTTTTTGACATGAGTAGCATGATCAAAGCTTCAAACTTTCAACTTAATTATATCAAGTTATATAAAAGATTGATTGAATTGATCTGCTTGAAAGACAATAGAAGTTCTAGAAAGAAAAGAATTTCAACACTTAATTTTTGATGAGTATTCTTTTTGAATGACTTGAAGAATACGACTAAAAGCTTCTTGTTTCAGATGAGAGACAAGATTGAACAAGATTTATTTCTTGTAAATGAGCTGAGTATTAATTGACTTTTCATAAGCAAACGAGAAGTTATATTACTTCTTGTGAGCAGATGAAAAACTGAATTGCTTCTTGTAAGTGAATTGAGAACTGAATTACTTCTTGTGAGTGAACTGAAAACTGAATTGCTTCTTTTGAGTGAATGAGAAACTAGATTGCTTCTTGCAAGTAAACTGAAAACTGAGTTGCTTCTTTTGAGCGAATGAGAAACTAGATTGCTTCTTGCAAGCGAACTGAGTGCTGAATTGCTTCTTGTGAGCAATCTGTAAACTGAATTACTTCTTGTGAATGATTTGTAGACTGAATTGCTTCTTATGAGTGATTCATGAACTGAGTTGCTTCTTGTGAGTGAATTGAGAATGAGACTGAAAGAAAGTTACTTTGTTAACTTCAAACAAGAAATTTTCTTCTTGTTGATTAAAATCATAGATCTTGATGAGAGATGAGCAACAATGATTAAGATAAAAGAAGAAAGACAAGATGAGAATATTGTGCTCAAAATTGACATCAATGACGTGATGATGAAGTCATAATAAACTCATGATGATGAAATATTGACTTAATTCAATAACATAAAAGAATAGTCTTTCAATGTGTTTATCAAGAATCATTGTGATTTCGATGATATGAGTAATATTATTGATTAAAGTAACTTGATCATCAAATTCTTGAAGTCTGCAAGAATGAATTAATTGATGCAAGAAAAAATGATGTTGTTGCGTGAAGAATTTATTCATAAAGACATAAGCAAAGACTTTACTATCAATCAGAGCGAGAGCGAAAATTCTAGATTGAGCTTGACGTAAAATACAAAATACTATCATGTGATTATCTTTAAATGTCAAATTGAATTCAAAGAGTTTCAAGACAGATTTAGCAGAAAACTTTCTATATGATTGAAGTGAGAGTAAAAAGATTGAAATTAATAGACAAGATGATATATATATAAATTTCTGAGCGTGACTTAGTTCAGAGACTAAACTTTTTCTGCAAGCAGCGAGACTTCTTCATTTATACTGATGATGTCACTGTTGTAGATATTCATGATACACAAAGTGAAGAGCTTCTTATTTGAGCATTCTTTAGCAATTTTGCTTGAATGTTGCGATTTGCAGTAGTAGCACAGCTTTCACTTGTTGCAGATTTTCTTGATTTCAGAAATGATCAGAGTCTTATCTTGAATGATGATAATGACAAAGCTTAAATTCATTGACTCATTGAGAAATGAAAGAGAGAAAGATGAAGATACTGTTGAAACAATAGTCACAGAAATGATGATCTTTGAATTCAAAGAATTACTAGTCAATGCAAAGATGCTCTTGACTTTGATGAACAAAATGATGATGAAGATGAAGTGAGATTGATGATGCTTAAGCTGCTGAAGCTCTTCATTGATGTCAGAGAATGCTTGAATTCATTGATGAAAGATGAATGATCAAGTTTTATTGAGATTTCATCAGAAGAAAATAACGACTTGAGTAAAATAATTGACATTGCACTTCAGACAGTCAATCAACAAGAAATCTTTCATCAAAGAATGTTCTTTCTTTTGATAGAAAAGATTGTAATAATCAACAAAGCTATTCATGTTTTACTTCAGAGTTTCATGAAGATATAAATGAACATCTTCTGTCTTGAAAGAATTGTTGCAGTAATGATGCAACTTATGTTGTCAATCTGCAAAGATAAAAATGATACAAAGATCATTGATTTGATATTAACTCATTAGATTATGAATCTTCTTATCTATGATGAATCATGACTTGACATAAATGATCTTGACTCGATGAAAGAAGTAATGATCATCATTCATGTTCATGCGCTGTATCAGACTCTGCTCTCATGCATTCAATCAATCTTTGTTCTTTTCATACTTAAATATGTCAAGAAGCTTCTCAAATTTAAAAGTGATAAAGACAATGACAAAGTTTGCAGAGAAGTGAATGACAAGAAAAGATTGATTGTTCAAGATTTGTGCAATGATTCGAGTTATTATCACAAGAAACTGAGAATTCAATTTTATATAAATTGAAGAACTGAAAATGATGAATGAGAATGAAATGATAACATTATGTTGTCGAACTTGATTTTGAAGCTTACGCATTACGCGAAAGATCTCAACTGAATTTTCGATTATACTTTGAATAAACTGTTCAACAACACGCTCATCGTCGATTGAGAAATTGTGAGATGACTTCATTTGAGTGAAAGAATAACTAGATGAGATTTCAATGTATGAAAATGTTGCAGAAAGTGTAAATCTTTTGTAATGTCAGAGACTGAGTTAAACTAAAGATATTATCAATATAAAAGACTGATATTATTATTACTTTGATAGAATCTAGATACAAGACAATACATCAAATAATGTACAAGATAAAAGATAAAAAGTGAGAGAAAAGAATGAAAATTCAACTTCTATATACATGAATTGAGTAGAATCAAGACTAAACAATAGTTCTATTGACTTAAGATTGCAGAAGTTTGTGCACATGATTGAAATGATTAAAACAGAATTGCTGAGATTAAATTAAAATGATGATGACTAAATTGATGACTTGATTCATTGAACTGCAAAACAGATTCAATGAATCAAGATTATCTAAAATATCAACAATCTATGTTCTAAATTAAGTTAATGATCTGATATCATGACAAAGATGAATTAAATTCTTAATGATTCTTTTTCTCTTTTTGATTGAACTGTCTGAGAAGAAAGAAAAAAGATTGCTTAAAGTCACTTCATTTTGAATCATGATTGTCTTTATGCATTTCTTGCTTGAGATGAATTTAAAGATCGCGATCATATTTTTTTCTTCAGAATCATTTTTGTCTAACAACATTTTATTTTCTTTCTTCTTCTTGAATTGTTCATCTTTCTGACGAGAAATCATGAAGACTTTCTTCTCATCTCTTTTCTTTGCAGAACGTTCAGAGAATTTAAAAGCTGACGTGATAGTAGATTTGTTAAAAACAATCTCGTTAACAGCATTTGAAGTTGTGATGACAGAGACATCTGTCAGTTTCTAATGAACGAATGTCAGTAAGACTAAATATGTATGTGAATAAAGTTAAAGAACATACAATGTCATTGATCATCTGAAGATCAACAGTAAGATCTTCAGAATTCATCTTGTAGAATTAGTATTATTTTCTTAAGAATAATGATGATTGTATGATTTCTTAAAATTGTTGAATATTTTAGAAATTAAGTTTTCAAAAATGTGTGTAATCAACAGCTCACTTCTGTTGAGGTTTTTGAGTGTAAAGACTTCTTAGAGAACTTGATTTGATATCATGTAGTCAGATGTTTGAAAGATTCTTTCATCTGCTTTTCAGATCTGATGTGCACGTCGTTGCAATAATCTACTTTAATGTAGATATGTATCACAACATTTCAGACATTGATTACAAAGAACGCATCGTTCTTTCTTGCAAATGTACGATTCATATTAACAGATCTGACATAGATATTTTTGTGAGTCACTGCATTCGTAAAATATCGGCTCTACTATGTTCTGCTCATTCTTTGATAACTCAGTACTCTGAGCGCGATCTTTTCTGACTTCATAGATTTCATAAAATCTAAGACACGCCTAGTAGCTCTCTTTCGTTTCGTGAAAGATAGATCGATCAGAGTTCTCTATCTTCTGTACTCGAGTTGCTTTTTATTCTCGACCTGACTCTTGACAGTATCTCGAAATTCGAATTTTGTTTGCAAGTCAAAGATCGTTTCATTGCGATAAATCGGCTGAAAGATTCATCATCAAAGCAGACTCAAAGAAAAAATCTGAGTGTGTAATTCTTTATTCAAGCGATCTTCTGTCGTTCGTTGTTTCAAGCTCACTTAATGTTGTTGCTCATATTGTTGATTCTGTTGTTCATGTCGATCATCTTCATATTGAAGAAATTAATTACCTTCGTGATTCGCGACTCATCATCGAACGACTCTATGTAGAAATAAACACGTTGAAATATTTGAAATAATGTAAATAAAAGCTTTTGAATTTGTATCTGATGAACTTGAAATGCGAGACTTTTTTCCCCTTGATTTCTTGTTTTTATGCCGTCGTCTTTTTCTTGCTTGTCTTTAGATTGATCTCTGAGTTTGAGAAATGTACTTCAGACTTTCTCATTAGAATTCAAGTCTTGTGATCTTGTTGCTGAAGCAGTGATAAAACAGCGACGACGACGAGAAAGATCTGTTACGTGTCAGTAACTCTTGAGTCAGTACGACGTCTCTTGCCTAACAAATATTATTTCAAGTATAATTTGAGAAACAGCATAGCTTTCTAATCACGACGTAAAGAAATACACGCTTTCAAGCATTATCGAGTCACGAAGAGAATAAAAGTTGATTGAGTCAAAGAGTTAACTAAACTAAATGAGAAAAAATCGGACGTTTCTCTGCTTGTGCATGAACCATCACATTATCTGGTCTCTTGTCGACAATGTCATCATGACTTCTATCTGTCCAGCATTTCGAAGATCATTGATTATATCAGCGTGAGGAACCAAGTTATCATACCCGGCCGGCAAACGTCTAAAGGCGTCGGGGCGCGTCGAGTCATGCATCAAGACCTGAAAATACTAACGACCTTGCGAATTCACTTCAAATATGATGTTGTTACCCATACTGTTGATTCTGTTGTCAGTGCCAACCACCTTCATATGAGAGAAGTCATTTGCTTCAATGATTCGCGACTCATCATCTGACGACTCGACTATGATGCTAACATCTCTTATTCCAACTCGAAGTATTGAGCATCTCTCGCGACACTCAGCAGTGGTTCCGGACCGGCTTTCTGCAGAAGAAGCATGCAAAACTAAAACACTAGTACTGCGTCTGTAAGATTCATGCCTGCGACAATGTTATTTTTCATTTTGATAGTGAAGCAAGATAGAATAGCTGTGTAACGATTGAAGATTGAATCTGAACTTGAAAAGAATGCTGGCTCTTGAAAAATAAATTGAAGTTTAGAAGAAATCTAGCTGGCAAAAAGTCTGATGAGATCATGAGATTCGAGTTTCGATTCAACACTGATTTTGACGCCACATCACTAGCTTGCGTTAACCTTAATTCTTTTATTTGTAAAACGGTTGGCTCTTTTTCCAAGGTCACGGAAGCTATCGTGAAGCTAAACCTGTTACAGTTAGAGATCACGGAAGTCAAACCTATTACAGTTAACCGTTCGATTTTCAATGAAGTTCGGCTCACCTACTCGCTCACCTACTCGTTCATCTACTCGCTCACCTACTCGCCCTACCAAATTCCCTACCAAACGCCCTACCGAATTCCCTGCCAAATTCCCTATCAAACGCCCTGCCAAATTCCCTACCAAACGCTCTATCAAACTCTCTACCAAACTCTCTACCAAACGCTCTACCAAACTCCCTACCAAACGCTCTATCAAACGCGTCGATCGAACGCATAAAACACGTCAAACAGTGCTTCAAACAATGCTTTCTACATGGCTTGAGAACAGTACTGTTACCCCTGTGGTTAGTAATCTTCGCTCTCAGCCGAAGGTCGACGCTAGGAAATTCAGAAGATTCAGAGTATTTACTTCTTCTCACTTCTTTCTTTCTTCGTAGAACAGTTTCTACTTTCTATTTCGTACGAAATAATGCTAACTGACTCAATAGAACGCACTCTTCATGACTCGATATCGACCTTTCTACTGATCTTTCTGCTGAGCTTTCTACTGAGCTTTCTACTGACCTTTCGATCGAGCTTTCTACTGACCTTCCTACTGATCTTTTGACCGAGCTTTCTACTGACCTTTCTACTGACCTTTCTACTGATCTTCCTACTGACCTTTCTACTGACCTTTCGACCGAGCTTTCTACTGATCTTTCGACCGAGCTTTCTACTGACCTTTCGACCGACCTTCCGACTGACCATCCTACTGACCACCCTACTCGTCACCCTACTCGCCATTCTACTCGCCATTCTACTCGTCATTCTACTCGCCATCCTACTCGTCATTCTACTCGTCACCCTACTCATCATCCTACTCGCCACCCTACATGCTCACCATTCTACATGCTCACCACCCTACTCATCATCCTACTCACCACCCTACATGCTCACCATCTACTCGCTCACCTACTCGCTACCTACTCGCCCACTCAAATTCCCTACCAAACGCCCTATCAAACTCTCTATCAAACACTCTATCAAACTTTCTACCAAACGCCCTATCAAACGCCCTACCAAACTCCCTACCAAACGCCCTCTCTACCAAACGCTCTATCAAACTCTCTACCAAACTGAGCTTTCTACTGAGCTTTCTACTGAGCTATCGACTGAGCTACCGACTGAGCTTTCTACTGAGCTTCCTACTGAGCTATCTACTGATCTTTCTACTGACCTTTCTACCGACCTTCCGACTGACCATCCTACTGACCATCCTACTGACCACCCTACTCACCACCCTATTCACCACTCTACTCACCATTCTACTCACCATTCAAGAATCAAATTTGTTCTCTATCGAGCATCAAATATGACTCTATCGAACAGTCTTTATGATTTCTACATGACTCTCTACATGACTCCCTACATGGCTCCCTACCAAGCTTCGAATTGCTTCGCAATCAAGGATCAAATTTGATCCCTACCGAGCATCAAATATGAGCCCTACCGTACACCCTACGTGACTCCCTATCGAACATTCTACATGACTCCCTATCGAACATTCTACATGGCTTCCTACCGAACATTCTACATGACTCTCTACCGAACATCCTACATGGCTCCCTATCGAACAGCCTCCATGGTTCCTTTCATGGCTCACTTCATGACTCCCTACCTCATTAGTTTACCCATTAACTTCCCCATTAACTTCCCCGTTGACTTCCCCATTGACTTTCCCAGCGCATATATTAAATTGTGTAAATAGCTATTATTTAGTTAGTCAAATTAATTAGTAATTAACCTATTATACGATCGCAATAACCAATAAGTTCTGAGTCAGCAATAGCTGAAAACTGCGTTGCTTTCCATTGGTAACAGACTTGCTCGGGCAGCCAACGAACCTAGTCGGCAGCATGTTTAAAGTTAGCATCAGCTAGTCATCAGGACTCATCACTATCTTGAAACTTCATTCTTTCTCCTCGTGTTTTCAAGCGAGGCATAAAAAAACATCACACAAACATTTGTGAAATGTCTTCTATCACTCATAGTCTTGCCCTGTCTTCCGCATTGGTACGTAGTCTTGGTCGAAGTGCATCGTTGAAGCGGAATCTCGCGACTGATAGATATCTGTCAGATTAACACTGATTTTGAGAACCTAGGTTACGGTTTTCTTCAGTCTTTGAATCATATAATCAGTTTATGTCTTTAGTAGTGTTCTTAATCAGCGATCTTAATCGGCGATGAAACGTCATTCTTCTTATACACGAAGAACCGAATAAACCGAGAACAGCGGGCTTGTAGACTCAGTCTTGAACAAGGTTTCGAGACACGGTCTCTCGTAGAACAATAGGATGATGATTAACAGCTTTTAAACATTTCTGCGCCATTCTGACAGCTCTTGCAAGTCTTCGCTCTTTTATAGAAAAAGAACCGAATAAACCGAGAACAGCGAACCGCTGTCTCCAATAAAAAAGTAAAAAATCTTAATGATATCTTTAGGAAAGCTTCAAGCTTTCTATTGTCGAATATGAGCCGTAGTGGAAGCCATACTGGAAATCCCCCTTTCAATATTTTACCGTGGCAAGAATCATTCCACGAACTTTTCAGAGCTCGAATCGTCCAATGAGTCAAGTCTTGCTGATCGGCTGTGCCACGGTATGTTCTATGACATGTCTATCGGAGCAAAGAGATGTTGTTTCAGCGAGTTTCCACCCAATCAATCTTCTTCTATATTCCTCAAAGGACCTACGGACTACATCAGACATCTGTTGCAATTTATCCCTCGTACAAAGCCTTTAGCAATGATTCTTCCCACTCAAACGGCAACGAATTGACATCTTATAAATCACCAAACTGTTCGATAAAGCAGTGCAATATCCGACTTGTTGAGGAGAAACTCTTAGACACCTGAGAAAGCACAATATAGGGGTTCTCCTGGTCCCACGAGAATAGCAGAACCTGATAGTAACACATTCTGGTTGAAAACTATCTTCAAATCCGGTGCCGTAAGCTATGATTGTGCCCATGCCCGGTATGTCGCGCCTTAGCCACAATAGATCTGCAGCTTCAAAAAATGTCTACATTTCTCTGACAAGACTTGCAAGCATACATGTCTTGATGAAATTCCTTCGCACGACTTTGTAGCAGAATGCCATGCTCCGAGAAATGTATTCATGCTTTCAATTCTGTACAGATTAATAAAGTTGAATATTGAATAATACAAAGTTGTACATATAATTTCATTGAGAATTTTCTCTGTTCAACTGTAATGAAGATTTATATCGCGCTATACTGATATGACTGCAACTTCTGAAGGCTTGAAAGTTTTACGAAGACAGTTTGGTTCTCTACAACGCATTTCAGCTCTGATGAGAAACTCATCCTTTTTCTTTTCTGCTTCAAGCAGTTCATTTGATGTATCAACATGTGCAGACATTTGCAGGAGTGATATCAGGTTCAGCTGGGTTAGAAAGAGCAGTGTCAGTTGTTGAATCCATTTTTCAATGTTTTTATTGATTGAGTCGTTAGTGAGTTGATGTCAATGTTCTCTGAGATGACCCTGGTCAACCCGTAATTTCCAGGGATAGAAGCATCGTCTTGGATAACTCACGATGGAGGGTGGCTATCAAGTGGTGTCGGAGTATCTGTGGCCGTAGTACTCAGTGTTTCGATTGCCGTTACACTTTAAACGTAGTTCAGTAAGGCTAGCCACACAAGTAAGTGTAGAAAGAACAAGTGTATATAAGTCCAGCATTAGGCCATTTCTGATTCGATTCATGGCTCTGAATTCTAGCTTTCGCCCATTAGTTGGTTGAGAGGTTCGCTGAACTTGTGGAACCCGTTCGCAGTCTCGATGATAATCTGAGAAACAATTATGTGGGGCAAACCAGACGAATTGCCTGTAAATTCATCTCTGATGAAAGCATCGTAGGCCGGTTCTATATCTCTCTGTGACTCTGCTTCAGGCGAAATTCGGAAAATAGATAATGTCGCGGATTTCCCCACATACAATAAATTGCTTTGAGACGGTCAACTCAGATGTTTGTTGCGGAGAACAATGCTATGGTATTGTCTCTTCGTCCCCAATGGTACGGCAACAATTTTAGAGCTCGGCGTAATCGAGAATTTCGTCGTTGATCCGAGACTGTAATTGTATTTTGTCTCTTATACCCATGTCGATTTATTTCTGACGCCTGAGCAAGAGTTGCTCCATCTCTTGGCCGCCTGCTGGCTTTCGTCTGGCTCACTGTCACTCTGAAACATTACTAAGGAGTATAAAACAGATTTTATGAGTTTCGTTATTGACGTCGTCGATAAGTTCTTGGTATCTGTGGTGAGAGCCTCGAGTGTGATGCTTTGATCATGAAAATTCATCGTAAGGTTTGTTTTTTGAAGGTACGAATGAATCAGAGACTCTATCTTTGTTGAATAATAGAGATGAACCTTGGGCCGGTGGAACGAACGGAGAATCACATCCAAAACCGTTCTCAAGGCTTTGTCTAATTCGAGGTGGTTTGAAGACGAAACCCTAAGTACGTATTCTTTAAAAGCAAGATATAGATGGCCCGGACTTGACACTCTTGGCGGTGCGAAAACACCATCCATACGGCTTTGTTGGCCAAATCGAAGGACATTGTCCAAACGATTCAAAAATGCTCATAACATCACTGATATGCTAATATTTATTGTAAATTCGAGCTTGACTCTTCTCTGCGACGTATTGTATTGGCAAAAATCTCCTGGCACGCCGTGGGCCACCATTAATCATGAACTTTAAGATCTAGATACTTATTCGTGACTAGTATCATCGAAAGGAGTCGTCCGCCCAGTCTCAGGTTTTCATGGTTCGAATTTTGAAGATTCACAGTCCTCACCAGAAGAGTTTATGATTCTATTTACCCAGTCTGAAACGTTATTAGATGGCACAATGAGCAGCGAAGTTCTAATTTGCATCCAAAATTCGATATCGGCGACCGCTGGACGCAAGGACAAGTAAGCGGCAGCTAGTCTTGGCTCGGAAATATATCGTCACGCGTTTGTTGACGAGTTGTAAGTGGTGATAGCAGATATGTAAGCGGTTGCGCTGCATTCTGTTCGCAATCTGTCAATCGAGGCCCAGGCTTTGTGCAGACAACATTCAATATAGACGTGAAGGAGACTGGTGACGGTCTAGAAAATCAGCTCTTGTCAGCCTGAGCTCATCCGCAGGGGAACACCGAAGAGTATGTACCTTTCCAAGCCCCATACCGTCTCCCAAATAATCTCCTTCGAATTTCACTCTCTTGTGGAATACCGTTCCAATGGCCCTGGGCAAATGGTGATTAAACCGGACATCTTCAAGCCTCGAATTCCTTCGTTCCCTTCTTTCAGATCTTTCGCCTCTCGATATTCCCTCTCACAACAACCCTGACTTCTGCTCTTATAGTCTCTTCATGGACTTCTCCGACACCAGCTCAACATAGCCAATTTTCGAGCCAATAGTCCCTGTCGTGGACCTCTAAGAAAACCCCGAATACATTACCGATTTTGACGACGACCTTCACAAATGAAGGAAGGAAAATGAAGAAGTGTTCTATTCTTGCACCGTAGGTATATTTTGAAACGGAAGACGAGGATCAAAACGGCAACAGCAGAAAACAAGTCTTGCGATAGGTATAGTCTTCATTGAGGGTAGATGTATTCTTGAATCACACAAGAAAGTTGACCATTAGTGATTGAAGAAGCGGGTACAAAGAACGATTAGGGCGGGCCTGTAGGCAGTGTTTATGGTGGCGTGCATATATTCCTTCGACTTTCGATCACCGATTGCAGCCTTCATGGTTGTTGCAGTCGATCTCCCCAACTCTGACCTTGATTGTGGTGACGTAGGGAACCCTGAGGCCGCTGTATACTAAACTCATTGGTAACACAACTTTCTCTCTGACATTGTGCATTATGCTCTGAATGCCAGTGGTGAGCCTCCCCGTCAAGGCGACATCCAGAGTAGAGGTTTTTCTTGGCAGGATCAATGCCCACGATTCTGTAGGCATTTACTTTGTCAGGACCGCCATATACATATATATTTTCATGTCTATTCATAAATGTCTAATCGACTCGAACCGCTTCTCGCGCGATACATTGAGAGAGCGTTTGAAGGCTGAGGTGACAAAAAGAGTGATGGAGTAATCGACGTTATGTGCGGTGTCTATGAGCGCAGAATTGACTGACAATCCCACCTACCCACGGCTCCGATAGAAGCATGTTAGTAGGAGCGATTGTTTTGATCAATCTTGCGGACGTGGGGTAAGAAGTAGACTCTGAAGGCTGTGGATTCAGCGCCCTGTATAGAAGGATACTTAAGTATTTCGAAGCGCTAGTATTCATCTTTTGCACAAGATTTTTACAATTTAATCTCTTCTTCATCTGTAAGTCTCGACTAAATTGAAAAAGAAAATATGACCATGAGCTGCAAAGTAACGTAGTATTGAGTAAACGCGAATTGAAGATGCTACTAGTTGACAATTTGACGAAGTGAGTCGCTGACCGTACCACACAGAGAAGACCATAATACTTTAGGATAGCGGCTAGTATATCATGAGAGTGAGGCTTTCAACAGCATCTAAGAAATTATCAATGATTATTTTCCAGGTAAAGAAGCTAACGCATGGTTATTGTGACGATTCTTTCAAACCCATAGCCTTCATATGCGGAAGGGTTTAGGAAAGAAGTACAAGGAACTATTAAAGCCTTGCTTTAGAACTGGACCGTTGCGAATATTGTTGGTTCGGAGATTGGTAGGATTACCGATGGCAGTTACAGTATGAAGTCCTCTTCACTAGTTTGCGTCACACAGTCACGCCCCTTCTTGTTAGTGAAACCAAGGACGTCGGTGCCGCCTGAATCAGCAATTGCGCAAGCTCCTCGTCACCTGAAAGGTATCAGCAACAAAGTCGCAGATGCGCTCGAATTTAAGACCTGAGAACTCTTTAGGCAGCTTAGCATAAGCGTGGCGAAATATCTTCTGTTGTGCGTTGTAACGGTTGATGTAAGGTCTGAAATGAAGGTTGCGCCCTAAGGCATGTCATCTTCGAGATCAAGTTCGATTCCACTAAATATCGACGAGTCAGGAGCTTTCTTCATTGCGCCGCTGGAGCGCTAACTGAAGGACGTTGCGAAGGTCAAACACGCTGCGTCCAAACATCTCGTAGGTGCGGAAGGTCCATGATCTTTTTCACAAGATAAAACCGAGCAGTCAGGTGTTCTCGAAGACAATAAGCAACTTCTTCACATAGCTCCTTCCCCTCATATTGTTGTTGGTAACAGCTTACTTCCGCATGATCTACCAGATTTTCTAAGTCGGTTCTGGGTCTGATGTCAATGATGCACCATTAATTGATTTAGACCCACGAAATCGTCTGGCGAAAGAACGTGCGACCATCTCACACACAGAAACAGAGTATATTGGTCTCTCTGAACAATTTTTACCGCGTCCTCTAGCTCTTCAACTGACCTCGTGGATGTTCAACAGCGTGAGGACTTGCCGAGAAGCTTGTCGACGTTGAGTTGATCCAAGTTTTGAAGATCACTAGTTTAGGCTGGAGAAGGATACAAGGACTGACCTGTTGTAGTAGGAAACCGAGCTTCGTAGTAGATTTTCTTGCAGCAACTAATGCCGAGTAGTCTCAGAGACTATATTTTGTAAAGGTTCGTAACGAAAAACTAGTGAGAATAGTGAAGCTTACTTTGATAACACAGCGAACACGACCTAGAACAGTAAATCCTCAAGAATTATGGCTAAAATCTGTTCACCATAAGCTTCCACTGCGTCTGAACAAGGTACTGGTGCAGATTGCGGCATGCAACCTGTGCCAAAGTCATTTCTCAGCACCGGATTGAACGCTTCTCGAAGCAGGTAGAATGAAACGTGGCGTAAGCGTTCATTATACATTTCCATTGGCTGTTCCTACAACGTGCTTGACACGTTGTGCCTGTATGGTCGCCGTACTCTTCTTATTGTCCCTGGGGTAATAACACGGTAGATTCGCTCCTGTAGTTAAAAAATTCGCCATTGAGCCGTAGAGAATGCTTTATAGAGACTGAGTAAGACTCAGTCCCAATGGAATCAATATACTCAATGTCTATCACACAGGCATCTCCACTCTGAAAATTCTTCAAAGCCTATGGGCGCAGAACGATCTTACCACGATCCGATGTCAGGTAAGCTTTCGAACGATTCCAGTTGTACTGTATTGTTTCCCGTAAGTGGACGGAGTTTCAAGGGCATTCTTCAAGCATGTGTTCCTGGACAGAATTACGAAAAGATGAAGTTCGATAACTTCGTTCTGTAGTCGTCGTGGAACATGTGCACGGTTTGCTGCTCTCCCATGGCTGTTAGGAGGCCAGGTGCCCGCATGGCTGCAATAGTATCTGTCAGGCCTTTGAGGTAGAAAGTGATTAATCCGCCTTCTTGATCGAGATTTGGTGGCTGAGCTGAAGAGGTCGCGTACTAAACCATTTATGCAGATTTGCTAGATAACTTCAAAAAGCCTTTTTTTGAACCAGGTAGTCCATATTCTCTTGTGGATGAATTTAAGTCATCTGAGGGGGTAACGCTTTGCTGTTCTGTGCTGCTATGAGGGTACCTCGCCGGGTGATAGCTTTTATGGCGCAGCAGGAGCAGAACGAGTTTCAAAATAGATGCGACGGCATGTACGGAGAATATCAGTATTGATGATATGAAGAGCTATCTCATTAAAAAACGTTATGCTTGACAGGCAAACACCAAATAACCTCTTAAACAAAAGTTCGGGTGAAAGTCTCTCTGCAAAACCGCTTCGGAGTGTAGTATCTCGTCGTAAGCAAAAGCTAGAGTTTTCGATATTCCGCCATCTCATCCCGCGGTCATGTCTTTCTGCGCCAAACCTCACCGAAGAGAATAGGGCATCAAAGAAGGCATGTCACTCCCTTAATCCTAGTATATTACTAGCATACTTGCGGACTATGGTGGTCGAGAGATGAGGAGACGAGAGGCCCACACCAGTAGTGTGTTGGTGGAGATATGTGTGTTCCTGCCGACAGAGGGTATTTACTTGAGAAGATGCCCTAACTTAACAAAGATGTGCAGCGATGAATTTTTCATATAGGAAAGACGGGGCGGTGAAGAAAAGTGGGCAGTGGAAAGAATCCGAAGTAATGTATTTGCTCGGCTTTCTCACAGCTTAGGCGCTAGCACTTGTTGGTCGGATGCGGATTTTAAGTTTGATAGCAGGTAGAAATGTATATAGAGATCGTGGTACATGATACTGATCGACAGAAGGATTGAGGATGGGTAGAAGATGTATTCCGGTGGCAAGTGGATTGTTGTGGGGGAAAGTAATGGATTGGGCGGGAGATGAAGAATATATAAGCGGGAATTGCCAAAGAAGGGGATGAATATATGGTATGTAGCACCAACGGTGAATAGTGAGGGAATTGTAATTCGTGTTGAGAGGCTCGCTGATGAATGAGAAGGGTCATCAGTAATGAGCGGTGATGCATTGCAAGGGGGTTTTGGTGTCTCTGCTGGCTGACACAAGATAAGTTTGCCTGTCTTTGAGAATGCTGTTCTAGCCTCGATGTCCGTTTTTGTTGCGAACATCCTCCCATTCGTTGAGCCAAAAGGCGACTGCTCGGGCAAAGATTACATGTAGAGCTGTTATCAATACATGTGATACTACTCACTAACAGGCGACTTCTCTTTATCCAACTGGAGTTCACTTTAAAGGCTGCGACTTTTCGACCGTGTTGTTGAATCAAGGAATAGTTAGAAAATTCACCGGAGGACATAGAGAAAGGTTGTAATAGCTAATCTGTACTAGGCTGCGTGATATGAGAAAGGAGTTGATGAAGGATCAAGAAGTCGTCTAAAGAAATAACGCGTATACACTCACATTGCTGGCAAACCAAAAATAGACAATGTCTTTCATCATGTCATTTCAAGGGCCGTCGTCGCCCAGTGGTGCCACTACGCTGCTACAGGCTCCTTGGCAGGTCTTGAGCGAAACGGCAGAACCTCCCGAGGAACATTCGGCATCACAAAAGAAGTCGAATCCCCATTATCGGAGACCTGGCTCGAATAACCCTCATCCTCCTTATCACCCAAATCTTCACTCTCATCTTCTCTAATGTCGTCAATCTTACTCGGCGCAGCTTGATCCTTATCCTCGGTAGCCTTTCTGACACCATACAGAAAGCTCGGGTGTGACCGCAACATCTTCATCAGTTCACCATTACCCGACTGCTTTGCAAGCTGTATCGCAGGTACGCCTTCAGAGTTCCTGCTGAGTACGTCTGCTCCGTTCTTGAGCAGCGATGCAACTGCCTCGACGTTGTCGAGTCTGATCGCTGCGAACAATAGCTCCTTGACATCTACTTTCTCCTTGTCAATAGCAGCACCTTTCTCTATCAGAGCGACCGCGACGGTGAAGTGCTTCCCAAATTGAGCAATGAACAAAGCGGTAGTGCCCCATCGGTCTTCTGAATTGGGGTTAGCACCATGGCTGAGTAGCTCTACAGCAGCTTCCAAGTTGCCCCAATAGGCAGCAAGGTGCAAGGGCGTACGTGACTCGTGGTTGACTTCGTCGGGAGGCATATGGCCTTTGTCGAGGAGCAGCCGTAGAATGATGATTTGTTTGGCTTCAACCGCCCAGTGAAGAGCGGTATACTCGCTACCAGGTTCTTTCGTCGACAGGTCAACTCTACCTTTTGCGATCGCCTCTTCCAGCTGGTCAGACAAACCCAACATTGCGAGCGACCAAACCGGCAATTGATCCCCGTTGGGGATAGGCTGGCCTCGTCTAAGAGTGTTTTCGCCCTTTAACAAGCTCATGATTTTGATCTGGCCATACTGCCATGCCACCGTGAAAGCGGTCCTACCATTATTATCCTCGATGCTTGCATCCGCTCCCAGATCGAGTAGTGTCTCAGTGACTTCGGGCTTGCCGCTCCTGCTCGCGTCATGTAACGGCGTTAGCCCATTTTTATCTTTGATATTTGGATCAAGGCCAATTTCTTTCAGGAGACGGATGACACTTGGTTGCCCGTTTACACTAGCGCTATGCATAAGACCGCGATAATCATGATCCAGGATATGGAAGTCGACACCCACATCGGATCTTAGCATAGCCTCAACTACGTCGAGACTCCCATAGTCAACTGCGCGTAAGACCGCTGTACCTCCGCCGCGGTCCTCTTTTGCTGGGTTGGCTCCGTTCTGTAGCAGGAGCTCGACAATAGCGCTGTCATTGATCTCCGCTGCGAGGATCAAGGCTGAACGTTCTGCTGTGTAGTCGGCTGAATTGACGTCGATCCCTTGCCTCTGCAGCAATAGCTTGACAGTCAAAAAGGAATGCTTAAGACAAGCAAGGGAGAGTGCTGTCAATCCATCCGAGTCCTGCTGATTAACTGTAACTTCTTTGTGTTCGAGTAAGCGTGCAACAATACTGAAATGGCCTAGATTCGCGGCGATCATAAGTGCCGAACGGCTATGGTCTTTCAGATTTATAGAGTTGAGGTCAAGCTCATTCCTATCCAATAGAACACCCACGATCTCTTCATGGTTCTGTGCAATGGCCTCCAACAGTGCAGTGCGACCTAGCGAACTGACAAGGTCTATAGAAGCGCCAAGATCTAGAAGCTCGCGCACAACTTCGACATGCCCTTTCCTACAAGCATACATTAGGGGTGTTTGACCATATGTCAGCTCCTGGACATCGACATCTTTCTCCATCTGCTCAAGCTCAGTGATTATGGTAGTCAACCCAAACCATGCACACACGTGGCGACCGTCAATGTCCCTGCGTACATCCCAGCTGTTGTCAGCTCCATTGTTTGTAAACCATGCCGCTTGTATGTACGCATCAATCCGGAGAGGCTGGCCGACAAGATGTACAGTCTTATCTCGAAGATCAGGATTAGGGCCTGCATCGCGAACATGATCGCCCCAATACTGCGACGTATACGCAATGAAAGGGCTTTCTTCTTTTTTGGCTTCAAAATCCTCAGCATACTGGCAGGGTTTCGAGAAAGTGTCATAGTTCAGACATGTTAAACAGGCGTTGGCCATCTCAACCTCCATCTCTGGATACCAGTCCTTCCGAATAGCATCAAGGTATACTTGTAACGTGAGATGGACGAGCCGCACGGCATTATCGCTATCGATAGTGATCAATCCAGTAGTGCTGAGCAAAATGTCTTCTTTGTCGTAGTCCATTTTCTTGTTGAAGCTAGTGTCTCCTGGCCTAATCGCTAGAGCATGCTGTAGCTCTGCAAGACTGAGATATCGGTGTGCGCAGACAATAAATGCCAACGCCTTGAGCCCGAGATCTCGATCTTTGTGATCTGCTTGGCTGCGGACCCGATCCATCGCCTCTTCGTAGATGTTCTCCAATTCATCGGGGAAGCTGTCTAATGTTTTCTCGATCTCGTATCGCGTTTGCTTCGCTTTGAGCGAGTCTATGTAGAGTTTTGCGTAAAGAAACTTGCCTTGGGATTTCTTGACAATGACGGCTGGGATCCTTTCCAAAAGATCAGGGTCCTTTTTCAGCTTCCTATAGAATCTTGTCGAGTCAGGGCGACTAGTATAGATTCGCTCATCCCATTGCTTTACACCGTAATCATTAATGTCTTTGCCGATCTCCCATTCTACATACCGCGTCAACTCCGCATCCGGTGTTCTTATTTCAACCTCAACCCTTTCATAGGGTTCGAACTGGTTGTGAGACACATCTCTGCAAGGAGTATTTTGTTCTTTGCAATCCTGGCAGATATCAAATTCACCCTCATCGCAGATTGTGCATCGATAATATATTTTGACGTCCTCGCCTCCGCATACGCTGCAATCGACCACCCTGGGCGGTTCTTCGCCGTCGAACCTTCTTGATGTGACCATCGTGCTCAGGTTCTGCTGTTGAAGCTCGCGGAGATCAGCCAATAACTCATCGCGACGAGACGAGGGGTCGCATTCATCTAATGCATCTACCACGAGGAATACTCTGCTGTAATTCACCAGCTCGGCTTGGAGGAGTTCGCGGAGCTCTTTCAAAGTGGGGGTTGCTTTTATATCTTTCGCGGTTTCGTATGCTTCCTTGAGACCTGAGGATATGGCGTTGGACGTTTTCAACTGAACCAGCTGCTTGAGCAAGCTGCCTAGTAAGTTCTCCCGGGTTTGAGTCTTGGATTCCTTGTGTTCCAGGTACAAACAGAGTACAGGGATATTTTGGTCCTTATATTCATGCTGAAGGTGATCGACCACGATGGCAGAGAGTGTCGTCTAATACGACCATCAGACACTGGATAAGTCAACGCGAGATGATATCATATGGCTTACTTTCCCCGAACCTGCCTCCCCGTAACAGCGGAGATACCAAGGCCTGCCCGTAATCCAATGCTTGAAAGCAAGTGAATCCAGCAGCCATTGACCGGTGGGAAAGGAGTTTGCAAAAAGCTTCTTCTGCCTCGCCAGGTTTTCAAGGGGCGACAGCCATCTCACGATGGCTTCCTTCTCTGCTTTCTCCTCTTTTCTTCTTTCATTGTCCTCTTCTCTTCTTTCCTTGTCCTCTCTCCTCCGTTTGTAATTCACCAACTCCCCAACTTGTAGATTGGTATCCCTACCTTCTTCCTTAACCGCTTCAGTGAGCTTTAAATGATGCTTGGACAGATCAAAATGATCTCGGTCTAGAATGTCACTAATCTCGGAACGAGACCTTGCTATATCATTGAGCATGCCCGCATAGGAGTCCTTTTCCCAGTGCCAACGGACTCTTTGAACGAAGTGGAACTTATTCAGACCATGAGGTTCCAACTTAGCATGCAACTCCGCCATAGTAATCTTGAGTTGTGCCAGTGCACCTTCCGGTTTGTGCTTTGGATTAGGCACATATCTCCAATCCGAGGTCAGTGTTCCACTTGTCCTTTCCAGTTCCAGTAGACCTTGGAACCAAGGATCATGCTCGTTAGCTTCTTTCCGGAGTTCATCGAGTCGTTTGATAAGATAATCAAGGCTTTTCAGTCCATCGACAACCTTCTGGAGGTCTTTTCTGGCGTTTTTGATGTCATTTGCGATTGTCAGAACTTTTTCAGTGAAATCGATCAAAGAAACAATCGCAACAGAAATGCTGAGTGGGTCCATGGTCGCGAGAAGGTATGCAACAACGATCGAAGAAGGCCTTTGGGAACGTTAATGACAGAATTTTATAAAGGGTACAGATGGCTCGCTGCTATGATGTGTACGACGATTCTATCAGGAGTAACGACCCCAACAGATGGTCCAGTCTCATGTTCATGCTTACTCAACGTACTGTGTAAATGGCGCTCTGCCACATGAAGCGCAGAGTAGCAACGGCAACTGATATGTATGATACAGTAGTGGTAGCACACATCCTCGTCACTATGAGGACAGTGGAATTTGTTATTCCGACGCGCCAAGAATTTGCGATACACACAAGCTAAGGTACCTTACGGGTCGAGGGGTCTTAGTTCAAAAGAGACAGTACATAAAGAGTCGGGGACTCGGGGACCTTATACCAGATGTGGTAAGTGAGATCTTGGCGGGCAAAGACGGCACGCACGTGACACGATCCCACTATCCTTGACTACGCTGTCAGCGGACAGACAGTCAAACCGAGTTATCAAGATGAATGCGACCTTCACATTGAGATGTTGGAATGATACTTCGTCGAGATGAAAACCTCAGCAGCGCGCTCTCATGCTCTTCAAGAAACCCCAGTCATGGTGCAAAGACGGGATAACAGGAGTCGGCGAACTTTTTAGTTCTAGGCTAGCTTGCTAGCCCAGAATCCTTTACGTCCTGGAGGCTGGAGGCTGAAGACAAATGATGGGAAATGGCCGAAAGTACGGAGTACTTCTCTCTTCCTTTGATGTCTTGCAGTCGGTGAATGCAATCGACGCGCTGAGCCTCTCATTTTATGCGACCTTGTGCGACTCCGGACCGTGTACAGAATGTATCGTGAACAGACATCATTGCTGTGCAAACATTGTCCTATATTGATATTTATACTTTGCTTTCTACTTACAACCGCTTCAACAAAATGCTGGGAGGATAGCGGTACGCCTTCCCGACCTGTGTTTATCTTCTGCCCGCTCTTCTTTTCTATGTGTTTGGCCCAATACCCCTGATACTGAACCACTCCCTCCTAGGTGACCCGTCAGACGACTTCTGGGACGCCTGCCCCCTCTCCCTCGGCAACGATGGCTTCTCCATGTGCTGCAAGACCAAGTACCCCTTCACGAATGTCTGCCTTGGCAACGGCCTCTGCCTGCAGAATGAAACCATTCCTAAACTGGGCTTGCAAGTGGGCATATTTAGGGCTTCATGCACGGATCAGAGCTGGAAAAGCCCGAGTTGCATCAAATTGTGTAGTCCAGGTTATTGTGAGTCTCGAGCTTCGTCTCTTCTGATTATTTGATAACTTGGATGGGGTGTACTCGTTGAGTGATGGCATTCCAAATTACATGGGCAATGTAACTAACTTAACAGACATGCAAGTAAAGCAGTGTGACAACGGTTCCTACTGCTGCGGCACCGACAACCAGGCTGTAAATGCGACTGCAACGCGTTGTTGTCAGGAGGGCAATGGTTTCTTCCTCCACGATGGGACAATCACACAGGCGAACGGGACGGCCTCGACGTCTCAAGCCACACCTACCACCCTCCTTGAGACCAGCGCAAACGGCACATCCTCTACGACGTCTCCAACAGCGACGGCAACGCCTGTGCCACCTAAGAAATCAGATATAGGTGCTATAGTCGGCGGCACCATTGGGGGTCTTGCTGCTCTTTCCATCTTAGCCGCTATCGTTGTCTTGAGCCTTCGTCGGTCACGGAGAAGGAAACAGCAGGAAACACCCGCGAAGGAACTTGGAGCCGGTAGCCATGCGACACACGAGCTGCATAGCAAAGCGGTGCCTTGGGAGATGGGCGACACAGAGCGGATCGAGAAAGACGGCACACCTGTTAGGGCGATTAGGTAGAAAATTCGAGGGAGAGCATTATGCGCACGACATCCATCATGACGAGATTCACAGGAACCGGGAGTTGAGCAAAGCTGCGGGCAAGTGGACTGGACGTCAAATATCTGGACCGCACAAGCCAGGCATGCGGATGTTGCAGCGGAAGTTAAGCATGTTTTGTCCTCGTTAGGTTATTATATTGCTCTAAACATAAAGAATCTCTGTATTATTATGCTACAAACATACATGAGGTTTTTCAAAGAATCGCAATCCTCAGTACTATGATAGTCTTTCGTACAATTACATCACATCTCGCGATGGTTATCTACGTCGCGCTATGATATGTACGATAGAACGGCGCTCACCCTTTCCCTCGATTGGGGGGGGGGTTAAGAGTAGCTTCCGCTATCTTGGGACGCCTTTAAGATTAGGATGGGCACGGATGGGACGCCTGAAGACTTGGCGTGGGACGCCTTAAAAGGACCGTGGCACGAGTGAAGGACCGTCGTACCTTAATTAAAGTAGGTACCTAAGGTAGGTATGTTTCGCTAATCACGCTGTGGCCGGTCAAGTGTCAGCTGGCTAGCTCATCATGATGATCGATCTACTCCATACTGTGTACAGGAACATCAATACAGAATCGTTGAAGATGAGGCAGCATTCATCAGCATGTATCAGCATGCAGGAAGGAAAGGAATCCTCAAGCTGGGAGAAGCACTACTATGCATGCATACAGGCTCAGCCCCAGCGTCAGATTTAAAAGGGGTCGCCGCAGCATATGTAGAATATGCCTTCCATCATTTTGATTTCGTTTTGGAAGTCGGGAAATAGGCTTTCGGGACAGAACGACTAGCTCACCGCTGAGTCAGGGTTAAGCGAAGACATGTCCAATGAATGGCGCGCTTGCTCAGCCTTTTTGCAGATTGGATTAGGCATCTTCCAAGCTAGTCCAAGCTAGTCATGTTCAGCCGAACCACGAAGACGGAACTGGTAGGGCTGGAACCGTGGGTGGTGAAGACTTTGAAAGCCTCGATTACTACTCAGTAGAATATGTACCTTACATTGTAATCCCCGCTCAGGGGTTCTCTAACTCATCAGCTCATCAGCTTGAAGAGGCACAGCAAGTACGGTAAGGTAAGAAACAGGGCTATTAGCTTGGGCTTAATAACGATGTCGTCGACAGTCGACAATGGCATTAATTGCTACAGTATATAGAACTACACCCACCCACCCCGTGCTCCGGCACCTTGATCAATCTCTCTCTCCTCGTTTTCTTCCGGTTTTGTACCATATATATACGGCCTCTTCTTATTAATTCTCTGCTTTGCGTTGCGTCAATATGCGCCTGTCACTCATTGCCTCCTTGGCATTCCTTACCACATCTCTATCAGCTCCGACAGCAGATTCCGGTGCTTCCCCAACATCCACAGCAGCTCCCCCGCAGTCAACAATATGCGGTGACATAGTCAATTCGGGCAGTACGGTCTTCTTGCCTGTGCTATCCGAGACTCCCCAATTGATCTTGCCTCAGATATCGTTGTTCTTGCCAAGGACGCCTATGACTGTCTCACGAGTGTGCCCTTTAACCCCGCTGTCGCAACTCGATTCCTGAAATACTATAATGATACCCTTCAATTCCAAAGTAATACGGCCTACATAAAGAATCCTCCAACAAGCTATCAGCAACCGTCGTCCGATCTGTTCAGTGGCCTCGACCAGATCCAGAAAGATATCGATGCTGGAGTCTTTCCAAATCAATACGCTTTCGAGGCTACTCTGCAGCAGTTGATAATCTCCGCCCACGACGCTCATCTCAACCTGAACGCAGGTGTCCTTTCCGCATTCACTTTTGCGAGTGTCTACGGGATTGTGTCGGTGTCTCCCGATGGCCTGCAGACTCCCAAAGTTTACGTTACGGGTATGGTGATCGACCTAGCCCTTGACTGACGTTGTAGCTAACCAAACCTCAGACGATCTTGTCGAGCTACAAACAACCGGCGCCAGCTGGGAAGCATCAGCAATCGCCTCGATCAACGGTCAATTTGTCACCGATTATCTCACCGAATTCGCAGCCCAGAACGCTATCGGCGGGCTTGAGCCTAACGCGGATTGGAATCAATTAATGTCAAGTTCGGCCTTGAACATCACAAACGCTCTCAGCATCTTCGAGGGCTACACATCGTTCTACCCGGGTGAGAATCTCACATTTGCTTTTGAAAACGGCACGGAAATCACCGAACCTTGGCTTGCGATTTACAATAGTCCGGGAGACACTGGACCGCTGGAAACAGGCGGCGATTTTTATAATTTTTTCGTCTTGGGCTTCTACCCTGCATCGTACGATCCATATGCTACAGCAACGAGCTCGGATTCCGCCCCCTCGGCGACGTCTACTGATTCTTCGACTTCGAGCTCGGCCACTGCTACCCCTACACCTACTTCTTGGCCCGATCTTGCATACCCACAGGATCCCGATGTCGTACAGCCTGATCTTGGGGCGAGCGGTGTCCTTACTGGATACTTCCTCCACGATATATCGGTAGCCGTACTCAGCATACCCAGCTTTTCAGCATATGATACTGCTGTCGAGGATTTCTCAAACACTGTTACCGAGTTCCTCCAGAAGGCCAAGAGAGCTGGACTAACGAAAGTGCTTATTGATCTACAACAGAATTCTGGCGGTGACACGCTCCTGGCATATGACACTTTCAAGCAGTTCTTCCCGACCATCGAGCCTTTTGGCGGCAGCCGAATGCGTGCACATCCGACAGCAGATGTATTGGGGACCACATTCACTGGTTATTATAATACACAAAATCTGAACGAGACCTTCTACGACGAGCTGTCTGTCAGCGACTGGGTTGTAACAGACCGTCTGAGTGCGGATACTGAGCAGAACTTTACATCTTGGGGAGAATTTTTCGGGCCGCATGAGTACAATGGGGATTCCTTCTCCAGCGTAGTACGTTGTTGTAGATCAATACCTGGTGAATTTGTTGCTAACAAGTATCTCAGGAACGTTATAATCTATCCAGCTATATCTTTGACATCGTGGCTTCGGGAGGTATTGTCGTGTACGGCTATGACAATCGCCCCGCAACAACCCCTCAACCATATGCAGCTACAGATATTGTCATTGTAAGCCAATCCCATTCCATATCACCCTGTAGGTGTGCTAACCCATCCAGCTCACCGACTCCGTCTGCTCCTCTACCTGCGCCCTCTTCGCAGAAATGATGCACCACGAGGCCGGCGTCCGAACCGTCGTCGCCGGCGGCCGGCCCAGCACCGGACCTATGCAAGCCGTCAGCGGCGCTCGCGGTGCCCAATACTATACGTCCGACTTGCTCGACTCGGACATCTCCACCGCCATCGACCTCAACGAGACCGCCAACGAAGTTCTTCCCCCGAGAGAAGAGGACGTATTCATAACATACCTGACCTTCAACCTCCGCGACCAGATCCGCAAAGGCGAAACCATGCCCCTGCAATTCGTCTACGAAGCCGCCAACTGCCGCATCTTCTACACCCCCAGCACCATTTTCAACTACACCGCCCTCTGGACTTATGCCGCAAACGCAATCTTCACCACCCCCTCCCTCTGCGTCAAAGACTCCACCACCTCCGCCTCCAACACCACCATCTCCGACCTCCCCGGCCCCCTCCCCGGAAGCTCCCTCACCCCCACCGCCACAACCCAAGACCTCACCGGGATCGTTCTCAACGCCGCCGGCACCAGCGCCAACCCGCTGGCCTTTTCGAGCCAACAGCACGACATCTCCCGCAGTGCCTCCACCACCAAACCCGGTCAATCCTGCACCGGCAGCTGCGGCCCTGGCTTCACTTGCGAAAATATTGCCGGCTGCGGCCGCCAGTGCGCCCAAGTCTGCTCCCAGTTCAACAACCCCTGTGGCGGGAACTGCAAGATTACGCATAGCATCACGGGTGCGAGGGGCAGTGCGCAGAAGGTTATTGGGGAGGGGTTTTGCCCGCCGCCGAGTTGTGCGAGCGGTGGGGGGGCGGTAAATCGGAATGGCGCGACCAGTGTGCCGTTGCCGCCGCAGAGAAATGGAGGCGGAAGAGGGAAGGGTGGCGGGGAGTCGGTTGGCAGGGAGATTGTGAAGGGGTTTGCTTAGATGGAGTCGGAGAAAAAGATGAGAGATGCTTCGTATGGTGAGTAGAAGGCGTGGGTCCTGCATTGGATTAGTTGAGTGTTTCCTCTTCGTGTACACCCCACTATTACAAAAACCAGCATCTCATAGAAATAATAAATTCAAACCACCCCGAGGCAAGGCAATCCCTCAACTTTCCCAACCGTACCTCCGTACACCTCCCGACATCCCACCCACCCTTTCGAACTAACCTTCCGCTTAAATCCAGCAAACAACAGACATTGGTGGAAAGTCACAACTCACAACGCGTTTCGCTGGCCCCCGTTCGAGCTGGTTGGTACAGAATATATATGCAAAGCGTCACGCCAAACCTTTTCGTATGTAATGTACTTGTACTTTGTATCTCATGTCCTGCGAACCTTCCTTCCATGTTGTTATTATTCTTCTTCTTCCGCATCTCATCCACTACATACATAGTACTCGAGGCACTCATTCGCACTAACCAACCACACTCAACCGCCCTAACCATCCCGCCAACCAAGACAAAACCAAAACCACCAACGCGACACCCAGAAATAACAAAGGACCCTCCCCAGCCATGGCTGATCTAGAACTGTAGAGCGTACTGTAAGGAGGTGAGCGCGGGAAAGAAGAAAGAAGAAAGAAAGAAAGAAAGAAAGGGGATGGAGGGGTGGAGGGTAGAGGGATGGAGGGTAGAGGGATAGAGGGATAGAGGGATAGAGGGATGGAGGGATAGAGAAATAGAGGGTAGAGGGGTTGAGAGAGGGTGTGTGTGTAGGGGAGGAGAGGGGAGAGTAAGGGAGAGTAGGGGAGAGTAGGGATAGTAGGGGAGAGTGGAGGAGAGGCGAGAGTAGGGGAGAGTAGGGAAGGGGAGAGTAGGGGAGAGTAGGGGAGAGTAAGGGAGAGTAAGGGAGAGCAGGGGAGAGTAAGGGAGACTAGGGGTAGGAGTGTGTAAGTAAATAGGTATTTACTGGGGAAGACAGGGGGTATACGATGCGATGGGGCCGTTATGAGAAGAACAGCCTCGGTACAGAAAAGAGAAGAGGGTTAGATACCGTGTCCGTGTGCGTGTGCAAGTGTGTGTGTTATTCCCTGTCTTGCCTCTACCCTATCCCTCCCTCCTTTTCCCTTTTCCCTTCCCAAACCACACCCGCTATCCTAACCCCCACCCACCTCCCCAACAATCGCCTTTCCCCCCCCAAGAAGCGAAGGATATCAATGCCATTTTTTTTTTTGCTTATAGCGGGAGGGGTGTGTGTGGTTGGTTTGGTCCGGTTTGGTTTGGTTTGGTCTGGGTGGGGATGCAGCATGGGTGGGATGTGAGATGGGTGGGATGGAAGATGAGGGGGGATGTGGTTGGTGAAAGCGGGGTGGGGATGGTGTTTGAGTTGAGTTGGTGGTTGGTTTGGAAGGGCGGGATGGAAGGGCGGGATGGAGGGCGGATGGGGGGGGGGGGGGGGGGGCAGTTGGAGGGGTAG